>Ga0179593_1296714_pt1 | contig 17330 bp, 23 predicted proteins | sample CZODoug2_1_08_16_FD_185931 | JGI IMG/M metagenome (GOLD analysis project Ga0179593, IMG submission 185931) | Vadose zone soil fungal communities from Angelo Coast Range Reserve, California, USA - CZODoug2_1_08_16fungal (PacBio error correction) | ecosystem: Environmental > Terrestrial > Soil >... | reverse complement strand
TTTCTCCGCTGGTGTTCGACATCTAGAACCCTCTGGGCAAGCGGGCTCTGGTTTGCAGTCCTCCGGCTTTCCTGTGTGTTCTCGCGTTGTGTTTTGATCTGTTTCCCTATTTTTTGAGGCGGCATTGGCCCTTCAGTTTTGTTCCCCTTTGCCTTTTGTTGTTTTCGGAACTTCACCCCCTCACCTTTTGCCTTTCTTCGGCCGCCCGACATACGGCAGATACCTTTTCCGTTTTCGGCCTATGATTAGGTGGAAGCCGAAGCACACGTTTTAGCAAGCTTGAGGATGGTCTCCTTTACCTGCCAGCCGTCACAGCTAGGCCCTTCGTAGGTTCCCAAGGGCGACTTCACTTAGACCTTCTTTTCCGCCTCTGCCTGATGGATCGGTCGTCAAACAGCCCGATACTTCTCCCCATGTGGCCAAAGGAACATTTCGTATTTTTTGCGTTCTTTGATGCCCCCCCTCCCCTTGCTGCCCCTGGGCCCGGCTCGGCTCACTTTGTTTGGCTTTCACCTTTGTGACTTATTCTGTTTGTACGACCCCAGAAATCCGATGCCCCCTGCGCAGCCTCTCCCCTGTAGGGTGCATACCTTCTTTTCGCGTTGGGCAGGCTGTACCCCCTGATAAATGTATCTGCCCCCCCGGACCCTTGTTTTCCCTCACCTATATTCATCGTTTGTTATTAGTTTTTCCTGTCGCGATCGTATTGCCGTCTGGTGCACTTACTTCCGCTGGTTTCCCCTTCTTTAGGTCTTGGCCTTACTTTTTGGGCGGCCGAACGTCTTCCCCCCCCCCGTTGTTACACTTCCAGTGTTGCCCCTGCCGAATTCATACCCGTCTCCACCTTCAGTCCGCCCCTCCCAGTCTGTTGTCGCTGCGTGCGACACCTTCTGGCACCGTTTTTCCTTCTCGAATCATTTCTTCTTTGACCCTTTCACAAGGGATGGCGTCTTTTTCTCTGGGTCCCTCCCTTTTGGCCGTTCGTGCGCGGCCCTGCCTGCTATCCAGAGACAATTTTTTTTTTTAGATGCCGCCCCCCCTGCACCCCTTTTTGGCGTCAACGTTGTCCTACCCACCACCATTCCTCCTTGATATGTTTCTTGAGCCGACCCAATCGCTTTTTTTGTTCACCGACCCTCTTTACTGCCACAGCGCACCCACCGTTCCCCCCTGTTCCCCCTCCTTGTGAAATTATGGCCATCTCTCTCCTCCGTTTTGTTTTTTTTGTTGAGCTCTATTGCCATGCCCCGTCCCCCTTTGTACTTGTCCGCTGTTTCGTCGTGTTGGAATTGCGGGTCTAAGAATTTTTTAGGTCTCCCTGGCGACCCCCTCCTTCCACCTGTCTTTTTTTTCCCCAGGGTGTTGGTCGCCAACCTTGTTCTCGTTTGAGATGTTTGCTTTACCCGTTGAAGCGTTTAACTTTTTCTTTGCTCGTTCGCCGTTTTCCCCCTGTCCCCCCGGAGACGGCCTGACAAGTACCCTTTTTGCCTCCCTTAATGACATCCTGTATCTGGGCGAATGCCTTTGGATCCTACTTATTTCCCATTCCCCTCGAATCGGTTGCCTTGGTTATCCGTATTCTATGAGTTGCCTCGTTTTTCTGCTTGCACTTTGTTTTGTATTCCCCCTTTCCGGAACGGATTCCCCCCCTGTCTTCAACGCGTGTTTTTAGTCAAGATCCTCTTCACCTCCTTTTGTCTCTTTCTTTTCTCATTTCTCCGGTCCTCCTTTCGCGGCCTGTCCCTTTTCCTTTTTTTATCCTTTTGCAAGCTTCGAGCCCCGGTTCCCCCCCCGACCATTTTTTTTCTTCTGGACTTTTGTGATCGGGATCTGTTCCCCCTTCAAAATTCGGCGACGTTTTCTGTCGGCCCACCTTTCCCGCCGCCGCTTTTTTTTTGTGTCGTTACCCACGGTCCAGTTTTTTTACACCGGTTCCCACCTTTTTTCCCCCGACGGCCCTTGTCACAACGTTTGTTTTCACGTGAGTATCCTCTCTCACCTCCTTTGTGCTTGTGCAGAGGCCTCCCTTTTAAGGTGACGTTTCGCAGACCGGTCGTGTCTCCCTTTATCTGTTGGCACCCTGTCTCCCCTCCGTTTCTTTTTTTTCCCCCTTTCCGCCGCTTCACTGTTTCCCTGGGCGCCGCTAGCGTAGTTTTTTTTCTTGTAGTTCCGGGCTCTCAGATTCTATTCTTTGATCGCTTTTACAGCCGCCGCCCCCAAGGGCGCACGTCATTTTCCAGGAGTGGCCTCTGTCGACCCCATCCCCCTTCGTCTTGCGGGCCCCTTTGCACAGGTCAGGTCTTCTTCTCCTGTTTGCCCCCCGCTTCGGCGTGTTTCTGTTCTCATTCTGGTTTTACTTTGTTGCGATCCAAGCTTAAGTTGGCCCTCTTTCCTTTTTCCTAGCGATTTTCGAGCGCCCCGTTCCCTGCCGCATTACACACCTGTTTTTTTTGGAAATACCGATCGTGGTCTTCTTTGTTTTTTTTTTCGTTCCGTGTCACATTTGGTTGAGGGAGCCAATTTTCCCCCTCTCGAATCCAGGCCCGTTCCTTCGCTGCCTGGAAATCTTTTCAAGTGTTCCTGGGGCGTGGCGGGTTGTGCCTATATTACGGTTCACTACCACTTTCTTTCCCCAACAGGGACAACCCCCCCCCTTCTCTTGTTAAATTCCTCCCTTTTTCGTCCCCCACGAGCGTTTTTGGTGGAGCCCGAACACAGCATTTCCTTGTTTTTTTTTTCCTCGCATACAGTCCACCCCCTTTTTAATCCACGTCCGTGTTTCTCCCCCTCCCGGAGCATTCAACCCCACCTTTTCCTCCTATCATGTTGGCTTCGGAAGTACATTGACCCTGAAATCCGTTTCTTTGCCCCAAGCCGGGTATTGGCCTGCTCTTTTACGGCTCCAAGACCGTGAGTTCGATGTCCCTTTGACTCTTTTTTTTGATGACCTTCTTTGCTTGGTTTTTTTCCGGGAGACCGTTTCATGCTATGGGCCCCCGCTCTTCCTTCCCCAGGGACCCCGCCCATTGCATTCTCCTTTCCATCCTTTGCTGCACCGGGTGCCTTTTTTTTACCCCTTACTTGCGCACTATGTACCTTTCAGCATCCACTTCGTTCCCTACTTGGGCCCCTGTTGTCTAATTACACCCCCGGTTGCATTGTCATGTTCACATCTTTGTCCTGTGCATGTGTCTCTTTCTCAGGCTTTCCCCCCGGGATCCCCACCCCCCTGTTCTTGCCTTCTTCCCCTCCCGCCAGCTCTGTGACGATCTTCTCCGTTGTTTCACGATTGTCCCTTGAATTTGTGTTTACGCTTTTGCTTTTTTCTGTACCCCTTACTCCGCCCCCAACGTGCGTTTTTGTCTCAGAGTGATCTCCTTTTTCCCTCCGTGGTCCCTCTACCCCTGCAAACATTTCTCTCCCCCCCTCGTTACGTTGCCTATTTCTGGACCTTGTCCTTTTTTTGCCCCGGATCCCCCCACAATACGGCTCACGCTCGGTGCTCCTGTCGCCATCATCCCCCCTTACTTAAACTGTCTCGGATTTTCGTTTCCCCCAGGGTTTTTTGGCCGACCGCGCCCCGGGGCCTGTTTTTTAATGTCCGTTGCCTAGTGATACCAAGCATTAACCGGGCGCATGTATCGCCTTGCTAATCGTTCTCTAGCCCGCCCCCTTCCTTCCTTTGGTTTCTTTTCCGCTTTTCTGCTTGCGTTTTCTTGGGGCCGTCAGTTCCCTTTCAGCACGCAACCATCACCTCCTTTTCCCCGTTCCGACCCACCACTGCTGGCGTCCGCTCGCCTTCCCTATCTGGCATTTCCCCCTTTCTCTGCATTTGATCGTCGCCGTCTTCGGCACCCAATATTTGTCGCCCCCCCATCTATCCGTCATACGCGCGCCTGGTCCCTGGCACACCTTTTTTCTGGGAACCCCGTTCTCAGTCACTTGTGACAATAATTCCCCTTTGAACGTTGCCCTGCCGGGGCATGTCCGGCGATTCCCCGTTCCAATGGCCCCCTCGACAACCGCCCTCTTCTTGCCGAGGCCCCAACCTTCCCTCCTACCGCCATGCGGTTACCTTCCAAAATCGTGGCAGTCCGGACTTTTTCCCCCCCTCCTCCCCTGGACTCCTCCGACTTTCTTTAGCCTTTTGCTTCCCCCCCCCTTTTCTCCTTCGGGGATACTATTTTTTTTTTTTTTTTTATTTTCTTTTTTGTGTATATGGTGTTTTCCTCGACGCTTTTTTCCGTTGTGCCGGGGAACATTTTTTGTCTGTGTCCCCCTTCTTTTTCCCTTTTCGATCATTTTGCCTTTTGATTTTCCCAATAGAATATTTGTCCACTACTTCCCGTTTCGCCGCCCTTTCGTCGAGGCAGCCGCCCTCCTTGTTTTGCGCGCGCATCTTTTCCTTGACGGACCTCAGTGCAATTCTTCCCCATTTTGTGTCGTCGAGTTCGTAGTCCCCCCTTTCGATACTCCCCATTTTCTTGATGGCGCTGCACAGTCCCACCCTGCTGTCCCGGTGTCCCCGTGCCCCCCAATCGACCCTGATTTTGGGCCGCGACGATTTACCCTTTTCTTAACATTTCCAGGTGTTCTTGCTCTGGTTGGGAACTTTGTTTTCCCGGCGGTGCGCCTTTTTCTTCTTCCCCCGTCCGGCCCCCGGAAGCCGTTCTTTCTCTTCTGCACCACTACCCCCCCCCGGGGAGGGTCGAATGGGGCCTTTCCCGGGTGTTGAGCGGACCTGCCCCCCTGATCTTTTTGTTTCCGATCTACCTTTTTTTTTCCTCTTTTCCCCATTTTTTTTTTCGAGTTTCTTGGTCGATGATAACTTCCGTCCCCTTCCACTTTCGTGCAGGCGGGCCCCCCTGGGTCCTTTGGCGCGTTCCCTGTCCCATCTTTTACCGCCCCTACACTAGCGTTGCTTTGCCGAGTACCCCCGTATCGGGGTCAGCTAAATGCCACTTCACCGCCTCGTCCCTAGAAGATTCCTTGAGGTTCCCCAAAATCCACCACCCCCTCTTGCGTTATGTACTGGAACTTGGGAGTGCTTTTTCTCTCATGCGGTTTCCTGTGTTCCACCCCTTTTAACCTTCCCCCCTGTCGTCCCGTGTGACATGGCTCGTCTTTCCTACACAACTTCTCTTCCCCAACTTTCATGGGGAAATGTGCTTCGCCGCCTTCAGAGCCTCTCATGATTCCCCCCCTGCTTCTGTTTTGTTTTTGAATGCTGCTTCTGTTTTCTTTTTTTTTTTTTTTTTTATGGCCAATCATTATTTAACCCAGAAACAACATTCGCTCCCGATTCCTTTTCGCCGGCACCCCCAGTGGCCCCCTTTCTTCACTGTCAGGGTGCTTCCCGACCCCCCCCCCTGGCCCGGACCTGCCTCCAGACCCTTCCTTGTATGCAGTGTCAAGTCCCCAGGGAGCGTTTTTTCTTTTCTGCCAGGCAACTTTCACGTGCCTTTTGGGACAGTTTCTTTCTAGTCGGGTCATTCTGAGTTTCTTGCACGCTCGAGGCGCCCCCCCTTCCTGTCTTTGTTCTATGTTCCCGGCATACACAAGAAGGCTGGGTCATTGTCTTAGCTCTCTCGGTCCCCCCTGCTAATTGGGACGGTCGGAATTGTACCCCGCAAGTTCCTGCATCCCTACTTGTTTTCGTTCCCCGCGTGTCCTCTTTTCTATATCTTTCCCCCTGGACACCATTTGCAGCAGTTGTCCTCCCTTTTTTTTGACCTTCAATTTGGATCATATGAGTTCAATTTTCCTCCATATGTTATTTTTGTCCCCTTTGCAGATCCTCGTTTTCAGCGCCCGTACCCCCTAACAATCCTGTTCGACACTCCTCCCTCGTCGACGATGTTTGGGTCCGTTGTGCGATTGTTGGCCTGTATATCTTTCTTGATTGACCGTGTTGCCACCTTTTTACCGAGTCCCATGTGCCACGCATGTTTTTTCGAATTTCCCAAGCGCGTTTTTTTTGTCACCCGTATACCTTCGGAGCAAGTCCCCTTCTCACCAATTTTTTTCTCGTTTGGCGCATAGGCCCCACTTTTGACCGGGGAGTCTTCTCAAACCCCCACCGACCGTGGGCTTGGGTGTCACCTATGCACCCTTGCTATATCGCTCCTTATCCTTTCGTCTTCTTTTGGACTTTCCCTTTTCCTTTGGAGACTTTGCAAAGTGGCATTTTTCCTACCCCCCATAATTGTCAAGCGACGTCGACGACCCCCCCCCTTTTTTTTTCCTAAGGTCCTGGTAGTACTTATTTGCACGTTGGTTTGTTATTTTAGTTCCTTCTGGAAAGAGTCCTTTCCCGCGATTTCGTTTTCTGTTGGGCCGGAACATAACCTTTTTTTCCACATGACTTCGTATAAATCGTCCCCCGGTTTTTTGACGGCTGCCCCCTACCTCCTTGTTTTGCCCGTTTTTTGGGAGGTTTCGTCGGCACGGTTGGCCCCCCACCTTACCGCAGCCTGGAGTTTGCCTCTTCCTGCCCGTATATTCTTATTCAGTATTACCTTAAGTTTTTTCCCGACTTGTGGGCCCCTCTTCCGCAATTTTTTTTTTTGTAAGCAGTACCGGCCACAAGGCCTTGTTTTGTTTTGCCAGTCCGGCTTTTTCACACCCTTGAACCGGGTTTCACCCCACTGCTGTATTTTTTTTTAAGTGTTACCCCTTGCGGGCATTTGCTGTTGCTGATCCGTCCCTTCTCCGTTCCCTACCTCTTCGACCTCCGCCCACCCGCCTACCCCCCCCTGTTTCGGACCGGCGGCCCAACAAGAGACAATACGCTCCCGGCCATTTCGCACCCCCCTCCCCCTTGGCACTTCCTTATGGTTCCCTAGTTTTCACCCCCACCCCTTCTTCAGCCTCCCCGTACCTACATCTTTTTTTGCCTTTCCTCATGGGTTATTTTTCCCTTTCCCGACAGTCTCACACCCTTCTCTTTGCCCATACCCCCCTTTGCGGTCTTTTTTTGCTGAGAAGAGACACTTCGTTCCTCCTCCCCTGTAGATTACGCGCTGTTCCTGACCACGTTTGTGGCACCTTTTCCCTCCCCCTGCGCGACACCATCTGCCTGTCTTTGATCACCGCCTTGTCCTGTTTGGTAATGGGGAACTTTTTCCAATTTGCCCTGTCCGAGTTGTGCATCGCCTTTTTTGTTGCTATGATCCGTTGGTATCTACACCTCAAGTCACGTTTTGACGCATGCCGTGAAGTCTTCCCCATTACTAGGTTTTTGCCCGCTGTTCACCTACCCCTTTAAATGTGCCTCTTATCCATCGACTCCTCCCCCCTTCCCGTGCACAAATCCCCCCCTATTTTTTTAGCTCACGTTATTTCTTGTTCACGTTTGGCCCCCCTCCTCCTGTCGCTAGCTCTGTTGTGACCTTTTTTTGCCGCCCGTCGGCTGGTGCCCCCCAAGCCCCGCAGTTTTTTATCCCTCGGCCGCTCGTTTTTGGTTTTCCCGCGATACTGGTGTTTGTTGTTTTCCACGACTGCGAACCCTTTTTGACTTGATTTTTTGACTCTACCATGGAGCCCCGTCCTCGCCGTGCACACCGTTCGGGCATGTGAGCTGTTTTTGTTGATTACTTTGGGGTGATTTTTCTGACTAAGTCCTCCTTCCCCCCCAGCTCCGACTCATGAGTTCCTCCCCTTGGTTCCTCAGGGACCGAAGGCCCCGGCAGCGCCGCGGTTGTGCTGCTTTTTTTATTTTCCCCTTCTCCGACTCCAACCCTCGCGGGCCCGCGTTTTCCCCTTATTTGGTCCACTGCCTCTTTCATTCATGAATGTGCGATTTACTTTTACCCGACCCCCCCTGTCAGGTTTTCCCCCCTGAAAACACATTTGTGTTGGGCGGTTTTTTTGGCTTTTGCTTTATAATCCGAGGTTTCCCTGCCGTGGCAACCAGCCAATCGGTCCGGTTCTTTGGCGGTCTGTCCGCCGCCCACAGCGTCCTCTTTTCTCCTTTCTTTGTCTTCGTTTGATCGATCCAGCATTTTACAAGGGACAGCCCCTCCGGCCCTTTACTCTAGCTTTGCCGAAGGCGACCCCCTTGTATGTCTTGGGAACATTCTGCCCTTCCTTTTTTTTTCACATTTTATCTCATCGTGGACCCGAGTTTCCTTTTTTCTGAAAAGAGGTGGCGGGGACGTTAATTCGAAATTGGCTGCTGGGATTTTTTGTCCCCTTCAGAGGTTGTAACTTGTGCCGCCCACCCCCTTTTTTTTCATCTTAGCTTTCTAGCCGGAAGTTTATGAGGCCTCCCGGGCTTTTTTTTTTTTTTCGGTCGGCGCACTGTTCACCCTTTTTTTTGTAACACATCTCTTCATTGAGGGTTTTTGGTTACATATGGGCCCTTCCCCTTTTAGCTCATCTTTGTCGTTTTCCGCACGGTTTTTTTTTTCGTTAAACCGATCTTTTACCCTGCATCCGTGCGTCGATGCCAGTCATGAGCTCATATTTCTTATCCCGCGCATACCACTTTGGTTATTATTAGCAGCGTCACTATGCACACCCCCCGGTGCTTTTTCCCCTTTCAACCCTGATGTTCACCCCCCCTTTGTCCCTTATATCTTTTCAGATCCGAGAAAACTTTAGAAGCTCGTCCCAGTTCTCATTCTGCACACGCTTACCCTTCCCCCCGCTTCGTTTCTTTTTCCCGATGGCATCCTTTCTTTTTTCTCCTTTACCCCCCCCATCTGCTTTGGAGGAGTAGAGATGCGCCGATCCCTCACTTCGGAAGCGGGGCCTGGTTTGCGGTCGTCTCCCTTTTCCTTTTTGTGTCCCCCCTTCCGGCGCTTTTTTTCCTTTCCCAGCCAGTTTTTTGGCTTGTTTTCCCCGGGGTTTTTCCCCCTGTTTTTCGCCACAACCTTTTTGCCCTCGTCCCCTTTGACCGTCCACCGGCAATTTACGTCTGCGTTGGGATCACCTTTCCCCAAACGCACCCACGCCCGTGTCCCGGCCTCAGCCCGTGGAAGTCCACATATATAAGTTTTTTCTTTTTTTGCTATTGACATGCCCTTCGCTTTCCCTTTCAGGTCGGCCTCGTTTTTCTGTTACGACGGCCGATGTTCCCCTTGCTACGCGTTCCTTTCTTCCTCGGTGTTTCCCGCCCTAAACGAACGGCTCCGAAGCGCGGTCCCCCATTCGAGCTACTCCCCCCCTCCCTTTTTACACTCATGTTGGTTCTATATCTCGAGGGTGCTATATCTGTCCTGCCGTATCCCTTTTCTTTCCCTGGCAACCAGATCTGGCCGTGAAACATTTGGTCTTTGCCCCCCCCCTCCACTTTTGGCTAAGGGCGGGGTTTCCCTTAAAATAGTGCTGGCCCCTTCCTTCCTTTCTCCGGGGGCCTTTCACCTTCTCTTTGCCATTTATTGCCTGTTCGGAGCGGCCCCATCTGCTCACAGAACCCCTTCCTTGTGCCAACCTGTTTGACCAACGTGGCGGTGATCTTTTCGTGACCTCTATGTCCAGGCGCAGTGATTCAGTTGCACGTTCCCTCCCGGGTTTTCAATAGTGTTGTTTTTTCATGGGCCGGATACCTGAAGCCTCTCTCCGGGATGTTTTTAACTTGCCTGGCCACCCGCCGCATGACCTTTTGCCTTTGAGTTCGTTTTCGGGAGATCTTCATCTCCAGCTTTAACACCGCCCCACCCCCCTCCCCCCTCGTCAGGGCAGCTATCTTTTGAAATCGAAGCCTCCAGCCTTTTTTTGAACACTCCTTGGATTGCTGCCCCCCCCATCCGAGGCTTCCCGAGTTATTCTTTTCGAACATGTCACCATCTTGGTTTGCCTGAGCAGCACGATGCTTTGGTTTTTGCGTAAGAACCCCTGTCGAATAGCCGTTTTTCTTTTTTTTTTTTTGTCCCTCGGGTGTTAACTTTGGCGTGCTCTCCCCAGCCTTCGTGTCCTGCCCCTTTTCATTCCCCTCCTTTCGGTCTCACTATTGGCTTCAGGGAATTGCGCCCCCTGGTTTCAAGGTATCTGCTGGAGAAGTCCAACTCTTCCTTGGGACATGGCCCTAGCTCTCTTTTCCTAGGCCTGTGGAATAACTTATCTACCGAGACAAGTTTGTGCCTTCCCCTTTTTTTTTGAAAAGCCCTTATGCACGCCTTCTCATTTCTTCTAAACCCTGCTATGGCCCTTAACTCCTTTGGTTTCCCCCCCCGGGCACATCCACCGTCCTTCCCCTGTTCTTTTTAGGGATTTTTTCCCCCTCTGGCAATTCATTTTCGAGCAACGGCCCGGGCGTTTTCATGCTAGGGTGTTACCAAAATTTTTGGAGATCGTAATGCTGGATATTTTCGTGTGCTGGTGGCCCCGCTCGTCCTTGTCTCTTAGGCTCCCTATTCGACACCCTTTTTTTCGGAGCCTGCTCCATCACAGGGCTGCCTGTCATGGTCCCGGCCTTTTCCCAAGCCCGGTTTTTTTTTTATCTTCCGTTCGTGGTGTCAGACTTCCCCCACCAAACTTTTCCGGCCTGCGCTGATGGTTCCCCTGCCGCCCCCTCCCCCAACAACAGATTCGGAACCCCCCAACCCGATCGGTGGGGCTTTCCGCTTTGTGTCTGGATTGTCCGTGTCCCGTCCTTTTTCGCCCCAAACGCCCCTTTGGCATATTCTTTTCGTCTCCCACCATATGTTTTGCCCCCGTCTCGACATATATGTTCGGCCCCTCGTCGTCATTGCCTGCAGTTTCATCATCCAAGGCTTAAACCCGCTTCCATCTTCCCTACTGACCAATTGCCTACAGCTCCAGTTCACACGTGCTTCACCAACAGGGGCCATCCCCTTTGTGTACTCCCTCTGTTCCGTACCAAATCCTTTGAATTTAACGGGGTTTTGTCAATTGGCCGGGGGGTGTGCCTGTCCTGGTTTTCGCGGGCCACCCTTAACAACGCGCTTTGACCGTGTTCTTTTTGCCCTAACAGCCCCATCGAACAGCCCCTCACAATCTCTGCAACCGACCCAATCGGCACATTTCCTTCGCGGAACCTCAATATCTGGAACTCCGCTTTTGGTGTTTGGCGGCTGTCGGGTTGTGCCCCTTGCCTCGTATGCCCCCTATCTTGGTTACACATCGATCCGGCCTCACTTTTTTTTTGCAACCACGTGGCCTGGTTCCCTGTGCAGGAATCTTTCTGGCCTTTCTTCCCCCCTTCCGACAAATCACGTTGCAGTTGCAGACCCATGCTTCTTCATTGGGGTGCGACCGCGCAGCCATCCATTTCCTTCCCCGCCCCCAGTCTGGCTTCGTATCGCGCTCATCCTCGATCCGGCCCACCCGCCCCTTCCCACCGAACTCCCCCTTTACCGCCCGTTCCCCTATTGCGCGCCGCTTCTTGTGGCCGTTTTTTTTTGTGCGTCGTGCGTTGGCTCGCGTCCCTTTTTCGTTTCGGCACCCCAGGTCCTTGATTTAGCAGAAGCCTGCTGTTCCCGGGCGGGCCTTTCGTTTCCCTTGCAGTCTGTCTCCCTTTTTTCGCCACCCCCTTCGATTGCTTCCACACCCCGGCGGATGCGTTACAGGAGTTTCTATTCGAGAACTCGGGCGCTGGTTTCTGCCGGTGACTGCCTGGACTCCAGTTTGATCCACCCTCATCGCTCCTCCCCCTGTAACCCTCTTCGGGTGTGTTACTTTTCGTGGTCCCCACTGTCGTTTTGCCACACCTGTTTCTGGTGGACCGTTTGACCGCCGCCACCGCACCCCTTTTTCCTTTATTTTTTTGAGATAACCAGGTCCCGTAGTTCAACGATGGTGGCGTTTTTTTTCCCCCTGTTTTGGCCAGTCGTCACTTTCTTCACGTCTGGCACCTTTTGTGACGGCACCCACGTTTTCTCTTGTCCCTCCTTGCGTTTCCCGTAGTCATTTGTCCTCCCTGTGTGTGTTGTCCTCTTTCCGATAATTGTTGGCCTTCCTGGAGCAGTTCCCACCTCCACTCGGGATCTATACTATCTCCCGGCGTTCTCACACTCCAGCACGGTTTGAATTCCCTGTAATGAACTTTGTGGTGTTATCAACCCCCACCCCTCCAGATTATTATTGCGAGGTAGTACTGTTCTCGGCCCTATCACCAAACAAATATTTTCTCCGGTTTTTGTGTGAGTTTAGCTTGGGGGCCCCCCACACCAGTAAGATTTAAACCCTGGACCGATTTGTCTGGGGCTGGGCTTGCCGTTCCTCTTACAAACGGTGAGTTTTAGTGGGACCTTCCAGACAGAATCCAAAGAATCCCAATTAACTCTTCATAGTCTAGTCCCATTCAACACTGTATTCGAGGTATCCCCCCCCCTTTTGTGCTTCGAACTTCTCTATCTGGTTTTTCCAGGCTTTTTCTTGAGCCGCTCCCTGTGTAAACAGAAAATGCCCGACAGCGCTTGCTTACTTTTCCCCTGGGCCGGATCCCCTTTCGGCGTCCTGTCATACCACCAGCCAGTCCTGAAGTCCAAATGCCTTTGTCCCAAGTTCTAGGATGAGGCTGGCTTCCCAGTCGTCGGGACTGAGTCTCCCTGGTCGTATACATTGCCCCGTGATCTCGGCGCATCCCCTCCCCACAGATGCTTCCTCGGAAAGAAATGTATGACTTTTTTTCGCCCCCATGTGCGTTTCTGCAGTTTTGTTGCACGACTTTTTGTGCCCCCCCCGTTTAGGGTTTGGTTTTCCTCTTGCCCTTAACCATCCCTCACTTTCCCGTGCCCCCCGTCGTTAGTGATTTTCCAGGTTTTTTACATAGTGGTCTTGTTCCCTTTGCCAAAGTAACATTCCGGTTTTTGTCCTTTGGACGGCTTTTAGTGATTGAAGTTGTTCCAGCCCCAACAGCCCCCCCCACTCCCCCTGACTCCCCAGGTATTCGGCAGCCGATGATGGCTCCTACGGGTTGAAAGAAAGAGCTTGATTTCGGCTGCTTGCTGACGGGTTTGAGGATGTCCAGTGGCCCCGCAGGGTTCGTCCAGCGCGTGGTTGTGTCGTTGACCCCCCCCCCTTACCCCTTTCCCTCTGCTTTACCCCCCCCCCCCCCCCCCCACATTTACCGTATCAATTTTCCATGATTCTTTTATCTTGCCCTTCCCCCCCATTTGGAACATTTTTTCTATGGTAAACTTCAACACTGTCTGTGTCGGTCCCCTTTTTGGCGGCTAGGGGCCGTGCGTATTTCTTTCCTGTGTTTTGTTCTCGGTGGAGAATTTTTTACCATTTGATGCTGTAGGATCTTGTGCATCTCCCATGCAATGGATTTTGCGTGGACGTAGACCCCCCATTGTCTAGTTTGTTGAAATCCCCCAGCCTTTTTTTCTCGTCTCATTGTCCGCTGGCGTTGTTCCCCTGAACTTTATCTTTTTTCGACATAATTCCCCCATTTACCTGATCGCTACTATTACAACCACTGTTTTGTTTTTATTGGTCCTCCCGTTGTGGTGGGTCGTCGGTTCTTTTCTTCTGCGTGGGACAGTAGCTTTGTCCCGTTGTCCATTCGGTTTTGTTGTCCGTCCTCCGTGTTTTTCCGATGGGTCCCTATCCCTGTCTTGTGGCAAACGTTCCCTTTTTTCCCCTTTTGGACAGTCACTGTGGGTCTGTTTAATTCGCGACCTTGGTGTTGGGGGCTCTTTTTCCCCAGCTCGACGCACGTTTTCGTCTTCCCCTGTGCCACCCCTTGCCATATCCTTTCGTTTACTCTTTCCTGATCTCCTTTCCCAATCTTTCTTTTGCGTACTAGCATGCTCACTCTTTGTGGGCTCATGTTTGGACGTTGGCATCTTCACCCTGTCACAGGAGTCTTACCCCTTTTTTTCCGCGCAGCCTTTTTTACACCACGCATCTGGTAAGACCAGGACCAGTTGGCCCCCATGTTGTCCTCGCCCCCCCAAAAGCCTGTTTCGGTACCTTGATACCTGTTTTCCCAGTCAGCTTGTCAGACAAAAACTTCGGAGCACTTTGTTGTACGATGTCCAGCAGTGTTGCTCCCGTTTTCTATGTACCTTTCCCCCGTGGCGGTATTATTTTTTGAACATATCCAAGGCGACTCTTGCCCTGTTTGACGTTACAAGGAACAACGTTAAAGTAGTCCAGTCCCCAGTTCCACCCAAAGGACACGCCGCCCGATTCCCCCCCAAAAATATCTCCGTTCTATTCGCAGCCTTTGTTGCCCATTACTCTTTCCCAGTTGATCCCCGGGAACTCTTTGGTCAAACGCAGCTTTTGGATCAGGTTTTGACCAAAGCCACCCTTTGCAACTTTTACCAACTAAGCTTTCTTGTATGTTTAGTATTAGCATTGTCTTTTCCGCGGTGTTTTTGCTTTGATCGATCCGAGCATCTCCTGCCTTCTGCCTCCTGGGAAGTTTATTTTGGCCGATGTGGACCCTACGCGCCGAACCTCGATCTTCTTTATACTTGGAGGCCGTCCATTCGCTGGAAGGCTTCAAGGGCTTGGTTCCTTGCTGTGATATGGCCATGAAGCAGCTTTTTCAATATTCCCCCCCCCCCACCCCCTTCCTCGGCCTTGCGTAACCATAGTTCGACGGATTCTGTTGCACACTATTGCCTTGTAGGACGATCTCCACACGCGCGCCTTGTAAAGGTTGGGCCGGCCTGTCTTTGCGTTGGTGGAAATGTAGCAGTCAGAGTGTTGCGCCACCCTGCCCCCCGCATAACCATTGCCGCGTTCTGCGCATGTTTTGTGGTATGCCCCCCGCAAGTCTAGTACTTTTCGTTCGGCATCTTTTATCCCTCCTTACAGGCCCTTCCCCACGAGTTCCATCGGAGCAGACCAACATCACGTCCTCTATTGTTGGGGGAGCCCGACGACCTGTGTTTCTCTCGTTCTTGCCAGTGCCGTGAACCCCGTCAGGACACTCATATTGCCAAGAGCCAATCCAGAACCCCAACATATTGATTTTCCATGCTGGATTTTTGATTCGCCACCCCGGGTGACCCACTCTTCTTTTTCTGATTTAGTTCGTTCTTGTTAAACTTGCCCCCCCGGCTTTTGGCATCCTCCCAATGAAACATGAATTCGCCCTCAGAAGTCATTTTTTGCCATTAGGCAAAGTCAAGGCCCCCCCTGCGCCTCTTTTCTTGGGAGCGCACTCCGACCGCGTTGTGGATCTGAATTCCTGTTATTTCGGGACACTTGTTTCCCAATTGAGTTACTTCGATTGCTGAAGGCATCAGGCCCGTTGTGAGTTGGCACTCGCGCCCCTTTTCAGCATTAAGATAACTTAACTCCCAATTTTAACTTTCGTAAAGACGCACCAGGTTGGGGTTGTACAAACTACGCTTTTAACAAACAACCATGCTCTTCCCACGTGTTCGCCCCAATTAGAAAGCATTATTTTCATGATTTCTTTTTCAGAGGCTTTCCAACCCGCAACCTTCCAATCGCCTTGGAGTGGGTGTCCCTTTGGCCCCCTTTCTTAATCTCTCCTTTTGTTGAGAATTCTCCCATACCGGCTTCACCCATTCCGAGAGGTGTGCTGGGTGCTTTTTTTGTTGAGGTCGGTGAACCGACTTTTTCTTCCGAGGGGGGTTTTAAGCCGTCCCTATCAGGCACTTCTTCTGTGGTTTTTGGTCTCCTGGATTTGACCCCCCATTCCCGGTTTTGTCCGACGGGGCCCCCTTGGTCTGGGGTTTTGTTCCATTCGTGTCCCCTTTGGAACTCTTTCCCCATTACCTGTTGAAGCAAGCATGACGCTTTGGCAAAGCCGCAACGTTCACCGCGCATTGAGGCCTCCACAGCGGCCTCCTTTTTTTTTGCCCCTTTTCCCCTTACCAGGAATTCTAGTCGAATTTCTACCGTACTTGTGCGCGATTCCTGTGCTATTTCCCTTGTTTATTTCCCCTCCGGGAACCTTTAGAATTTCATGTCTTGTCATCTTATTCCCAAATTTTCTGGTGGGGGACGTGAGGTCGGCTAAACTTCAAGAAAAGTTTAAATGACGTCAAGCCGACGCCTTCGGGTCCAGTCTTTTGTAGCTTGTTGCCCGTTTTTTTTATGCCCTTCAGGCTTTTGTTGTAGATATTATCATGTTTCGGCGTGTTTGTAACCCCTTCCTAATGGGACATGCTGTGAATTGGATGGTAAACCATAGTTTCTTTACACCCTCCCTTTTTTGTGCTCGCGTCGGCTTACCTTGAGATCTGTTCCTTTGACGGGCCCGAAGATGCGCTTGTGCCCCTTTTTGTGGACCACCTTGGTGAACACTGGCGTGTGGGCATGCATGAGCCACTTTTCTTCCAACAAAGAAAGACTGAAAATCATGGCAGCCAACTTTATACAGGACTCTCCCGCACAACCCACCCCAGGGCCATTTTCTGCCTTTTGTCCCACGCTTTTTAAAGGATCCGTCGCCGGTAGGCATTGTTCGAGTGCTGTCTTCCTTGGGGCCCGGATTATCATTTTTAGTCCCCTGCCCCGTACACGGCCTTGTCCGTCCCACTGCGGACTTTTTGGGCCCCTGCCTACTGTGGTGCCTTTTTGGGAGTTCGCGAGAGTCCTTTTCCTCGGCCCCTTTAACTCCCCCCCCTGTTGGCGCGTTTGGTTGCAGTTGCCCCCGTGCTATAACTCAAATCGAGCCCTTGGGCAATGGGATTCGAGGACACTGGGGTTCTGGAAGGTCCCGAGAAATACTCCCCACGCCCCGTGACTCTGGATTTTCCATCAATTGTTTTGGGCGTTCAGAACAAGCACCCCTTCCCCTCTTTTTTCCCCAATATTATCCATGGATGCAGGCTGATTTTTATGCTCCTCCTGAAACCCATGGCTGCGATAGCCCCAGGAAAGTATTTTTTTTGGATTGCCTGTACTTTATGCTCAGTTTGGGAGAGGCAGCGTGGCCCTTCACATTGTTATTCATAGAAGGCCCGGCCCCTTCCACGGAGTCCCATATGCTGCTTTCCCTTCAATGGTGGTCGTGAAGTTTCCAGACGGGATACTAGTTTTTTTCCCAAAACTTCTGCGCATTCGTCCCAATGGGATTGCTCGTTCCTATTGTATGAAACATGGTATTACCTCTTAACGATGCTTTGTCGGCGGACCACCTCCCCTTGTTCACCGCACGTTTTCCGGCTTCTTATGTGCTACTAGACTTGTTCTTTCCCCAGGAACATCCTTCCCTTTCCTGTGATGTTCTTCTTTTGAATCCAACGCGCCCACATTAAGGGGTTTGTCTGGGCCTTATTAGCCACACCAATTCAAGGCAGGTGAGGTGGATTATAGATTTCTCCCCTTTGGTCTAATTTTTCGTTAGGTGTTTTAAAGCTAGTTCGCTGGTCGTTTGTTTTTCGGGTCCGTGCCGATGATCCCATGCGTTCCCAGGGCGCAGACCC
>Ga0179593_1284309_pt1 | contig 17330 bp, 19 predicted proteins | sample CZODoug2_1_08_16_FD_185931 | JGI IMG/M metagenome (GOLD analysis project Ga0179593, IMG submission 185931) | Vadose zone soil fungal communities from Angelo Coast Range Reserve, California, USA - CZODoug2_1_08_16fungal (PacBio error correction) | ecosystem: Environmental > Terrestrial > Soil >... | reverse complement strand
CCTCAACTCATGGACGGGCCGGCGTTCTTTCTCTTCAGGGTGAGAGGGGAGAGTTCCCGTTACCGGCCTCACTTTGCACTTTCCTATCTTGATGTCTCCTGTCTGCACCAACCTGCCCCCGGTTTTTCAGGGTGGCGGGTCGTGCTGTCTTTTCCGGGAGGTTCCCCGCCCTCCGTTCCTACCCCACATTCCTCCTTTCTACTCATTGTGAACATTATAGTCGATTTCCACCTTGGACCTGGGGGTTCCCTAGACTTTCGCTTCTTGTCCATTCTCAGCCTCGCCGCATCATTCTGCTTCCCCTTCCGCGCGGACAGGGCAGGGCACTGAGAAGGGCAGTTTACGGCCTTGGGCACCTAGGGCTGCTGGCTGGCCGCGACTCCCCCTTGTCCTGTCTACATGTTACACAATGTTGACCTCGATTCCCCTCCCCCCCCCCTTTTCCGGTCATCGCGAGTGGTTCTTTTCAACGGGCTTGCCTTTTTTGAACCCAACGAGACGAACCCTCGTCCCGCTTGAAGTAAGAATCTCCCGAAAGTCCCCTGTTTTAATACAGATAGTGTGTTGTTGAGGAGTTCGACAGGTTTTTTTCCTCATGTAGTCGCCACATTTGCTCTTTCGTTCATCTATATGTGGTTTAAAGGAGTAAGGGCTCTTTAAAATCCAGAATGCGATGCCCCTTTTTCTCCCTTATTTTAGGGTCCCTAGGGGGAAACATGATTTGTAACTATTTACCAATGTAGCACCGTCTGTGACGGCCAGCTCGCCGGACTGTCCGAGGGCCGTACGTACACTTCCCTTCCCTCCGGTCCCCCCTGGACCTGTCCGCCTCCTTGACTGTACCTTTCGCCTTCCTCTCCTCCTATGGGACGTCCCGTCGCGAATCTGACAGGTTGTACCAGCCCTTCCGACTTGTTCCCCCCCCTGTAAAGCTCGGTCCCCCCCGGGATCTAGTATATTCCGTTTCGGTGTTAGGACATTGAGTATTTTACTCACTTCCTTTTTTGAGCCCTCCCTTTCTCTCTCCCCGTTACACCCCCCCAAAATCTTGGTTTGCAGGTGTGCCGCCCAGACCCCATCACTCTCCTTTCCTTTTCCGCGCCGTTTGAAGGAAAGTTTCCCGCTCCCTCCCTCTTTCTAACGACCCTCGCAGGCAAGTGACTTTTTACACTTTCCTTGATCCCTTTTTGCCTTACTGTCGAAGACCGAGGGGACCGCTGGTCTGTGCTTTGTATCCATGCGGATTTTGCCCAGAAGGGTCAGGCTGCCAGCCCAAAGAAAGGTATACGAAATATTACCAGCTGTCCGCGGAGTACCCCCTGACCACCAGGACCGACTTTTCAGATTACTGTAGGCATTCCCCCAGATTTGAACCACACCTCACAAGCCCGAGTTGCTGAAAAATCTGTAAAACGCGGGGAAGTCCGTGGCCTTCTTTTCCCAGTGCCCACGAAGTAAGTGACGTTTTCCGTAGGAGCTCTTTTGGTGTCCTTATTGGAACACCCGTCAAGAGCCCGAAACCCTCCACGCCCTGCACAACGCGTCGACCCCCCTATCAGCACCTTTTCCTTCCTCTTTTTAGTAAACCTCTGTTTTTTCGTCTAATGGAAAGGACCCCCGGTCTTCAGCCGCCTAAGCCACCGTCTAAGGGACTCCCAAGCTCGCGTACATTCCCCCGCCGTCCCCCCTCTCCCCGCCATACTGGACTTGATTCCTCCCGCCCCCGATCCAAAGTGACGCGGTGTCCCCCTTTCCCCTCAGGTACGACACTACCTCTCCAACCCCCCCCAGGCGTGCATGTTTTGCCCACATTTGATTCGCTCCCCACAGCCAGTCCGCCCCTCCGTCATATATTACGCATCCCCCCCTTCTGTTTCCTCCTTTGGTGAACAACTCTCGGTCTTCGCACACAGCCGTCAGGCACTATCTTTTCCGCTAGTTTGCCACCTGGGTTGGCATATACTTCCCGAAAGGTATTCGCGGGTTCACCCGCCCTTTTTTTTCTATGGCCAGGCTCAGGTTTTCTACCGCACGCTCATTGGACGTTGTGGGCCATGTTTTGAATACGGATCCATTGCTGTTCTTCCGGGGGACGTCCTCTCCTTACAAACTCCCCTCCTCCATCTTCACCTTATGGCGGCGTCTCGGGCGGGATAAGTTTACCGCTTTTTTTTCCCTCTGCCCCGACCCGGCAACGGAGAGTCTGCATCTCTTTATATTGGGTTGTTATCCTGGCTTCTTAAGACATTCCCAAACCATTGGTGGGCCGTTTTTCCGCGGCGACTTTCCCCCGTACTACCCAAGTTCTTTGTTTTTCTGAGCACGCTTCAAAATCCTTTTTTTGTTGATTCCCCACCCCCCTTCCCAGGTGTAAGGCTTCGATCGCATCTAGAGTAAGCCGAATTGATAGATGTCCCCGTTAGAGTTCCTGCCAGGAAGATCCCCCTATGGGGCTTCTACCGAAGGCCGAACAGACACCTGTTATGGGTCTTATCTTTTCCTCCCCGACGATCAGCCAAAAGACAGACTTTCGCCTCTTTGACCCCTTTAAGGAAATCACCTTTCAGAGTAAGCAATCGCCGTGAAATTTTCTTGCCTTGATGGACACCAAAGAGTCGCCAGCCTCCTGACCCCTAGGAGTTCTTCAGTAGACAAGGTCAAGCCGCTACAAAAAGCCGGTGGGTTCCAACCTCGCGCGACCTCGCCTTCGGAAGTACCTGATCATTCTTTCCCTTTGTAGTCCTGACGGAAACAATGTCACACGATTTGGTCTTGGCTGTTGGCCTCCTACTCTTTCCGCAACAGATCCCAGGAGTAACCCCCTTGACCCTTTCCACTTTTCTGTGGCGATCGTAGTGTTCTCAGTAAGTTTATTAAGCGCCTTTCTTGCCCGATTTACCCTGTCGCTTTCCACTTGGATGCTGGCACTTTTATTTCCTTAGGACCCCAAAGCTCCCTGGACTCTTCCGCCGACGGTACCCGTCGGTTTTGCATTACAAAGTCTGAGGAGAGAGGACATATTCAGGCGGCATCGGGAAACTTCTTTGGTCTTCCCGGAGAGGCTGACCCCTTTCAACCCGTTTTCCTATAACAAGGTAATCTCCTGGTTTGAGTCCCTGCTGCTTTTCTTTGGATCCATCCTTAGACTTTTTCGTCGCCCATTGCGACGACTTCTGTTGTTTAAGGGGCCTCCTCGGCATCTTGTCCTTCCCCCCCTCCGTTGCCAGATTATTTGGGAGGAAATTCTTTGGACGGTTTTATTGTTCGCTTGGCAAGCCGCACTCTCATCCCGTCACTACTCCCCTCTTTCCCCGCTGTTTTCTCTTCCGCTCCGCCATCACCTTTGCGGTCTTTCTTTTGGATTTTTGGGACCTCTTTACTTACACTTGTCGCCTTGTACCAACCATATCCTCTTTTTCGCATACGGTCACGAGCTCCCGCGTTAGCACTTCGCGCTCTCGGCGTACACTTTTTCTTTTTCGCTCTTCCCGTCATGCTCGCCTCTCCTATAGTGGTGGCCTGGTCATCTCGCTTGCCCCCCTTGATTCTCCCGCCCCCGACATGGTACCCGAGGTTCCATTTCGGTGTCTGAGGCCTGGAATAGTCCCCTTTCTGTTTGGTGGAAGCGTCGTGGCCTTCACCTTTTACCCGGCGCTAAAACGTCGGACAGACAGGCACCTCTTCCTCCAGGCGTCTTTTTGATAGATGGGAGAACGCGTGGCAGAGAAATATCTCAAAGACAATTCCCGGAACGTTTGTTTCCTTTTCCTAGATCCGCCGGTGTCTATACTCAGGCCCCCCCGTTCCGTTGCACATTTCTCCTGCCGAATGTCAAAAAGGTAGCTGACTGAGATTATTTTTTTTTTAATTAATTATCGTTTTCTCTTCCCCCAAAACAGCTTCCCAGGGGAATTCCCGGGCCCACGATCCTTTCTTCTTCCTTCTTTTCTTTTCCTAATAACAGTGTTCTCTTAGATGGGATCTTTTCCCTTTACCGACCCTTTTTCTGAGTTTTTGTTTTATATTACTTCCGCGATATTATTTTTCTCTTTTTTACTCCCCTTCAGCTATTTTTGAACCGTAGAGCATTTGAAAGGAATCGGTTCTCGTTTTTCACACCCTTTGACCACGTTTCCTGACTGAATAGATCAACTGTGGTTCCGAATTTTGTTTTTTTTTGAGCTCTTCCTTCGCCGCCCTCATAGGCGGGTCAGATAATTAATATGGGTCAGATTTTTTTTTTTTTTTATATTTAAGTTAACGTGTTGGTAGAGACGTTTCGGGGTGAATGCCCCCGTACTCTTCCTAGGCCAAGAGAATTCAGATTTACTTAACTCTCCCCTTACTCCTCGTTTTCCTCCTGACTCTCCCTCCCCTTTTCCTTCCGATAAGCGCCCCCCTCTACCCTTCCAAGACTGCAAATTTCGGGCTTAGGGAGCCGTCCCTGTGCCCACGCGTTTCCCGCCGCTTTTTATCTGATAGAGAGCGACTTCATGGATGTCCTTCTTCCCTCCATCCTCCGACTACTTGCCTCCCGTTCTCTTAGTCCCTTCTGGCGCCGCGTTTTCTTCTTTTTTTAACAGCGGCGGCCCTCTTTGGGAAGTCTTTCTTCATCCAATCCCCGTCATTTTTTCTTTTTTCTTTGACCCCTTTGCCCTTGAAAATCCCTTTTTTCACCAGATGGAATCTCAGTGACTATCTGTCGCTAAGTTCCCTTGCTTCCCCACACCCCTGCTCCCCTTTTCTCACCGCCCCCGGAAAGGACTTCCTGCCTTGTCCTAGCGCCATGTCTTTTTCCTCTTTGCACTCTTAAGCTCGTCCTCCCCATGGTAGACAGACTTGACTTTGTTCGCGCAGCCGTCTTTGCACCCCTTTTTCTCTCCCCTGGTTTTCTCTGAAAACTTCGTTACTTTACTCTCCGCAGCCCCCCACGGTGTCTGATTTCTTTCCGCCTCTCCCCCCCCTGGGACGCCCATCAAACCCCCCCACGGAACTTCCCCTGTTCCCCCTTCCCCCCACCCACCCCTTTTTCCCGTCTGCTTCGTTCGTAGGCTTGTACCACGCCTGGCCCCCCCCACAGATCCGGTTTTGGTCCGCCGTTACACCACACAACCTCTCTTTAACCGCGCGTCAGCTTCTACAAGGAACCTCCACTTCACGATATTTTTTTTTGCCCCACTCTTTCGGTTGGACCGGGACGGCCGTTGGTCCTCTGTTTCTTATTTGCGTCTGTACACAGGCCCCTTTCCAGGACAGAATAGTTTTTTTTCCCTTCTCTTTCCCCCCTTATAAACCAATTGAAAATGAAGGAGAGACACCCTGTAAGTTGTTCGATTGCGAGCGCCTTTTCAAAAGGTCGTTTTCTTTTGATTCACCCTTCACTTGGCGACCCTTTTTTTACTCGCTTTCTTGACCGCGGATGCTTTCCATTAAAGACAGCTCCCCTATTTTCCCCCCCCACGGAGCGATTTCTTTGAATTGTCCACCCTTTTTTTCTCCACAGTAGTTTCACCTCGTTCCCCCCCACAGCCTACCCTTACACCTAGTGCTTCTACGTGGCGAGTAAGTCCCACTTTCGCGAATGTTTCTTCTTCTTCCTTGGCCTTTCCAAAATAGGGCCTATTGACTTTTTTAGATCTTTCCTTCACCACCTGACTCAAGCAATCTTCCACACTGGTTCTTCTTAGATCTCCTTTTAAACTACCTTTTTTTTGTGTTCCCCCTCCGATAACCCCCCCCCAACTCCGCCTGATCCTCCCCCACAGACCCGACCTTTCCCCCCCCGGCAGCACCTTTGTCGTACCTGTACTACGCACCAGCCATCTTCCAGCGCTTGCCGGACAACCCGGGGTAAACCCAATTCTTTTTTTATTCACGACGGCGGCCGGTAGAACTTGGCTGATGCCGCTTCGGTCTCGTTGCCTTATCGGTCCAATTCTTCCACTAATTAGCCGCCGAACCTGTTTGATTTGTGTAGAACTTCTGTTGCGGAGCACCTGAAGCTATCCTTTGGGCCATCTTATCGATTCCACTTCCCTTGCCCTTCCTTTTTTAATTTTCGATTGGCGCCCGACCTGTTCCATCTCCAGGGTCCCCCCCATTCCCGCGAAATAAATTTCTGCCGGATGCCAGGACAAATGTTTTGCTCGGGCAGGAACAGATTCTTTGCTAGCGTCTTGTTGCGCCTTCCCCCCTCTTTTTGCGTTTCCCCTGTATTCCCCTTTTGACCTTCAGGAGGTCAACTTTTAGGGATTGGCCCTTTGGCTCCGTTTGGGTCCATGCGCGCGGGTAGCGATTGTTTTTTTCCCTCCCTTTAGTTTCCCCCCTTGTGGCCCTTTTTGTTCAATGGGTAAGATGGAAGGGCCGGCACGTGGCAGTTTGGTTTGGCAGGTCTTTTCAGTTGGCGGCGTACTTCTGGATGGAGTGCCCAATTCCTTAGAGACCCTTGTCCGGGAGTTGGCTGCGCCCGGGATATTTCTGCTTTTGGACAGAAGGGTGGGTTTGATTTTTCCAAACATCTGCGTTTTCCACTTTCTGATTCTCCCCGGGTCCTACCCTGTGTGAAGTTAGGTTGGTCCGACTTTTTGCCCCCTGTTGTTCATGCCATTGCCACTCATCCGACACGGCACACGGCATGTTCCGTACCCCTTTCCCCCCCCTCCCCCCGAGTGCAAATCTGGAAAAGGAGTGTTGGGCTCCAGATTCTGATGTTTTTTTTCGTTTCACTTTTCATGAGTCCTTAAAGCGGGTCCTTTTGGCAGTAAGATGAAAGTCTGTGTAAGACTTTCGTATCCTGTCTTTGGTTTTGTCATCCCCCCGGCTGTTCCTCTGAGCAGTTCTTAAAGACCTTTCGGTCCCCTCGGCTTTTCCTGCCTGTTCAATATTATTCACCTGTAGGAACTCTGGGGTTCCTGTCGCGTTTCCTTCTTCTTCTGACTTTCGTTCCTTCCGTAAGAGTTACTGGAATATTTATCTTGAGTTCTGACTTCTGTTCCGTTCACAACTGCCCCTGCAATGAGGTTTTTCCTCGGGGACGCTCAGTCTTTCCGTCGAACTTGTCGGACAGGACCTCCCATACCCCCCCCGGGAACGGTACACCAATGTGTTACCCCTCATCTTGTTCCATTTTTGCAACTTCCCGAAAGGGCGGGGGTCTTTCCCCCCTTTCCCATCCTTTTTCTCCTCCTTCTTTGTTTATCTTACTTTTCTTCGAAAGTTTTGCCAGCCTCAATGTCAGCTTTGTTCCCATTGCGGGCCTAGGAGAACCCAGGAGGTTCCTTTACTTTGAGGGCAATGGAATGTCCGGGGCGCTGGTGTCTGGACTTCTGTCCTCCAGCAACTGTCCTTAAATTGCTGAAAACCTTCTTTTAAAAAGCCCCCTGCCAAAAGCCCCTTGCTCCCCAGGTCAGACTATGTTATGGTAACTTTTCCCGGAATCCGGACCCCCCCATCCTCTTTACCCCCTATTGTGGTTTTCTTCCCCCCCCCGTCATTCTCTCTATTTTCTCTCTTTTCCCTTTTTTGTTTTTGAGAGTCGGGCCCTATTTTGGAGGGACCTTTTTCACTCCAATTGGTTCCATCGTGTTAGTGAAGAGTATGTGGGTCCCGGCGTCAAGGCCAAGTTCAAAGAGAGCGGGCGCCGTGGGTCGTTTTCCATCGAGGGGGCCAGATTGTGTAAATTGATCCCCCCTAGACTTGGCTTTTGCTTTCGACGACTCATTTTTTCCTTCCCCCAGAGGCCGTCCGTACCCTTGACGGTTCGATGCTTACCCCCTTCTGCCAGGGATGGCGTCAGTCCTGTCGTTCTGGATCCATGCTCTCCTGAGTGAAGCACTTGATTGTCTGCATGTACATTTTTTTTCCCTTGACCCCGTACCTTTTCGAAGGTAACTTCGCAGACGAGGTTCCCCCCCTGGTCGTAGCAGTCCGATGAAGGAAGGTTCTTTTCCCCCCTTAGTCTGTCTTCCTTAGGTCCCTCCATGCTTTCCTGCCTCAACAAAAACCTTTTGGTGGCGCATTGGCCACAGAATTATACGCACCTCTCGTTCTTTCAGCCCCCTTCATTTCGCCCTTCCCCCGTAGACGGCTTCGCAAACGCATGCGCGTGAAAGACTTTTTCTCCGCTTCTGAGTTGATAATTTTACATTCCTGTCATTTAATCGATTACAGCTATTCTGCTGGCATTGGTTCTTCTCATCTGTGTCGGGTCTTAATTTCAACGAAGCCCACCTTCCTACAGTCTTTAAACAGCCCGGTCCCTTGAGGAACCGGAAACCCTCCGCCCGCTTTCATCGGTAACCCTCTTGCCAAGACCAACCCCCCTTGCCTGAAAGCTTTTTTTCGAAAATAAGTTCCCTTATTTTTCCCCTCTTTTCCTCGTCTATGCGTCCCCTCCTACCTTCGTCGGTACGTACCCCCCTCTGTTTTTTTTTTGGCAAAAACCGTCCTCTTAACTCCCCCCATCCCTGTAGGAAGTTAGTCGGCCACCCGGCTCTTAAGACAGTTCCCTTCCCGTCGCTTTTCTTACAAACGAGACTTCTGCACCTTCGATGCAAGGAAATCCCTTTGATGACGCGCTCAGGACCCCACCCTTTTCTTTGATCCGGCACGCCCTCTTTTCCCCAGTACGCCGACCACTGCACCATGACCCGCATCCCTTGCCGTCCCTTCCCGCTCTAAAAAAAAAGTGTAACGTGTTCAACATTTTTCAGACCGGGGCGATCCACCCTCCCCCCTCGTCATGTGCAGTCTCGAGACGCTCCCTCTTAGTCTACCCGAGCCAGTCCACTCCATTCTGCCTCTCCCTGGGTTTAACAACTCCATCTCTGCCTTCTAAAACTTTTTGGGAATTTCAAAATACTCTGTTTCCTTGCTGTGTCCCATTGGTCGACATCTACTCGCGTTATTCTCCGTGCCGCCAATTTCTGCCTTCCATTCTTTCTTTTTGACCCCAGATCAAGGATCTCTGTCCCTTTTTTAAGTCTTCTTCCTCTTTCCGCATTTTCATGTGGACTGCCTACAAGTATACAACATTCCCCTTCACCTTTTCCCCGGTACCTGGTCCAGGCAGTTGTTCTTTGACTTTTTCAGCCCTTCCCTCTTTACCCTTTCTGTACCCCTATTGTTTCTACGGCCGTCCCAAAAAAAACTTATTTTTTTGCCCCCCGGGCCACTGACCTTCCTACTTCCGAGCACCCAAGTGCCTGAGTGCATGTTCAGCATTCACCCATTTTTGCGTTCCCGCCACCCCCCCGTTTTTCAATCCTATTCCTCCTCTGTTATCAGTTTTCCCCTTTATGGACAGTTAGACAAACATATGGGTTTGCCTTTCCTCCCTAAGTAACCATTCTCGTGGCTTTTCCCTTCTCCGAGATCAGACCATCCCATAGTCCTCGTTTGTCTTTTCGTTCCCCTCCCCCCCCTTTCGCGAAGTCCATTTCGTTTTCAACTTTTTCATTGTCCAAGATTTCCCCCTTTCTCTCGTGGTTTTTTCTTCCCCACAAGGCTATGCGCAAAACGACCTACTTTCCGCCTCTCCCTAGAACCAGGGAAGTAATTCCCTTCCTTCCTTTTCAGTTTTTACTCCTTACTCCCCACACATTACACACTTTTCTGTTCTGCTGGGCCTCCACGCTAAGCGCAAACGTTCCCCCGGCGTCCCCCCTTCTCAAACCACCCCTAGTGGGCGTATCGGGAGTTTAAGCAGTTTCCCTGATACTACGTAGTCGGCCCTTTACCCCTTTTAACCCCCCCTGGCCGGCCTAACCGGATGCTGGAAACGGGCCTCAGAACTCCTCCTCCTCCCTTCTTAGAAGAAGGACTGGTTTGTCCCATTTTCCCTCTTTTTCCCTCGATGATCGAAGTTGCGCATCATCGGCAACCCCCCTTGATGGGATCGGTTTGCGAGGAAAGCCCTACACGCGTTCCCTCTTCCCGTTCACGCTACTGGTCTTCCCTTTCACGTGGTCGTCCTCGGTCGCCCGTCTTATGTCGTTCTACCCCTGGCTTTCACTCTCTTTTCGCTTTTCGTAATTTGGGTTGCCACCCTTTCCTGGTCCCGTCGCTCTCCCCCTTCGACTTCAGGCGGGGTCTAAAGCTTCCCTTGTGCTCTGGTTCTTTTTTTCAAGGCAACTTCGTATTGTACGACTCAGGTCTTTCTTCATGTTGGTCGGTCTTCTTTTCCCCCTTAAAGTCGTTCAAGCCGATCCCGCGCCGGGGATTGGATTTACATCTAACCCACCAGCGTTTTTTTCCGCCGCTTTTGAAACGACATAGGGGTCCATACTTGGTTCTTTTCCCAGTCGTAGAACTTCGCTCGGCGCGTTTTTTTCACTGAAAACCTTTGCGGATCCCTTGAACGATATGACTCTCTCCCCTCCCCACTCGTCTGTTTTGACTCTTTTGGCCTATTGACGCTCCCGAATCCGCCTTTCAAGCGCTGACCGGTGATAGTTTGACTCTTCTCTGATGAGGAGCCCGACCTCGGGTTTTTGACTGATCCTTTTGCCTTTCCCTGCGTCCCCTCCGCTACACTGTTCCGGAAGAGAACCAGTCTGTGGCCTCCCATTCGTCTTTCCTTGGGACCTCCCCTTCATCGGGCCTGCTGCTTTTTGAATTGGAAAACTGACCTCCTTTTTTTTTCCCCCCTCCAATTCGTGACCCCCTTCCCCTTGGATTTCTAGCCTCGGTGTTCATATACTCAGCCCCCCCCGATCGATCTTCGGCCAAAAGGCTACCTTTAGCCGAGTTCAAACAGTAGGCCGATGCGATTCGCGCAAACCCCCTATCTCTCGCGATTCCCCCCCCACAATTCTCAATGATACCGGATGGACCCCGATCCCTCTTCTTCTTTCTCCCTTTTTTTTGAGAGACCTTGATGTTGCCCTTGTCAGCTTTTTTTCATCTCTTACGCTATATGAGTTTCTCCGCGCTCGCATCTTGCACTTTGAACTCGGTCCCCCCCTTCGCTCCTTTTTTCCGGACCTCCTTTTTTTCTTGAAATATGCTCCCCCGTCGTTTGAAGATACACTGACTGTCATTTTTTCGGTTTACGCTTTCTCGGCCGCCGGCCGATTCGGAAAAGAGATCCTCACTTTGCGGCCCCCTGTTCTTTTTTCTTCTCGGAAACCGTTTCAGTCTCCTTTTTTTCCTTTGGCCGTGAAGGCCACCTTCCCCGCCCTACGCGCTTCTGCATTGCTCCGCGTCACTCACCTTCCACGGCTTCCATGTCGTGTTATTTTGACAGGACATAGAGTATGACCTACTTCTTCCCCTACGAGTCCTCGATCTCCTCCTCCCCCCTTCCTGGTGCTCCCTAGGTTATCCTCAACGCCGATTACCGCCTTTTCTCGCCTCTTATTGGCGCCGCGTTTCTCTTCGTGTACAATGCGGTTTAACTTTTTTTTGCCTTACCTCTTTTCTTTTTAACCCAATCCGACCCTCCCCTATGGTATGGCGGCGCGTCTTTGACCCCCCGCCCCCTTGCTGGAATCGAACTTCTGGAGAGCCAGTGCCGGATTTCTCCACCAATACCTCTCCAGTAAGATTCATTCACGGCGGACGAATTCTGCTTTTCTTCAAGTCCCGACTTCGTTTTTTGCTTTCCGCCCTCGCACGCTTAAGATCGTCTCTGTAAAACTCTCTCCTCCCCCGTCCTCCCGCCGCTTTCCCTTCATAAAAAGGAGCTTCCTGTCATTTGCCAATCTGTTTAATTCTTTTCCCTCCTCCCCATCACCCCCCCTTTTCCATTCTTCAGCATTCGAGCCTCCAGATGAAGTGGAATTCCCCCCAAACCCCCTTTTACCAGGGCTGACTTTTCTTTATTCTTTTTCCACCCATGAGCCTCCTCTCACGTTTCCTTCTTCTTTAAACCCTTCCCCTCAAGAGGTCAGATATACCTGGAAAAATGATCCACTCCTCTACCCCCCCAGCACTTCTTTTTTTTTCTAACTTTGTGGACTCCTTGGACGATGTGTTCTTCGCTTTCTTGTAAACGTCTCATGAGGCCCGAAATACATAGAGTTGCTATTCTTTTCACCCAACCTTCACCTTTAAGGAGCGCTTGCGGCCGTTATCTTTGCCGCGCGTAGTTGACCCTCTTTAGATTTTCTTGACCTTCTCTCCGCCGAATCGAGCTCAGGCTGATTGCTTTCCCCTTTTTTAACGCCTAGATCTTTACACTGGCGATTTCTCCTTACTTTTGATGTACCATTAAAATAGGTTTCCCGAGTTCCTTTTTCGCTTAGTTCTTTCCATTTCAGATAAAATTCCCTCCTCATGTTTTCGATTCGGTCGGCGCCCCCCATTTGTCGAGGACCATTGGCCAGGGCTCTCTGGTCCCTTCTCAATCAATAGTGAAGGAGTTCGATATCCTTGACCCCATCCCTGGTTTCTGGCGGCCAGCGAGCATGTTTTCCATCTCACTTTCCAACGTCCTCAGTGGGCTTTATGCTAGAAGTGTTACCCTTATTGGCACTTCCAAACCAAGATTTTTTCTTCTGGACAAGGCGGATCAAAACCCCATCGGATGATGATTGTCCAGAACCTTTCTTTTGCCGGTACCTCCTTCCCCCACTCTTCCCACTTTCCCGTAGCCGCCGCGGTCTGTAGTAGACCTTCTTTGCCTAAGGCGACATACCCATTCATCTCTTTCATGTTAGACTTCCATGCGCCCGATTAATCTGCTTGGATACTTGCATACCTTTTCCATTTTTCTTTTCCTTTTCCCCCCGTCCTGACATCGCTTTCGCAGAAATGGTGCCACTTCCTGGGTCCCCTCTGCTGAATTCCCGTTGGCTGGGTGCGAAGTCCGTCTTTCTTTGGTTCCACTTAATAAGCATCTGTTTCTTGCCCAATTCATTTTCCCTAACGCTTTTGACATGCTCGGCCGGGTATCGGGATGAATAGCACTGGGGAACCTTTTTCCAACCTGCTTCACCTTTTTTCTCCCTTTGGAAGTTTCGCAAGGTGGCTGTAGGTGGCAGGGGCTTCTACCCCCCTCCCCTATTCTTTGCTGGTCCAAAGTCATGATCGTTACCCCCCAACCTTGTCCGGTCTTGATGAGCCTTTCCCTTCCTTTATTTCATCCTATGGTAGAACCCAACGTTGATCCTCTTTTGGTCGGTCATATGATTACGTTCGTTTCGGGGGTTGGCTTGCTTTGGAATGTTACAGTACACCCCCACCCCCTTCGTCCCTTTCCCCGCTTACGGCAGTTTCATTGGCTTGCGGCCCTAGTGCCCATCTTTTCAGGTCTGGGCAGACAACTTGGATTTTTGGCGTTCAGTTTGTTTCCTCCCTCCTTGGAAGATGAAAGAGGGCTTTTTTTTTCCCTTGATGACAGCTTTCCCCTTTCGTAACTTGACCCTGGTCTTTTCTTTCCCGACTCCCCTTTGTAAATGTTCGTCGACATTCTCCAATTCCCCCAGTACCGTAATAGGATTCTGTCCTCATAAACTATTCACCCCTTCCCTTAGTTTCCCCCCCTTTCCTTAGTTCCTGTTTGCGAGTCTGGCGGCGTTCCGTTCCGTCCTCAACGTCCGTTCTTTTGCCTATCTTGCTTTCGTTGGTATGTGCGGCACCCTAGCCAACCTGCAGTTTTTTGGTTTTGCTCCGTTGCGAGGGCCGACTGTCTTCCCGACTTCTTCCTACCCACGTTCCTTATCGGTTACTAACCCCTTTTGTGTGACAATTTTTCTGTTCCGACCCTCTTTTACCCCCTCGGCAAGGGCCGTACCTTTCAGCTTTCGCTTCTTGCCCCCCTTTCCCTCCTTCCCGACTTCCGCCTCCCTTTCCTTCGTTAGGGAAAGGGCACTCCGTAGAGAAAGGAACTTGCCCTTCCGGCCTTTCTTTTCCCGTCGGTTTCTCGTCTCTCCCGAAGCACTTCCGTTGTCGATAACCCATCTTATCTCCAAGCGATGTACAACCACCGGCTACTCCTTTTCTCTCCTTATGTCCCGTGTTACCAGCCGTGCAACATACGATAACGAACACCCTCTTTTCCCGGGTGCCGACTTATTCCAGACAGGATCCCCGATTTTCTTTCCTTCCCCCGTTGTTGTTGTTTATACCTATACGGCTTTTGATCTTTCACCAAGGGGCATAGTGTTATTTCTTCTGTTGTTCCTTTTCACTGCCTACCCTGTTCCCCCCCAGTTTCCGCTTCTCCCGGAGCCGTGGGTTTGTGGTTCATCTATTTTTGGAAGATCAAGAACCTATCCGTTCCCACTTCTCCCTTGCGTGATCTCCCGGGCCCTCCCTCAGGACCAGATTCCTCTTACCCTTGCCCTCTTACCTATTTCCAGCCCAGATGAAAGGGAGTCCCCGCCCTTCCGCGCTCCTAGAAGAGAAAGAACGAGCCCGTCATATTCACAGTTTGCACCTCCCATTGACGGTGTGACCCCCCCTGTTACTGATCGCTTTTTCCCCCTTGGTAGTGCTTTAACTTCTACGGTGGGTCGGACCGTTATAAAGTCAGGCAAGAACCCCCTTTCTTAGAACCCTTCCTCCCCCCCCACCCCTCTTCTGTTGTCGCAGGCTCAGACTGACATCCAGATAGGCATCCGTGGACCGTTCTGACCCTGTACCCGGACACCGGCGAGCCGCGCTCGCCACGGCCTTCCAGGGCGAGTGAACTTGTGGACCTCCTTCGTTTTTCTTCATTTGTATTCCTTTGACGCTATGGCTGGAATTACTTCTCGCATTTTCCCCCTTCCGGGGCGGGCTTGCAATACCATAGTCCGTACGAGATTCCTCCCGCGGTCTCTGCTTCCCCCCGCCACTTCCCGCTCAGCTCTGACAACGCCAACACCCATGAAGCTGGGGTTCCCCGGTGTCCCCAGGAGGGGCCACTCGGCTGATGGATGCGGCAATTGCCTTCCGTTGCAGTTTCCTTCGGCATCCTCCCTTATTGGTGTTCTTCCAGTGCCGCACTCAAGGGACGCCAAACGAAAGGTCAATGCAGTGTCTCCCACAATACCGATTCCCACGGTTTTCCCTATGTTCCTTCCCCTACCTGTTTCCGAAGCCGGGACATCCGACAGCTCCGGCACATTTTCCTCCGGGACTTGCCCGCAAGCTTCTCCTGGTAAAGACCGTCCCCCCCCCCCTCAGCTGCCCAGCCCTTTGCCGGCTGCCAGCGATAAAACCTTCCCGCAGGTGTAGTGCACATTGCCCGCCCCTGGGAATCCATCCGCCGATCGTGTGCCCCTAGTTCTCCCTAACAATAATCGTCCTCCCTTACGTCTCTTGGCCGCCTTCCCTTTGCGCCTTTGACCCCCAATAGTCTGAGACACAGCCGCGTCACTCCCCATTCTGGCGCCCCCGTACCGCCCCATTGGCCTGGGCCTTCTTAAGGATGATATGTCGCTTGGGACCTTCCCCCTTGGAGATGCTGCCGGAAGAAAGCTCCCGGTAATCATTTTAGGCAAGGGGCGGTCACTCCCTGATAATTCCTTCCCCCCTCCCTGAGTCTGCCTGTTTCCCTTTCTCACTCAATAATACATCATCACTTCTGCTGAGTCTCCGCGGCAGCATTGTTAGATTTGCCGATTCGGAAACGTCCGACCCCTTTTTGACGGGTTCCTCCTTCCCCTTTGTTTTCCCGTGCGACTTCAAGCAAAAACTTGGGTGGGCCCGGGGGCCATCCGTGCCTAATGATAAGCCCACAGTGATGACAGTTTTCTTGTCCTCCCATGCCCTGCGTGACCTCCCCACCAATCCCTGTTTCTTTCCAGGGAGGATGCCCTCCCCCGTACAGTTTCCCTATTTTCTTTCTCCCTTTTCCGCAGCTCATGCATCCTCGCACCCTGGCTCATTGCCTAAGCCGAAGACACGCGCCGGGGCCTGGTATGCACCCTGCCATATTTCCTCCCCCTTCACCCCCCCCCCACAAACCAGACAGTCACTTGCCTCTGCTCTTTGAGTTACCCATCCCCCTCAGTCCTACCTCCCCCGCCAGTGGAACTCTGCGGGAATGTTCAAAGAAGCTCGTCAGCGGGAGCTCTCCGTTCTTCGCCAAGTTCCCCGGTTCAGCTGAAAACGCCGGGTTTTTCAACGCCCAGCCAGCTACCAAGGACTTTCTCGTAGTAATAGCTTCCTTCATTTTCATTTTAACGACGAAAAAAGAGCATCTGTTTCCCCCAAACATTGGAGTAGCTGCGGGGCCTGTGCAAGAAGAAGACTAGTCTACAGACCCTGACAAGCGTACAGCCGTCACCGTTTTCTCCCTCACCCTCCTGATGGCGTCGTAGGGATCCCTTTTTTCCCCCTTTAAGATATCTTGCGTTCGTTTTGCCGTACCGGCGCCTTATTTCACTGTTATGATGGAAACCAGGGCTCCTTTTACCCCCCCCGCCTAACCTGACCCTTGCTTTTCCGAGGTAACCGGCCCCCATCAAACATCGTCATGGAGCGTGCCACCCAAAGCCCCTTCTTCCTAGGAAACAGTGGTTTCTGTGAGGAGAGTACCCGTTCACAAGTCGCGTTTCAGCTGACCTTTTGCCGCTATGGGGAGGACCTTTAAACCCTTCGCCTTTCTCCTACCCACACGCGTCTAGTTTTTCTCCCCTTTGCGCCGAGGCTTAAGCTGGGGTAAGTTTCCTTCCTCCTTCAAGGGAACCTCTTTCGATTCTTGGTGCTGCGTTGACGTCGCTTATTGGTTAGTGGGCACTCCGTTGCAACTTCGTTATGCACGGACGTTACTGGAGATCACTTTCGGGCTTTTCCTGCCCCGCGACGATCCCAAGCGTCGGCTGGATGTGAACAGATGCCTCCCGGCGGGTCCGGGGTTACAAGCTAGAGGTCAATCCCGGTTACTCTTCCCCCCTTCCCTTTCGACTCTCTGGCGCTGAAAACCCCTACGGGATGCCAGGCCGATCTGGCTCGCTATCCAGCTCTCGTCGGGTGGATCGGGAATCGCTCTGTGACTGTTCTTCTTCCGCCAAATCCCCCCTCCCCTTGCCAAGCGCGTCAAAGTTGAGCGGTTCCCCCTCGATCGATGGAGGCGAACCTGCGTTCTTTTTGGCGCGGGAAAGGCTTGGTTGGGTAAACAGAATCCCCTTCTCCACCTTCCCGGAAGTCCTCCACCCCCCCTCCACTCCTTTTCAGAGGATTGTGATATCTTTTTCCGCCTTGGGCGGCGGATGAAGAAAGAGCCCCCCCTTTACCCTCGGAAACTTATTTCTCCTTTTCAGGCCTTTTTTGTCCCCTCAAGCCCCCTCTCCGAGGTGGCAAAGCTCCCGGCCGTTCCCAAAAGTTAAGCGCGAGATGCGATTTGTACACATATCAGAGATTCGTATATCACACCCACCTTCCCCCTGGCATTGAAAACT
>Ga0179593_1685119_pt1 | contig 17331 bp, 16 predicted proteins | sample CZODoug2_1_08_16_FD_185931 | JGI IMG/M metagenome (GOLD analysis project Ga0179593, IMG submission 185931) | Vadose zone soil fungal communities from Angelo Coast Range Reserve, California, USA - CZODoug2_1_08_16fungal (PacBio error correction) | ecosystem: Environmental > Terrestrial > Soil >... | reverse complement strand
CTCTCCCAGCAGACAGCGCCACGACGCCTCACCTTCCCCTTTCTTCAGTACTGCATGGTGTAGTAAATAGCAAGGCCAGCCGTTTTCCTTCCCCCCCTCCAGCTGAATGTCTTATAAGGGATCTTCCTGGGCCCCCCTCCCCTTTCTCCTTTTGCGACAACCAGGTTGGAGCTGTCTTTTTTTCCCAATGATGTTATCCCTGAGCAGGCGGGTTAGTCCCCCGCCCGGGATGCTAGATGACCATCTTTACCCTCCTTTTTTCCGTTTTAAAGTTTCACCCACACTCCGCAAGTAACCGCTACTTTGATCGAAAGTGTTTTTACTTCTCTACACTAAGCTGTCCCTAAAAGTTGATCGAATGAGGAGTATATTTCCCTCTCTATCCTGACAAAAATAATGTGTCAACTCTCCCCCTATGCCGGATTGGTATGAAGGTGCCCACTTAATGATTAAACCCTCTTCCCCCCTAAAACCAGAGATTTTTCCAATCCTAGAAAAACGCACGACTTTTTTCTTTTCCCTGCCGAACCTGGGAAGGTACAGTTTCTTTATGTCTCTTTCATTCCTCGAAGACAAGCGCGCGCAGGCGCTCTTCCCTTTTCCTCTCCCCGATGTGCCTGCTCAAAGGCGACTCCTTCTCTTAACAAACTAGGAGACCAGCTTGTTCTTTGCCTTCCTCTCTAACTTCCTTTTTACGCTCATGTTTTCGACGAATCTGCTTGTCGCACCTGTTCCCTCCTTCCTTTTCTTCCTTCGCCTCCCCCTTCGCGAAGTCGTCATTCATCCTCTCTACCTTCACCGAGTAAAACGAACGTTTTCCCCTCCTTAGTCACCTAAACGTGGCTCTCCTTTTTTCCCCCCTTCAGATATCGTTGAACTCCGGCACCTTATCAGGACTTCGCATGTGTAACGGCTTCGCCTGCTCTTTTCCCTGCGCCATCTTTCGGAGTGCCCTCCATCGACTTTTTTTTACCCATCAACTCGGCCAGGCTTCCTTGAACGTAGCATGTTTGCTCGCGGACGCTGTTCCCCTCGTCGGTGACACGATATCCGGCTTGTCGGCTCTCCCCTTTCCCTCCTTCGAACCCACGCTCAGGAATCACCTCAAGCTTTTTTTCATGAATATGCAGGTACGGTAAAGCGCGCTGCGAACCCCGCTTTTAGGTTATTTACGGAATTATTCGGTGCACCCTCCTGCCTAGACCACCCCCCCCGTTGACTTTAGTCCCGCTGTCGGATAATCGGACGCGTGCCTTTCAAGCCGCATCGTCTGATTGATACTTTGGCCGATTTTTTCTCCTTCCCCGCGGTACATCGGAGGCAGGAACCTTCTCCCCCTCTGACGCCGTCTTGATATGGTCCTTTCCTTGTGCTAGGTAGGGCTAAAGTTATCCTTTCCTTTCTTTCTTTTTTTCCTTGAGAGGGCCCCCTAATGACCAGATTTTCTCCCTACCACTCCCACGGCTAAGCGGCGGTCCTTTCCGACAGAGGAGAGCACCGTCAACTCCTTTTTTTCCCCCTAGTCTTCTCTGGAACAGGTTCTTGCCAACGTATATGCAGGCAAACCTTCCCCCCCCCCGAAGCTGTCGGCAAGACGATAGCGAACCCCCCCCCTCTATACCGGGAGTTGTTTCATGGTCATGGCTAACCTTCTTCTTCTTTCTCCAAAGCGAACCTTCCATAGGTGTATCTCCCCCCCTCCAGGAGCCCTGCCCGTTCAGTTCCCGTCCCACCTCCTCCGGATCTTTGCTGAGGAGAGAGGAGTCACCCGGTGTTTCTTTCCCCCCCGGTGACCCGTCGTTTTGTGGCACTGCTCCCTCGTCGGCGAAAGCTCGACGGTTTTGACTGGTCCTTTCCCCTGCGTCGCTGCGGGTCCCACCCTTTTCTCGCACCATCACCAGGGATCTCCTTTTTCCCAGCGGGCAGGTGTTCGTGAATGTCGGTGGTTCTCCGATGGTCTCGCAACGGAGCGCTGTGATTATGGTCTCGATCGGAGATTGCACCTTTTTCCCGGGATCGCGAATTGCCGCCTGTCTTCCCCCTCACTCGTCTTTGTATCGCTCTTCTTAAATATGGGCATGACCGCACTGACCTCCGGCGCTCGAAGAAACTTTTTTTGTCTTTCCCCTCTTGTGTTTTTGTTCTTCTTGATTTGCGTGTCTTTTTTCCCAGGGACGATGAAACCTGATCCCATCGCAATAAAAGAGGGATTTCCCTCTCCCTCTGACGTCTCCCCAACTCCACGATCGCCAACTTCCCCCGAGACGCCCTTTTCTTTGCACTTCCTTCGAGGTGTCGTCAAATCTGTATGGGACAGTCTCTTCGCCACAATTGCACAGTCTTCTTTCGTGCGGGTACTCGCGAGACCACAATCGTCTTTTTTAGCCAAGGACTCCTCCTGCGCTGCACAGCCCCATCAACCATCGGCGGACCGTGCCTCCTCCGCGTCCACTGCCAGGCGTCCCCCATGCCCAACGAAAGCAGTCCGGTCCCCCTTCTGCCCGAGAGCTTGAGGTGGTATCTGCCCTGACCCCCTCTTCCCCAGGCCCCCCTAATGTAAAAGCCCTCCCCAGGCCCGAATGCAGAAAACGGCTCTCTCCTCCCCCGCGCGCCGTAGGCAGAATGCGAACAGTTATCAGCACCCCCCCAAGACAAAGATGTCACGCCTTTCTCAGGACATAACGTATGAGATCACAGTTTTTTCCCGGAATTGAAAAACCCTGGGCGGCGAGACCCTTTGCAGCGGGAGACGAACTGGCTGTCTTCTTCCACTCTTTTTCCTCATCCTCCCTTCGAGATGGTAGGAGACGCCTTATACGAGGCCCCCCTCTCCGGTGAAGAGATGCTCCCCTCTTCCTTTTCATCAGGCATTCGTTAAACTCCCGCTGTTCCCCTCTGCTGGAAAAGGCGGGCCTTTCTCTTTTTCGGACCTTCCCCCTTGCCGTGTGATAACTTACGGCAGAGATGGACAAGTCTCCTCTAGCTCCTTTTAAGGAGGGCCTTCCCTGCTTTAATGATTGGAATGGCGACACTTTCCAGGATAACAAGCTAAAGCTTCTCGGGCCCCTTTTGAAAGGACCCTAGGTGGGCAGTTGTTTCGTCCATTATTCTCGGCGGAGGTTTTTTTCTTCAACTGCGGGGTACCGATGGTTTGTCTTCGTTTTGCTGGGCTTTGAGAATTCTGATTCTTTGTGGCTACCACCTTACGAGAGATTTTTGTACCCGCAAATCACTGCGTCTGTCCCCGCCCGTGCAAATGTCTGCGAAGCCCCTGGACGCAGACGATGCGTTTGACTCTTCTCCCAAATCAGCTGCCGCTGGCGGGATAGGCATCCTCTCTTCCGGGTCGATTCGTGTCCTGTACACGATTGACAATCTTAGTGGAGTGCGATTTCCTTTAATTCGGGTTCATACCTTCCTTCGGCCCCCCCAAACAAAACACGTCCACCCCCCCCCTTTTCTTCGAGCGCGTTGAGTCGTATTCGGTGCCCCTTTCATCCCCTCACCGTATATAGAGACAAAGATCGTACTGTTTCACGCACGGAGGCCTATCCGGAGGTGGGACTGTGCCTCCCTTTCGGGTTTTTGCTTCCCAAGAGGAGACACTTCTTTTTCGAGAACCATCGTCCATGCTGAATTCCATGTCAGCAACACTGTCCCGTTCTCTTTTTTTCTCCCAGGACGCGTCTACTTCTCTTGGCGCGCGGGTGGACCCGAAAGCGTTTCGGGCAGCGATTCTCTTTTTTAGGTAAGGTCACACTCTCTTCTAGCCGTGCCACAAAACGATTTGGTACCTGTCAGGGGACCCGCTCCCTCCCCTTTAGGATTAGCGCACGCTCCCTCACTGAACGGGATGGCCTGGGCGCTTATTTTTCCAGGTAGCTTTGGATTCGCGATTCGGAAAGTTTCGTCATGACCCAGTTCCCCCTCCTGTAGAGCTGTAGATTTCGACTATTCTCCCCCCTCACACGGTGGAAATGGTTGACGTCCCCTCCTTCTTGCACAGCAACATCTCACTACTGACTAGTTCACGTCCTCGTTGACGTCTACACTCAAGCAGGGAAGAAGCTGAGCCTTTCCTTTTTTGTAGGGTCTTTTGTGTGCGGCAAGTCTTTTTCACCACCGGGACTACGAACGGGATCCCTTTCTTTTGAAGGCGGACGCCGAAAGCAACAAGAACCTTTTCTCTCCAAGCCTAGTCCAAGCGCGCTCTTCTAGGTTGCGGGAGAGACGGAGGCGTCGTCCAGAAGTATCCTTTTTTTTCTTTCCCGGGGGTTTAGAACCGGGCATTTGTCTCCTTCTCTTATCCTGCCCCAAGAGGTTTTTGTCCCTGCCCTTTGGTCGAGCGCTGTTCCGACCCAGCTGGGCATGGTGCCGGTTTCGCAGCCGTCGTTTCCCCCCCCCCTCCCTCGCACATTCATGGACGGAAGGCCAGCTTTGACCTGAGGCTGAGATTGTGGTCGCTTCCCTCTTCCCGCTCCACAAGCTGGCGATTTTAAGAGGAAGGGAAAGGGGGGAGAGGCTTTCACGGGAAGGCTCAAGGTAAAGAGGTGGAGGGGTTCTTTGGTTTTATTTTTGCAAGGCTCTTTCCCCTATGGCGGCGCGGCCTCCGAAGACGGAAGCTTTCATCCGTACACTGGACTCCCCCCCCGAGGATTGGCGGCCATCCGGTTGCCTTCTCTTCCCCGAGAATCTGCGCGTTGCTCTTCCTATCTTCGTTTGAGTGGAGCTACCCGACGCCCCCTTTTTTTTAAGCGGCTTGCGGGGTCCACGGGGCGGGAGGAAAACGTTCGTGTATTTTTTTGAAGTGCAGGCGCACATCGCCTCCCGGATCCCCTCATTAGAAGAAGGCTCTTTACCCCCCCCCGCCTCTCAGGTGAGCAAGCAAGCTTTCTCCCCCCAAAATGCATACCATTGAGCATGAAGCCCATGTTTCCCCGGTGGTGTTGGAAAGAGGACGATTTTCTTTTCCCCCGTTTCTTTCGATGGTTTTTCGCAAAGACGATATTCGTCTGGTCCGCGCAGCTGTCTGGCTTTCGCAGGGAATGAAAAGGTCTTTCAAATGGAACCTGCCAAGGTTGAGGGCGGCGCCATCTTTCCCTTTTTTTCAGGATGTCCCTTCGTCGTTTGTTACTGGAACTCCCATCGGGTTGGCGACGAGGAGTTGAATATGAACTCCCCCCCAAGAAGGCTAAGGAGGAGGTCCGCGCTCGTTCTTTTCCCTCTTTGGCCCTAGATGAGAATACGAACCTTCGCCTCACCTTTTGTATCAACAGTCCGCGTCTTTCCTTCTTGATCCTCACGGTTGCACAATAGCGGTACGGGGCGGAGTTTTTCCGGTGGGGTTAAGTGAAGCAAACCTCCCTGGTACCGATTCTTTCGGGGGGGAAAGAGGAATACGACTCTACTTTCTTCTCAGGTTCCCCAATAATTTTCATAGGCACGCCTTCCCCCTGGTTACTGCACAGTGATGTTTCGGCCCAGGAAGCCCCTCCCTTATGGATTCTACGGGAGGTCTCATCACCTTCTTTTTTTCCGACACCTCAATTACGTTGAAGAACCGATTGTGATGCGTCTGTGAGTGGGGAAGGGCCGGCGCTCTTTCTCTCTTTCCCTTTGATGTTGTATCTCTCTTTTCCTCCTCCCTCCTCTACCATAAGCAACGACGAAATCGACGCCGCCTTCCCCCCCCCTCGTTTTAAAGTAATGAATGGTGTCGTAAAGCGCCCTAGCCCTTCTTCCTAGCCCCCCTCCCCGGAGAATTAACATAAGTTTTCTCTTCTTTGACAGAAACAGCATCTGTGCGATCACACGTCCCCCCAATAGGCGTGCCTATGAAAATGATGTATCCCTTTCTCCCTCGGGATTCGATGTCGTCGGCGCATTCTGATTCGATGACATAGTACCCTTCCCGTTTGCTCAAGTTAACCCCCCCTCCCCTCCCCCCCGTTACAAGAGTTGTTCTCAAGTGGTCCGGTTTCATAGATCCCCCCTGTATACAAAAATTTTCCTCTTTTTTCTGGATGAGGATTTCAATCTATCGCGGCCAACATCCTGTGTCCCTCCCCCGGAGCAGGCTTGGCCCTTGGGCAGATTAAAGTTCCTTGTCCTCGTCGCCAACTGATTTTTGCCAAACTCCGTAACAACGAAGAATTAACATCCTGCACGCTTTGTCTCCTTCCCCTCCCGAACCCTGGGAAGCGGAAATTTCTCTCTTCATTCCTGAGAAGCCAGCGCGCCTCCTTTTTTTCCCCCCGCTTTGCCGCTAAAAAAGCGAATCCGGCCTCCCCCTTCCCTCGTACCCCCAGGCGCCAGAGTTTCTTTTCCTCCCTTTTTCCGCTTCTGTTTTCGCTTGTCGAGGCTGGTGAAGGCTCCCAGTTTCATTTGTCAGTCAGCTACGGGCGTTCCCCTGCACCTTCACGAGTACAAGACAGAAGCCGCTTATCCGTAGCTTTTTCTCGGATTTTTCTCCCAAGGAAAACGTGCTTGCACCGCCAGATGCTCGTTGACACTCTTTTCCGCCAATCCGATCAGGACTTCGCCAGTCCTTATTCCCTGCCTCCTTCCTTTCGCGAAGCCATCCCTCTCGACGGGAAAAATACCCCCCCCTTCCCCCCTGCGGCCTTCACTCCACCGAGTTGACTTGTCCGCGGACGCTTCCCTCTCCCACTTAAGCGTAGGTGACCCGATCTACTCTTCTTCGCGAATCCTTGTATCGGCATCACTCAAAGCTGGGCCGGAACTTAAGCGGGGTTCCTTTCGGTAACTGCGGCTCCTTTCCCCCTAACCCTTTCCCCCCATGCCCAGCTTTGGCATTCCTTCCCCCCGCTCTCGCCACAGTTGCATATCAGGTGTTTTCCTTCCCCCTTCGGTAAGAGAAGCCCGCCCCCTGAAATTTGAAACCCCTTTTTTTTTCGTCGCTATGACGATCGAATCAGTTCTCCCTTTTCCCACAATGGAAGGAACCCCCCCTAAATCTCGCGCTGACGCTTTTTCTCTTGTTGCTTCGGAGGTCGCCGTCTCCTCCTTTCTCCCGTTATCCTTTCCTGTCGTCCCTCCTGCCCGCTTGCCGCAAGCAACCCCTACTCACGGCTACAGCGGCGTCCTTTTCTGTAAATACAGAAGGGTCCCCTAGGAAGGAACTAGTCTGGACCCTTCCGTTCCGTGAGATTCCACGGTCTCGCCGGCACCAATTCTTTTGTTAACAGAAGAGGTCAGGCAACTAAAAGATATTCTCCAGGAGGGGGGTTTGATCCCCCTCCCCCCATGGATGGCATCGCGAAGCCCAACTCTCCATATGTGTATCGATAATCGCCCCTTCCCTCCGGCCCGTTCCCTCCATTCCGCGTGCGCTCACCTCCTCCTTAGGATGAGCGGAGCCCTGACATTACCGGTGACACCTCCCTGCTCCATTCGTCGAGAAGAACTGTTTTGACCGCAAGAATAAAACACGTTCCTCCTTGGTCATGAGTCTCTTCTTTCTCGGCCATCGAACCAGGATTGCGACTATCACTGAAGCCAGCTTTCTGTGTCGATGAAATGAGCCGGGAACGATGGTCTTCCCGGAGCGATTTCTGTATCCTCTCCAACCTCGACTGTCTCCAAACCTCAGGGATCCTTCCCTTGCTGTTACGGACCTCCTTCTTTTTTCTCGATAGACGGTGCTGTCTTTTCCCGAATATGGGGCATGCCCCCGACTTCACGCGATCGCACGTTTTTGGAGGGTAAAGCTGCTTCTTGTGTTTTGTCCGAAAACCCTCGATAAACCCGAATTCCCCCCCCTCAATCGCACTAACATAGGATTGACATGAGCAGCTCAAACCCCCCCAATATTGAGATCTCCCCGAATACACGCCCAGCTGGATTTTGAATCCCAGAATCGTCTGAGGAAAGGGGCTTTCCCCTAGGAAAAGTTAACAAGGCGCCGAAGGGATTCCCATAGAGAAAAAAATCTTTTTCGAGACCCTTAGGAAGCTCAGAAGGCCCCCCCCGCCCGAAACACGCTTCCAAAAACCCCCCCGGCAGGTCTTAAATGCAAGAGGCCCCCCCGCCTGAAACCCTCCTTCCTTCAAAGAATCCGCCGCTTTTCCTGCTTGGTATCTGCAATGACAGTCGCCCCATGTCCCCCTTTCCTTAAAGCTGAACAGCCTCCTCTGGCCAGAACGGATAGATGTCCCCCCAGCGATGAAGTAGCCGGCCTCCCCAGATACGTTATCCGCCCCTCCTCCAAGACAAAAGATGTCTCCTGGCCAGCAGAAGAACGTATGCCGCTTCCCAGGGGAGGCCCACTTGTCCATGATGAAAAACCGCCATCTTCTTCCAACTCGTAGGGCCGCGTGCTCCCCCCTCACTTCCGCCATCTCTCTCTTTCTCCTCCCGTAGAGAAAGGAATTTTCTTAGAGACCGCATTCTTCCCTACGAGTGGAAAAATTCCGCCAGGTGTTTTTAAGAATGGCCTTCGTTAACCTTCCCCCCTTTGTTGACTCAGAGTATTCTGGCGTCCCCTTGCGGGCTTCGAGTCAGGAAAATCTTTTGTCTTGGTTCTTATCAGTTGTTTTTCTTTACCCGTGAATCTTCAGCGCGCTGTACAAGTACCTAGCGTTCTGCAGGCGGGCCTTCCCCTTGGTTATCTTGCTAATGATTGGCATTTTCCGCTACCAAGGACAAGCTCTCTTCTTTTCGGATTTATTTGACCGGATGCTTGAGTGGCTTCCTTTGATTATCCTGTCGCGGCGGAGGAAGGACTGCCTTCCTGGGTGAGAGGGGGGTGGTTCGCGGAGATCCTTCTGACTTTTTTACCTAACGAGACGATGTCCTGTACCCGCCCCTCCTTCGCGCAGTTGGCGGCACCTGCGAAGCCCTGCCGCATCCCCGAACAGAGAAGAAAAGGGCCACTTTCCCTCCTGCAGCTGACGTATCGGTCAGAGGTTTGGAGTTGAGCGGCCCTTCCTTGTACGATTGAAAAGTGGATTGGAACTCCTTTGGGTGAAATGCGGGGTCATCGTCCCCCTTTCTTCTTCAAAAAACACTTCCCCCCACCTCAAAAAAAAAGTGTCTTCTCTGCGGTATGAATGCCCCCCTCCCCTTCAATCCTCCAGGTATTAGAGGACACCGGGATTTAGTTAACGCCCTCCCCTTTCGCGATCCGGAGGTTGGACTTTTCCCTCGCAGTCAGTCGCCCAGAGGATCCACTTCCTCTCCCTTGAGAGACCCCTCTCCTCACCCACCGGACATGTCATCTCTTCCCGTGGCGCAGGTTGCTGATCCTCCGGCGGACCTTTGAGATGCGCGAGGGTGGACCAGGCTCTCCCGCGCCTAGGTGGTTGTAGTCCCCCTTGAGTTTCGCTAGACGATTTGTTTCAGTTGCACAAAACGCCTTTTGTTACATGGAGGGGAATCCGCAAGAAGGAGGAGGTGAAGCGGCAACGCGTACTCCTGAACTGGAACGGGTGCTGAGAATGGGCGATTATTCTATACCCCTTTTCCTGGTTCGATGTGGGATGGAGAGAGTATGACCCTCTCTTCTGGCGTGAAAAACACCCCCTTAGAGGATTTTCTTTTAGCTACCGACAGAATGGACTGAAACTCCCCCGGTGTAATTGGTGACGTTAGACGTTTTTTCAATCTCTAAGACCGCCGTTTCTCTGATTCCTTCCTTCCTTTTCGTGTGTGGCTCTCCCCCCCCCCCCCCTCCAAAGCAGGGACGCCGCTGCTATTCTTCCCTTTTTGTTGCTGAGGCAAATCGTTTTCCCGCCTCAACACAGACTCCGGCCTCGGGGAATAAATATCCCCTACAGAGAAAGGCGGACCTTTCCCCCAAGAAAAGGAGAACAGAGCCCCGCCGGGGAAGTCCCTTTTCTTCGTTGCGCGTTCCTGCCTCCGAGGGTGAAAGGGAGAGACTGATCTTCCTGGAAGACGATCTTTGGTTTCGCAACGGCATGTTCCTTCGATTCTCCGCCAGCGGTTTCCTCCTGCCACGAGCAGGGGTCGATCTTTTGTTTACGAAATACTTCCTCCTCCTCACAGCGGGAATGGATGCCGGTTTCCCTTTTACCGACACGGAAATTCATGAGGTGCCTCGCTGCGTAAAGGCCCGGTGATATCTTGTGGTCGAAGGATACCAGGAGTGCTTCCAGACCTCCGAGATCGGGTTTCAAAGTTTCGGCGCTAAACAGATCCCTCGTTAGATTCCTCACTCGGTGGAGGGGGCGTTTTCCCCTTTTTGGATTTTGCCCAGATGAGATGGCTGGCCCATCCCCCGCATGTCGCGGCGACAGCTTTTTTGGAGATTGGCGAATCCGGTCCACCCTAAGTCCTGATAGAGATTGGCTTTCCCTCTCCTACGGTTTTTGAGTTCCCCACGAGGAAGCTGTCCTCCGGGGGCGAACTCCTCACGGGTTGCGGGGTTTCTCTCTCTTCCGGATAGCGGGCCGGGAAAACGGTCGTGTACTCGGTGCATTTTCCCTGAGGCTCCCGGGAGATGAAATGACTTCCTTAGCGGTGGGAGAAAATCCCCCCCCCCCGGTGCGCAAGCAGACTCTTTCGGAAAAAAAAGGCTCCACCTTGAGCATGAAGGGTTGTTCTGCCCGAGTTGGTTGCCAGAGTTGGACTTTTCGTGAGTAGCGGTGTGGAGGCCCTGATATTCGTCTGGAGAGAGGAATGAGCCCCTTTTCAGTGAAGATGGAAGAAATGAAGATCTTCCTGGAACTAAGGTTGCGGGTCAGCGGGGACCAGGGCTTGATGAAGGATTTTTGAAGTAGTCGTTTCCCTGGAACTATTTCCGGAGTTGGAAACACTCCTCGGAGTTTGGGGGTTGCCCTCTTGTAATCGCGGCCAGGAAGACCCAAAGGCTCTTTCTTCTGTAGTCAGTTTTTTGTTCCTCGATCATACGATATGAAATTCCGACCCGAAGCCGAAAAACAGCCTCACCTTTTTTGTATAAACAGTTGGGTTAGGAAACGTCTTCCTCCTTCCCCGTTGCACAATCCTCCACGGGGAGGACGTTGTTCTGGGGTTTCGGTTGATGGTGAACGTGAAGCCCCCCTCCTCCACAATGATGATGCTTCCCTCGTCGCACACCGGGCTTCCTCCCTACGACCTTAATACCGCTGCCTCAGGCCCAATTCATTTTCATAGGCACGAGATGGACGACCCTGGTGTCGCAAAGATGCCTGTTTATGCCTCCGATACGTGCTGGACAGTCGCTGATCTTTCCTTTCGATCACGGCGGGCATGGCGCCCCCCTTGAAGTAAGTGAAGAAAGATTTTTTTGATGACGATGGCGTGGGGCAGGCGGCGTCTCTTGGATCTCTCTATTTTCCGAATACTAAGTGTGTTGTTTTTCTGAGTCTTTTCTCCCCTTCCCTCCGCCGCCTGCCACACGCCCAGCTCCCCCCGTACGCATGGTGCGTAAATCGCCCTTCCGAACGCACGTCAACACGAACAGGAGAATTCACCCCCTTATACTTTTTTGATCTTCCTGGGCATCCTTTTCTCTCACCAGGTTGGAGATGGTTTTTCTATGGGGAAATGAAAAAAGGATGTGAGAAATGATTTTCTATGTCGTAGGAGATCCTTCAGAGGAAAATCTTTACAAGAATAATCTGTCCTTCTTCACGTTAAAAAAAAATGCACCCTTAAAAAGAGATTGTGACCCTCTTGAGGATCAGACTCCTCGTTTAATAGTCCCTAAGCTTTTTCCCAAAAGTTGAGTGGTTTTACATGAGGATTCTATTCTTCCCCCATACTGTTAAAACGAGCTTTCCCCGGAGAATGCTTGGTATGCTTGCCCCCCCCTCGATTACCACTTCCATTGTACTCCCACCTCTCGGTCGCCAACCTCGATCTTTCCCTGCGTTCCAGTAACAACGCAGCCCCTTTCCGGCGACTGGCAAGGGCCTTTAGCACAGGAGGCTTAAATTGTCTCATTGATTACCATAGTCATCCCTCAGCGGCGAAGGCCCGGACTACAAGAAGAATCTTTTCCACCAGCGAACGGCCCACTTCCCCCCATAGTTTGATTCAACCAACTCGGTTTGCCCCTTCATGCTCAATCCTTTTTTCCGCTTCCATGTTTTCGCGAATCTTCTTTTCCCCCTTTCGAGTCCGGGAATCTCCCAGCTCCTTTCTGTCGTCATTCATATAGGGAGGCTTCTCTCCTGAACTTCAAGAGTACACGCCTTTGACCCCCAGAAAGCCGCTCCTTTCTAGATCAACTAAAACGTTTCAGCCAAGAGAAGACTTTTTTGAATAAGGCACTCCCAATTTTCTGATCAGGAATTAGTCCATGACCGGATTCAGCCTTGAAAGCGCTTTCTTCTCCGAAATCTATTCTTCGATTGCCACTTTGCAAAATAACACATCGGCCCCCGCAAGCCCTCACAGATTGAAAGGAGAATGCTTTCAGCCCCCACGGCAACCAATCTTCTGTTAGCCGACTATCCCACTTCCTTTTCCCCCGATCTCCGGCTTGTCGGCGCGCAGCTCCCCCAATTCGAAGAACTCACAGATGGCCTTCCCCTTAGGGCTCACGTCATGTCCCTTCTGCGAAACCTTTGCCCGCTTTTGTTTCCCCCCTTTAAGTTTTTAGTCGGAACCCAGTCCTTTCCTCTTTCCGGTCCTCGGCACTTTTTATAATAGACGCCTTTCCCCCAACCCGGCTTCTAACCCCCTCCGAATAGCTTCTGTCAATTGAAGCATTCTTTTTAACCTTAGGAGAAGGAATCTAAATCTAGAGGATTGAAGCCTTCTCCTCCTTATCGGTAGATGTTCTTGCCCCCTGCGTACTGTTATGGGCTCACGTTCAACTTCCGTAAGTCTTTTGTTTCTTCCTTTTCACTCGTTCAGATGCCGCAGCCCCCCCCACACCTCACGGTCTTCCTGCTTTTTTTAACTCCAGAAGGAGCCCCGTCAACCCCTTCTTCATCTGGCCCCTTTCGGTTTCCAGATCCTTCAACGTCTAGAGTTCTTCCACCCGTGTGCTCCCCCCCGAAGTTCGGCAACTCGGAAAAGACGACACTCCCAGGAGGTTTTGGATAAAAGAAATTTCTCCCCAATTGAGAACCGAACCAACTGAACTTATAGGTGGTATCGACAAATCCCAACGATCAGACAGCCCGTTCAGTTCCCCCCGTCCGCGTGCGCTGCACCTCTCCGTTTCTCTTCTTAGCGGTCACTGGAAGGTAAGGTGACACGTCCTTCTTCATGCTCAAAAGTCTTTTTCGGTTTTGACCGGACTTAAAACGCCCTCTTTTGCGACGTAGATGCGGGACACTCCCCATATAAAAAGGCATAGGACTATAAATGAGCAGGTGCTTTCTTCGTTGCAATGTACAGGTGGTTCCCTCCCTATGGTATAAGGCAAACTTTCCGAGGCAGTCTCCCCTCTGGTTAAAAAATCGACTCCCCCCCTTTTCCCCCCAGTACACCTTTTTCCGCGAAATTGACCGGCCTTCGTTAACGAAGGCTATTGTTTGAGGAGGAATGAACTCTTGACTGCAAAGCCTCTTTCCCTCCTCGAAGAAAATCGATTGCGTTTTGTTTGGTCCGTCCCCCCCTTCTATGTCCAAAAGACTCCCCTGAACTCCGGATTTTCAATCGTGACCATGATCTCTCAATCCCGATCGCCCTCTGCGATGACAGCTTCGCGGCAGCTGATTGCACTTCCTTTTTTTTTTTCTTTCCAAACGCATCGGTATGCGGCCCCTTTAGCACAAGCCAATTGCCAGGCGTCTGCCCTCTCCCTGAGTTCGGGTAATAGAGAGCCACAATTTCCCCGCCACCCAGAATCAGAAGGATCTCCCCCCCGATCAACCATCGGGAAAGGCCATTCTTCCCCCTCCCTCGAACATGAAAGCTTCCCCCCTCTCCACCACCTCCCAAAGCAAGCAGTCTTTCTTTTTAATAGACGGGCCCGAGACCGCCTTTTCTTTTGTATTTTCCTTTAAAGTGTCGCCCCTCCTTTAAAGAAAGATAATTCAGGCCCCGCCTGAAGAACGACTATTTCGCTTGCTAATTGCAAGCCCCTTCCCTAATGTAAGATAAAAGTTTTCTTTCACTGATACAGATAACCCAAGTACCCCACAGATGTCTACAGAAGACTCCCCCCTCCTTAACGTATGAGATAAACGAAGGCCATGATGAAAACCCCTTGGAGGAGAGATTCTACATCTCCCCCTCCCTGGTCGGTTATAAGACCCCCTGCCTCCTCCGTTTGTTGTTTTCTCGAGTTTTTAGGAGAGGACCGCCACCCACTGGACCTTTTTAGAAGCTAATAGAAGCCAAAGTGTCTTCCCTAATGTAACTTAGTTAAACTCCCTCCCTTCTCTGCTTGAAAAGGAGGGCTTCGGCCTTTGTCTTGGCAGGGTAATGAGATTGAGCTCCTCTGATTTACCCCCCGGTGATCTTCATTCCTCGATGGAAATATACACACCTGATGTCGGGAAGGGACAACTCTTTTTTCCGTGCTTTCCCAGGATGGCCCCTCAGTGCCTATTTAACCAAGATAAAGTTATATTTTCCCTCCTTTCTTTGACAGGACAGCTTTCTCCTTGTGAAGATCTTTTTATTCTCGGGGAGGAGAAAGACTTCCTTTAAAGTTTGTTGATCGGGTTTCTTTTCCCTCCTTTTTATCTGATTATATGGTGGATAAACCCCGTTTTTTTTATGGCTCCTTCCCCCCTCCCACTCCCGCGGCGCTCCCTTTGCGGTGCTACCTGCGGAAACCGGCTGGCGTTTGACGGCCCTCTAATTCAAAGTGCAAACTTTTGTTATCGGGATCGCAGATGGTCTTTTTGAGCGGCATCAGGGCACGATTTTTGAACCTCAGTGGAGTTTTCCTTTCTCTGTTTTTTTCTTCTCCGGGTTCATAGTACCTGTTTCAAAAAAAAAAACCCCCCTCCAAGCGGGAAAAGCAAAACCCCCCGTTCTTCGAGAGAGTGACGGTGGGATAGGAAAGAGAGGGAAGGAATGACTCCCTCCTTCCCAAAGATCAGAAGGGAGGGAGGGCAAAGAAAACCTTTTAAGGAGACTCGAGACAGGTGACTCGGCCCCTTTTTACTGTGACAATCGCCTGTTTTACCTTTCGACCCCAATGCCTCGGCTTGCGGAGACAATCGTCCCCACCAAAGAAATGTCCGACGACAAATGAAAGATTTTTTTCGTCTCCGGCGAATAATGCGTGATTTTGGTGGACCAGAAGCGTACGGCCAGGCGCCCTCCGATCTTTTAGTAAGGTCAAACCCCAGTCGCCGAGTGGATTCCTTTTCTTGGAGATGCCAAAAAACTCCCGATGTAACCACGAGTAATTCCTGTGGTAAGTCCCCCTTCCCTCCGGTGGAGGTGCCATTTCTCTCCTGAAATTCCTGACCGGGCTGTTCCCTCTTTCTCGATAAACATATTGTTTCTTCGCGATTCGAAAGTGAGCCATTCCCATGGCGGTGAGCAACCCCCCTCTCTCTGTCGCTTTTAGCTACGATCTTGCTTTTCACACTCAAGGTGGACACTTTTCCCATTCAGAGGACTTTCCCCACCTTCTACCGAAAGCCGGGTCCTTCCCTAATAGTTGGACACGGTTTGATCATCCTGTATTAACACTCCCCCCCCCCTCTATCCGTGAGGTTTCTCGGCAAGCGGGAAGGCGTGCCCGATCCATACAGGTAAACTTTTTCCCCTTGCGGACATAAAGAGAAGGCGGATCTCGAAGAACTCCAAACACCAATCTGACAAAGAGACCTTTGCGAGATTAGTGTGAGGTTCCTGGTCCCCCCCCTCTCATGTTGAAGGTCCCCCCCCTTTTCGGAGATAGATCGTCTCCTTTCACAAAGAACATTCCCCTTCCCCTGGGTTTCTTTGAAAAGGGCATTGTCTTTTCTACTTTATCCTAAAAGGGTTTGCTCCCCCTAAGAGCAAAGTGGTAGAGGACGCTGGGGCTGGAAATTCCTTCCGCGACCCTCTTCTCCCCAATCTGGAAACTCTGTGCCATGGTGACGGTTTTCTCCGCAGAGAGTTTCCTTTCCTACGGTGTGCCCTGCCCGCTTTGATTTAAATGCATGAGATTGTTTTCCCCTACAAAGGAGATGCGTCTCCCCTTAAAAGGCCGGAGGGATCTTTTACTTAAGTGGGGAGTGTCTGGGTGATGGTGGCTCTCAAAAAGCGTCAGCTAGCCCATGAGACGTTTTTTTTCCTGGGGAAGTCAGATGGCCCTCTCCTTTTCCCAGGGATTAGATGGATGGTCATCTCCGTAACCGAAAGACTTTTCTTTCCGACCTTTCGCGAAGCCGGCATCATTCCTCCCCTGTACACATGCGACTTCCTTGACGAGATTGGCGGTGCAAGAATTACTTTTTCAGGCGTTCCCTTCTGGCGGATGAGGCGTCTTCCCCTTTTTCGGGAGGCTATCCCGAAGACTTCTCAAAATAAGAGGCTTGCGGTTTCCCCCTCTTTTTTCGTGTTAATTAGGTGATTCTCAAGCACAAGAGCCTCCGTCTCCCTTTTTACGACTTCTCGGAGTGGGAGAGAATTCCTTTGCGCAAGAAGATTAGCGAAAACCCTTTCACAAAAGGAATCCATTGATCATTTTCGGGAAAATCCCCTCTTTCTTCCTAGTTGGTTGATCCCCGAGTTGAAGTGAAGGAGTCTCTGTTCTTGGTTTCCCCAAAGAGAGATTCCTTTCGGAGGCACTGCGCCTCGTGGACTTTTTTTCATTCCTCTTGTGGAAGATCCCATGTGGACCTTTCCAGGTTTTGGGGCGGGCCATTCCCCCGTCTGTGCAAGGATGCCCTTTGCCAGTCGCGTTGTTACTGGACCTCTTGCGGGGTTGGAAAAATTCGGTTGGAGAAGAGGAGGGCCCAAACAGGACTGGCAAGCGGGAAAGGCCACCAAGAAGGAGAAGTCCGTCAGCGCATGTGGAACAGCTTTTCTCTTTTCTTAGAAGAAGGAAATAGAATACCGCATCGAAAAAAAAACACTCACTCGTCCGCGTCTGATAGGAGAAAACGTTCCCTCTAGTCCTCCCCTTTTCCCAATCGCGGTTACGGGGAGTCGTAGTGTGGCAGGGGGCTCCCGTGAACTCCATCTGTTGTACCGATGGGGGGGGTCCCGGCGGGGAGACCCCTCCTCCCCGACAGATACTCCCGGCCTTTGGCTCAATCAGGGGCATAGGTTTTTCTTGACGACAACATCGCCAACCTCTTTATCGCCCGAGCTTCCCCTTTTCCCCCTGAAAGTACATTTCAGATGTATGTTACTCCCTTGCGGTTAGATCAGGCTTTCCTGACCCCCCTGCAGTTAAGTGAAGAAACTCTTTTCTTGTTGAGGCGAACGTCTATTTTT
>Ga0179593_1628553_pt1 | contig 17331 bp, 15 predicted proteins | sample CZODoug2_1_08_16_FD_185931 | JGI IMG/M metagenome (GOLD analysis project Ga0179593, IMG submission 185931) | Vadose zone soil fungal communities from Angelo Coast Range Reserve, California, USA - CZODoug2_1_08_16fungal (PacBio error correction) | ecosystem: Environmental > Terrestrial > Soil >... | reverse complement strand
ACCCGTGACTTCCTAAGCATGGGCCTGTCTCTTTCCCGTTTTTTTGTATGCCCCTCCCCACTCCTCAGGCCCTTAAACGGTTCTTTCCCCCCAAAAGTTCTTCCGGGCGGTAGCAGGTGTATGCCCCAACTTCGTAAGAACCCACGCTATCTCCGTCAGATCCGCGCTGTTCGAGAGATGGCTCTTGCGTCTTTTTCCCCGGTTTCTTGTTCACATGGTCTAGTGATCGACCCTGGCCTGTCCCCCTGCTATACCCCCTCCCTCTCCTCATAATGCTAAAATGCCTGCTGCCTTTTTTCAGATGCTTTTTTTTTTCCGCGCACCTTTCTCAGCGAGGGCCCCGCACTAAGGATTAATTTTTCCCAAACGCCACCCTTCAGAGACCCCCCCATGCCTCCTCTTTCTGCGTGGTGTTCCGGTCGGCCCGTTCTCGATGGTATGGAGCAATTCGCCCCCCCCCGACGACGACTGATCAAATCGACTTCGCCCCGACCAGCCGTCGGCAGCGCTCCACCTCTCCGACTGCGGATGTTCAAGGCGAGGTCCCGTTCCTTGATGGTTAGAATGCCCCCTGGCCCAGCCTTTTCCCCCGTACGACACGACCGGCAACTTTGCTGCAAATTCCCTTTTTTGCAATTTTAAAGACTGTCGATTCTGCTCGGCGTCGTTTGGCTCGAGATGGTGTAGCTATGTCTCTCCCCTTATCGCGTGATTCTTTGCGCCTTTTTCTTATGTCCCTTCAATTCACGCCACTGGATGAGTTCCCCCCCCCAGACGAGTTGATGGTGAAGAACTCCTTCACTCCGGCTCCGGTCCCCACGGGAAGGGTTTTCTGTTCGATTCTTTTGTTGACCCCACGTGAATAGTATCCTGCACACCTGACCACCCCAGGAACTTTTTAGCTCTCGGAGCGATCAACTTCAGATTCTCTCCTGAACTTTTTTTTTTCCCTCTTCTTTTTTTTTTTTTTTTTGGTTGAAGATTCCTTCCGGGTAGGGCCCGGTAGGAGATCACTTTTGTTTTTTTGTTTCAGACATTGATTCCCTCCCCTCCATTTCCGCGAAGGTCATTTTTCTGGTTTTTTTTCCATGAACCTTCCCCCCCTCCATTTTTACCAGAAACCACCTGGTATTGTAGGAGGTTCCTTTTTCCATTTCCGCGTGAGGACCTATGGTGCGCGTGCCACATGGAAATTTCCCCCCCCCCCCACACTCCGTCCATTGCAACTCAGGAATCCATCACTATGATGGCCTCAAAAGCTCGCCCGTTTTTTTCCTCTTTCCCCACATCTCAACGCCGGCCCTTTACCTTTTTTCTTTATGCAAGGCCTCCGGCGGAAAGGTTTCCGCCGACCGGGAATTTGATGGGTGATTTTCGGCGGGCTACCCTTCAATCGCAACCTTTCCCCCTTGAGTTCCGGATGGAGTTGCGGCGCTGGCAGTATCTTCGATGTGTTGCGACACTCTCTTCCCTGACCTCTCTCGCCTTTTTTTTTGTTCAGTCGACTGCTCCAATTAATGATCGCGAAGATAGCCGATTTTTGAAAAAAGTGATCCTGCTCCGCAATAGGGCGGGGTTCCCGTGACATGTTCTCCTTCCCCCTTTTGGCCTCTGGTCTGGCCGGCTATATTTGGTCGCACCTCTATCTTGCGAGTTCTACCTGCAATTGGCCCTTCTCGCCCGAGCATGCTTCTATTTCCTTGTTCCTCTTTTTTTAAGCGAAAGTGCTGCCAATTTTCGATCATTTTTGCTGGACCGTGAACCCCCTTTTCGATCTGGAAACGCCAAGGCCCGGCCGGCTGTACTTCGCTTTCTTTCCTTTTCCCTATCCTGTGATGCCCCAGGATGTTCATAAACGGCGATTCCCCCCCCTGCTTCCATCCCTTGATGCTCCGGATCGTTTTCAGTCGCTTTCACGTGAACGACCTTCTATTTTTGCGCTGGTCCGGCCATTTGCTGACGGCTTCCCTTTTTAGATTTCCCCTGCGCCTCTGGACATTTTGCCGGTATCGCGGCCCTCTTCAAAGTCCCCCCCAACCATGCTCCCCTCTCCCTCTTTGAAACCCCTTTTCGGTACGCCAAGGCCCCGTGACAGTCCGCAGTCCGGGTGTCTGTGGTGCTTCCCTCTGACCGCGGACTTTTCGAAGAGTCGTCTCTTAAGAAACCGTCTCCCGTATTTCGGTTGGAGCGGGCCCGGAAGGCCTGTGGTGACTCCTTACCACCTGATAGCCCGACCCCAAAAACGATTCTTCTGCTGTATCTTCGGGGGGCGCGTACAGGGTTTGCACGATTTCTTCAAATAAGGTTCGGCGGACAGGACCGGACATGTTAGCCTTTTTTCTGTCCTTGGCGGCGCAACCTTCTCCTGCAGAGAGCCCCCATAAAGACGATGCGCCCCCAAAGAAGGGTCTGGCGATTCCAACTTTAAGAGGTTGGGGCGGGGCGAACATTTCCATATCAAGATTGCCTTTCTTGAGCGACTATGTTAGGAAGAACGTCTTTTCCCTTTTTTTTACCTTGGAACCCTAATAGCGTCTGTCTTGAGTCTTATGATATCTTCTCGACCATGTCCGTGGCGTCCTGGACTTTCCCAGTTTCCCCCGTGATTCTCCTCTGACGATCGGCCCCTCTTTCTAGGTGCTTGCCTTCCAGAGAGGGAGGTGATTTTGAGTTTATACTGTTCGTTGCCGTTTTCTCTTTTGCCTCTCCTCCCCCGAAGAGAACCTGCCGCACGCGCGAAGCTGTTTTTTCTTCCGCCCAGTCCCAGGCCAACCCCACTTCCCCCTTCCATGTCGGGGGGATACTCTCTATGGAGTCCATGAATTTTTGTTAAAATGAACCAATATTATACACCCCTCCGAGGTGGTCCGGCTTTTTTGCGCCACATCCCTTCTTTCGAGCCTGCTACTCATTCGGTGAACCTAATAAACCCCTTCCTCCGACGATGATCTGCTTGCAAAAACAGCACTATTCGCTGCCCCGTACGACCTCCCGAAGCCCCGCTTCAACGCTCCTGCGGATGAGCCGCCCTATAGTGTGTCTCTTAGAAGGTAAGTTTTACCGGATCGATCGCTAAAATTCTGAGTACAAGTCCGTCCCGAAGCACATGGGTCGTTACGGTTCACCGAGAGAATTTCTTCCCGCGACGCCGTTACTTCCACCTATTTCCGCAGGCGCTGCCGTCGAAGGAACAATTGGGTTCCCTGCTATCCGGCTGCTTCCGAAGGATAGTTAGATAGATCTTTTTTTTCTTCTTTTTCTCAGGACCCCGTTGGTGTTTGCCCCTTTGTCCCGCCCCATTTACAACCCGTGCCGTGACCCTCTCCTTTTCTCCTCTTCCCTGACCGCCCAGACCACTTCACATGCCTCATGCTCTATCTTTGATTCGGACCTCCCCACCTTTCATTTTTTTTTTTTTCTTTCTCCCTCCTTTTTGAGAGAGAGCAAGGCTTGAATCCAGTGTTTTTCGACTCTCTTTGTGTTTGAACTTTTTCTTCTTTCGCAAGAGGCGCGACCGACGGCGCCGTGTCCCTGCCGCTCTGAGAGGACCCCACCTTACCCCCTTTTTTTAGACCAGAAAACGCTTTCCTCCCTCCTTAGACTCACTCGAAGACCCTCTTCCTTGTTTAACGATTTACGGGTTCCCGGCAATACGTCCTTCCGGAATCTCGACATTGCGTGATGGGATAGCGTCTGCTTTCCTAGTTGCTTCGGCCATGGCCGCTTGCTCGGCAGCTGTGGAAGAATTTACTCGTCCCCCCCTTCTCTATTCCCCCCCCCATAATCACAGATCGATGCCAGTGGGCTCTCGGAAAAAGTCCTTATCTCCTAATGTTTCTCCCAGACGTCGGTTTTCAGCTGAAGAGCGTAGGCGGAGTGATGTACCCGGAATCCCTCCCCTCTGGGCACATTTCTCACGTCTTACTGAATTTTGCTTCCCTCCCCCCCCCACATCTGTCCTTGATCGTATGTAGCCACACAATCCTTAGACATAGAGTCGTGCGTCCCATTCCCTTCATATTTCGTTCTTTTTCACCCAACCATCGCCGGTCTGTGGAAATCTTCACCCTAGTGCTTCGTGCTCCTTTGACGAAAAGGCGGTTTTGCAAGACATTCTCTCTAAACACCTCCTCTCGATCGGAAGAACCTTACGATTTTCGAGACGCGCCAGGGGCTTTGCCGCTTCTGAGAGACTCTTTGAATTCTCCCGAATGCCTTTTCAGAGCCGCGCATCAACCCCCCCCAAATCAGCAGAGAATCTCTCCTCTTGAAGAACACCCCCCCTCCCTAAGTTTCCCATAAGTTTCCGAACATAGTCGCGCATCCATCCCCCATCGCTTTCCATCTTCTCGACTAGCCCTTTTCCCGGCGCAAAGCCCTTGAATTTAGTAACCTCTTGAGTATGTTTATTCTAAGAAGGTCCTGAGAAGCCCGGGAGATCGGCATACACCTCCACCTTTCGTCATGTCTTGAGTAAATCAGGGGAACCCGCTTTCTTGGTGAAGCGCCTCCCTACCTTCAAATCTTTTTTTTTTGTTACGCTTCATAGGGTGAGACGTTTCGGAAAAACCCCCGTCTCAGCACCCCCGACCGATTTTCGAATCCTCCGAATCTTTTCCGCCAGATATCATAGCCAAATCTCCCAAACTTTGAAGTTCCTCAAGTTGACTTTTTTCCCCAGTGAGATACCCCGCGTCTTCCCCGGAAGACGCCATTTTTTATTCGGAGGTTGGCCCCTTTTCATTTATGTTTTTTTCCTTCATTCTTGTAGAGACGTGAGGGGATGACGAGCTGCCTTGGGAACGCCGTCCCTGCCTCGTCTAGCCCCCATTACATCCTTGCACGTCCCTTTAAACGCCGGACTTCAGCACCATCTTTCCGTTGTCTCTTTTCACCTAGCCCAAACGTCTTTCCGGCTCAGTCTGAGAGAATTTAGTTTCAGTTTTGCCTGGCGGTCCCTTTCTCCAGAGGACATTCCCCCACGCGGATTCCTGGGCCTCTTTTTCCCGTTCTGACACTTTTTCATGGCGCGCCATAATTATCATAACATTCTGCACGTTAAAAATATATCCTCTCCCCTTTATATTGATTAGCCTCCCTGCCAATTTTTGGGCATTTTTGGTTGTGTTTCAAGGACCTCCTCCCTCTATTTCCGAAGCCAGAAATGGCGGCCAGCCAAGGGCACCCCGAGGACGCCCACCCTGTCCTTCCCAAGCACGATCTGCTACATTTTCTTTGGCGAGTGATATCGCACGCTTGCTCCTGGACCAACCAAGTCACCCCTGTCCCGAAGACGATCAGGATCGGCCGGCTCGTTTCCACCCAGAGAGGCCCATGCGCCCCTGCTCCTAGCCGAACCTCCTCCCTATTAAAGCGTTCTTCCACTGTGCGTCGATTGGGTAGCTTCCCTCCTCCCCAACAGTACCGGCTGACTTAATCGGCCCCCTCCGTTCCCGCAACACTCTCAGGAAAGCCCGATCTGTCTGTTGCTTCTCCGCTCCCTCGGATACATCGGTGCTGCGAGCCGAGACCGCGGTTTCCTTTCCTGCGTTTGGAAAGAGTAAGTTTAGGTGCACGCCACCGTTCGTTCAATACTGCCGTGTTGGTCCCCTTCCCCCACACCTGAAGGACGTCTTGTAACCGATGTTCGAGTGATGTGTTGAAGTGCATAGTCTCGTTTTAACAGTCAAAAAAAACTGCCCTTCTCGCTAAAGGCGCGTCCAATTAGGTCATTTCTTGATCCCCCCTTTCCCGACGATCTATCTATTTTTAATAAGTTGTTGTTTTTGCAGTGTCGGCCTTTATGAGATTCTGCCGCAATTGATCCCGCGCGTCCCTGTGTTTCTCCGCTGCCACACCAATCTTCGAACGCGGTTACAATCCCCCGACGTATATTGTTTTCGTGAAGTTCTCACCATCCACGCGGCGGTTGGGAACGCATACTTTTTGCTGAAAGAACCGGTCCAACACTCACTCCAGAATGCTTGGCTTCTTCCCGAGTCCTATAACGGATCGTATCCACGGTATGCCCGAGAATCACTCGTCCCATCGAATGTTCCATGGATAGTCTGAATTGCTCAAGCAGGGGAAAGACGGCTCGATTCGCTTCGGGGTGAGTGCTGATTTCGATACCATCAATACCGCGCAGGCCTCTCCTTATCGCCCTCGGAGTAGTCTTTTTCGAGATGAGCTGGCTGGGCCTCTCGATTAGATTGGTGGATTGGGTCGACCCCATGCGCCGTGTCGAGCGCTTCGAAGTGTATATTGTGGTTGAGCTCCTCCTACGACCTCTCCTCTCGCACGACTACAAAAAGATAATGCTCACACGTACTCCATGGTTCGGCCGGTTGTTCGGTTGAGATGGGTCATTCGGTCCCAATTTTGTCCTCGCGGAGAGATTTTTTTCTCACCAGAAATTTCCTTCCCCCTCAATCCCCGATGGATTCTATTTCATTGTTATGAAGGATCTACCCTTCCCTCCAGGTCCCCCTCTAAAGGTTGACATCCCTGACGTTTGTCTCTTTCGCGGGCAAACGCCCCAGGACGTACCGAAAAGTCTTCCCCCTGACTGGTTACTGCTTCCTTCTCCCCGTTGGATCATGGATTGATTGGAGTTTTAAGTAGGATTTAAGGTGGTCGAAGGGAGGAATGTCTGAGAGGAAACCGTTCTCTCTTTTTTGATAGGACAGTACACATGGGTCTTGACTATAAAAATGACATGCGACTTTGTTTTGACGAGGGCTGATCGCTTCCCCGCATTAAAGGACCTGGATTATGGAGTCTTAGAGACCTCCTTGCTCCGGTACCCTCCTTTTTTTTCGTGAAAGTCAGCTGCCTTTTTTTCGGAAGATTCCTTCAGGTATCTTCTCCAGTCGGAGGATTACGAAACGTCTTAGTCTTGCTTTTTCTTCCTTATCCCTGTGGTGCCTAAATTTCACCATATGATCGAAAAAACCAGATCTGTGCTTTGATCGCGGTTTTAGTCTCGTCTGATTCTTCTTCGCTGAAACTCCTTTTGTTCTTACCTAGTTTGAGCTGACTATTAGAGAGGAGCCCTTTCCTTCTTTCGTGCCCCCATCACGACTTTTCATGCTCAAATTCTTTTTCCCCTTTGTTTCCGTTCGCGGGCGACCTGGGCGAAATACGTCCGCCTTCTGCTCGACCTTTTCTTACTCCGGCATTTAACGGGCGTGGCCTGTTGGGTACTTTTCCGAATCGCTATGAGATCTGTTAGATTTCGGTTTGTCTGCGCTTCGGATCTACCCCTTCGTTGTTGTCCCCGGATAGCCTACTTCTTCCCCCTTTCGCTTGCTCTTCGGAATCATACCTTTTTCTAGAAGTGGCGTTTGTGCCTTCCTGGATGCCTCTGTAGGGAACGTTCGCGGTTCCTCTCGCCGAATCTTCACGCCTATGTTGACTTTGGCGATTTCCAACAATAAAGGCGATCGGTGGTACCACAACCCCCCAAATCATTCGTTTGATATGCCTATGGCGCAGAAGGCTACCTCAGTCCCTCTTCTACCCTTGCTATTATGGAAGACCGGTTCCGACCCATGCGCATTTCATTTCCCCCCTTTTCAAATAATCCCCGGCCGCAGAACGCGGAGCCTGTTAGCCAACCCGACGATCTTTTATTCCTTCTTTTAAGACTCCTCTCAATTCCCGTCCCTTTCGTTATTCGAATGGTGTTGGGGGTCCCTCTGATTTTTTGGACTTTCCGATCGCACAGCTACCACCTCTCAGCTTAAGGTTCCACTTTTCCTTTTACCTCTCCGAACCGGCCAGATAAAGACGATATTTACACCAGTGATTCCGGCCCGGAGATGAAGTCAAAATTCCTCCGCTGGTTCCCGCGACAGCTTTTTGACTGGAGGATTTTCTCTTTCTTTCCTTTTGGATGGTTGTGTAGGCAAATTTTGAATGGGGTTGTTTTCGCCCTTCGCCCATTCCAAAAAGTAAGACCGCCTTCAATGCTTCGCGCCTTTAGTCCTCTCACCCACTTTCCCATCATTCTCTCCGCTTTTTCTCAAGCGCGGGTCTCTCTCCCTTTTAAGACGTTGTGGGGTGTTGTCGAGAGCTTCCCCCCTTCTCGCTCCCTGGGATAAATTTATCCCCCTTTTTCTCTGCATGATGGCTTTCCTTTCGCTTCGGCCGCGGCGCGAAGCACTCTCCTTCCTCCTCTGCTTTTTTCCCGTCACACCCCCTTGCCCAGTAAATGGGCCTAACCCACCCGAGTATTTAGTCTAGATTATGAAAGCCTCCGACCCGCGGCTGGCGAAAAACTTCTTTCTTTCCTTCCCCTCCACTTTCTTTTCTGTCTCTCCCCCGGCCGGTCTCGGAAATCTTTATCTGGGCTTCTGGCACTGCTTTAATAGGACCTATGTTGAGGCATTCCCCTCCGATCACGCGTCACCAATTAGCGTGGAACAACTACAGCCCAAATTTCCCCTCCTTAGTTCCTTTCAATGTCGTCGGCGTGAAGAGAGATAGGTATGGTTTCTCTCGATTTCGGAACGTCCTTCTATAGTCCCGGAAGGTTCACTTCGACATCTCTCCCCCTCCGGCTTACATTATGAACCACCCTTTGAGACAACTCGGTTACTCTCGATGTCATTGATCCGGGTAGCCACCATCAGTCGCCATCTTTTTTCCGAGGGATTATCCCCCTCTCTCTTCTCCTTTTCTTTTTGGGACCATTTCAACCGCGGCGAGGCTTTTGAATGCAAGTTTGTTTTTCGATCCCGCGGCACCTCCCTTGCTCAAACTGCCCCGACAGGATCTCCTCAAAGCCGAATTAGCTCTCGTGTCCTGTCTTCTTTCTCTCATTTGCTGAGCGACTCTGGGCGTTCAACTTCCCTAAGCATGTCCTCAATCTGGCCGTAGCGCATCCACCTCCTCTCCGCTGCCTCTTTGTCTCTGCTCCCAACGACGCCGGAAATCCTTCAACATAGTCGCGACCCCTCCCCCTGAACACCTTCCCGCGTAGTCGCCTTGTCGTTTCCGACCCCCTTCTGGCAAGTCTTCATTAGCGCATGTGTGATGTTTTCTGCGTTTTTTAAAGCCTTCAATTCGTTTCAGCTGTATCTTCCTCAATCGATTGCGCCGACCCCATTTCTGTCCCCATGCCATACTCTGAAACCCCCAGTCTTTTCCGACTGACGGCCCCCGCGATCGACAGCCTCCGTAGCTTAGCATGTTTTACCAAGAATTTCCTCGGCCGGTCTCAAAGAAATTCGACTCACGTTTTTTTCATTCTCCTCTCCCAGACTAATAGTCCCCCGGCACACCGACCCGGATGCCTCTGTAAAGGAATGCTGCTGACCTGAACTCCCTCCTCCCATAACTCCGAGGATGTTCTCTCTCCGTCCATAGTACCCAAGGCGCAGGATTGTAGTCGTTTCCTCTTGTCCTGACGATTCCCTCCATGTCCGGAAGCACGTCTGGCACGTGTCCTTCCGCCTCCAGAGTTCCACGCAGGCTCCAGCACCATGTCTTCCAGGATCGCCGTGATGAAACCCTTCTGCAACATAGTACGCCTCTCCCTCGACCTGTTTTTAGGCGCGGCCTTTGCGTATTTGCCGCTGACATCCTACTTATCACGCTGATTCACTTTCCCAGCTTTAATGGAGCTAACTCCCCTTGAGTTCAATGAAATATAGCCAATATAGGGATTTCATTCCTTTTGACTCGGGACACCAGAAAAGGAAGTCCCCTGCCTACAAATTCCCCCCCCCCGAGGGCCCCCTCTTTAAATTCACTTGACCTGACCTCTTGTCTTTCCTTTGTTGTAAGCTGTCGGGCATGACCCTGATATTTTCTGACAATCTCCCCAATCCCCCCCCACAAGAACGAGGCGATCAGATCATTTCCAGTGGGTTCCCCCTGAAAGCCTGTCCTCTCGAGCCAGAGAAGCCACGCTCTCATGCCTGACACGCGCCTTTTCAAAAGGACTGCCGTGCGCGTATTGTGTAGCCCATCCCCAGCCCTGAACCACGGCAGTGAAACCCAGCGAGTCCTCCTTTCCAGGATCCATTCCCGACCATGTCTATCGACTGCTGGGGTTTGGCGCATCGATAGTGACTTCCCACCTTTGATTTGAGCGAGACTAAGGTGCTTCAAGTTTTGAACGCCCCTCAAAGTTGCACTCCACGGGATGAGTTCCATACGCCTTGTATTTTTACTCATCTTACCCCTCTCAGCGTTTTAAGGGTAACCGTGTTCGACTTTGTGTTGCGATGCACCGGCTCGACAACAATTCCCCTCAGATTAATTCGGATCAATTGCGGCAGAGTCTCGCCTACCCTTGTCTAGAATCTTTTTTTCATCCCCTTTTGTTTTGACCTCTTAGGGTCGTCCCCCTGTAGGCGACTCTCCCGACTCTCACTAGCAGTCTCAGTGAGACTTTTGGCTGGTGCTCTCCGTCTTCAACACCCAACTCCGTGCAACGTTTTCACGGATCTTTTGAGGTGAAGTAGTTCTCACCATCCGTGACATCACTGGTGGGCAACATGGTGGAAATTCCCCTTTTTTTTGGGCCAAAAACGTCACCGAATTCAAAGGCCGGGGTTTTTTTTTTTTCCAGACTATTGAGTTTCCTCTCCCCGATAGATATAACACTCGCCCAAGACCCCCACACCCCAGTCGTCGACACTTTACTGACAGCCTAGTAAAAGCTTTTAATTTTCAGTGATTCCGGTCGCGGCGGACTTTCTTTGATGCTGGTTTTTTTTCCAGCGAAAGGCCTCGCCCTGCATAAGATGGAGAAGGCTTTTCGCGCGGAGTTTTCTTATTTTTGCCATGGCGGATTTGCTCCCCCCTTCCTTGAGCCTTTCCTACGGTCGTTGTCGTTTTCGAATTGCTCACCGAGATAGATTTCCTCGCATACCAGTGCTGACAACCCTCATGTCTCGCAGATCGGCGGGTTCACTTTCAATGGGCCGTTTTCAATTCCTTTTCTCCCCTCTGAGATATGGTTGCGAGTTATCATCCTGATTGTCTGGATCGATGGTGCTATATTCATTTGCTCCCTGATGATTAAGTCATTTTCGCGCCCTTCCCTCCCCCGCCACCGATGGCCCTTTTTGAATAAGACCTGATGTAGCGGTTCCCTATTTTTCCGCGATTTAACGCGAAACTGTCGAGCTATGGACGGCTTATATAGTGGCCCTTCCTGTTTTTTCCCGAGTGGCTTTTTCTTTTAAGCAGGAGTTTCATCCGGCCGTGTAGGTCGCTTCCTTGAGACCCGCGACTTCGCTTTCAAGGAAATGATGATCGGTTTCCTGTTTTTCCTTAAGCCCCTTCCCTGCGAATGATGGGACGAGGGAAGTTTTGGCCCCTCTGGCCCGTCCGGCCAAACAGCCACACGCTATTTCTTCGATGAAAAAGCTGTCGTTCTCTCCTTAGCCGTACCTTCCTTATGCCTGTAGGGGCAGATTTCGAGGACGCTCGACTTTCGGCGTGAAGAAACCTTCTTCCTTTGGCGTCCACGTCGCTTCCCAATGATTGTGGTGACGACGTCCCCTTAGCGCGAACAAAACCCCCGATCTGCTCTGTCCGATCGCGTTGCGTTTTATTTGCGGTTTATGCACTCAACAGGTCTCTCCGCAGGTTGTTCTTTCGAAATCCAGTTTGAATGCGATCTTCTCTGGCGGTAGACATCTCCAAGATTCTATACAAAAGGGAAGCCCGGATTCTTCGCGCAAAGGGGCTCCTTTTCCTCCTGTGGAGGCTGTCCAGGGCGAATACGCCTTTTTCTGGTCCTTTCTCCTTTGATTTGTAGTTTTTTCGAACAGGCTTTTATCGACGGTTCATTTGCTTTTCGCGAGCTCTTGCCGACATGTCGTTCATGATGACGTTCAGTTTCCCAGGATTCCTCTGACTTTCCGAGCCCCTTCCTCTCCGATTTTGCTGCGATAGCCAGAGTCTGATGGAGTTCCTTCTTTCTCACTTTCTCATTGCCCCCGCGCGATATCACGAACAGATCAGGAACGCCCCTTCCCTTTTGATTTCCCCCAGACTCTCTGGTTTTTCACCCCCCCCTGGAACCAAATCTTACTGGACACACGCCTCCCGACAGAATGGTGGCTAACAATCCGACACAAGGAACCACAAGGTCGTTTTCCATCTTGCGCCCTCCTTCCATCCGGCGGCGCGCTGGGGCCCCTCTGTCCTGAACCCCTAACCCTGCCTCCCCCCCGACCGCGGAGCTGCTCGGACACACTTTCGCTCCTTTTCGCTTCTGACGTTCCTTCCCCCGCATGGTCGAGAGTGTTATCTTGATGCTGTTAATAGCAGACGTGGTGACGCTGATCGACTTCCTCTCCCTCCCTTTACAACTATCCCCCTAACACGGGCTTTCACTGAGTCCCCGTAGTCCAATATCCCCCCCCCCAAACACTTTAAGTTTAGCGATTCCTTCTACCCTTAAGCAATTTCAGCCTCCAGAGTGTTCTGAGGCTTCGTAAGGCTATCCCCGCTCTTGCGTTTTTTTGAGGCCCCCCCCCCCCCTCTTTCGGTCTTTTTCCCTTTGGTACTTCCTCTCTCCACAAGTCCAGGGACAAGAGCCGTCAATGCTTCTCGGAAGCTAACAAATAAATCCCTCAGATTTTCTTCGGAAGCCACGGGATCAGAGAGCCGGTTTGATCCTTTAATCTCCTTTTTGCTGCTTAATGGGCTTTCTCATCCCCTTAGAAGTTCTGGTCTTTCCTTTGTATCGCTTTCGCTTTTCCCGCCTTCCATGGACGTTTCGGGGGTGGATCGCCATGCGGACCCAGAATTTCGCCCCCAAAAACCATGCACCGTAATTTTCCACCTCCCAGTTTCCTCCTCCCTTCCTCAGAAGAACCTTCTGGAGCGGGATGAACCCCCCAGTTAGACTTCAGCCATTTCTTTTTCCCCTCCGAGAAACTGTTGTGATTTTGATGCGGCGGTCGGCGTCCAAATTCCTTTTAAGCCCCTCCTCTTGTATTTCTGATGAATGATCGATCAGCAGTCACTGAGCACCGACTCGATTCCAGATTCCAGTGGCTCCTCACGCTCGACCCTTCGGTCTAAAGGATAGCGTCTTCCTCCTTCTTATTCGAGACCCCTTTTTCTGTCTCCTCAGCCGCGGTCGGGTGTTATGTAAATTCTTGACTTCGCCCTCTCAGCGCGCCGTCCGGCTTCCCCTTTGATGCGCAAGTGTTCCCGGCACACCCTTTAGCCTTGATCGGCTCCCCCTTAATGTTCCATAGAGAGTGCCGTATCCCACTAATGTTGGTTGGTGAACAATCATTTGGCTTTTTTTCTGGGAAATCGCCATCCCAGAGTGACGACGCTGTTTTTAGATTTCTTCCTTCGAGGCCCTCCGACAGCTTCCCAAGGCCAATTCCCGCCTCTGCGATCGGAAGCACCCGATGCCCGCGTGCCGAGAGTTTTCGTCATAGCCGCCCTGGCGTGTCCAACGGAACTGTGACGTCTTAGAATCGTCCCCGAGAGAATAGCGCCGTAGTATGCCTCCCCTTCTTACGCCAAAAACAACGCGGGACATCCGCCCTCGCAAAGACTCTTTTCTCCCCCTTTGTAGCCGACCACCGGCGCAATCGGCTGTCGCCATGATCGCCTGGCAAGCGCAGCTTTTTTCATGTTTTCTGCGAAATGCAATTGCGCCGCCAGAGACTTCTTCCAACTTCGAACCTTTTTCCTGTACGCGACATGATTGAGGATAAACGTCGTGATTTGTTCCCCCCTCTATCTCCTGCCGAGATCGTTTTGTAGCTTTGATAGTTTGTTGCCCCCCCTTTACGCGCTCTCTACAATTCACATCGACGGTCCGACTTTCTTCTTCCCAGATATACCTCCTAACAATCGGCACCGAACCGGATGTCGGAAGGTCACGGGGCTGCTTGCGACGTTTGCTTATAATTTCCTTTTTCCTTGCGGGATGTTCGATCCGGCCATCGTCAGCAAGTCCAGAGCTGACATAGACCCTTTTTTTCATGCCGATTTCCTCATGGACGGGAATTTCGGCGGTTTTCCCCGCCAACTCCCTCTCAACGAAGGCCTCCCCCTGTATTCCGGGTCTTTTCAGAGGTGATGAACTAGCCCCTAGATCGGCGCCGTAAGCCTGTTCAGCGCGTTTAGGGCCTTGGCGGCTTGTCCTAAATCCTTCTTCACTTCTCTTGATCTAAATTGGGCGGGCTCCGGACAATACCTTATAATGATCACCATAAGTGCCCTCGGTCCGATGCACTTGACTTCAACTCCCCCTTGCCGCTTTCGAACACTCGACGGAAATGCCCCGCAACGCCCCAATAAGTCATTTCCCTCCAGCTCTGCGGCTCTCTGTCGCGTTGGTTAATCGGGTCGGCGGCTTCTCTCTTCTTTTGGCCAGAACGACGACTCCGACCGAAACTCGAATGTGTAGCACCGACATCGAATCCGTCTCGTACATCTTCCAGCTCCTCGCGAAACTCCTTCGAGAGGCTTTTCCCAAGGCGCTCTTTATCTTTTTCTCCGCAGAAACAGCCCCAAATCCAGACCCAGCTACTTCGGCTGCACCTTGCGTCCCTCGTTAATGCGTTGAGCCCGCACTACCCTAAACATCTAGGAATGTTCTTCATAGCCCCTTTCTTTTTCTCTCCCTGATTACGTTTTTTGATCCTAATCGGGATTCGCTCTCCGCTTGTATTTTTTCTTTTGCCCCGTCATTTCAGGTGCCCCCCTCCCCAACCGGGATTGTTCCTCCCCTTTTCTCGACCAGAAATACGGTCGAACGGACGGGTTTTTGCACTCTTTTCTTTTTGCCGTGCCTCGGATCGCACGACCCCCCCCTTTTTTTTGCTTACCATGGCAGATGATCTTCTCCTTTCTGTCCGAACCGGAGATATCTACTATTCTACGGTTGCTTTGTTTTTTCTAGATCGCTTCGGGGGAGGGGACCCGGGCTGTTTTCCTGCAATTTCCTCTCAGTAATCGCGAAAGTTACTGTGGTGGTTTGACACTATGACGTACACCACCATCACTTCGAAAGCAGGTGTTCCCCCCCTCGATCCTGTCAGGTCAAAATACTTCTAGGGGAACGCCGTGGTGGTCACATGGAACCTGGCCCCACGTCACCGCATCCTGAGGCCTCTCTCCCCCCCCCCAACGAACACGATCCCCCCTGTATGCGATAACAGCCTCAAAGAGAGCAAATTTTTGCTTTATTTTTTTCCTTGTTCAAGACAGTCCCACTCTGCGGCAAAGGTGCAGCTACCAGTCTCCATTGATTTGCTTTTTCGTCTGGCGTACAATTCCAATACGCGCAAATGACTCGACTGTGCCCAGCTCTTGGCAGGCCTCGGATCTAGGGGAGATGGCGCTCTAAAGGCGTGGATGTTCGGGTTCGACCACTATGCGTGTTTTTAGCCTCGTCTTCCCCTTTTTTTTTTGTGGTGCTTGAAGTCACAGTCTTGGCCCTTTCCCTAGAAGGTTGACCACCCGATTTCCACGCAGATCGCTTTTCTCTGCAGGTTCTCCCGCGGAAGGAGGACCTTTTTCTGGATGTTCGCCATCTTTGAGAGGGCATCCTGAGTAAACTTCCCTTTATCTGGAGACTGAGAGTATATTTCCCTTAATTATAGGATCCTTAGGTTCGCGCCATGCCAGAAAGTGCCACACTTTTTTTTCCTCTTTTTTTCAGTCCAGACCGGGGCGATTTTCGCTTTGTCGAACGCCGACCAGGCACGCTGCGCGCAGCGAACTTTTTCGGCTCTTGCCCCCCTCCTTTTTCCATTGTAACACTCCCCCTTTCCTCCCTTTTGATGAAGACGGCAGGTCGGATACCCAAGAGTCTCTTTCCTTTGGCGCGTCAGACGTCTTTTTTTTGAAATTCGTCACTTTTTTCTCTTTCGGAAGCTCCAATGCGCGCATGCTGGACGTGACATCGTTCAAGGCCCCCCACACAACTGTCCGACTTATGGGCGTCTTCGATGACCCCCCTCGGTTAGAAGCGATTCCAATCCCCTTTGCCGTATCCCTTCCTTTTCGTGTGTGCCGATTGGATCTTCTTTCGCTCTTATTGATTAAGTCCCCCCTTTTCCCTTCGTAGACCGTTGGAGGATACCTTCCGTGTTTTACCGGCCCCTCTTGTGCGCCGACACAACCCCCATTCTGAGTGATAGCTGGTTTTTTTTTTTTTAAACCCCCCAAACCAGGGTTTTTTGTTTAAAAACACAAGAGGTGCCCCTGTCTTTTTCTAAATCCTGTCGGCGGACAGGACGCTTTTTTTCAGACCTTTTGCTAATGCTCCTCTCTTTACGGCCTAATTGCCCGGTTCCTCCCCCTAAAAATTGCTTCGCTGGTAAAGTAGAAGCCGTTTCGCTGAACCGCCCTTTTCCTTTGAGGCCAGTTTCTCCCCCTCTGCCTGTTTGGGGATTGCCCCCCCGCGACTATTTTTACCGACGATTCTGGCGTTTTTGGGATCGGACTCCCTAGGACTTCTTCTCCCTTCGATTGCGGGTTCTGGCGAAAATTGTTTTGGCTTTAATGCTGCAGTTCAACGTCCCTTTGATGTGAGCTTTTCCCCCTTCCTTCCCCTCCAGAGGTGTGACGATAGCAGAGGAGGTGCTTCTTTTTGGTGATCTGATCCTGTCGGGGCAGTTCGCCTCCGGCCGCGATCTAGACCCTTCTCTTAGCTTTCCCCGATTTCACCCCCTCCTTCAGATTGGTCACCACCGGCAACACGATGTCCTGGAAGACATCTGGTCCCTACTGCTGGTGGCTACAAAGCTTCAAGGAATCTACAACTTCCGTTTTTTCCTGTCTTATGTCCTGGTTGGGCCTGAGGGCGAAGTAATTCCGCACATCATTAACCCCCGAACGCCGGAGCTGCGCGAAAAAACCAGACCGGTTTCTCTAGTCCTGCTCGACCTCTTCCTGAAAGCGTCAGAGAGTGGGTGAGGCCATTTTTCCTCGACGTTTCTGGGGGTTTCTTATCGCGACTGGTTGACCGGGTTCGCGGTCAATCCTCCTTCTCCCCCAGGCTCCGCGTCGTCAAGGATAAACGGACGCCGGCGAAGTCATCACATTCACCAACCATTTTTTAGAGATTCCGTTGCAAGTGAGCTTCAGGAACACGGACCTCCTTTTTTCCCCTTTCCAGACTGTCTTTTTCGATTCTATTCAGAGCCCGGTTTTTAGGATGGTGTTTTTCGACCCATTTCTAATTGCATGGGGTTTTTGCATTCGTTGTCAGCAGATCCACCAGTCCCGGGAACAGCGCGTCCCCATGCTGATCTTTTTTTTTTCCGATACCCCTCATGCCATCTGCTCTAAGCTTTTTATCCTTCAGACCACTGTCAGCGCGCCGGG
>Ga0179593_1460152_pt1 | contig 17331 bp, 21 predicted proteins | sample CZODoug2_1_08_16_FD_185931 | JGI IMG/M metagenome (GOLD analysis project Ga0179593, IMG submission 185931) | Vadose zone soil fungal communities from Angelo Coast Range Reserve, California, USA - CZODoug2_1_08_16fungal (PacBio error correction) | ecosystem: Environmental > Terrestrial > Soil >... | reverse complement strand
CCGTCATCCCGATCCCTCTTTTTTTGTTGTGGCCCCCATTGGGACCATGTCCAACCGCCAGCAGTGCCCCATCATCCCCAACACTCGTTCTGCGCCCCGTCTATGGGCTCATCCAAAACCCCTTAAAGATCGGGCGATGTTTTCCAAACACTTGTTAGAAGACCGTTTTTCCTGCCGCCACATTGTTCACGTTACCTATACCATTTCGTTCACGCAAGTGCAGGTTCTTCCCTCTTACCCAGGCACTTGAAGGTACCCCTTTCCCCATCTTAGTTTTCCTCAGTTTCCTTAATACTCCCCTCCCCTTTTTTTTCTCACGTTCCGCCCCCGGTCAACCCTTTTGGCATTAACCGAATAAGACATTGATGCTTTCCTTTTTTTATAGAATGGACCGTGAGGACACTTTAAACCCCTTCCCTTTGGCGAGTCTGGGAGTTTTCAGAAGCGATTCCCCTTGTTTCCTTCATTTGTATCAAACGAGATTTTTTACAACCGTTATTTTTAATTAGCTGTTCTGTCAACCGTGTTACCACCCTTCCCCCCCCCCTTTCCTTCCTACCTCAACCTACTGGTCTTCCGACTGTCGGTTTTTTGCTTGTCAAGTTGCACAAAATCTTCGGAATTTGACTTTTTGTGTTTCCCGACACTACGTCATTAGCGGGCTGACGGATCCTCCGGCGTTCCCAACATACAACCCCGGCTGTAACGGGAAAACTTCCACTTCCATCTTCCAGCCTTTTGTGCTTACGACCGGTGCTCCTTCCCTCTTCCGGGTTTTTTTTTTTTGGCCTTTCCTTCTGCGGGAAAAGATCGGCCCCATATTTTTTCCCTACCGTGCGCTCTCCTGTGAGCGCTCCCCCACCCCGCTTTTTACCAAAAGGGGCAAGGTAAAAGTCCTTCTCCCCTTTTCTGCTTTGATTTGAGCGGGGCAGTGGTATGGCAAGTGCCGTAATCCATTCCCATCTTTTTCCCCGGTTACTTTCCCCTCCTTTGAATCCAATCCAGCTCTTAGCGGACTGGTCCCTAAAAAAGGTTTTCAAGATCTTTAATTCCTTCCTTTTTTTCACTCCATAGAAACGGCTACCCGTTGTTTTTTTCCCCCTGGCCCCCAATGTTCCGATTGACAGATTCCACTACCTTCTTCCAGCTCCTTCTCCACCTTCCTGGTCCTCTATCAGGGCCCTTTTTTTTGATGAGTCAACTCCCCTTTCCCTCTTGAACGGCCGGTTCTCGCCCTGCCAGACTTTTTCTTTTCCCACCCTAGCCTTTCCCCCCCCCCCCCCCAGACCCCTATATTCTGAGGACAATAACTTGAGCCCCAGATCATTCGCTACTTACCCTCGGGGGAGCACTCATTCCGCGGCCTTTCTTTCCTGCACACTTCCCTCCCCCATCTACTCCCTGCCTTCTCCCCAAGTCCCAAGTTTGTTGGGACATGTCTGGGTTTTCTCCCCCATCAACTAACGTTGGCCGACCCTGTCCACTCGTGTCCTCCAGTCACTTCTTTTGCAATACCTCGTGCAACCCGCTTCGTCCCACAACCTTTCTACCTGCTTCTGCGTGCCGTTTCTTTCCCCCCCTCGGCTTCCGTTCAAAAGGTGGATCCGTGATAGAATCTGCAGGGAATTTCTTCTTTTCTCTTCTTACACGTCTACGGGCACCCAACTCATACCCACCTGATTCTCCCCCAGTTCCCCCTCTGTGGCTCTAAAACAATGATGCCCGTCCTCTTTCTTTAAGACTCCATCTTCACCCCCTCTCCTTTCCCCCCTCCGTTTTGTTGTTTCTAGCTCTATTGCAGTCGCTTTTTTTTTAAAGAGGAAGTCCGGCCTTCAAGTTTTGTATCCCAGCGAAAGCTCTCTCCTTTTTGTGTATCGGAGTTGTTCCTCTGCGTTCTCTTTTTTTTTTTTTTTTTTTTTTTTTTTTTTTTTTTTTTTGTTTTTGTTTATTCTACCCTCCGCACCATTCAGGCAAGGGTGAAAGATCCCAACTGCACTTTCTCCGATGGGTTCCGCAAAAGGAATTTTGATCGGCCGGAGAAGTTTGTTCCCCCCTGAAGCGTTTTGGACACGTGGTCCTTTCCCCCCCCAGCTCGTTTCCTTTCGTCCTTTCCTTGAGTAGTTCACTGCCGTTTGTTTTATCAAAAACCCCCCCCCCCCCCCCCCCCCCCCCCCCCCCCCCCCCCCGCCCACATGTCCCCCAACCCCATTGTTTTTTTAGAACGGAAGTTCGTACGATTCACTATCATTTCATCCCTTTTCGTCCCTCCCCCTGTCAGCTCCCTTTTTCCCCCCCCGTCTTTCCCGGATAGAAGGTGAGTAGGGCTCCTGGCCCTTTCGGAAGAAATCTTCTCTAGAACCTTTTTCTCTTTTTTTTTTAAATCTTATTGATGAAGGCTCGTGCTGAATCCTCCTTTTCCCCCCTTGAAGTTTTCCTTTTTCCTCGCAATCCGTGTCCTCATTTTACCATTAGTGTTCGAGAGAATTAGGGAATTATTCCCTTTGATGGCAACCCACCATTATTTCTTCCCTTGGTGCTGGAGTTCGCCGACGATTTTTCCCTCGTGAACACCCCTTTTTTAGTTTTTCCCACTCCTTGTCTTCTGATGGTATTTTCCCTCCGGATTTTTGGGACACGCTTGCCTGATATTGATTTTTCCACCCCAATACACGTTTTCTTGTTACCTCGCTTCCAACTCAGCTCAGCTTCTTGTCTTTTTTCCTTCCCCTTTTTTTCAATGGGTGTTGAGTTTTTCTCTCCCCTGATTGATTTCCCATGCTTCCCGTACTCTATTGCCGATTCTTGGTCCTCCGGCGACCGTCGATGACCCCCAAACCCCCTTGTTCCATTGAAATGCACGAAACCTTCTTCTTCCTCCCCAAAATGAAAATTTGACGTCATGTTTTTCCTTTCCCCGTTCCCTTTTATTTTTAGACTGGCCTCCCCGTTTTGATCTTTTCTCCCCCTACGCCTCAACCGCAAGAGTCCGCAAGTCCTTTTCCTCCTAGGTTTGCTTTCAAATAAACCCGACCCCCTTCGGACCTCCTATTTATGGGCCTTTTTTCCCCGTCCAAGCCCTTTTTGTCAACTATTTTGGCGATGATTCTCCCCTCCAACCGGTTTTGTCTCCTTGCTCCACGGTGACAAAAATTCAACCCCAGGTTCTCTCCTTACTTTTTTTTTTTACCCACTCCCCCAACGTCAGCCCCCTTACTTTTAATTTTTTCCCCCCTCCCTAGTACTATAAAACTCCCTCCTTCAATTTCGTATTCCTTGCTCCTTTCTTCCTTCCTGAGTCCCAGTTGGAGTTGGGCTTCCTTCCGAACCCTTTTTTTTAAACTTCCATCTTTTCCCGTCCATGGAAGTTCCCGGGGAATTGGATAGGAAGGACCCCATCTTCCGGGAGCCGCTTTCCACTTATTCTGGTAACCGGCAATTTTCTCCGCCCCCTTTTTCCCTTCGCCCTTTTTTAACTCGCCCCGATTCCTTTTGGCTTCTCTCACATGATGTACGAGTTGTCTCCCCACTTCTTTTTTTTTGAGATTTTTTTCCCTCGGCAGGTTTTTTCGGATCCACCAACGGAAACCCCCTATTCCTTTGACCTGCCTTTTCCCTCTTCTTTCCTGAATCTTCCCCTTGTTGTTTTTATATAGATCCAACCGTTCATCCCTCTTCTCTTTTGTGGCCTTTGTTTACCCGAACACCATGACCGCAGTTTTTCTTTTTTTCTCCTCCCACCCCACCCGCAGTGCAAGACAAATGAGTTCTTGGTTCGCTGTGGGGCCTCCCCCCCCTGGACAATCGTTGTGCGAGTGCTCCACATCGTGAGCCGAAAGTGTTTCTCTCAGCTGAAACCCTTGTCCTTTACTCCTCCACTTTTCGCCCCCGCCTTCTTCCTGGGCCTTTTTTTTATGCCTTTTCCCCCCTTTCGGTGGGGACCAAACGGTTTTAACACCTATGCCGTTTCTCTCTTTTTCTTAAGGGACGCCCCACTACCCCTGGCTATGGACCTTCCGGCCCCCCCTACCCCCCCAGTTTGTCCTTTTTCCCTTCTACGACATGCTTCGTCCTTTGAGATTGGGCGTTGTTGCGGGCCCCCTTTACAGTCCTGGGATTTTCTGCGTTGGATTTTTCCGTAATGGCGATAAACCGTGGACTTTCTTTGTCCTTTTTTTCTCACCAGTGATTTGCCCCCCGTTCTTTGTGAGAATTCCTGCTTGGACGTTTTCAAACTTCCCCCACCCTTTGACGGTCATCTGAACCCCTTCCCAATCTTTCGTTCCTTTTAATGTCGGTTTTTCTTTTGCCCCAGACCCCCCCCCTCTTCCGGCCTGACTGGCCCGACAAGTCCTGTAATTCCGCGGTTGATATCTTATTTTCCCCTTATTTCTCCCCCCGTGCTTCCTCCCAAACCCCCCCTCCTTAACTTTTTCCACGCAGCCTCCGTCGTCATGAAGGCCTCCCTGTTCTTCCCTTTCCCCGTCTTCCGGTTTTCTTGGCTTGCCTTCCCGCGTTCCCGTCGTCTATTTTGAGACGGTGAGTCCGTCATAATCGGACGCGTTTCACTCAAAACCAGATTTCCCCCAACTTTTTCCGCCCCCGTAAACTCCTCGGTAGATGCGGAGTGGAGCGGTAGTTTTGACCCGTTTTCAGTGTAATTTCCTCGGCTATAAGGCAATCGTGTCCTTGAACTTCCCCCCGACTTTTAATACCACACTTGGTCTAGCCCTTCTTTTCTCCCCACGTTTTTCAATTCTTTTCTTTCTCATTGCGTAACCTCTTTTCCCCCCGGCTCATCACCATTTTTCCTTAAAGAAAGATTGATTGCAACTGGCAACTAACTTCGTTCTCGCCTTTCCCCCCCCACGCCTTTTCCCGATTATCACTTATGCAGATGAGAAGTTGCGCTTCGCAACTGGCCCGGTGCTTTTCCCTTCGGCTTCTCTCTCCCTTTCCGTTTGACTCTTTTTTTCCCCCCCAGCGACCTTTTTCGCCACGTTCGTTTTCTTTTTTCCGAAAGTGGAAGTCTCCTAATAAGTAGATAACTTCAGTTTTTTAGACAGCATTTGATAGGTCCTGATCCCGTCACAACTTATGCCCCCATTCATTTCATCAAGACTTCCGTTATCCTCCCCCCCTTTTTTTTTTTTTGAAATGTGATGGTTTTTTTCCCCGCGCAAAGGCCAAGTTTCATCCCAGAGAAAGGAACAGCGTGTGACCTCCAGTCCTTCGTTTTTTTCTCAACATCCCCATTTTTCACCCCAACAGCTCGACACCCTTTCTAATTCTCTAAGGCGTGATGTAAGTTGACTTCCCCCCCCTCAGTCTCCCTTACACTTTTTTTCTCTTTCCCAACTCCACTCTGACGTTATTGCTTTTTTAGCTTTTACACGTTTTCTTGTACCCCCCCCGACAAGACCCAAGCGAGCGCCGTTCTGCGGGATCTAAACATTATTTTTCCTCTTCCGATTTTTTTTCTTTACATCCCATAACTTGCATATATATCTATTTCATCCACCCCTTTGTTGTTTTTTTCTATATATACTTCAGTATCTTATCTACTAAGAACTTTCTTTCCGATCATCTTGTTTCCTTAACCTGGAGATAGCGGTGTTTAGGAGAGGGAGTTTTTTCGTTGTAGAAGTATACCCCCCCCCCCCCCCCCCCCCCCCCCCCACAACCCCCCAACCCAAAACCCCACAAACAAATAACACAAACACACCCACACCCAACACACAACCCCAACCAAACCCCACAAACCCAAACCCACCATAACACCCCCACAACCACCACCCCACCCCCACCCCCCCCACCCCCCCCCCCCCCCCCCCCCCCCCCACCCCCCCCCCCACCCCCCCCCCCCCCCCCCCCCCCCCCCCCACCCCCCCCCCCCCCCCCCCCCCCCCCAACCCCCCAACCCCCCCCCCCTCCCGCACCCCCGTCATATTCGATTTTTTTGCACGCTCAAACTTTTCAAACTTTTCTCTCCTTTCAATTCTTGCCCTCCTTGGTTGATTGTTTCCGCTGTTGTACGAGGTGAGTTTTTTTTTTGTTTTGTTTTTTTTTTTTTTTTGGTGTTTTTTTTTTTGTTTTTTTCCGAAAGGTGTCTTTTCTCCCCTTTTCCTTCTTCGGCAAAAGTGAAGTTGATTCTAAAACCCCCCAGCAAGTCCCAAACCCCCCCTTTTTCTTTCTCACGTCCTTTCGTATATTCCCAGCTTTCCAGCTGTTCTTTCCCCTCACCGCCCCTGTTCAGGATTTCCCCAGCTCTCTACGAAGGGATTCTCTTATAAGGAACCCAGTCATTGCCGCACGATCGGGTTCGCTCCCATTCTTGTTGCCCCCTGGAGTCTTGCTGAAGGATACGCGACGCCTCCCTTGAGCCGTGCCAGTTTGCGCTTGGTCTCTCTCTCTGCCAACGTGATCCTCTTCCCAGGAAGTGTTCTTCGAACGTTAGTTCCTTTTCCTTTCCCGGCCCGTTCTGGAGTAAAAACCCTGGGTATTCGCCGTGGCGTCCTGGTCGACTCCCTCGAAAGCCGCTGAACCCGTTGGAGTTCTCAATCATCTAGACTCTTTTATGGTCTTTTTCCCCCTTCCCCTGGAGTTTCCTCTTCATGCGTAGCTTCCCCCTTTTCCACAGTTGCTTTCACATTCAGCTCAAAATAACAGCTCACCCCTTCTGTCTGACTCTTTCCTTTCAAATTGTTGGTCATAGTGTTTTTTAGTCGTGTCACCCCTGATTCTTCCTGCTAAACTAGCATCCGAGCTTTTACCTCGCTCCACGTCGCCCGGCACCCCCCACAACAAAACCGGACGCGGTGCCCTGCCGCCCCCCTTTAGTCTAACCCCCATGTCATTGAAGATCTGGTCGATTCCTTTGGGCCACTCCTTACTATGGTAGCGAAGTCTCCAAGGCTCCCCCCGATCCCCTCCTATAATGACAGGAGGGGGAGCCAGTTCCCCCTTGACGACTCTTTTTTGTCTTCCAAGCAACCCCCCCCTTGGAACCTCTGAGTCACCTACTTTAAGGGTTCTTCATGACGGACCCCTTTTGTCGTTTTCTTCTTCACAGTATCCCCGAACCTGTTTTTTTCCCCTGCCCCCTCCTGTCGCACCGGACACAATACTTCCAAAGGTTATTTCTCCCTCTGGAACCCTCCCCGCAGACCCCAAGGGTAAAGGTGTCCTCCCTCAAGTGACTCCCACGTAATCCCCCCCTTGGCGACTTAATGAGCCAACTTTGGCGTGGCCTCTCCCCTCCCCCTCATCCAGTTTTTCGTGGGCGTCCTTAGAAAACCTCCCCCACCCCCACCCCACCCGTTTGTTTTGTTTTTTGTGTTTCTTTGGTGTTTCTTGTTTTTTTTTTTGTCTTGATGTTACAGAGGTTAACCTGTTTTTCCCCAAGGTCTTCCGGGTCTTTCTTATGCATTCCCTCATGCCGGGAGCCTTCTTTCCCCTCACCTGATACGGTACCGTAATGTTCGGCAGTCCCAACACGTCCCCTGGAACGCGGTTTTTGATCGAACCCCCCCCGTTTCTTCAGTTTTTGGCCCTTTCAGGACCCCCTCTGAAGATTGTTTGCACTGAGTGTTGTTGACTGCTGCGGCCCTTAGGCTTTTTTTTGGCTCCCAAAGGCCCACCACCGTTTTCATGTGATTCGGTAGACCCCCTTTCTTTTGTCTTCCCCGAATCCGGGGGGGTTGGGAGAGAGATCCACCGGACGACCGTTGCCGCGTGTTTTCCCCTGTTTGGATCAGAAACCCCCCCCCTCGAGTGCCGTCATGAAGAACAACCAACTCAGGGTTGCAAGACAAACTTTTCTCTGGTTCTCCTTGACGCCCCCTTCAAGAATCGGGCGCGTCTACAAACCTCCTTTCGACTCTCACCCTCGTAATGTCCCCTGAATGCTCTAAATTTTTCCGGAAAGCCTGTTCCCCCCCTTGCAGGAAGGTTTGTTTTTCCCAGACCCCAATTCCCCGGCATGCTGTACAACGGTACAGACTTCGTTTCTTCTTTTTTCTAAGGACGCCCCACAACTGGCTCTGTACGCTTCAAGCCCCAGTCTTCAATTAATGACGACCCTTGCTTCGTACTTGGAGATATGTAGGTTCTTTCCCCCCCCCTCCCATGGGGCTGCGTGGGAGTTTTTCCATCAGGCGATCAACCTGTTGCTATTTGTATTGGGACACCTGGGGCAAAAACCGTCCTTTTAGACTTCGCGGCACGGCCCCGTGCCCCCCCAAGTGCCGTCATTCCGAACATTTACCAATAGGGACCTGTCCTCCATGTCGGAAGCCCATCTTCGGCTTCATGGAGGACCCAGACGTCATCGCCTGGTTCTATCCTTCTTCTCACTTTCGATCGGCGTACTCAACATATTCCATACCGGCCCTTCCTTGCACAGCTTAATGCTTACTGCAACCCCTTGCCCCGCAGTGACAGTCTTAGGGTTGTTTTTTTTGGCAAGCGACCTGGGCGCTGGCCCCATATACTTCAATACCGGGGAGTCTTCTTCAAGTTGTGGGTTCAGTCGAATTTCCCCACCCTCTGTTCCCAACAATTTAAGGGAAACGTATTGAAGGAATGTCGATGGTTCGGTTAGTCGGGAGTTTTTGTCTTTTGAGTTCTATACGTCGGCCCACTCTTGTTTTCCAACGTTCAAATTCGACGGTTCATACCCCTCCAGCGCTAGCAGTGCTTACTCCCACGGGTTCCTGATCTTTTCATTCGTCAGGCGGTCCCCCTTCAGGTTCCTCCCTTCTATAACCGGGTTTAGCAAGCGTTCTTTGGCCAAACTAAAGTTCTTCCTCTCGCTACCCTTCTGGTCGATTATCCCGGCTTCTGAGCGATCTGCCGCCTTCGCAACTGGCACGGGATGAACGGGGCTTCGCTTTATACCCAGCCTCCTTTTTCCCCCCACAACGCAGCATTTTATCGAACCCCGGTTTCTGGCACTTTACAGTTTCAGGAGCAACAGTTCACCTCATCCCCTTCGATACTTTCCTTTTTCTTCCCTGGCCCTGACTTCTTCCCCGATTCCATTATTCCTCTCGGGACCGTCACAACTCCCCCCTTTGGTTTTTTTTTGACATGTGCGGGGGGGTATCAACACCTTAAAGGGGCCCTTCCTCTAACGAGCCAGCTTTGGACCCCCGTTCACTCGCTGGTGCACCCTTAAAACAGCTTCCCGACCCACCCAACTCTACTTATCGCGTTTGCTTTTTGCAGAAACCATCGGGTCCCGAACAAGGTTTTGAGCGGACCAAACTGTCTCTTCTTCCTGTCTTGAGGTTTTCGAATTCTTACCCGCTGTCAACAACTCCTCCTTCCGACCCCCCTCGCGCCGTTGCTGGGATCTCCACAATTAGCCTTCTGGTGCTTTCTTTCCTCCAATAGGCAATCTCCCTTCCTCGTTGTTGTTTTTCCCTTCCTTATTGTGTATGCGTCCCCGAAAGCGGCAGCTTGGCATCATTGTTGTATATCCCTCTAACGTTTTTTCTCTGGTCGGATTTCTTTTGGGTAATAGCGTGTAGACGTCTTCCCCATCCCTCCCTCCTCCCCCTCGAGTTTTTCCAACCTTGGTCTTTATTTGTTCACCTTCCTTTTCACGCGGCTGATTGCCGTAGTCAGTTGGTGGTCTGAACTTCGTTTTTTATCACGATTCTTTTGCCACCCCCTCTCCTTTACTGCTCCAGCTGTCCGGTCGATTCTTGCTTTCCCTTTCTTTTTAGAACCCCCAGAAAAGGTAAACCCAATTTGTTTGCCTTCAGGTCGTAGATGTTTCAACCTCTTGACTCTTGTGTGCTTCCATCAGTCGCTCAATGCTTTCTCCCAAGCTTGACGTCTCTATTTTCTTTTTTTCCACGGTTCTTGGCGCCGTCGTGGTCGACTCCCACTTCCGTTTTGTGTCCGATGATTTCTTTTTCCGCGAACATCATTTTTTTGCCGGGCAGGCTTCACTTGATACCTGGACAGGCAGTGTTCGCGTCCTTCGTCCGAACGTTAGTGAAGTTTTTCCAACTCGTTCACTTTTCGGCAACCCCTTTTTTTTTTCGCCGTGGCTCATGGAGTTACGCCTTACGGCTAAAGCTTCCCCTTGTTTGTCATCCTGCGAGTGCATAAAAGTTTCTTTCCGTGAACTTGCCTGCAGTAGACGCACCTTAATAAACTTTTCGGTTCAAATTTTCCCTGCCTCCCCCCCACCCAGAGACTTCTGCGTGTACGGTTCACTTCACATTGGTTGTTCCACTCTTTTTTTTCTTCTTCCCCGCTGATTTCTGCTGCCTATTTGTGCGCGCGCACGTAGTTTTCCCCCCCCAAACACAATTGACTCGGTCCGGCCGACACCCCTTTAGTAATCACCCCCTCCCCTTGACGCTTCCCTCTTCTGCATTTTGGCATATGTTGTAGTCCGCACGGATCTCGTGACTATATCGGCGCATGCCCTTGTCGCAATGAAGGGTGTGGTAAATACAAATTTACCATTCTTGCCCCGCCCAGCTTTGTAAGGTTCGGACTGAACCTGTCCCCTTTTTCTTGCGGCCTCGAAGTGATCCCAGAAACCCCCTGTTGTGCTTTTCCCCCTTCTGGGGAGTCCTTGGAAACCCTACAGGTTGAGTTCGTTTTGCAACTCCCCCGCAGCCCCATTTTCAAGGGTACCTGTCACTCCCCCCGCCCGTCATAGCCCTCACAATGTGTCGTTTCCCCCCCTTTTGACTTCACCCTTTTTTTTTTCCGCCGGGATTCGTAGTGGTTGCGTACGGGAATCCCACGGGCGCGCCCCTTGCTGTCTTTTGTAAACCGTCAGTCCTGGGCCTGTTTTTCTCTGCTGCAAACCCATTAGCAGTCTTTTCGCCAATCTTAGGTACCGTCATTTCCCTTCCCTGGCCAGTTAGGCGAACGCTTTTGGGACCACTCTGACCCCCGATCTTGAATGTTTCGTCCTGACCCCCTAGCTCGTTTTCTTCCCCTGGGCTGTGTGATGTGCCTTCCCCTTATGGCCTTTTTTTTTGGATCCCCCCGGCCACACCATCTGAAGCTTTATGGTTTGGTGTCTATTTCTTGTAATATACGTGTTTTCTGAGATATCCACCGTCCTCAACTCTTTTTTCCCCGCGTGGTGCCTTTGGATCCAGCACCCCCCATAGTAGGTCGTCCATTCCATTACCAAACTTTTTCCAGAACACCGTCGTCTCTTGGTTCGCGGCCAGAAACACCTTCCCTCTCGTTGCAGGTGATAACAACCCTCTGTTTTCCGAAGTCTCTGAAACGAAAATTTTACGTCCACCCTTAGACCCATTTTTCGACAGACCCGTTTCTCCCTTTGCAGGAGTTCCTTCCCCCTATTTCCCCCTTTTCCAGGCATGCCTGTGTACAAACCCTTCGTGGTATCTCGTTCTGAAGTCAACAATCCAACTGGCTCTGACTGGACAGGAACGCCCCAAAGTTTCTTATTCCATTAAAATACTATTGAATTCGTAATTTTTTGCTCCTTCTTTCACCACTTACAAAATGTATTGGTGGGAGTTTCCTTCGCGCTATTCAACCTGTCTTTCCTATTTGTCAGTGGCGCTCACCAGTCCTTTAGTCAAACCCACCGTTCTGGTATATCGTTTCCCCCCTTCCCCCCCCCAACTTGACCCCCGTGCGTCATTTACAATTAGTTGGTAAGGAATGTCTTGTCACACCATTCGGAATGACTGGCGACCTCCCTTCTAATTCGAGGGGATCGTATCCAATTATTTCATCCGGAGTACTACTATTACTTCCGGTTCCCCGGCTTTCGTTCAATCCGGTTTCGACCTGATTGCTCCGGTTTTTTCCAGCGCCGTTTCCTTTCCTGCAAGATAGGCAATATTTTATCCTGGAGCCTTCCTCACGGTACGAGACTAAAAAACCCCGAGGTGTACCATGTTAATTACCCCTTAAACGCCATGAACTGGTCTGCGTGGAAATTGGATGGTCTTTTCCCCGCCCTTGGTCTGAAGTGCGTCCTCTTCCCCTTTAATCCAGACGTGAATACAACAATGAGCTAAAAAGTGTAGCTCTTTCATTCCGTTCAGGCGTACACACTCCATGATCCACGTTCCTCCTCCCCCCTGTTTGTCCCGCAATGTGACGCTTGCAAACCCTTTTCCCCCCAGGTTCGGATGGTCTCTAACGGATTGCAGTCGAGTCCTTTATATTTTTGCTTATGCACGGAGGCTTCGCGATCCCTAAGCAAGAATATGAGAACACAACCCTGCGTCCAATTTTTCCTCCACTAGAGACGATACCTTCCAGGTCCTCCTCACAGATACGTTTAGTACGCTTTTTTTTTCAATGTCCCACCTTTTCCCCCCTCTCATCTACGACTTTCCGTTCCCAGGCAAAACTTTTGTTTGTTTTACATGTTCTGTTTGGTTTTTATTCAACATAACCCTTCAAGTTTCCCCTTAGAGACCTTCGCTTGGTGAAATACCCCCAACAGCTTTTCGTCCCCACTTCAAGGGACTATACGCTTTTCCGTTTGTCCTCCCCCCTCTCCGCTTACACACGGTGTGTCTCTTGAACCCCCCCCTTCTTATCTTTGTGGTCGACTCCCACTAGGTAACAAAATTACAAAGAGAGGCGTCCCGCTTGATCTACAACCAATGCCGCCGATGAGCATTTTCTTATTTTCCCCCCCCACTCATAGGCAATCCCTATTTTTTCTCGTTGTTGTTTTGAGAGCCTCCTTATGAGTCTACCTCGGCTCATTTTCGTAAGAGAAGGATTGAGGTGGTGCTAGTCGTGGACCTGCGTTGTATTTTTCGTCCTTCCCCGCAATACGGAATTCGCTTTTTTGCAAGTCTCCAACCCTTTTCACCGTTCTTCCTCTTTTTTTTCTGCAAATCGTCCCTTTCGAGGCGTAGACATAGACGTTTTACCCCAGTGAATTGGAAGTAGCTGGGTCTATAGGCCCCTTTTCCTTTGTCTGATAACACCCCAAGACCGTCCACCCCCCCCCCTTTGGTCAGATTCGTCGTATCTGACCAATTTGACCCTCTTTTTTTTTGGCGCAAAAGTCCCATTCTTTCAAAGCTATTGAGCTAGAGGGGACGTATTTGCCGCCTTGATAGTTGGTCTAGAACCATTTCTCTGTTTTGGTCCCAGTCTTTCTTTGATGATTACCCTTAGCCCTTCTGTGACAGCCGGAGCAGCTCGGACCTACTTTATATCTTACAGGCCCTGTGTTAGTGCTCGTCCGGAACTTATTTCATCGAAAGATTTTTTTTCAAACCACTTTGTTCGCCGTCGAATGAGTTCCTATGAAGTAACTCTTCCTTGGGTCAATGCTGGGATGCCCCCGTTTAAGTTCCTTTTGCCTCCGCCTGCGTGCCCTTCAATACACTGTCGTTTTTCCCCCGCTCCCCCCCGAGACGCTTGTCCTTTTTTTAACCGTTTGGTAATCGGGTGTGAGTAGCTTCCTTCCAATTTCCCGTAGGATATGGCGCGAACGTCCTGCCCAAAGCGATCGTCCGGTGTCCCCTGCATTGAACGCTTTTTTCAGATTTTTTTTCCAAATTTTATATTTTGTAACGCGTTCTCCTTCCCTATAAATACCCTACCGCGAAACAGCGTGGTCTCCAAAAGAAGCCGTTGTGGCTTCCCACAACCTCTTATCGTTCGTCCTTGTGTCTTGTTCTTTGAAAGAAGTTGTCACGTTGAACTTTCTCCTCACTCCCAGTTTGCACCTCCCTTTTTCGCCCCCCTTCACATAAGCAACTGTTGTCGCTTGACGGTTTTCAACCGCCTAGTTAACGTGGGACCAATCAACACCACTAACCCGCCTCCGCAATGTAGCCCTTCAACCTTTGTGCTTTCCCCCGAGATGCATTTTTGCGGTTTCTTCTACATCCTTTCCTATGTTACCGTTGTACCCAGGCATGGGGTTTGTCTTCCTCCACCTCTGCCAGCTTTTTCGAATGTTATGTGGAGGAACCCCACGTCGGTTTGGTACCCTCCCCCTCCTTTACTTTTTTGATTTCCTTTCGAGTTTGTTGATGGCACTTTTTAGTTGTTTTCAAACACAACACTAAGTCGGTGGATCCCCTTTTTCTTTTCCTTTTCCCTCTTTGTTGTTGAGCCATCCAAAAGGCACACGGTCGGAGTGGTGTGGCATTTTGTCCCCCTCGCCAGCCTCATAAAAAAAAAATTTAGTTACCCACGCGTCTTTATGGTCCGGCCTCCACACCTCACGCTCTGTTCGAGTTCTAACAGAGTTTCCTACTGTTCCCCTTACATATACCTTTTATGAAGACCGGACTCCCTGGGGGGTTCCTTAGACAAATCGGCCTGCCTGTCCACGACATGTCAGTTCAGCGACCACACACTTAGATTGTCGCAAATGGGTCTCCCTTCCTCCTCCATCATTGTTTACTTTGATCTGAACTGGTTTAGGGACCCCTGTCGCGTTGGGATTTTTTCCGAATAACTGGCGATTTTTTGTAACGTTTCACCAGGCTTTGAGCAAACCGTTCGGATAACTCTCTTCAGACACCCCCCGTGCGCCTCCACACCTTTTCCAATCCTCGAATGTGGTTTTTTCTTTGCCTTCCAAAAATTTCGGAAACTGGCTGCATTAGCTCTTCTCCTTCGGCTCAATACGCAACCACCCTCCCGTGGTTGAAGAGACCCCTCGTCTTCTGTGATTGTTTCTTCTGCCACGGTGGGACCATACGACTGCTCTCTTCCCCGTTCTTCCTCTAGGGGAAGGATCCCCACGGGACGCGATACAGTTTAGTGCCCCCCCAATATTCCCTTTTTTTAAAAACTCCAGAATTTTCGTGAGGTGGAGCGGAGTTAACTGGGCCACTTTTTTTCTTTTGACCCGTGCTCGCCCAAATCGTTTACGGGAATTCTCTTGTAACCCATCCAGCGCTCGTTAGGTTGCCCCCCGGTCCGCCCATTTCTTCCCTTCTTGCTGTATCCCGCGGCCACGTTTTAGTTTGAGCACCTTGCCCTGCACTTCCCATAACCGGAGACGTCGAATCTCCTCTTTCTCACTGATTGCAGAGCGAATTCGTTTGCAACTGTGGGCTGTCTTTCTACCTGCAAGAATATGGACAAAAAAGCGAATCTTTTCCTTCGACCTCTCTTCCGGCCTCGCCCGTCGACCCCCCCCCGGGCATCCCTTTCTGATCTTCTTGGGGAGAAAGAAATTGAGCGTCTGATTTTCAGCCCCCTTGCTTCCACTCTTAATTAAGGACTGGCCGCTTCAAAAGGGGGTTTTGATCACAGCTTGGGTTTAAACTTTTCCCCGTGGCTGTGTTCACCCTCCCTTTCCGCCCCCCCAAGTCCCCCCTTTGTCCTTTGCACCTCGTGCCCCACCCCCTCTTCGCCCCCCCATGCCAGCTTCGCTGCCGTTTGCAGAAACCCGCTAACTTTAACCCCGTTCTTTGCCACAACCCTTCCCGGGTGCGCTCTTGTATTTTAGACCTACTAACGTCCTTCGTAACACCCTTCATTACTCCGACCCACCCTTCTCCCCCCGTCCCGTTCGACTATCAAAACAATTTTTTTTAAGGATCCTACGATGCATCTCTACGTTGTGTCTTTTGAGTCTCTACTTGACGATGTTTGGAGTTCTTAAAGAACTTTTTTCGTCATCCTTGTTAGATCCAGTCGCCCTTGAGCTTCCCCGGTGCGTCTTAGTCTTTGGGTTCTTCTCTTTAGAGTTAAAAAGCCGCCTCGCTTTTTTTGAGCGCATTGGTTTCTGCCCAACTTGTTCTTTTTTAACTAGGGTTTCTGCACCAACGGACGTCATTTTTGATCGTCAGCCGCAGTTTTTTTCCTACTCTGTTTTGGCACGAGTTATTTGACCACCGCGAGGGGCCCAAAATCTTTCGGTCGAGTATTCAATTTTTTAAGTTGCTTATACCACCTCAACTGTCCCCCCCCCCACCCCCCCTTTGGGCTTGTCGACGGAAGGTAGTCGAGTCACCTCTCTGGTCCTCCTTTGTGCGGGAATAAAGGACCCGCTTTCTCCCAGTGATGTTCCTTTCCTTTCTTGATGGCTCCGGCCACGGTCTTGTCCTCCTTTCTTTGAGAAATTTTCGGTTGTGTGGTCCCCAGAGTCTTGCTTCCTGGTCCTCCCGTAATTCTCCTTTCCATCCAGTTATTTATTGCGAAATCCTTCATCTTACCAGGCAGGTTCGCTCTCTCCTAAAGTTCTGGACTTTTCCCGGTCCCGCTTATGGCAAAACCCCGGGTTTTCTTCGCCTTTTCTTGAGTTCCCGCTGACGAATGAAAGAGTGTCACCAGGGGGAGCTCATCCGCTAGCGCGGATTTTTTGAGTTAAAGTATGTTTTCCCGATTGCCTGGTTTCAGTCCCTTCCCCTACCACGTGGCGGGTCAACTCCCCCTGACCCCCTTTTTTAAAAGCTAACAGTTCTGGCGTTCGTTTTCCTTTTTAAAATTGTTGTCACGGATTTTTTTGCGTCGGTCACATGGATGACTACATTGGCCTTATTGCAGGCGATGGGCCTCGCCCTTCCCCTCTGCCCCCAACAACCGGACTCGGGCAAATGCCGCACCTTGTCGTAAGAACAACAGTCCAGTCCGACTGGCGCGGCTTTGGCACGTTTGCATATTTTCGTCCGCCGGTCCACATTTCCCCGATCATTCAGCCTCGCTTTGGACATCTTGTCGCCTTTAATTCCGAAGAGTTGGTTTTCTCCACGCACAATCCATCGGAACGTCTTCCAACTTTTTTAATTGTTCGGAATGAAGTACTGTGTTCAAGTTTTCCTTAAGTCGTCCTTAGAAACTGCCCGGTTTTGTCCCCTCCCATGGGTTCCTCCCCTGGAAAAATCTCCACGGTGATCTCTGACTTGGAAAACTCCCCACCCTCCTCCCCCATGGTCGGTAAAAGCTTGTCCCTCAACACTACAGTAATATCCACCTCCGAAGTCCCTTTCTTCTTCATTTTGGACCCCAACCTTTTTGCGGGCAGTAGTCCCCCCTGCTCAGTTGGCGTGGGGCGTCCCTAGAAAATGATGTCACTCCCCTCTGTACCGTTTAAGGCACTGTTGGCATTGATTCTCACTCCCCCCCTGCCGGGAGCCTTTTTTTCGAAAACGTATCTTGCCAGTCCCTGTTTCTTCCTTCAAGCGTTCGGTACATCTGTTGGTACTCACTAGTCCATATCTTGAAGGTCGTGACGTTCCCCTGCTACCTTGTCTTGTCACTTTTTGTGTGTGATGGTCCCCCCCCGCGGCTTTTGTTGTCTCCCAAAAGGAAACACCCCATTTCTTTGGACTACTCTTTCCTCTCTTTTTTTTTTTTTTCGCTACCCAAAAGCTACACGCTCCG
>Ga0179593_1647522_pt1 | contig 17335 bp, 16 predicted proteins | sample CZODoug2_1_08_16_FD_185931 | JGI IMG/M metagenome (GOLD analysis project Ga0179593, IMG submission 185931) | Vadose zone soil fungal communities from Angelo Coast Range Reserve, California, USA - CZODoug2_1_08_16fungal (PacBio error correction) | ecosystem: Environmental > Terrestrial > Soil >... | reverse complement strand
CGGACGGGAAGGCCTCACCCCAGGAAGTTGGGGTTTCCTTTTTTTTCTAATAGGAGGAGTCCTCTTCCCCTTTTTTCCTCTGCCGGACACTGCTGCCCTCCAGCCGTGCAGAATCGGCGTGCTCCCCCCCCCAAAAAAGGCGGTGGACCCTTTTTTCGTGAGTCTGGGGTTTCTTTTCCTCTGGTGTGCTGGCGTACTACTAGGGGGGAGGGATGCACCCTTCTTTTCCCTCTAGGAATTTCTCTTCCCCCCCCCCAACTGTGGGGTATCGTCCTTTAGGGGGAAGGACATTCCTTTTTTTTTTTTTCGACCTGCACCAAGTTTCTTTCTCTTCGCCGAAAGGGGGCCGATTCTATCGCTTTTTCCATCAGAGCCTCCCTTTTTGCTCCTGCTCGAACTCATCTTTTGCGCGAAGCCCGCGTTCCGATCAACCCTTGAGTGAGGGACCAGTGCACCCGTCTTCTCCTTGATTGACGGGTCACCCCAAGCGATCACTAATGCGTTCGGTCAAAACCTTTCCTTTGTGCTTGGCCCGGCTTTTCTTCCCTTCTTCTTCCCAACGCTCTCCTTCTTTCCCTGTGATCTCGGTTTTTCACGTCTGACCGCAGAGCAAAGGTCCCCTTAAAGGGAATGAAGCGGCGGACTTTGAAGCACCCCCTCTCCGTCAGCGGTTTATCGGGAGGATTCTCGCTGGGTTCATTTTCCTCTGGCAGTCCCCCCGTCCCGGCCTGTCACAAGCGAAAAGCATTTCCCGCAGGACCCCGGCTTTTGCACCGACCTCGGCTCCCCCGTTACAAAACACAAATCCCCAGATCCCCGGCCCTTCGATTCGTACTCCCACGAAGAGTCCCCTCTTTTTCAGCTGCTCCGTGTCCCTTCAGCCGGACCATCGACCAGCGAGTGTCCTTCTTTCGGCAGGCCGGAAACAACCCAGCCTTTTTTCATCCTCTCCAGTTTCCTTCCATCTCTTCCCCTGATAGCTTTTTGGGCCGTATTGACTATATTGTTGACTTAGCCTTTCCCAAGGAGGCGGAATACCACCGTCCTTCGGAAGGCTCCTCCTCTCCGGGGGAGCCCCCGATCATTGGAGAAGTCATTGTACCTTTTTTGTTTGGAGTCCCCTTCTTTCACTCTCCCCCCGGTGCGGACCGTCCCTTCTCGGACACAAATTTCACGTGCACGGAATGCTGGACTGTCTTTCCCCACATCCTGACGCCCAGCAGGTCATTTTTCCCCCCACAGGCGGCCCTTTCCAAGGCGGCCTGAAACGTTCATCCCACCTGATCCCTTTTCTTCGGTTGTCCCTTTCTCAGTTTCCCTTGAAATTTCCCCCCTGTGACGTGTTACAGATACGTTCTGATAGTGCGGACATTGCGTCTCCTTTTCTTTATTTCATGTGGGTGTGGCTGAGAAAACCTCCTTTGATTGTTTATCTATCACCCGTTTCCTGTTAATCCAATCAATTGCGAAAGAGGCTTTCCGGACGGCCAAGAAGCCCCCCCCTGACCCGCCCTGCATCCCGCCAGCAATTCCTTGTGTGTACCCTGATTCCCACCTAAACGTCAGCCCAGCCCAGGCCATCCATTTCCGGAGGCAGACAAGACCTTTTTATCATTATGACGCGTTTTCTGTACAAAAGTCGCCGGTGGGCGTCTTTTTTCAGATTCTTTTTTTTTCTCTCAGGTGAGGCACCACCATGCGGTCCTTGTTTGATAACCGTTTCCGAGGAGGCTGAGAAGCTCTCCCCCCCCCTGATTTCAAGGAGCGCCTTTAAGCCTTTTTTTTCCTGAAGTCTTTCCCATATTTTTGACTACCAGTGCTAGAATGCTTACCCGCGGGCCCCCTCCTCCATACCTGCCCCCCCCGCCCCAGCCAGGGTCTGGCCTTCAGTGCGGGGTCATCCTTCGCAGCGAGCGAAGCCATTCCCTCAAACTTATGCGGTCACCTTCTTCAATAGTTTTCTTTTTTTCCCCCCCGAAAGTTGATTTACGTCTTTCTGACAAGAGCGGTGTCCCCCCCCTCATGCAAGCTAGACGCGAAGTTAGAAGAGTCGGTCCCCTTCCTCACCAGAATGTCAGTTTTTGCTTCCAATTCTCCCTATCTCGTTTCCTCCTCTTTTTGAGAGAATAGTTTGAGTGTCCCCTGATAATGGTTCTGTACCCCCTTTTATCTCTTCGGAGACGAATCGTTTCGGCGTTTCGCTGTGAGGTCCTCCCGCTTCCTCGCCCTTTCTGTTTTTTTTCTACTGGCCGCTGAGGTCCAAGGAAGGTGACTTAGAGTGTGATCCTTTGCTTACGATCGCCTCGACAGCAGTTTGTGCTTTTCCTTGTAGTTTTCCCCTTGTCGGCAGGTAGGTTTTGACCGCGCTTTGGAGCGGAGGTGCTTCTTTTCGTAGTGAAGTATGTCTCCTTATGCGTTAAAGATTCTGGCGGTCTTCCGCCTTTTTTCTCATTTTTTGAGCCCCCTCGTGCTAAGCCTTCCTTTCGATGATACACAGGTGCTGGTCCAACCCCTCCCCGACTGTTGTCCCACTGCTCTTTTCAGGACACGCATTCCCCAGCGTGTCCATGACTCTAGACAGTCGGCACCCTCGGCATCTTCCCCAGTTCTGCTTGTCCTCCTGGCCGAAACTATGCCTGGGGGGCCTCTAGAATCTTCATTTGTCCACTTTGGCTGGCGTGCTTATTTACTGTCTGGAGCAGTGGCATTTCTTGAAAGTAGGCCAAACCCTTCTTTTCTCCAAGTCACAATTGAGATTCGATCAGCCTTCGAGAGTACCAGAGAATCCCCCCTCCATGAAACCCCTCTTAGGCTTCTCCCCCCCCCAATGAATAAATCACCCTCTTTGTTAGCGCTTCCCTCACTATCAGGAAAAACGTCCTGCTAAAATTTTCTCTTTTTGGTCAATTGACCTCCCCATTTCTCAACCCCCCAGAAGGATAAATTTGGCTGTCTGGAGAGGTCATAATCCTCTGTCAGGCCTTCAGTTCCGGCGAGACCCCCCTCCCCTTTTACGAGGTGGGCTTCTCCAGTCAGGCCGTTGCTTCCTCTGGAAATCGTGGTGGCCTTTTAGGCGAAGGTTTTCCATCACCCGTGGATGAGTTGCTGGCTTTGTTCCCTTGTTGCGTGCTGCCCTTGTGGACCCCAACACTTCGACAAGGATCTTTTTTTTTCCCCTGATTCTGGAGGAGGCCCTTTTATTCATAGCCGGGGAGTCTTCCCCGACGTGTTTCCGTCTTGTTCAACCAATTCGTACTTTCCCCCCCCCAATCGTTTCTGGGTCTACCCCAGGTCTGGTGGACCGAGAAAAAATGGCCCGTGGTGACGCCTTTCCTTGACAAGTATTCAAATCTCGCTGTTTTTTTTCCCAGGATTTTTCCCCCCTTCTTTTCAGGCAGCGGACCCCCCCTCTTCGTTGTGTGAAACTTAACAAAAAAAATTGGAGATGCGGGGGAGTCTTTTTCTCGGGGAGTTGTTTCTTTCTGTTCCTTCCATCGTACCGGCTTCCTTCTTCTTGAGTTAAAGGGGAATTCTGTGTCGTGAATGAAAGATTTTCTTTTTGGTCCCAGCAGCAGCTTTTCCTTCCCCGCTTTAAACGAAGGATGTCTACTTCCTTTCCCCGGGTAGTCCCGGTTTTTTGGCATGATCCTTGCTTATCCATTTCACGCTTTGACGTTGGGAAAGAAAGACGAAGCCCCCCCTTCCTTGGTTTATCCCCGCCGGGACAAGCCCCGTCTCTCTCCTCCTTTTCCTTATTCTTTCCACGCGATTATGGTTTTTGATTTGGTGACCTTTTCAGGGGCCAGCTGGTATCTCCCTTTAGTAGAAGAGGTTCTTCCCTCGGGCTAATTATTGAGTTTCCTGATTCTGAGCACCAAAATGGTTCGCTATGCCCCCCCTCTTTTTCCCCCCGCGAGGTCCCCCCCTTTCCTTGAAGCGCCCTTGCCTTTTTTTTTCCCGAGACTTTTCCCTCTGCAGATGAACCCCACCCTTTTGCTGGCCCGCAAGGAGAATTCCCTCCCCCTGAGCTATTCACAGGGCCCTCAGGGGGAGAAAGAACCTCCAACAGACGTAGGAAGGCCTACTCCACCCGGGCCACGCCAGGACGACCCCAGGAACCGAAATAACGGTGGGGTGAGCCCTCTCCTTTTTCCACTTTGGCGTTTTCCTCTTTTCTTCGGTAGGGCGTGTGCGCCCCCAAACCGCCTAATATCGCGTCCTCCTTTCAACGGACGACTCCCTGTTTGAGTTCTCCTTGCAGGCCCTTGGCCCGATCTTCCTTTTCACCCCTAGTCCCCCACGGGAAGGTTCCCCCTCTTTGTCGTGGGAGGGTCGGACGTCGTTGCCATCCGCCCCCCTAAGATGCACGGCACTGCGGCACCTCGCCCCCGCCGGTGCAGAAGCGGCTCACCCCCCCCCCGATGTGGACCTGGTGTCGTTGGCATTTTCTTCTGTTTTTTCCTACTTTTTTTTTGGCTTTCCCACCCCCCTTCGCTTGTTCGAATCGTCGCTCGGCGGATTGCTGGACATCAATGTGGCTTCATCGGATGGGATGGGTTCAAATTCAACCCCCCCCCCCCTCCTTCAGTCTCTCACCCGTTATTCGTTCCTGTCGTTCCTCCAATCGGGTGAATCAGCGCCCGTTTTGGTGATAATGCCTACCCCTCTTCTTCCCGGTTCGCGAAGACCCGCAGGTGACGAACGGTTCCTCGCCTTTCTTTTTTCCATCCGGGATTTCTTCCCCTATACTCCCTCCTTTCAAACGAATTCCTAGACCGCCGGCTTTTCCTCTCACCCGCAGATGGCTTCTTCTCCCCTCTCTAAGACAAGGCGTGCCGGGATCTCGTTTCTTCCCCCTTTTTTAAGTCAGGTGACACGCCAGGCCCGGCCCCTTCCCCTAATTTCTCCTTTTCTTTTGCAAATCAACTCTCCCTTGTTAATCTGGAGTATCGCTCGTTCCCCCAGGAAATTGGCAGGCCCCCAGAATTAACAGGTCCCCTCCGGCCAGAGCGAAGTCCCAGGGCCAGACTGAATCCCTCCCCTTATGGGCCCTTCCCCCCCCCCCCCCCACCCGACCTTCTCCAGCCCAAGCATCGTTTCTATTGGTTTTGTAATGTATCCCTCCTCTCATCCGGGTTGTAGCTGCTTTCCAGACTGGCTTCCTACCTCAGTTGGTGGGGTACACCTTGCCCCCCCCCACGTCCACTCCCGGTCAGAATGGGACCCGTTCTCCGCTCCGGAAAGTTTTTTTCAGAGGGAAGAATTGTTGATGAACTTTCTTGTTGATTCGCCCGACGTCCACGGCGGTCCGACTCCTTCTCCGAAGAAGGTTTCTCCCCCTTTTTTTCCCCCGGGTAACCAAGGGCAGACCGATCCTTCCGCCAGCCTCCCGTCCGTTCGTCGCCCCCCCTGACACCACGATGTCCACGGAGTCTCACGGCCCCTGCCTGGCACGTTTCGACCACCCCCGTCGCCTGAAGCCCCCCCAGGGGCCGGACTCGTTTTTTCCCCACAGGTCAATGAGTGGCCCTCCTGCCGCCAAAGGGAGCGTCTCTGACGGGTTTTCAGGAAGAGAGCTTTCATGCCCCCCCTTCTACTTTCGTTTCGTGTAAAGATCCGTTGTTAATTCCTTTGGTCCCTTAGTATCCTTTAGAACCTACGGTTTACAGTTGCTTTTTGTTACATTCTCTTCCCGTTGGACGCTTCTCCCGAATCTCAATTTCCTTGACGCCATAGGTTATGTGAGACTCCCCAGAATCCAAATCTCCTCCAAGACATTCCCCCCCTGCACATCCGTCGGGTAGTTTCCCCGAGGGAGATGCTTCTTGTTCGAGAAAAGTCAGGACCCTCCAGCAGGAAATCACCCCCCCCCCCCCCCCCCCCCCCCCCCCTGTTCCCAGTCTCCCCTGGTGAGTTCTGCTTCCTGGTACACACTTCTGAGGCAGCGTGACCCTCGTGAAAGCTGGTTCGTTGCTGATCCCGCAGGTGATCCCACACAGTACTGTGGATAATCCTTAACTGGAGGTGATTCCCCCCACCCCTGCCTAGCGTCAGACACCAGTATCGAGCTGGAGAAGCATGCTCCTACGGGCCACTACGAACATTGCCAGCACCTCCTGCTTTTTGTTCACATCCCTCCCTCCCTTCAGCCATTTTTTTGCCGCCCTTAGGGTCATCCGGCCTCCCCTCGAGCGAAGCACCCCCTTCATCAAAACTTCTGTTCCCCTTCCTTGACCTCATAGGCCTGTCGGTGATGCCCGCAAAGCGTTTCCGCGGGATGCCCCCCCTCGCCTACGCAGTCTTGAGAAGTTCTCCGCCTCCTAAGAGGAGGACATCTGGTACAGAACAATGTCTTGCTTCCACCAAACTATCTCTCTTTTAATCCCTCCCCCCGTTTCTGGATCCCCTTTCCCCCCTACTTCCCCCCGTCTGGCTCTTCAGGAGCCAGACTCGCCCCCTTCGGAGTATAATCTTGTCATGAGGTCATAAAGATAGTTTTTTCCCCCCTTTCCCAATGGTCTGGCATTTGTAATTTTCATGAGGTCCCCTTCCTTCCTCCGTTTGATGACTGCTTCGTCTCGCTGTCTGGACTCTTTCAACGCACTGCCGGTCGGCCCCGCCTTTTAGGCAGTTTTTTTTCTTTGACCAGAGACTGGGCTCATCAATGGGTCTTCTTCTTCTTGAGTCATGATGCTCAGCCGGAATACGGCTCTGTCTCTGAAGATCCTGGCCACTTTGGGGGCGCGCTCGCCCCTTCTTTGAAAAAGGATGATACCTGTCCTCCCGATTTTTCTTGAGGTTTTCTCCACGTCTTCCCAGCTGTTCCACGCAATGCCTCCGCCATTTCCATAACACCCGTTCCTCTTTCATCCAACCAAGTTTGTGCGGTTAATGCGAACCCTTTTTCGTTACCTTGAGTCTCCAGCCGGCCTCTACCTCGGGGACCCACTCTGTGCTGGCTTGCTGGATGGTCCTTTTTTTCTGGCCTTTTGGGCCCTTTCTCATTAACCTCTGGCGCTCAATTGAGATGCGTGTGCTCTGAAAACGTCGCGGCCAGAGAAAAACTTCCCCCAACGCACTGAACCCCGTAGGTTCTTCCTTCCCACCCCATCTGCTGCGCCCCTTTTCGCCCCCGAAACCGATTTTCCAACACGCGAGGAGGGCTTAGGAATTTCCTTTTTTTGCTCTCGTCACTTTCAACCCCCCCAGCCGGCTCCCTTTTTGCGCAGGGGCTCGGACCCCGCCTTCCTTCTTTTTTTTTCTCTCTGAAAACCTGTTCCGAGTGGGACGCCGGGCCAGTCGTTCCGGCGCTACATTTTCCCTTTTGGTGCTTAGTAGGCAGATTGTGTCGACCCTTTGGGGGACTCCCCCCCCTCCTCTTTTCTTTTTTTTTTACCTTCCCCACGCTTGGGGGCTCCCTTGATTTGGAGGAGGAAGTACGATCATTTTCAGTCTCCCGCCGTGTGGATAGTCTGTCGGTCAAAAATAAAGTATTCCTCAACCCGGTCTAGGCATCTCCGTTGCGGAGGGGCATCCCTCTTTTTTAACCGTCCCCCCCCCCATGGGCTTTTTGTGGCAGGCCTGCCCGTATCAGCCGCAATCCGATTTTTCCTTTTCCAGACGTATGAAACCGACGCTCCTTCTTTGGGCCCCCCACCCCCCCCCCAACTACTGCGCTCCCGTAGGGCTTCGTCTGGGATCGGGGTGTGGTGTTTGTACCCTTGTCACTGAGAAGATTTCCGGTTTCACCTCGGCCGCGGCCATGCTTCGCTCTTGAGGGCGTTGATGTCGGTGCCTCTCTTCTCTCGTCTACTTTTTCTTACCGCTGACGGAGAGGTGCCCCCTTTCCGCCGAGTAATTACCAGGGTCCTTTCCCTTGAGGTAATCCTGCCTTTGAGGAAACCCCTAGATCCCTGTTTTGTGGACGCCCCCCCCACCTTGTCCCTTCTTTTCCAGAAGAAGCCAGCGGCTTGGTTTCCATCCGGGGCACAAAGCCGGCGTCCTAAAGACTAGTTTCCTCAGATTAGGAGTGATCGCTTACCCCGTCACCCTCCGGTTTTTGGGGACATGCCGTGCCAGCTTTAATGCACCCTTTCCCCGAAAAGCTTTTCTCCCCTCCCCTTTTTGAGTTCCCGAGCAGTTTCACTGGCTGCGCTGATGAAACTATGGCAGCCAGCGAGGAACTAGGCCTCCTCCTTCCTTCCCTCGCCCCCTTGCACGGGGGGACATTTCAGGTTTTTCTCCCCTCGGAGTAAACCCCCCTTTTCCCCAGCGATGCGAGAGCGCTTGCGCCGCGAAGGGGGGCACCTCGTAGGACGCCCTTGCGCAACAGGGCCCCCGCCGACGCCTTCTTTTCCCCCCTTCACTTTTGGGTGAGTCGCCGCTATGCCCCCTTTGAGTCGTGCGCAGTGCCCCCGGTTAGGGCGTTCCATGGGAAGACTCCTCCTGTCCGACCCTCCCACGACGACCCTACTGTTTGTTTGCAGGCCGGGCCTTCCTGTGTGTTTTCTCTCTACCCTGCAAGGCCTCAAAAACCCTGTCTTGGGAGGTCGGAACGAATTAGTCTTCTTCCGCAACGCAATAACGGTGCACTTCCCCCGGCACGGGCGCAACGACGTGAAGGGGACTCAACAACACAGGCATGGCCCTTCCTTTTTTAGTCATGGCTTGCTTTTTCTTCCATACGGGCGGGGGGGAGGCCCCCTTAGAGGAGGAAATGGGAATCGCTTCGGCAGCGCCTTTTCCGCCCCAATGTGGGTCACCCCGGCAGCTGGGGAGGTTTTTCTCCCCCCCTTCAGGGGAGCGTTCACCGGAGGCCGATTTCTCTCTGCGAAATTTAATTTTTTGCATAAGCGCACGCCCCGTTTTTTGTTTCTCCCGGCTAGAACCTCAGAAGGAGGGGGTTGACCTCACCGGTTCCGGGAGTGCAGTTCCCTATTGGCAGGTTTCCCCCCCTTCTTTCCACAAGAGATCACTCCTAATTCGCTTCGAAAGAATACCGTATTTTCGCCGCGGGCTTGTAAAGGTCGGGTCCCCTCTGCTGGCTTCTGCTCCCAACGACCCCTCAGCAGGTTTCCTGTTTACCCAGGCAAGAGTTTGGCTTGTCCCTTCCGCGGCGGACGGAGTGAAATCTCTCCGTAAGCGGTTCCTCGAGTCGCTGCGGCGTGTCCACTCTGGCCTGCACCTCCCCGAATTTCCCGGAAATCCAGGCCATTTACGAGGGTTCCCCCTTTTTTGACCCTTCCCCCAACACCCCCCATCCAGCGAAGCCGCCCCTTAGCAAGTGATTGGTTTCTTTTTCTTCCCCCGAAGAGTGCTGGGTGGTTTCTGTCCCTTCTCCTGCGACCTCCCTCCCCCCCCTCTTGGTGGAATACGGTCAGGCCCAGCTTCCAACGCCAGCCATTTGTTTTTACAGAAGGACCCGCAGTTCGTTTCCGCTTACAGTGCGGAGATGACTGTGACTTGTTTGCCAGACGTTTCTTGACTCGCCCGTAAAAACGGAGGACTACCCCCCTCTCTTCTTGGATGGCCTCTCACAGAATCAGTGGCCCCCTACTTGGCTAATGGGCCGCCCCTCCCCCGTCCCTTTTTCTGACATACTCCCCGCCACGGTTTTTTCCCGTAGCCTCGCGGCAACCCGATGCCCCCTAGGAGAGCACGGACATGCCTGTCCTGTGAAAACTCGACGCCCCCAGGTTCCTTGATCTTCGGCACCCCGGAGGCCGAGTTCCCAGTCTTTTCCACCCCTCTCCCCTGCGAACCCCCATTTCCTGCGGTGTCGTTGTTTGCGGAGAGTTCATGGTCCCCCCCTGCTCCTCGCGTGTCTCCCTACGTTGTTCCTGATCGTGCGGCATGCGTTTTTTTACTCTGGTTGGTGGCGAGAAACTTTCTTGAGGTTCAATGATTTACATTTTTTTGTCCGCTCCCGTTGTCTTCGATCAAGTTTTTCAAGTGCCCTTCTTCCGGAACCCCTCCACTTCCCCCTTACCAGCCCTGCCCCGAACGCAGCAGTCGTTTTTTCGTTGACCCCCGCGGTAGATGCGGCTCTTCCTAAGAGAACCTAAGGAAAAGCCAAGCCACCAGTTTTTCTCCTTTCTCCTCCCAATGGTTTTTTTTTCTGCCGAGGGTGACGAAGGTATCTCGCACGGGAGTTTCACGATGGTTGGTGGAAATCAAGTCTTTCTCCCCAACAGTCCGGACTTTCCTGGGGATCCTCCGTCGAGGAGGATGAGCAGATCCCCCATGATGTGGACCCCCTCGCGTCAGAAACGACAGTCAGTATTTAGTACCTTTTTGTGGGGGGGGTTGTTGGGGGGGTTGGGGGGGGGGGTTTGGGGGGGGGTTTTTTTTTTTTCTTGTTTTTTGGGGGGGGTGGGGGGGGGGACGGGGGGGGGTGGTGGTTTTCTGCGGTGGGGTTTTGGTGGGGGGTTGTTTTGTGTGGGGGGGGGGGGGGGGGGGGGGGGGGGGGGGGGTCTGGCTGCAGAATGAACCTCCACTAAGTTCAGAACCCCCAGCGTTTTTCTTCCACCCACCTGCGCAGCCAGGGCCTGGTCCTCGGGGTAATACGGCTGTCGCCGGCGAAGAACCCATTCCCCACCTTTTGCGTGTCACTTCTTCCCTCTCGGCCAGTCGTTAGGAACAGACGTTGACCGTCCCCCACCCGAGTGCGTTTCCCTTGCCAGCTTTTTCGAAGTCGAAGAGTCGGCCAGAGAGGCCAAGATGGTTACAGAACAATGATCCTTTTTTTACTCCAAAACTCTCTCTTCTTTTCCCCCCCTCTCTGTTTGTCTCTCTTTTTCTCCTGACTGTCGGCTTTGGCATATATTAGCCGACTCGTAGAACTTCGGTCTTCAGCTTCAGGATCATCCCGATGTGGAGCCCTCGTTACACTGGTTTCTTCATCCCTCCTTTCCCTTTTCCCTTTTTCGTGCCCACTCGTAAGTTGATGAATGGGGTTTGTCTCCGCTGCGAAAGCGTTCTCCCCGCAACTGCCGGTTTCCTTTTTCGCGGCAGGTACTCTGGATGACCGCTGGGGACGGTGCTGGCACTGTCGTTTCGCGTAGTGGGCTCATGTTCGCAACGGACTGCGGTGTCCTTTCCTCTCACTTGCCACATAGGGGGGCTGCTAGCTCCTCTTGAAATTCTTATCCACAGGGGACCCTTTGTCTGCGGTTTTTTCCTCCACTTTCCCCATCCTGTCAAGCCCGCTCTCAGTAGTGTATACCCTCTCCTCTGCTAACAAATTCGTGCGGGGTTAAACTTATTGCCCTTTTGTTTTTTTTGGGGTCTGTTAATGACGTTTCTCTCCCTCATAAGCACGCATCTACTCTTTTTCCATAAAAGAGCTTTCTTTCTTTGCGGGCTTGATGGCAGTCGTCTGGGCCCCTTTTTTTACCGTCGCCACAATAACCCCTTTCCCTTCCCCCATGAGACTTAGTATCGAAGGGACCCTTTAATGCTCTTCCCTTCTGTAACAGATGCCCCCATCAGTGGTTCTCTCCCCCCCCCCCCATGACTAAAAACAGACGGTAGTTCCCTCCCGGAACATCCACACGCCTCTGTCTTTGGGGAAAGGTGCCGCCCCCCCTCGTCATTCTCAACCCAAACCGACGGCTACCTGTTTTTTTTTTCGAAGGTCCTCATGGACCCTGATGCCCTTTTTTTTTTCCTTTTCCCCCCTGAACCTGCTTTTGGAGGTTCCTTAACGGGAAAGGCAGGACGTCTTCATTGGAAATCGTGGTGGCCCTTTTCTTCTTTTCCGGTGACGGTCAGCACAGTGGCGGGATGGAGGACCGTCCCTTGGGGACCCGAACCATACAATCTTCTTTGGTCCTTTCTGGAGGAGGCAGTCCTGCCTCTTTTTGGGGAGTTCTCCGCCTTTTGCGTAGGACGAATCCCCCAAAGTCATTCCCAAACAATTAGCTGGGCGTCCCCCTTTCTGGGAGGGTCCGTTCTGGACCTCTTCTGGCGTTGTCTCTTTTTCTGCATGACCGTATTCCGCCTCCTTTGGTCTAGCGGTCGGCTGGCCGCCCCTGAACCCGTGGTTCCCCGTCTCCCCTCTTTTTTTTAAAACACGTCCCCCAATCTCTGGAGATTGGGGCGGGATTCGATGGATTCTTTTTATCGAGTTGTTCTTTTCTTTTTAAATCCTCGTCCCTGGATTCCCCCCTCCCCTTTCTGCTTGAGCAGGATCTTTTTTTTTAGGTGCCGCAGAGTTCCGAGTTTTCTCCCGAAGCGACTCCATTACCGCGGAAGGAGAGGTTCTTCCACCCCTCCTTCTCCGCTAATTAGTTACGGACCGGTGCTTAATCCTCCCTCTCCCCTTTTCCCTCTAGAGCTTTTTTCAAGTTCTGCCAGCGGCGGTTTATCCAACGGACGGGACCCACTCTTGACTAGCTATACTTATTCTTACTCCCCTCTCTTAGAGTGATCGCTTGTGACCGTACTTCCATTTTTCCCCTGAACCTTCTTCAACGTCGACGCTTCCCCAGCTCCGGCCTCCTTCTCCTATGCAGGGATCCCCAAAAAACTGGCGGCTCCTCTCTTGCCCCAAAGATTGCTTATAAGCGAGTTAGGCGAAGCTCCCTTACCCCCCCCCCTTTTCTTCTTTAGACGGTTTCCGCCCCTCTTCCGATGAACCACCGGCAAGAAAGGCGAATCTCAGCCCTAATCCCCCACCTCCCCCCCCCCCCCTCCGTAGGATTAGAACTTGGCCACTGCCAGGGAAGCTTCCCCTGGACCACGACGTGACAAGGGGTTAAAATGCGTGGGTTGCCTTCCCCTCTTTGGGTCGTTCCTTTCCCTCCCCCCTAGTGCCGGTCTTTGCGTGCGGACATTGGCAACGGTTCCGACCTCCCACGACGCCTTATGTTTGATCCTTGCAGGCCCGGTTCTCTTTTTCCCCTCTTCTTTTTTCAGCCTCACTCCCTTTGTTGTTCTGAATTTTTTCAAAAAGAGGAGTCTCTTTTTCTTTTTCTTCTCCCCCCTTAGGCGTTCCTTTCCCACTCCTTTTACGGACCACTGCGGCACGGTCCCGCCGTGCAGAAAGCGGCGCCCACCGGCAGGGGACCCTGGTCCTTCTTTTCCTTTTTTCGTCCTGGTGGACCGTGCTGCTGAGTCCTACGTGGGGGGCTTTCGGCCGGCTTCCCTTTCCTTTTCGTTCCCCGCTCCCTTCAGGACACCCGTTTCATCGGAAGATGGGGGGTTCTTTTTGAAAAAGTCTTAGAAATTCCCCTTTCCCCCTTTCGGCTCGCCGAGGAGCTTTCTCGCACTCTTTCCTACGCCATTTTCTTTTGCTAGAAAAGAAGAGGCCCGGGAGCGCAGCCCCTGCGTTTCCCTTTCCGGGAGTGCCGGACAAGCTTGGCTTCCCCAGTCTTGATTTTTCCCACCCCTCTCTCCTTCTTCCCCGGAATCGTAAGGATTATGCGATTTCTTGTCCAGGAGGGGGTTCCCCCCCCCCCCTCCGTCTGCTTCTTTTTCCCAACATTTCGCCCCCCTTCTCGGTTTTCCTCACGTTCTTTTCCGGATGTCCTCCCGCTGACCCCCCGGTCATGATTTTTTTTTTGAGTGAAAAGAACCTTTCTTCCTTCCGGGTAATAGGGAGGAGTCTCTTCTTCTTTCCACCCGGAACTGGCAGGACCCTCTACTCCGGTACACTCTGGGTCCCCCTTCGCGAAAGGCAGGGCCCTCTCGGGTGAACCACCTCGGTACCAGGTACAAAAAAAACTCCCCCTCCTCCTCCGCCCGCACCTCCTCTAAAGGATTGGTTCCTGTTACTTGAGACCTCTTTTTGCTTTTGTTTCCAGACTGGCGTCAAGTTTACTACCAGCGGATTGCGGCTTTTCCCGGTCAGGCAGGAAGGCACACGGACAGACCCTTTTTGTTTTCCGGTTCCCACGGCCAACCGCCCTCACGCTGTGCGGTCCATTTGACTCCTCTTTGGCATTTCGTGATGTTGACTTCGCCGATTACAAACGGCGGGAGAACTCCCATTCTGCGGACGGCCTCTCACAGATTTTCTCCCTATCCTGACGCGAAGTGGTGAATTTACAAGTGCATGACTGCCAAGAAACCCCCCCTCCCCCCCCCCCCCCGTTTCCAACAGTCGCCTCCCGTCCCCGATGTCAACGGAGTGATTTCTGCATGAATGGACAGGTAGCCCCCCCCCTGACTCCCAGAAGGGTTTCTGATCTCTTGCCCCCACAACAGGGGACCGGAAGCTGCCACTCCCACCGTCCTCCCTTCGCCCCTGTTAGCAGTCTTTCCCCCGTGTTTTCTCTTCGAGCTTCATTGCAACCCTGAGCTCGGCGTGTTACCTCCTTGTCCTATCGTGCGGACATTGCGTCTTCCCCTTTCTTATTTAGGGGGGGGGGTTGAGAATACTTTTTTCCTCTCAAGTAGGATCCCCCACCCTTCGATCACGACTCCCCCCCCATTGCGCCAGAGGTATTTTTCCTGCACCAGCATGCCCCCAGACAGACTTCCCTCCCCTCCCTCCAGCAAATCTGTCGCGGTAGTGTTACCCGATCTTTCCTCACGAGAAACGTCTTCCCCCATCGCACCCCCTCCCAGTCCCCCCCTCGACAGGCGGCCCTTCGAAATGGGTGAGAAGTCCCGATGGTGAGTACCGACTGCCTAGAGCATGTGACGGGGTCTTTTTACCTTTCCCTCATGTCCCCGTTCTCTTTCCTCCCCTTTTCAAGAGGAGTGAGCTTTTCCACAAAATGATGTGGCCCTCAGCGTCATACCACGCCAGTACTTACTCGCCTGCAGCATGAAGGCCCACTACTCCAACCGTTCGCACCCCAGCCTTTCCCCTTCGGTCCCCCGCACTACCTGCCGCCAGTGCGGGCCGACCTTTCGGGTCATCCGTCTGTCGACTCCGATCTGATCACACTTCAAACTTCTGCGGCAACCCCTTCCCCTCTAACCTCAAGTTCCCAGTGGAACTCTTTCAAGAGAGGATGATCCAGATGAGACTCCTCCCCGACGAGTCGGCATAGAATCTCTTTCCCACCGACTGGGTGACAGTTATTAATGAGGCCCCTTTTTCCCTCTATCTATTTTCCCCCCCTGGTTGAGGAGGATAGGTTGTTCTTTGGAATAATGTCTAGGTACAACAGTATTTCCCTTTCCCCCCTTCCAGACCTAGTAGAACGTAGGAAGTATATCTCCATTCACTCCTTCCCCGACACTGGTCTGCCATTTATGTTTCCCCGACTGGCAGATATTCCCTTCCGTGAAAAGAAGAACTTTTATTGGCCTGGTTTTTTTTCTTCGAAAGCCCCCTTCTTTCTCCTGCCGGTCGCCTGCCTTTTTCCGGTAGGCGGATTTACCGAGAATGGGAGACAAGCGTCTGGAACTGGTCGTCTTTTCTTGTGGGCTTCATGAGCTTCAAGCGCGTAGACTTTTGCGTTGTCCTTTCGGGGGTCGTCTCCCCAAGCCTCTCTTGAAAAACTTCCACCAGGACCGGCCGTTTGTTTGTTGCATCAAATGCTTCCCCTCTCCCCCCGCTTCAACAGCGTAACGTCTAGACCCTCCGGCAATAAGCTCACCCCCTTTGGGCCGCCTGGTCTTCCCCCTGCCTGGGCTCGTTTCCTGACGTTTTCTCGTTTAGCCGCCATCTAAATATTTCCCACCTCCCCGACTTATGTATGTGGCGCTGGAATTCATTGTTATCTTTTCCTTCTTGGGGCCCTTCCTTCCACCCTCTTTCTCCCGGGAACAATTGAGATCGTGATTCCGCTGGAAAAAAGGATGTTATGAATGTAACAAAGACATCCCCCCCCCGTAGGTTTCGCCAACACCTTTGACCCCTTCGCTCCCTTCCCTTCTTTGAACACCTCTTCTTGTCCCCTTTAGGAGCAGGGGGGGAATTGCCCTCCTATAAGTAACTTACAAAGCCCTCCTTCTCCTTTGTCGCAGTTTTCCTTTTCCTATGACCTGTGTCGGGACGATCCGCCTCCCTCTCTGAACTCTGTTCTTGATGGTGGGCGACCCGGGCCAGCTTCTCTAATAAGTGGGACATTAGTTTTTTCCTTTAGGCGCGGGACGGTCCCCTCCCCCCCCCCCCCACATGTCTTAATTTTCTGGCTTTTCCCTCCAACTTTTCCTTGCCTTGGGGGACCCGAATTCAGGATATGATCACAATGATTCTGGAGTTTTTCCGCATATCGCCGGGGGAGTCTTTTTTTTCGTCTGCGAATCAACAAATCCTTGCACCCACTCTCTCACCTTTTCTTCGCGTTTTTTCCCCCACGTTTTCCCGTTTTCTCCAAAAAATGGCGTGGTGAAGGCCTGCCTTACCGTTATTACCGAAGCAATTCCCCTCTTCTCGGTCCGGCTTCCGCCCTGGAAGGCCATTTTTCTCTCTTCGTGTTCCTAACCCTTTACAAACCCCCCCCCTTCGGAGGATGCGGTTTTGGCATTAGATGGCTTCGGGGGTCTTTTGTTTGTACCCCACACACCAAAAGCGTTACTCTTTCCCTTTTCCCCTCACCCCCTTTCTTGACCTTTTCTTTTCTCGATTTCCTTGCAGGACCGGAAATTCTGATTTCCTCAGAGTTACGGTTTCCCCTCCCCGCAGCGACCTACTCCCGATTACGTTACGGTTTCCTCCCTGTCTACTCCCTCCTCTTCCTATCCTTTCCCGGGTCTCTTCTGTTGTTTTTTCCCGTGAGGAAACACGTGCGTGTCAAAGCCTTGCTGAGATTTTTTACATAGAAGCCAGATTCTTCCCGCCGGGACAAGCACGCTCGTAATCCGTATTTTTTTTTTTTCTCGGATTTTTTTCTCTCTTTTTTCTTCACCTACCGGACGTTCCCTTTCCCTCTGGTCACTGCAACTCCTTTCTTAGAAAAGCGGGGTTCCAGCTCCCTTCCTCCTTCTTGTTCTCTTCGGCTCACACCAACTGCGTTGAGCGACAATTTCCACGACTATGTCCACCCTAGTAATAAGGGTATTTCTCCCCATTGCAATTGGGGGGCAGGTCGTCTTTCCGAAGGTTAAGTAACCCTCCGAGTACAACAGGTGATGTCCCCCCATTCCTTTTGGGGGTTGCAGCGAGAAGGACCGGATTGGCGCATGCCTCTCCCCTCCCTTCTGCCCAGGGCCGCCGCGAACTGGGTTTTCCGCCAGAAACCCGAATAGGCCGTCCCAGCAGCACCAGGGTGCTCCCTTACCTCCCCCCAGACCACGCCCGAGGACCTTTCCCTGCATCTGTGGTCGCCCCTCCTCGCCCTTTTTGTCCGGCGCTAGTGCCGGCAAGCGGTATGGTCGGACATTGCAACGCATACCTATCGGTCAGAAACTAACGCTTTTTTTTTTGTCCGGGGCC
>Ga0179593_1353035_pt1 | contig 17335 bp, 23 predicted proteins | sample CZODoug2_1_08_16_FD_185931 | JGI IMG/M metagenome (GOLD analysis project Ga0179593, IMG submission 185931) | Vadose zone soil fungal communities from Angelo Coast Range Reserve, California, USA - CZODoug2_1_08_16fungal (PacBio error correction) | ecosystem: Environmental > Terrestrial > Soil >... | reverse complement strand
TCCCACTCCGCTTGCTCTCACTTTTGCAAGCCTGCCTTTTTCGTCCCCCTTTGATGCTAGTCGCCCCTTTTGGTTTTTTGTTGTTTTTTTGTGTTTGGTTGTTTCTAGCCCTGACGAATTCCTCCATCCCCACATCGCTTTTCTGAAATCATTCGGCCGCGCGTTTCCTCTCTTCACCCCGCCCCCCAACAGTGCAGACATCGCCGGTTAGGCGACATTCTGTCCATGTCTTCCTGTGGCCATCTGCGCTTTAAGAGCTTTTCCCCCCCTCTTCCCTTTTGGCCCAAGCCTTATCCAGTAAGGCCCTTTTCGAAGGCGTCTCCCCCCCCTTCATTATTGACGCTTGCGCTCGCTTTCCATTCTGCGGTAACGGCTTTCCCTTTTTGTAGCGGCCGCCTTTCTTCTTTCTATCTCTGTTCGCAATGTTGCTCGGATCCCTTTTCCCGTCTGGGAACGAGTCAGCCGTGGTGTTTCGTTTATTTTGCCCTTCTAAAGTCTTGATGAAGCGTCACTTCCCTAACGGGTGTCCCCAGTTTTCCCTCAGCGTGTCCCCCTTCCTTTTTGACTTCTAGTCCTTTTCAGCATTCATCTTGCCTTTACACATGGCACCGCCCGCTCTCTCCCCTGCTCCTCTGCCCCCGATCCCGGTTCCTTTTGTTCTGTGAAGTGACAAGTGGTCTTGGCCAGGGCGAGAGCCACGGTGGCCTCAGGCCTTCCTTTTGAAACGTGCTTTTTTCCCTCTCCTTTCTTTTCATCAAAATCACCCCCCAGGGAGAGCACGTTCTCTATTTTGTATGCTCGGTCATTTCTTCTCGATTTGCGAATGCCCCCTTTCAGTTTCCCTCATAGGAGCTGAACTTGTTCTTTTCCCTGACTTTAAAGCCGATCTCTGATCCTTCTTAGTCAGAGAGTTGGTTTTCGCAATTTTCCCCAGCTCTTCTCCCTCCGCCTCCCTGGCCCTCTTCTGGATGCTGGATCTCAATGCCGGCGAACGCGTTCGGCACCCACGACCATTTTTTGCGCGCATTATCCCCTCCTCCTGTTTTGGGGACTCTCTGTTCCCTCCAACCAACTGTGTGTGATGAGTCTTCTCCTTTGCTCCTCCCAGAGTCAAAGGTTCTTTCAGAAGCAACGTTTCAGCTCCGATTTTCGATAAAGCCTGACCACATTCCTGCATTTGCCGATACGCCCGTCTGTTCGGTTGGCTTTTCCTCCGTCGTGATGAAGATAAAGATCCCCTTGCCTCCTGTTTAACGCCCTGAGCTTGATCCGGACGCTGATTTCTTCCTCTTCGCCTTCCCACCCAAATTCCCCTCCTTTTCTGCGCTTCCACCCCCGACGAACGCAAGAGGTAGCGCATAAGCCTTTTTCCCTGTCCCTGACGGTGGGATGGCTTCTCGTCCTGCCGTCCTGCACAGGGCGTCCGTCTTGACGGTAGGGAATCTCTCTCTTTCCTCCCATTTTTTTGAGTTGATCTCCCCTTCTCCCCCTTCTTGCCCCTTCCCTTTTGCTAGTCTGATAGATAGAAGCCCAAAGAGTTTCATTCATTTTCTGTTTAAAGGCCCCCCGGTTTCGACTACAGATGCTCGTTGGACGGTCCGCGTGTGAGATGTCCAGGCCGCTCGCGAATTTTTTTGGTCTCCCCTTCCCTAAGTTGGAGATCGAGGAGATTGAGTTTTTTCAGGCGGGTTGTCATTTTGCCTTTCATACCTTCCCCCCTCAGACCTCCCCACGCTGTACTTCCCCCTCCCCTCCCGCGAGTTGACAAGCAATTTTTCTTTTCCTTGGAAGGCTCGGCCAATTGCCAGGTTGTACCAGGCATCTTCAGACTGAACCTTCGATTGCTCCATTCCGACGGACGCCGTACCCCCGGTTTTCCCTTCTTTTTTGAGTCTCCCTGCGTTTTTCTTGTTCACCCCTTTTGAAGGAGACTCAAGAGTTTTTTTGACTTGAAGGCGCGCTTTATTTCTTTTGACACGAGCTCTTCCCGACCGATTACGTTCCCTTTCGTATCCCTCATCCGAGTCCCGAGGCGGCGCGCCCGCGAGTTCCCCCCCCCCCCAATTGCGATCCCCCCCCCTCGAAGCCCCATTCAACCTGATTTTCTAAAGAGATGAGGTTCGCGCCATTTCTTTTCCCCCCCCCCCTGTGACATTTTCGTCCTAGAAGCTAGAATCCCATTTCCCCCAATCGAGACTGACTCGTCGAGGTTGATGTCGCCCTTCGAAGATTTTGTTTTTGCGTGCCCTTCCTTTCGAGCAGCACGCCCCCTCCTATCGAGGAATATCTCCTTAAAAGCCAGGTACTTTTTTTCTGCTTTCACCGAAGTTCCGGCCTTTTTTCTAGGGATCGGTTTTTCCGGGGGATGCCTTTGCTCCCTCGGCAGTCCGCCCTTTCCCCCCTCCGGCGACGGTTCCTCCCCCTTCGTTCCCTTTACCCCGTTTAGGTTTTTGACTTCGAATTTGACGCTTCGACCCCCCCTCAAATTACTTTGGCTGACCCGCTCTCCCCCCAACTTTTCTCGCCTTAGCCGTTTTCTCCACCGTAGATAAAGTCGTCCCCCCCTCCCCAAAACTCCCCGCCTCATGATTAGCAGCGTCAAGCGTATTAGTTGTGGCTGCATGCGGTTTCCTTTCCCGATTTTACCGGCTCCTGCATACTTTTTCTCTTTCGCCACGTCCGCGTGCCCCCATTCTCCTTCCGGAGTCCGGTCCCTTAGCGTCCGGGTACTCCTCCTATGTAGAGTTTTCGTAGTTGCGTTCCTCACCCTTTCTTTGCGTTTATGCATTGTATTCCCCTCCAAGTCGATGTTGTGATTTTCTTCCTTTCCCCTCTCCTTTGAATTCTGCAGTTAAGAAATCTTCCTTGGGGACGAGCAGCCTGCTTGAACAGCTTGGGACATCGGATGTCTGTCGAAATTTCGCCCTTTACCACGCGCTCCCTTTCTTCGTTTTGTGCCATATTTTCCTTCCATAGGAGGTCTATGCAAACGTCGGAGATCGGAAGTGAAACCTGCTTCCCGTGTCCTGAGTTAGGCGGGTCTCGTCACCCCCTTGTCGACGACCCTCTCCTCTGCCTCTCTGTTTCATAAACTGTTGGAATTCGAGAAGATTGCTTACGATAGAGACCCGTTTTCCCACTAGGACTGGTCGTCATGAAGCTTTTTCTTCTCTCCCCCTGAAGGGGCAGCTAAGTCAGTTTTCTCCCCGACGCGCAGCTGCACTCCTCTTGCTTAGCGGGGCGACGGCGTCGGCCCATGGCTTTTTTTCTCCCCTTGTTCCCTTTCTTCTGCTCCTCCCTATGAATTTTTTTTTCGCGCTGACGCACCTAGTTCGTAAACGTGATTATGGAAGTGTGCCTTTTCTCTGCCACGTCCCTGGTCTTTTTTTCCCATGTGGAGCGTGTAGGTTCGTATTTTCCCCCTAGCCTTTCCCAACGTTTCTCTCGAACCCCTTTATGCACTACACCTTTCTAGTCTTGTATCATGATTTCAGGTAAAGTCTCGACAAGCCAAGGATTTTTTTGTGTTAAGTGTCCCCAACCATAGACAAGGAGGACTCCCTTTGACACTCTTTTCTCCTACCAGATTAACGAGCTTGGCATGCGGGGTCGCGCGCTTTTCTAAGATTTAGGGACTTTTTTTCCCTTTTTGAGGTCGTTCCCCCTTTCTCGTTTCTAGATTGTCGAGCGGATTGGGACCCATCACTTATCTCTACCTCTCTCGTTGTTTTTTTTCGGTCTCCTTCCCCTTTTTTTCGTTTTTTTTTTTTTTAAACCAGATTCCCCCTCATCGAATTTCCCGCGAGCCCTAAGGTACTCTACCCGCCCTCGGCGAAATCCTCGGTCTCTTTTCCCACGTCCCACCCTCCCTTAAGGACATCGTCTTCTTTTATTTCTTTCCGAAGGATATTTTCTTGCCATGGGCTACATGAGTAAGGTCATCGTCCAGGCGTTTTTTTTTTCCTGCCTACTGCTCTCTAAACTTTTGTTCGTCAGGTTTTGGCTTCTTCCTCCCCTAACCGAGCCGCGCCATCCACCTGACCAGTTCCTTGGAGTCACCTGCCCTTTAGGAAGAGATGACTTTCGAGACTCCCACCCTTTTCCCATGCCGTCATTCCCCCCAGACTTCAGGTCAGGCCTTCTTCTCTCCTGTATACGCTAAAGCCCATGTGCGTCGGCCGTCCCCTCTCCTCCCAGGCCCGTTTAAGGCATGCTTCCTCGTTCATCTTTTCGGACACGGTGCTCGAACTTTCTTTTCTTTCCTCCCTTAAAACCTTTTAGAGCATCCAGTTCCCCCCCCCGAGGGCTATATTTTCTCGCTCCTGGCTTCTGGGTCGTTCTACCCCCTGCCCGCTCCGTCTCTTTTTCATTTAGTCTCCCATGCTTTTTTTTCGGCCGGCCGAGGCCCGGTTTTAGCGATTTAATTCCCGGCTTGCGTCGCTATCTCCCCTCCTTTCAGTTTCCCCCCCTCCCCCCCTGATGTGCCCCCTTACCGCACAACAGGAGTGAGGTCTTATAGATTTGACCCTACCCTACGAGATTCTGATCTCCCCCCGTCTTCCCCCTTGCTTGATTTCCTTTTCTTTTTTCCCTTGAATGGATGACCCGATATTTTTTTCGTCCAAGAATTAGCATACTCGGCCTCATAAAAACCTCCCCTTGCTCCCCAGCACTGACTCCTTTTTTTCCCCGCCTTCCTTCCCTCTACGACCTTCATATCGCTTTGTAAAGGGACTTATTTAGGGGGAGTGGATCAGGCGCTGTAGTGTAGAAGAGATTTTTCTCCTGCTCGAGACCCCCCATCTACCCACAGTTCTCTTTTCTCAGTCCCTTTCTTCTGGCCTTTTCCTTTTCGAATTATACGCCCGTTTTCTATCGGATCATTGGTAACCGGATTCAGTTCGAAGGTCAGATTCATGTCCGTGGCGTTTCCTTAGTGGACATCGTTTCCGTTTCGAGCCTCCCCTCTTACCCCTTTTTCATTCCTATTGCGCTTTTCCCTCGGTCCCCCAGCCTACCGGTTCCCGTTTGCCGTCCCGTTCCGTCAAAGTTTTAGTTTTCCGCACGGCTCCCCGCTCTTTATTTGAGAAACCACCGCCCGCCCTCTTGAAATGCCATCTGCGCGATGCCCGTCTTGTGTCGTCCTGCCCAAGGGTCTTTTTTCTGTTCCTGCTTTGGCCTTTTTCGTTTTGACTGTTCCCTCCGGGTAGGATGAAGAGGGAACGTGGTTCGATTTTTTCTTTACGTCCACCCAAACAACGTCGGGTCCTCCCCTGCATAGCCCCTCTGCCTTCTCCATATGATTTTTTTTTATCCTCTAAGTTCCCTCCCTTCGAATGCTAAGTTCAAATACTTATAGGAATTTCAAAGACTGGCCCACCTGAGCGCCCTTTCGTTCGTCCTTTTATAAAGGAGTTTTATAGAAATTTGAAATCTCTTTTCCCTTCTCCTGATCGGGACCTTTGCTGATAACGAACCGGCCTCTTTTTCCTCCCCCGGCTTTGGCCTCGCTCGTGCAGCCACCCCCCCCTTTCCCCTTTCCCTCGTCTTCTCGTAGGTGTGGCACGAGGCTCTTAAAAAGTTGGAGATGCGACGTGAGCCTCCCGTGACCCTTTCCTTTTCCCAGTTGCTTGTCCGCTCTACGGAACTCGACGTTTCGCTTCCCTCGCCTTGGATTGCGTGATACGACGAGTTAGTCGGCTTTGTACGCTGGCGGTCGCGTCCGCAGGAACGACACGTCAATTCGTGTTTTTCCTTTCCCTGTTTATTGGTTTTGACAAATGTACCCCTTTCGACCGGCATCGTCATGCGATCTTGACTCTTCCTTGTGGCCCCCCCCTTCGCCGCGTTCCATGACTCTTCCCCCCCGAGGATCCCGCCTCCTTCCCTTTCCCCTGACCACCTTACCCTCGATTATGCCCTCATTGAGCGTCGGCGTGGCTTTTCGATTCGATTGGCATGACGTCGTCCATTCCTCTTTCCTGACCTTGACTTTTGAATTTCCTTTCTCCTCCGTTTTTTTTCTTCGTTACCTCCCCCGAGAATTTTTCGCCCTTTCCCACGCCACGGGCGTCATGTGCATAACTTAGTGAAATTTTGCGCTTGCGGTCTCGTCGCGTTTTTCTGTTTCTTTGCATTTGTGACGTGGGGTACCCTGAGAAAGCGTAGTGCAAAGTTGGGGTCCCCATTTCAAACACCCCCCCCACCCAAAAAAACACCCCACCCCCCCCCAAAAGGGTTGGGGGCCTTTTCCTTTTTTTTTTTTGTGGGGAATAAAACCCCCACAACCACACCCCCCACCCCCCCCCCCCAACCAAACCCCCCCCTCCCCCCCCCCCCCCCCCCCCCCCCCCCCCCCCCCCCCCCCACCCAAACCACCATATCGGTCACGGGTGGATTTATGGCGTCCCTCAACCTCAAACCCTTGACCTTTTTTCCCCCCCCACCCCTCTTTACCTTTTTTCCCGCGGCATCTCGACTTTTTTTGGTAAACCCTCGCCTTCTATCGCCGCATGCAGGGGTCTACCAGGCCCCCCCCCCCCACCCCCCCCCCCCCCCCCCCCCCCCCCCCCTGGTGGTCGTGTTTTTGGGTTTTTGTGTTGGTAGATTGAAACTCTCGGTCCCCCCTTTCCGTTAGACTTACTCCTTCTTTTTTCCCTCCCCTTTTTCTTGTGGGAGTATGAAGACCCACCCTTAGCCGCGAGGCCCCCGCAGCCCAGACCTTCTTCCGCTTTTGTTTTTCTGACCGAGCGCTTCGAACGCCTTCTCTCAACTTTTATCCCCGCCCCCTCTCGCCCGATTCTTTCTTCCCCTAGTTCTGCACAAACTTAGCTAACCAACTATTCCTTCCCAACTTCTCCCGGATGTCTTTCGGTTTCGGCCAGCCAATCTCTCCTTTCCCCCCCCCCTTGAACCTTTAGCATTTTTTCTGCCTCTCCTCCTCCGCCCTTTGCATCATCACCAATAACTGTTAGGCTGCCTTTACGTTGATTTTTGATCGTGCATTCCGCTCCTCTCCTCCTTTTCCCATCCTTTTTTTTCTTCTTCCCCGGCGAGTTTTCGCTTTTTTGAACCCATTGGACTTCCTCCACAACGAGAAGTGCATTGAGAGTTTCTCTATCGGGAAGGTCCCTTTTTCTCATAAATTCGCCCCTATCCCCCCGCCGCTCATTCTCTACCGTACGATTATGTGAGCCAAATTTTCCAGCACAGGTAGTGCCGTCAGAAGTTCTCCCTTGTTTGAACCCTTTACCCTCTGTCCTTCCTTGCACCCGTTTCTGCATGAGCCCCTTTTCTACATTGCCGCCACTAGCGTTTTTGACGCGTTAAAAGGCCTCGACCCATGTTCCCCTCCTCCCCCCGCTCTCTACGAAAGTGAGTATGGCTTTTTTTTTTTTTTCTGAGCAGTAAGAATTCTACGATATTTGAGCTTGCGCCCCCCGCGGCCGCTCCCCACCACGCCCAGCCCATTCTTGAATGCTTTCCCAAGTTCCCTTCCGTACTCCCCTTCTCATGTTGTCAGTATGATGGAGAGGACCCGGTTGCATTATTGGTTAAAGTCTGTTGTCTGTCTTCCCCCCCTCTTAGTTTGAAGTAGGATAGACCATCAGTGTTTTTTTATCAGCCTTTAAGCCGCGTTGCCCCCAGTTGGGCTCACTTTCTCTTCGTTATAAAAATCGCTCCACTCGTCGATTTTGTATGGCCACTTTCTCTCCTCGTGGTCATAGCGAACCCCCCCTGCGTCGAGGTTGTCCCCAAGTGAAGTCCTTGTCGCGGGGTGACGGTTTCCTCCCTGACCGGAGCCGCACTTTCCTGGCCGCCGGCAGGGCTTTCCCCCCCCCCTCTGTTTTTTTGCGATTGACCCAGAGATGCAACTGCCTCCACTGGATTTCTCAGCGGGTTTTCCCCCTTTGCTCTAAAGCGTCAGTTCGATTTCTTCGCCAGCTTCCCTCGCCGTTGTTCTTTTCGATAACCCTCCTTTCCTGGAGCTATCCTTTGTTCCAGGAATTTCTCTTCTTATCACTTTCAGGGCGAGGCCTGTCCCTTCCCCCCCCCTCTGAGTCACTTTCTTTTTGCCCCGTGCTTAATATTAGCCCCAGAGTGATGATGTATGCTTGTCCAAGTACTGGCATCTCTATTTGAGCGAGGATAGGGGCCCGTCTATAGACCAGCGGTCTCCCCCATGGCGTTTTTCCGATCATCTGCGACTTTCCTTTTGATTTCTGGATATTATACCTTTTCTGAGCGGTAAGATTGCCCACCTGGGACGCTTGTCCCACACCTTCTCGCCCCCCCCCCGCTCTTTCTCCCCCCCCTATTTTTGAATCTCTTCGCCGCGTCGCGGATTTCCGTGTAGACTGCCCCGGTCTATTCCCTCTGATCCTTTCCCTTCTCGACGATTTTTTAAATGCGTCTGCGCTAGGATTTGTTTCACCGGAAATCTTTATTCCCTACTTTTGTTTTTTTTCTCTGCTCCTTGACGTCCCCTTCCTGACCGCCTTCGATCGCTGCCTGCGGCTTACGCCTACTTTCATCTAACTGATGTAGCCTGAAGCAAAGGCTCCCTTATTTTCTACCCCTTGAGAACCGACGACGCTTCTCTTTCTAGACCCCTCTCGCAAGGACCCCAATCTGGCCAATTTCTGTATAAGAGCCGGGGGGTGTGATTTGCCCAGGGTGTGCTAAACACTTCGAGAAGGAAGGCAATGCGATCAGTCCCGTCCCTCCACTTGTTTCTGGTGGGGCTGGTCACTCCAGACTTCAACCGAGCCGACGCAACCCCTCTAGATACCCTTCTTGGCCAGAACAGGCAAGTTGATTTCTCATGGAAGATTGCTCCACTCAGTTTTTCCCTGCCACCCAGAAGCCGAATGATGGCAGACCCAAAGTGAGAGAAGCCCTCAGAACTGGGGCCCGTAGCTTCTCCTTCCCCTTTCCAGTATTTCCTCCAGTCGGCAAAGGCTCTGAATCTTACAGGATCGACTTCCTTAGACACCTTCCCCACACTTTTCCCCCCTTTGTCTTACAGTTCGCCCTCTTTGATTCCCGGGGCTCGATTGGCGTCTGCTATTGTATATGAGTGAGAGAAACTGCCTCGCGCCGTCGGACGTTAGTTCTCCCCCCCCCCTTATGTTTGGGTATATCCCACGCCCATCAGACTTTCGATGTTTTCCCCCTCTAAAGGACGTTTTGGTTATAGTTCGCCGATGTTCTGGCCAGTCCGATGGCTCCCCCTCCTATGGAGTTCGGTTGCGAGAGAGTTAGCTCTACTCGATCGATTATCCTCCCCCTGTGAACGCCTTCCCTAGAATTCAGGCTGATGCGATTTGGTCGACGAATCAGACTTCTCATTCATCCATTAACCCCATCTCTTTCGTCATGCAACAGCCCTCGGCTTTCCCAGGCAGGTCCCACATCTCCCCTAGCGGAGTTTCCGTCAAGGGCATTACTGTTTCTTCTTGGATCTTTTTGTCGAAGAGTTTTCTTGCGCTGCTGGCTTTTTCCAAGATCCCGACCTCTTCCTCCGCTGTTATTGACTATCTTAAGCCTGAAGTTAGCCTAACTCAAACCTAGAACTCCTCTTACGTGGCTCGATCCTTCGCCCTTTTGATTGCACATGTCGAGCGACCTTTATCTTGCCCTAGTCTTGTCGGGATCCCTCTGGGCTGACTTCACCGTTGTTCTCCGTTCCCCCCCTCTCTTCGTTTTCGCGGTAGGGACTGGTCATTAGTTGTCGTCGTCGTTCGCCTTTCCCAGGGGTCCTCCCTTCCGGGTTACATTTTTCTTCACGGTTCCTTCCCCTCCTTGATGAAAAAGGACAAAGGCCCCACTCCCATGACCTCTGCCCGACCGTTTGTTTTCCTTTTGAGTCTCCACTGACTTCTTTTCGGATTGTACCCCCCTTGTCTCGTGCCATTGTTCATTCTTGACTCGTAGATTTCTTTTCCTACTCAACCCACTCCCCGTCCCAGCTTTTTTTCACCCTCGCCCTCCCGTCCCCGATCTCTCGTAGTTTGTTTTCTTGATCGTCCTGTCGTGAATTTTTAGAGAAGGCTGTCTCTTACATTGCGTTGTTAAGGCTCAGGCGGTTGGTTATATCCTTGCCCCTTCGCCGAGTCGCGTCTCGGGTCGCATTTTTCTCACGAACTCTTTCCCTTACTTGTCGACGCGTTCAGGCACAAACGACCTGTTTTCTTCTTCTTTGAGCATCCTGCGTCAGTCCATACCCCTTTTTTGATCTTACGTTTTGCCTCCCTTTTCAACCTTTCACGGACGGTGCCGTTCCCTTTTCTACCTATAGGCATAGTCCGGCTATTCGACACTCTTCCTTCCCTGATACGCCGATTTCCCCCCTTTCCCAGGCTTTTACACGCCGGCTCGTAGCGCAGTTGCCCCTTCCCGTTCGTACTCTTGGTTTGGGTTTAGACTACCTTTCTCAGAGATGCCGGACCGATCGCGATCTTGCTCAGCTGTCTCATGTTTTTGCCCCCCCCCCAAATTTCCGACTGCCCGAGCGATCCCGCGCGACCCTAATCCCGTCCTTTTTCGCCTATCCCCATTCCCAGAGTTATGAAGTATCGATAAAAGTTCTCGCTGGACTTATATCGTCTTTTGGCCTTTTTTTGTTTTTCAAAACCGTAGCCAGGCGCTGCCTGGTGACCGTGTTCCCTTGACTCTCCTCTTTCTCTCCTCCGTTGTTTTTTTCTTCTCTCCTTTTTCCCCCTACTGCGAAGTACTGCGATTTCTAGAAGAAGCGTCATACCTCTTAATCGCTGAGATTTCCTTTTCTTGCTTCCGAGTTTTTGTCCGGATTTCCAGGCGTGGTCGATTGAACCCAGACGAGGATGTCCGGTTAAGTATGGGTTTCTTACCCCATTCTTTTCTCACAACATCCAACCGGACCTCCCCCCCCGCGTCTCTTCTGACCTTCCTCGGACGGCTCCCCATGGAAGACTAGGAGTACCTCCTTTTTTCCCTGAATTTATGTACTACGAAGCGACCGAAGAGAATTTCCGTTTATCGTTTGCCCGATCGTTGAAGAAACTTTTCGTTGGGCTTCCTGCGTCTCATATCCCCCCCCCCCTTCTAATGAGCCCTGTCCCCCTCCTGCCTTTTCTCGCGAATGCCAGTTTTTGGTTTGCTTTTTTCCCCCCACCGACTTCGAACTTAACTATCAATTGCTCCCACCGCCATCATATTCCGATTCGGGCCGCCTTGATGACCCCCTTTCCACCCACACAGCTTCCCCTCCAGACTCAATCCTGACGACCTAAGCTTTCGGACCGGGCAACCGCCTATTTTCCCCTTTTTTGAATTCGACTATCTGTTCTCCCCCTTTCTCTCCGACCCACTCGGAATGATTCGTCAGGTTCGGTCTTTTGTCCTTTACGGTTGAGTAGTTCACATCGCTTGCAGACACTTTCTCCCCCCTACTTTTCATTTCCGGTACAATTCGAGTGAGCTCTCCCGCCTTCTTCCTACTTCCCCCTTTGTTCCCAGACCCCAAAGAGTTTACCTCTGAGGAACCCTGAGATCGCTTATTCCTTCTCACCATTAGGCCCGCCTCCTTCTTCAGTTTGCTTTGACTGGTGACGACGCCTGGAGACCCTGGTTCCCCCGTGCTGCCTTCCCTTTCCCCTCCTCCTCCCCCTAGAAGGCCATTTAAATCGAGTCCATCAAAGCGGTGGGCCCCAATCTTAGCTTCCGCCTAGCATGATCCCTCTGTCATAGAAATTTTTCGTACCCCACTTTTCCTTTCCGTACTGAAAGAAGATATGAAGTCGTGATGCATCGCCTCAGCTGAGTTTCCCCTCTTCGCAGATAAGCCTTTTTTTTTTTCGCTTTCTCCACGTTCCCGGCAACAAAATTCTTCTACTCCGCCTTTTCCCGGCCGACCCCTTTGGACCTCGTCCTTTTTCTTAGATTTACTTTTTCCCGTAGTCACCTCCGGAGAGTACAGACTCGGATCTTTGACACATCAAAGCATGTTGTGAGGTGCCTCCGCTGAATTTCTTGAGCCTCTCCCCCCGTCCCGAGGACTACTACGAAAGTAAGCCGTCCATCGTTTTAGTCATTTGAAATATCTAAGCTTTAAACACCGGTATCCTGCGTCTCCCTCTTTCTCTACTTATAGGGCCGGTCGATCGTGCACGACATCCCCTTTTCCTGTGGTCGCTGCGGTTGTTTCTTCCGCCACTTTTTCATTCTCAGAGTCCGCTCCCAGGGATACCCAGGAGCATGAGCCTCGACCCTCCCCCTAGCCGTGATCAACTTTCCCCCCCTTTCTTCTTCATGAAGCCGGTTCCCTCGAAAATATCGTTGCTCTTCGTTTTATGTGCCCGATTTATTCTCTGCTCCCCACTTTTTAGATTTTAAACTGGCTTGCGCGTTTTCTATCTTCCTTTCACGAGGCTTTCCCTTCTTTGGTTTTCCCTCTGATTTGGAGCACTTTTTCCGATCTCTCTTTCTCCGCTGTTCAAGGACCTTTCCTTGGGCGGGTGACGTCTTTTGCTTGCCTGAACCTCCTGCGGAGTCACCCCCCCCCCCTCTCCTCCCGCCTTTAGCTAGGGAGCTTTCCTCGGGCCTGGAAAAAGTAGGCGCATTCCCTTCCTCCCCTCTTGGTTTTGAACCCCCCATCCCTTGATAGCCGATGTCTCTATTTACTTGTTTTTCATCGCTCTTTCCCTTCTTCAATGTAGCAGGGATGTTGCAGGCCCCCATTTCGATCTTGCTCCATGTAGTTTCTTCTGCTTTTTAACTCTCACTCTTTTCCTCCTACGTTTTTGTTGTTGCTGCTTATCATCCGAGTCCCACCCCCCTGTCGCAAGATGACGTATGACGGAGCAAGATCAAGAAGTACGGCCGCAAAAAGTTTTCTCTCCCGTCCCCAGGTTCTCCCTATCCCAATCCTGTACTCGTCGCGCCAAGCCCCCTCGCTAAGGAACGGCTTTGATTTCAAGGAGTATATTTTTTTGCAAGCGATGCTCATGAGCCCCAAGTAAGCTTCTCTGAACGTCTGCGCTCCCGTGTCTCCGCTCGTAGGATACCGTCCGAGATTCCAATGATCCAGTACTGGAGACAAGAACAGTCCCATCCTTCTATCTACGTGATCGCGATTTTCAATCCCCCCCCGAATCCCCAACTTCCCTCCCAATTTCGCACCCTTAATTGCTGCCTTTTTACGAGAAAGCGAGAAGTAGTCCCTCCCCGATCTACCCGGATTTTTTAAGACCTCTTCCTTCCCCGTCGCTGGTTCATCTAAAATATAGAAATTTTCTCTTTTCTCCTCCACTCCCCCCCCCTGTCTTCAGTCGTTTGGGTTTTTTGTGTGGGGAGTGGTAGTGGTTGTTTTTTTGGTTTTTTTGGTGTTTGTGTTTTTTTTTTGGTGTTTTTTGGTTTTGGTTTTTGGTGTCTTTTTTTTTTTGGGTGGTTTGTGGTGGGTGTTTTTGTTTGGTGTGTCTTTTGTGGTGGGTGTGTGGGGGGGTTTTGTTTTTGGTTTTGGGTTGTGTGTCTTTTTTTTTCCTTTTTAAAGCTGTTTTCCCACTATGTCTCTCGAATCTATTCGCTGCCTGGGGTGAGAAACTGGATCGCTTCAGTCGGCTGTTTCAAGATGGGGTAGAGCTACTCCAATCCCCCCAGTTAGCTTCCATACTTCAGTTTTTCCCCTGACTATCCCTCCTCTGAGGAAGCCGATGGCATCACAATCCTACTCTACAGGCCTTGTTCTTTGGCTTTTATATTGACGATTTTTTAAGTACCCCGAGGCTGAAACCAATGATTTCTTTTTGGATGCGATGCAACAGCCATTATGCCACCCCCCCCCCCCCAAGCAGACCTTCTCTTCCTCTGACGCCCGCCATCTAAAGGAACAATACCACCCCTTTCTTATTCCTCAATCCTCACGCTAATTAAGCTCGTTTGCTAAGCGAGGAGTCCTTCCTTCCTACATTTTCCGGTCCGTGAGGTCGTTTTTTTCCCAAGATTCCTTTTTTCCGATCTTGGAGGCAAAATGATCACGTACTGTCTAGAGCTCGGGACGAGTCCCCCTTTCATGTCGACCTTTTAATACCTTTTGACGCCCCTTTCGCTCGATCTCGCCCCCCCGGTTATCGTTTGTTAGCCTAGTTCCCTCCTTACTGGTCGGGTCTCCCTCGGGATTCCCGTTTTTATCCGTGTCGTTGGGTAGATGATGATTCCCTGACTTTCACGCGATATCGACATTCAATCTACTTCGGGCCCAGTTTGCTCCCAGGCCCTTGTCTTCCGGCCGGATTTTCATTTTTGGCTTGAAGAGGCGAAAAGTTGAAATTTTCCCTCGAAACTGCTCAATCATTTAAAGATTGTCCCCGGTCCTATTTGTTTCTGTGTTTTTGTCCCCCACGTGACACGGTTAATTTTCTGTTTACGTGGAGAAAATATCGTGGTTGGGCCATTGAAGATTAGACCGTCGAGCTTCTTTCTATCACCCCAACCCCGTCAAGAGGGCACTTGCCTCCGCCCCTATTTTCCCCTCCCTTATAGCGTTTGTATCCCTTTTAAAATGCTTCGTCGCGGATGCTCCTTTTCATACTTCGTCGTCCTCTGAATGGCCGATACGCTACCCACCCCTGCTGAGAATTTAGTATGACCCGGGGTTTGGTTCTCGTCACTTTTTCCATAACCTATTTCTTCGCGATTCTTTTTTTTTCTTTTCCTAAGACCTTTCATTCTTTTTCGCTAGTATAGTCCCACGAAAGTGTCTCTCCCATAGCCCCTCAGGCTTTCCATCATTGGCCTCGATGCTCCGTATAAAAAGTTGGATGATCATACTTTCTCGGCCGAAAATTGCTCTCTCGTCCGTAAAGGAATAGAGCATCGAGTTTACTGTAGAAATACTGCTGCGCGCAGACGCCCCTTTATTCCCCTTCTGAACTTCGCTCGTACTTTCCTTGCCTTTAATTCTTGCGTAGTGGGAGGAAGGTATGTGGGAGTGGTACGTCCGCTATACGGAACAGAACCTGATAGCCTGATCTTCTTTCCTCGATGTCGCCTTTGTTGCCCCACACCTTTTCTTTCTGCCCCCCTTTGGACGACTCAAGTTCCTCAGATAACACCTCGTATGACGTCCTTTCTCCTTAGGCGTCCTCTTTTGCGCCCTCTTATTCTGTTAGCCAGGTGCTGGCCTTTATCCCCCGTTTGAATCTCTTCTTCTTTCCCCCCCGTGTTCGATTCCTACGGCGCAAGAGTGTCTACTAATGATAGATCTACCTCCCCCCCAGTTTTCCTTCCGTTAGTTCCTCGAGGAATGGATTTACGATTGAAGTCGTTCTTTCTTTTTTTCTCCCTGCGCCTCCTGGCCGCGTAGATTTGTTTTTTCCCAGTTCCCAGGATAGCGGCGATCGATTTTACAGGATCCGATCTTTTTTTACGCTGGGCGTTCTCCTCAACCCCCTTGACCTGACCCCCCTTTCCCTGTTCTTTTTATGAGAGACGCCGGCCTTAAATCCAATAACTTTCCCTTCTTTCTTTCCGTTTGCCCTGAGTATGTGACCCGTTTGAAGCGAACCCTTTCTCGCGTCATTAGGATAAGGCAGGACCGGTGCCCCTAATTTTGAGGGGGTCGTTGCAATATACACCTTTATTTAAGGTCAGACCTCTTTTCCTCCGACATGCTTCCTCGCGAATGCTTCGACACTTTTAGTGGCCTTTCACTTTTTCTTCTGACCTTGACCTCTTCTAGATTTTCGAAAGATAAGGTCCTGAGAACTGCTAACCTTTTCTTCACCCCCCACTCCCGCAGCCTAATACTCCAAGGCTTCAAGATGCGTTTTCTTCTTCATTTCCTAATTTATACATGAATCTTACGACTGAATCCCTTGCGATCAGCCCCCCAGCCTCCTTTACGGGAGGGAGGATGTCATTTTGGATTGGTAGTCTCCCCTCCCTGAGAGAATCCCTTTTCTCCCCTTTTTCTTCCTTTTTTCCTTTGACCCCGGTCTGAGTGTTTCTTCTCCCTCCCCTTGGGCGCCGTCCCTTCCAACACACGCGCCCGGTCCGACATTTTGTCTTCAATTCTCAATTCGCACTCTCGACTGAGCCGGCCTGGCCCCTTTTTCTTTCTTTTTAGTTCCCCCCTTGCTCCTCGGGTAGCTGCTTTTTTTCCTCGCTGACCCTTTCCCTCCCACTTACCGAGGTCGCACGAAAACTCAACGCGACAAATCTGTCGTCGCGCTCATGGATCGCCATCTATGGCCCCCCCAGAACCTCTTCTCCGACCCCCCTTTTCCGTTACTAGAATTCCCATGTCACTGTCTGGCTTTTTTTTTTCCTTATCTTCGGCCTTACAGATATATTTTCGTAAGTTTGAGCGGACTCTCCCAAAAATCCTCTTTCCTCTCTCCTTGATCAACCCGGCCTCTGGAAGCCCGTCCCCGCTATTTTTCTTCATTTGTTCTCTGCCTCGAAAGATCTTGACTGTTTCCCCCCCCCCTTCAGAACCTGATTTCTTTTCTTGGCCTATTCTGGAATTCGGTCGGGAGCCCGCGCCCGAATCCCTTTACAGCTCACTGAATGCTTCCGAGAGATCATTGGATATTCGTTTTCTCTTTCCCCTCTCCCCGACCCCCTTCAACACGCGGATCTGGCGCTTTTTTCGCCAATTCCCCCCATTCGGCTACGTGAAAGATCTCGAAACGTTTAGGCCGTCTCTCCCTGGGATGCCCATTCCCCCTCCCCTGTATCCGCCTCCGACTGTCTTTTTTTTTTTTTTGGTTTTCTCCCCTTTTTTCGCGAAGCATGAGATGACCCCGTCCGCCAGTGATAATCCGTCTTTTTATGCTCACAAGCTGGTTTTCTTTTCTCGGTTTTTTTTTTTTTTTTTTTTTTTGGGTTGTTGTGTGCAACCCCAGACCCTTTTCTCTCTACGATGAGGTGATCACATAGTAGGAGCCCTTGAAGCCGAAACTTCCTTGCTTTCTCTCTATCAATTGAAGGGCGAGGTCTCATGACTTTTTTGTTTTTTTTTTTTGAATTTACTAGAAGTACCAAATGAGCTGTTTTCAGTTGTCGCCAAGCCTGTTAGATTTTTTTTTTTTCTAGAGTGACGTATTCTCGCGAAATTTCTTTCCCAAAATCCCTCCTCCCTGACCTATTGGATCGCCGATTTTTCCATTTCTAGTATGTCACTCTCGGCCCCCTTGCCTCCACACTTCTTGGACTAATGACATTCCTCTGCAGAAGAGTAATCGAGATTTGTCTGAATGACTCAACGGTTACTATCGGGAACCTTGTCCTACTTTTCTTCACTGTGCCTACTTTTCTTTCGATCTGCTCCCATGAACTATATCTAGGAAAATAT
>Ga0179593_1436365_pt1 | contig 17336 bp, 14 predicted proteins | sample CZODoug2_1_08_16_FD_185931 | JGI IMG/M metagenome (GOLD analysis project Ga0179593, IMG submission 185931) | Vadose zone soil fungal communities from Angelo Coast Range Reserve, California, USA - CZODoug2_1_08_16fungal (PacBio error correction) | ecosystem: Environmental > Terrestrial > Soil >... | reverse complement strand
CCGCAGAACTTCTTAAGTCCACGGGCCGTAACCCTCTTGTACTTCTGTGTTAAATTTTCACCCAGTCCGCGCTTGTTCCCCCTGGTTCGCTTTCTGTTTTGAACGCGTTTTTTGTAATTCCGACCCGTTCCATTCTCTGCCGGCTCGATCGATCCGTCGTGGAATCCTGCCCCTCTATTCGGATATCAAATGGTTGTGCTATAAATGTTTGCCGCCCCTTTTTTGTCAGTTTTTTGATCTTTCCTCTCGGCGACCCTTCCCGTAGTATTCAACACGTACACTCTACTCCCTCATCCTTTGAGAGGTTTACAGCCCACGGTACGCCTTCCTGGATTTTCGTCACTTCCTGAAGATAACCAGTTCGGACTTTCTCTCTCCCGTTTGGAAGTCTTTACCTATGATGGTATCTAAGTTCTGAGGGAACTTACCTTAGTCGCTGTAAGCCCTTTTTCCTCGGCCTTTGGGCTCCCTTAAATCTCTCCGGGGCCGATGATATTTCCTTGTTGTACGACTCGCCCTGCTCTATTTGAGGAAACCACCCTTTTTGCTTGTATGTTTCCTTCCCCCCCGACAACTTATGGCCTTCGTTTCATTTTAATGGGCCGCTCGGGATTGGTCTTCTGATTTTGCTTTAGCAAAGGCCCTTTTCTCCCAACCGCCATTCCTCCCCGACCCCGGTGGCGTTTCACTCGGGGTCTTGATTACTAAATGGAACCGTCCTCTTTTTTGGTCCCCCAAGTTCTTCATTCCAAGCATTTTCTCTGGTATAGCTAAAGGTTTTTTCTGTCTGTGTCTCCTGGCCGTCGCCGCATTTTTCCTCCCGGCCCCGAGATGTACGGGGAGGTGCTGCGGTCTACCTTCTCGACCTTTCGGGCATGAACGGGTTGGCCTTAGGCGTTCACCGTTTTTCCTTTGCTAGATCAGTTTACGGGATATTTTCTGAGTTCGCGTCGTGGTTTTATACCCCTGTTCCGAAGGTTAGGCTTTCTTTTTCTCCTATGCCCAAGCAACTTCCCCCCGCCCGCGGTCAGGCCAGGAGCCCCCGTCCCCTTGCCAGCCCGTCTACGCAATATTTTTACAGCTCTGATCTGTTTGGAAGTTTGGGTGAAACAGCATTGGTGACCAGGAAACTTTGCGCCCTTTAGATTCAGGACTGAGTTTCGTCATTGAACAGGGCAGTGGTTATCCGGATTTCCTTGTTTTTTTCGGGATTGGGTTCTAGTACCGATTGTATCCCCTCTTTAGTCAAAGGAGTCTTTTGACTCCCCGAGAGGATGCCATTACCCCTATCCCTGAGGTCTCGCTTGCGGGATGCCGCTGACAAAGCCCCCTTGCACGAGGATGCGTCCACCACCAGCAGCCAGGGAATTTTTTTTGACACACGATCCGGCTTCTGCTCACGTTTGATTGACACATTTATTTGTGAGCTTTTTCCCCCTCCCTACGATAACGTTTTTCTCCGCACCGTAGGGTTTTTCCATCCCTCCTAGTGTCGACGTGCTCTCTGCCTTGAAGAGTCTTTTAAGCTCCTTCCTTTCTTTGACATTCCAGCTGGTCAGGGTTTATTGCGTCCTTTTATCAACGATTTGACTCCTGTTCCTCCGACCGGAAGAAGACGTTCCTTCTCCATTTTGAAAGGCCTTTTGATTTAAAACCCGCTCCCCTTCCTAGGAGTTTTGTCCAAATTTTCCGACGCATAGGAGTAGCGCTGTGTGGAGTAAACGGTCGAGAACGTTTTTTTCTTTATCCTTTTGAGAGGCTCCACACGATATCCAATCTCATTTTTTTTCCTATTGCCCGTTCCAGACAATAGTCTTTGACCAATCTTGGCTTTGAGTCTCCCTTTGCCTCTTTTGCATGTCAAAGGTCCTAACCTTCGTTTTAGAACAGTCCCTCCTTTATCACTCCTGCCCGCACTACCCTCCAACTTTCCGAAGCCCTCTTCCTCGCCTGCCCCGACTGCTTGTAGATCGTCCAGTAGGTTGCTTTTTTTTTTTTCCCCTGACCTGCATTGTGCTTCCCCCCTGCGACCCCGTTCTTGGTAGTCCCCCTTTCGTAGCGCTCCCCGCCTTTCCCTTTCCCTGCGTGTTTCCGCGGCCCCCCTTGGCGTGCTTTCTCTACTTTTGTCATTTTTCTGAGCTTAGATAAGAGGGTATGGGCCCGTTGTTTCTTTCTGTTGTAGGCTGCTGTTTTTTTTTGTTGAAGGTGATTTGCTCACGGTTTTTCTTTTCCCATTTCAAGGGGTTGTTACTGTGACTTGCGCCTTACCTCACTCTTCCTCTTTGGTTTCTTACCTGGCATGAGATCTACCTTGGTGCGGTGTTTCTTTGTTACTCGGAGAGTTTGTCAAATCGGGGGGTTTCCAGGTCTTAACTCCCCTTCTGCCTACATGGTTTTTCTCGATTGCGCCTCGGGTCGTGGACTCCGTTTTCCGATTCCCGGAGTAGCCCCCTTTTTCCCCCCTTGCAGAAGATCCCCCCCACTCTCAGGTGTGTAGAACACTTTGTCCTTCCAATGAAGGCAGCCGCGGGCCTTCGCCTTTGCTTTAGCCTCGGCTCCAGTTGGAGTAACTTTTCCCTCTGCTGGCAACTTTCCGTCTTCCCCTTCATAATTGCGCCTGTTGATTGACTTTCACAGCTTTATTTCTTCTTTTCCCCTGTTAAGACCACTCGCCCGTCTTCCACTTGGCCGCCTTTTTGTGCGCTCACTGGCTGCGACCTTACATCTGACGTGGTTGCGTGAAAAGACAAATCTCTTGATCGTTTATGTGCTATTGGTGTAGGGACTTACGGGCTATCTTCCTCTCACCTTTGAAGGTCCCGGGGACCCCACTTTTTTTTTGTTGGGTATGTGACTGTGCCGTGACGATGCATTAAAGAGATCCCTTGTTTGCCTCCCACTGTCGTGTTGATTTCTTTTTTGATCGTCCGTTTAGCCCCCGCGGTACCCTACGTTTCCAAGTATCCCTGTTTTCCTGGAGTTGTATTTCTTCCGTTCTTTATGCCATAAGCCGCCCTCTGTTCTCCTGAGCCTGCTTGTCAGTGTCTGCGCAGGTTTTCTCCTTTGTGTGGCGTTGGGAAGTTCCCCTCCTCTTTGCATGTTGTCTTTCGGTTTTTCCTCCGTCGTTCCTTTTTCTTCTGTGGCGTTTTCTCGGCTCCCCCCCCTCCCCACCGCTCTCTCCTATTTCATCCTACTTTTTGTTCTCTGATTCTTAGTCCCTCAGCAACTCGTCCCGCATCATCTCCACGAGAACCTTCCAAGGTCGGCATTTTTTCCCTGCCGTTTCTTCGCAACGATTCTAGCCCCTTTCTTTTCAAGGTGCCTCTGTCGGCAAAGTGCGTTTCCTTTTTACCTGTCTTAGTGACCGCACAATTTTTGCAAGGACGGGCCACGTCTATCACAGGTCCTTGCTAAATATTCTCTCACTCAGTCAAAAACTATTCCTCGACAAACGCCCAGGGCTTTCAGGACAGTTCGTCAGGCCTAGTCTCCTTCCCTCACCTTGGGTTTTTCCTTGAATCACTTTCTCTTTACCGGCCAGGAGATCGTGTTTCGTCCCTCCCGCACCCCGAATCGCGTTATACCCGCCCCAATACGTGTTCTTCCCGCAGGACATTTCCTCGTGCGAGCCAGGGAGCGCGAAGTGTTGCTGAGCGAGTCTCCGTTTTTTTGATTTGGTTCACTGGGCGTTTTTTCCCTCTCCTCCCCTGAGGAGTATTTTTCAGAGATCCTTAGAGAAGAGGGACGGAGAGGAAGCCAAGGATCGTTCAAGGGCATCAGTGCAGTGAAACTTCGAGCCGCTCGCCAATTGCCCCCCCGCGCAGGGCCCCTTCTCCCTCTTATCTCTTTTCCCACAAACTTCTCTTTGTTTGACTGGCGCTGTTGAAATTTCCCTGTATGCGTTCTCCTTACGCCTTCAACTGTCCCCAGTACACCTTGACCCGGCCCTTTCCATCATTTGAGGTTGTAGCCCCTCCTCCGGGGGACTTAGGCGTTCCCTTCTTGGTAAATAACCTATTCCCCTCGGAGGAACCTAACCCCCCCCCACCCCACTCGCACCAATTTCGCGAGATGCCTGTTCAACTCAAGTCTTTTTCTTTCCCGATTCTTCTCCTTCAAGATTCCTTAAATCGGTCCATTTAGATAAAGGATCGCCTCTCGCCCGCACTTCGGATTCTTTATTCCTCACACCCCGTCCACGACTCGCAATCTAAACCCTCCAACGACTTAAATTTCCAAGGTGCTCTTTTTTCTGCGAGTTCCCGAGCCCTCGTCTTTGCCGCTCGTATGGTCCAGCTCTCCTCGTTAGCCCCCTACCCCTCCAATGTTCTCGGGCCTAACATTCTCCGTTTTGACGACATCCGCGTTGGCCTTTTGCTACCAATAAGTTGCGGGCTTCCCCCACTACCGGCTCCCGGTTCTGGTCTTGACTCCCCGTTCATCTCTCATGCCCTTCCCCCGCCCCTCCCCGAGTGGGAGTTCATTCATAAGTAGTTCATGGAACCCCCTTCCCGATCTTTTGTGATGTGGTCGCCTTTTAAACAGCTATTTCCCTCCTTTCTCCGTGGTGATCCACCCTTCTTTTAAGCGAGTTGAGTCGTCGTTTAGTACAGTGAGGCAATTCTCCGTTCTGTCTCAATGAATAGAGGAAAAGTCTTAGGAAGACACGCGTCTTTTTTCCTCTCCTTACGACCACTTCACGTGTTATGTTCCCTACACACCCTTCTGTCTGGACATTTGAGTGATGCTTGACCAAGTTCAAGGCTTTCCCGGCATAAGCTCAACGACCCTGGTTTCACCATTCCCCGTCCCGGAATGTCTTTTCCCTTTGGCCTTTGCGTCCGTTTCCTCTAGTGATGTTGACCATTTTCATTATTGGTGTTCACCCCCATCTGGGTGGTTGTTTCCGGTTTTCTCTTGTTTGGCCAACTTCCTCCTATGAGCGGTCGACTTTTTTCCCCCGACCTCCTCGTCTCCTAGCTCGTTCCCTGGTCGCCTAAACCCCTCCCCAAATAAGATAGGTCAAGCCTGTACTCCCAGATCCAGATTTCGGCTCGGGTTTTTCACGTCCTTTTTTTCTTGGTGCTGAGTTTCATTGCCGTGTAACATCTTGCCACTTCCGGGATCTATTTTCCAGCCTGAGAGAGACGTTCCTTTTTCTCTCCCTGGTGTTAGATGATTTCCCTGACCTTGGTTCATTTCATTCTTTGCTGTTTCCGCCCTACACTCGTCTGGGGATCCCATAATGGTTTCCTAAGAAGCGGCTTTTCGCTTGTCCCGTCAATCGACCCCCGTATCCGCTCTCTTCGTATGACCGTAGTACAATGTGTTTACGTTCCGGCGGCCGTCTCTTCATGAAACTGAGTGGAGGATTGCCAATGTACGTAGCGAAAATTCGACCCTCGCTCCCCCTTTTCCTCTTTGACAGGAGGTCACTTCTCTAGAGACACTTACCCGAGGTAGCGCCTCGTTCTCCTCTCAGGTCGGGCGCCTGGACGGCCCGGACCGACCCTCTGTTTTTAAACCGTGGAGTTCTATCCCCTTCCTTTCTTATGTCCCCCCCTAAAATTCTATTGTGAAGGGCTGGGGTTTGAGCCCGTTGAAGGTTTCAGGCCCCGCGGCTTCCCCTGAGTGCCAAGGAGATGAATTTTTGTCCCCGCCGCCCTCAGCCTCTTTTCACTTTTCGCATTAATGGTGATGGTCTTCCTCTCTTGCGTTTTACTTGCGACCCCCGAGATCATCCCGCCCGCCGCCGAACACTTTTGATTTTCTGGGCTTAGTACCAGGCTATCCAGACTCACTACACCTCAAGTCGGCAATCTTAGCCATTTGCCTCCCACTTTGAGTTACCCGTCGTATAAGGGTTGCCGGGCTGTTATTGCGACCTGGCCGAACGCTTCGCTTTCTTGCAAACGTCTCCCACCTGATCGTTCTTTTCCTTTAGCTTGAGTTTTCGACTCTTGCGTTTCCCTGAGCCCCGTAGCGGCAACCCGCTAAGTGATTAATTCCGTCCCCGTCTGGGCTGACCACCTTTTGATGGCGAACACCCCAGCGTTTTTTCCCCACGCCCCCCCCCCTTGACGGTCAGCGTTGTGGCCGTGGGTTATTTTCCCCCTGTGTTCGCTTTCGTCTCTCCCGTTCACCTCACACCTTAAAACCCCTTTTCCACTGGTCTGAAACTGTCTGCCCCCCCTTTTTGTTACTAATGTGAACACGAAGTTTATGTCCCCGGAGGGAGGCATAGTTGCTGGGACTTTTCGTGCGTAATTTTATCGTTTTGATTTCTGGCACTGATACACTCTTTCCCCCTCCCCCGTGTTTTTGTTGAGATTTGGCGCCCCCTGATCCTCTCCCTTATGAATCCCCCGTTGCCTCAGATTTGCCACCCCCTCCTAATTGGACCCTGCCCTGTATCCCTATAATCTTCTCCGGTGGCCGAGGGTTTCGTTTCAGATTTTACTTTGCCTATGCACGGTGGCTCGACGAATTCGAGTCCCGGCGTTCCCGAGTTTCGTGCCCGTCGTTTCACTGTCAAGGATGTCGCCCATCACGGTGTGTCTCAGGGTTCCCTCTCCGTCCCGCAGGATGTTTTTTTCCTTTTTTCCCAGCGCAAGTAGTCTGTCTTCGTCCTCCCCCTCTAATTGTGTGAGAAAGGTGCCCCTTCCCCCTTTCTCATTTGATGCTGTTCTGCAAGTCCTTACGCCGTTCCCAGGGACTATTCGACTTGTTTAGTTGGGCTTTCAAGGACTGTCAGATTTCCTCCTTCTCTACTGGACTTGTCGTTTCTTCTTTTTTTTCTCCAGCCGGAAAGGAGTCCTCCCCCCAGTCTCGGGAGGGCAGCCGAGTTGTTTTTGTCTGAAGACTTTGACTGCGTTGGTCACACGTGTCGTTGATTTCCCAAGTTCACTTATCAGGGTTGGGATTAGTTAGCTCCTCCGTGCAGTCCTACTTTTTTTCTTGTTTGGATCGTTGGGCTACTTGAACCATACCCCGGGAAGCAACCCCCCGCGCCCAAGCCCAATTCTCCTTCGAGGTTGCCAATGTCGTCTCTTTGGTTCTACTTTTGAATCACTTTTTTAGCAAGCACCTTACCCTTACCTTTTTCGAAGCCCCTACCCCGAGTTAATCGCCCCTATACAGGTTTTCCTTTCGATCCCGGGCCGATCTTGTCAAAGAATCGGGTAGAGTCTTTTTTTAAGGCTTTGCCACTCCTTTCTCCCCAGCTTTCTGCTAAAGTGACCTTGAACGTCATTTCACCAGTTTTTCTGTCCGAGTGAAGCTCATCGGCGGATGTTGTTCTCCCCTGTAGAGCTCTTAGGCTTCAGATTCCGCCTTTTTTCGTTTTAAGACACTGTGTCCTTTTGATTCTTTGCGTTCGAAAAGCATAAAGTTTCCCGAGCCACTTGTAGGCAGCGTATCTCCCCGCCAGTTCCCCAGGGATATCCCCTCGGGCCGATCCCCCTTTTCCCTCGTTTACTTTTCCTGGTTCCCCAGCGGACATGTCACGCACAACTGTCGTCTCTCACCCCCTCCACCCTGCCCCTGTCGACCGTTTCAGGGGTGTTTTCTCCTGTCCGTCTTTTTTCCTGCCCCCGGAGCTGATGTTTTTGAGATGTTCCTGATGACCTGCTATCGACGATTCCTCCCCCTCTCGTTTTTCTCTGTTTTCGCCTTTGCAACCCCCCCCCCCTTTGAAACTGCACGCTTCTTTCTAACCTAGTTATTTTCCTTCAAAGATCCCCGTCTTTATACGTGTGTCCCATGCAGATGCCCTTTGAAGATCACCTTTCCATGCCGTTCTTCACGTTTTTTATTAGCATTCTGGTTCCGGTTAGAGAAGCTCAGTTAGTGCAAGGTTCTCTTGGAAGCAGGGTTTCTGTGAGACAATCTTTTTTTTAAGTAACCATTTCCTAAAGCGTATGCAGCGTTTTTTACGTTTCGTAACGAATTTCCCCAATTTCCCGAACGCATTGTCCCCGCCTTTGTAGTTCTATAGTTAGAGTTTCTCTATAGAATGCTCGGCGGACCCCGCTCACTAGCGGCGGGGTGCTCACGACTCCCGAAATAGTCTTCACCCGATGGTCTTATGCGAACTGATACGTTCTTGGTATCGTTGTTGAAGAGGGCGACCAGATCCATTAGAATCTGACTCTAAGCTCCCCCGAATGACTTGCCGCGTGTTTATCGTTGACGTGCTTCCCTCTCATGCACGGTGTCCCTATATTTCCCCCTTGGCCCTCCTGAAACTCCCTATGCGAATTCTGGCCGTCCCGCGGATTGATGACCCGTCCGGTTGATGTTGCTTTCTCGTTTCTATGAAACTGCTTTGGCGGTGCGTTCTTTCAGCTTACACTGTTGTTTCCGTGACCTCCCGTAGCGCTTGTCCCCATGTCTCCTACTTTCATTCCGGCCTCGCGCCTGGCTTGCTGCCTATTCTTGTCGCGTTGAAGCCCGACCTTGATGTGGAGGTTGTAGTCTTCCGACGTTTTGTTCAGGGGGTTGGTGAGTAGGACTTGCGGATGGTGTGGTTGCGCGATATTGCGGCTTTTCAAGGCTTTGTGGCCTGGCCTGTTTTCTTTTTTTGCTGACCAGAATCCTAAAGTTAGTTGACCCCCTGTGTTGATGGAGATGCACAGGATTTATTTCGAGAATCCTGGTTTTCTTTTGTTTGTCTTTCCGGTAATCCAGTTTTTTCAGAATGTGTCTCGACCCCCTTGGCAGAGGACCCGATTCCTTGGGCGACCCCTCTTGATGGCGGGCTGCCTTCGGTTTGGCCCTTCCTCTCCCTAGGCGGCTGGAACCCTGCCAGCGCTTAACACCACAGTTTGGGTTGACGGCCCCCCTAGATGGCTTGCGTACCATGCCCTTCCCCTTTCTCTGCGGCGGCGAGCGTCGCGGCTCTTTCTGTCACTTTTATTGCACTTTCTTCCTTCCTTCTCGCGACCGGCTTCTTCCTCCACCTCCCTCGTCCCCGATGGCAATAACGCGCCCCTCGCCCGCGTGGACCTGCTCAGCTCATTCTTTCGCGCTTTCACCCTGCTTGCACTTAGGCCATGTTTTGACGCTGCGTGCTTTTCCTTCGTGGCTTTTTTTGGGGTTTTCCTGGACCGTGAGGCGCTCTTTGACCAGGGCGGAACGTCACTTCTCCCCACCAGGGGTTTTGCGGGCAGACGTCGTTTGCCGCCCTTCCCTGCGTTAATTTCCGGAGGTCGGCCTGGCCTTTCTCCCTTAGGGTTTTTCTTTCGTCCGCTTTCGCCGACGCGGTCGATTTTTTTTCCCCGCTGTACGGGCTGCTCGAGGGTTGCCGTTTGACCCGGGAACGCGGGTCATGTTGCCCGTCTTCCTCTTTTTAGGCTTTGTTTTTATCCTGCCCGTTGTTCGACTGGCTTTTAACGTTTGTTATGATTCTTTCGTTTTAGTTCTTTCTCCTCCTTCGAACTTCGTCTCTCTTTTCCCTCTCATTTTTTTTGTTTTAGATTGACGGTTTTTTTTTCTCGCCCCCCCCACCCCCCCCCACCCCCCCCCCCCCCCCAATAAAACACACCCCCACCCCCCCTCCCCCTCTCGTCACGTGCAAACCCGTCCCCCCCTCGCCAGATTTTCATCAACTGCGAGGGGAAGGGCCGCCTCCTCCCACACGCCCTCCGAGACAGCTGTGCCTGCCCAAGTTTTTTGCTTCTGGATTCCCCTCTCCGTCTTTACTTCCCCTGTGGCCCCCTTCGCGCCCAGTTTTCCTTTCCCCCCCGGACGGCCCCAAAAAGGAGAGGACATCTGGTTGGTACAATTTCCTTTTCCCTCTCCCAACTTTGTCGGCTGTGCCACTCCGACGGGTCTCGCCATTTTCTTTTCCATTTTCGTACCGTCGCCTTCCCTGCACCCTTTTTGTTCTCCGTGTAGGGTCCTCTTAGGAACACCTGAGATCCTGAGCGGTGTTAACGCCCAAAAATCGCCCTAAACGAGTTTAGATTACCCGGTGGCCTTGAATTAAATTGTGATCAGTGAGCCCCCCTCTTCTGGCCTCAGGGTTTTTCCCTGCCGGGAGTGCTTTGACGGGGAAATCGAACCAAGGGAGGTGTTACCCCAGTGAAGGCCCCATGACCCTTAGTTTCTAGCGACTTCCGCAACCCCTAAGGTACTTCCCCGCCCGGGACATTTAAACAACGGCGTTTTTCGTATCCTTGCGTCAGACGCGATGATCTTTTGCAGTCTGTACGCCCACTTAGCGGTTCCCAACACCCGATAGTGTTTGCATCTTTCGCTGGTTCCGGTTTTGGGCTAATTGCAATTCTACTTTTGTCCAAGTGAGGCAAACGACCCCCTTCGAACTCCACCCCTCTTGTGGTCGCCCCTATCGTTTATCGGAATATTCGGCTTTGCCTGGTACCCTCCCTTCCTCAGCAGCCTTTTTCCTGCTAACCCCCCTTCCACGGCTCGCCGGCTGTTGCTTCTCCGTAACCCCCAGTTCTCGTTGATTATTTCCCGTCAGGTTTAATTCCACCGCCTTGAGTCCCCTGCTGGCGTAGATGCCCCGTTCACCCCCCTTTTCTTACTCCACACCCCCGGTCGACTACCCTACCCTTCCCACAAGTCGTCTTCCCCCTTTACGCTTCTCGGGCCTTCATTCCTTTTCTCGAGGTGACCTTCTTTGTTTCCCAAAGTAACTCTTTCTTCCCCTCCCCGAAATTTCAGCGCTACGGCATCACCTCCCGCCCGTCGAACGCCTGCCAACGCAACACCTTGGCCTTCCCCATCGTGCGCCTAACGTCGCCGAACGTTTTTTTTTTGGCGCCTTCGCCGTTTTTTTTTCACGCACCCGCGGCCCAGCATGTCCGGTGGGGTTTCCGCCCAGTCTCTCTGATTCGACAGTGTGTTTCCCGCTCCCCTTTTTGCACCCGTCGCGCCCCCTGTCTACCCGGTATCCTTTGGGAGCAACATGCCTCTCCGGACCGTTTTTATCTTCCGTCAAGGACCCCTCTTTCACTTCCGGATACCGTACAGTCGCTCTCTCATGACCACGTTAGTCGTGCCCGCCATCAGCTCCCAACCCGTTGCTAAGGTAACTGCACTAAGGAGCGTTGAACACACCCTGCGCCCTTGCCCCGTCCATTCGCAACTTCCGACCTGAGGGGTTTCACCCCCCCGTTCCCCCGCGCCTTGTTTTGAAACCCTCTGCTTTTGCTGCGTTAAGGTCATCTGCTGTCCTCCCTTCCACTTTTCAGGGCCTTGATCGCGTCCATCCATTTTGGTTGAATTATCGGTGTGTGCGCGCATGTCCCGTCCCCACTACAGATGGCGCTTAATATGACTCCTAGCAGTTGAAGAATTAGCGCCATACGACATCATTTTCCGTGAGGCACATTTCCCGCCAGGACATTTTTTTCCTCCGCTCTGTTGGCTCACAGTCGTCGATTTTATTGGGGGGCTTAACTCCGCTTTTCACAGCCTTTCTAATGGCAGATCTTCGTAGGCGGCGCCGCTTTTTCCCCTTTCGATCGGCTGGTTACGTTTTTTGTGTAGTGTCTTTGCTTTTTGTTCTCCCCCTTGAACCTAATCCTTGCTCCCACAAATGCTTTTTTTCTCCCATGCTTCTCCTTGCCGATCTCCCGTGGTTAACCTAACGTTCAAGATCCTGCCCCCGCTCCAGTAGACCTGGTGGCTTTCACTTTTTTGCCAGCGAATATTTCTGAGGGCAAGGCGCTTCCCCCCCGTTGACTCCCCGATCGTCGGACAAGGCGTTCGCCGGTCTATTTTTCACTTCCAACGGCCGCTCCTTCCCCTATCAGGTCTTTCTTGCCCGAGAGGTTTCCTGTTTTTTTCTCCCAAGTGGGTTCTTCCTCGCCTTTTATGCCCATTGTCGATTTTTTTGCTGTATATTTTGGGTGGTCGTTGCCCTGGGTGCACTCCCCACTTTGGTTCCGCACCCAAGCCCTCTCCATTGAGCTTCCCCCCACTGGCCTCTGAAAGACGCCCCCCGCGTTTGCCCGCCTTTTTCTCGCCCCTTACTCGCGAACTTGATGGAGCGTCTCTCGTTCGTCAAGGGACACTGGCAATTTTTATCTTCCCTACCCTCGACGACGAGTCTTTTTTGAGGAGACCCCTTAGACGACGCCGTCCTTCATTCAGTGTCCTCTTCCATCAAGCATCCCACTGAGTTCCCCTCTCAGGCACCCTTCCCTCGCTAACTTTTTTCTTCACGGCGGCGCACGCCCTATTTTGGGTCGTTCAATCCACCCTCTCCTCGGGTTTCGTTCGCTTCTCTTGTGCTGGGTAGCACCTGCTCGTCCTGATGTCAGGTCCTCCTGCCTGTATCGAACTGGCTGCAAATCGAACCACCAGTTTTTCGTCTTTTTCGCTCATGGTCACGTTCTTCGGTTGCTTGTCCTTTTTAAAAGTTTTTTCTATTTGCCAAGTTCCGGCCCACATTTTACCACGCGTCCATTTGCCCCTTCAACGAAGGAGCTGCAAATGGCTGATCTTTACTTTTTAAAATAACAGGGCATTGGTCCCAAAAGTTTTTGGTTTCCTCTTCTCGAAATGGAGTCCTAGGTTATTCCCCCCTACACCAATTAATCTCCTTTTGTTGAGTTTCTTGATATATCTAGAATCACGCGCACTGAGTGCAGAAATGGTCAAGAGCACTCGGGACGAGTGTCGCCCCCCCCCCCCTGTTTTTCTGTTGCATCCCAATTCTGACCAATGGTAGTCGTCCGTTGACGGTTTGTGTTGTTTTTCGGCATTTGACAAGCTGGGGACCTTTTTTCCCCGATGTCTCCACCGCTGAATAGCTACCGGAGGAGACCTACCAATCCCCATCTCCCAGGTTTTTTCAGTTCTTCGCCTTTTCTTTTTTTTCAGCCATCATTTGTTGCCCTCAAAGGCCTCCGGCGTTGCCGGATTGTCCTCGTGCCGCGAAGTGTTCTCGCAAGCGACACTTATCATTTTAGTCCCTCTCTCCCTCTCATTGCAGGTGGCCCTTCCACTCTCTGATTGTCGTTCCTTTTTTCCCCAGCACCCTTTCCCAGCGGGCACGTTCTTTTAGTTTTGAAATACAATTTTGTGTTTTACGTCCTGCGGAATGATGCTTTAGTGTTACGGTCCTGGTCAGGAGTGTGCTCCTCGGCCAGTTGCAGCCCCCTCCCCATTTGAGGTCGTGGCCGATGATGCTGAACGTTTACTCACGGTACAGATGAGTCCGCCTTTCACCATCACGTTGGAGCTCATGTATCCTCAAAAATTTTTTCCCCCCCTGTCGTCTTCGGTCTTAGATTTTTTCTCATGCGTCATCCTTAACCTATACTTGCCTGCTACACCCCAGCCCAAGTACTTATTCTTTTAGTCTGACCACCCGGTTCAAAGGTAGCCCCTTCCCCCCCCTTTTTCCGGCACCCCAGCCGTTTTCCAGGTTTCGGGACCGCGGTCTCCCGCGGACTCCTTTTCTTTAAGCATCCAGTTTCTAACCCTTGGGATACTCTTCGGTTGGCCGCCCATGAGAGTCTCTTGCGCCACCTTAGTTGGTTCTTGCTGCACTATTTTCGCCTTTTCAGACCGTCCGCATTCTTCGCCTTTTTCTTCCCGGTCGTGATGTTTTTTCCATTGTTTTCTGTTTGACATTGTCGCGTCGTGATGAACTTTCCCGGCCTGAACTGCCCCCTCGTTCCACCATGTTTTTGTTTTGTGGCTCCCCTATCACTGTCGGTTGCCTACGAATCCTTTTATCACGTGAGGCACGGTGTGCGTTCGGTACTGGGGTTCTCTTTTTTGCTTTTCGGGGCACCAGATTCTTTTATCGCTTGTCGTCACCCAACGTTATTCTCCCAGCACGTACTTAGCTAACAGTTACCAAATTCGTTGTGTTCACAAGGCTCCGTCATGAGGTGCCTGGTTTGCCTTAACCGCGTTTTGCAATCACCGGAGCCGCCTCAGTGCCCTAGCCTCAGATTTGCCTTCCCATACCTCGTTCCTTCCCCCCTCGTTGTGGAAGATTATGTTGTGGCCTTCCTTTTTGTTGAGCTGGACTTCGCACCCCTGCCTCGACCTTCAGGCTTACTTACTCATGCCCGTTTCCCCTTGAGTTCGCTTCGGCATTGTCATGAGCAGTGGCGAGCGCTCGCGTTTTCCTCGCTGTGCCCCTCTTAGCCCGCGCCCCTTTTACCCGAGCAGCGACGGAGTTTTGACGATTTCCGCTCCCGATGAAGAGTTTTTGCAGTCGAACCGAGGTTTCCAATGTCGTTCCGCTCACAATTGATGCCGTTTGCTCCAAAGGCTTTTAGCGAAACGCAGATTTTTGATGGGTCGGTTACAACACTCACTCCTGGATGTCAGGCGACCCTGTAACGGCCCGCTGTTCCATTGTTTTACGTCCCAAATTATGCAGCATCTTTGTCTTTCACTGTGATTTCTGGTGAGTCCGTGTCCCCCCCCCCAGAGTGACGTGCTAGTGCCTGCGCCTCCCTAATTTTTATTCCGGTTCTCGGACTTTTTGACGGTGCCACTCCCGGTGTGCACGCGATTTGGATCTTGCCCGGTTCATGGCCTGTTCTGTTTTTCTTACGGTTTTTCAGTTTTCCCCATCGAAGCCCTTGTCATTTTTTTCTATATGTCTTTCTACCTTGCTATCAGCCCCTATTGTCTACCGTTGTGTGCATTGGGGTAGTTTCGAGGAGTTCGACAAAAGTGCTTCCTTCCCCTTCGCTTTTTTTATCTGCCTACTAGCGCATCTTCCAATCTCGACGCATTTCCCGTCAGCCTGCCTTTTATTTGTTTTCGTTTTCGACGCCGCCCTCCATTGTTTTCTGTTGTGTTGTTGTTTGGTTGTATGACTTGATGTTTAATGCGTCACTTCCACGTCTCAGTCTGGGTCTGAGAGCGCGAGTTTCACACCCCAGTCCTTGCCCCACCCCCCTTTCACTCAAGCATTGCGGAACAGTTTATTGCGCCTATCGGCCTTGGTTTTGCCTGCCTTTGTGTCCTGATTCTTTGACTATTTCCTCGGCTTCCTGCGTGTTCATTGCCGCCCACCCTCTTCTGAAAAATTCTACCCCCGCGTTCCCCCAGGAGGCCCCGTCTCGGGTAGACCCCTCTTGTCTCCCACGATTCGCCGTCCCCAACGTCCTTGGAGCCCTTCGTCTACAACTGCCTTCGGTCTCCTCTCATGGAGCTTTGTTTCCTGGGCATAGTTTTTTTCCGAGACGTTCTCCCCTTTTCTCATTCAAGCAGAGAGTCGTGTGCCATCACTGGTGGTTGTCCGCCTCCTGACCCACTTTTTTGCATTGGGCCCCCCCGAGTTGAGTAAGAAGACTACCTCCCAATTTTCTGTTCTGGGCCCTCGTCGTATTCTGGGGAAGAGAAAGTCTTTTTTTGCCAGGCGACCGAAAACGCTCCACCGCAACCAAAGAGGAGGGCGGATCGGCACTTTGAAACTCTCTGAGTTCAAGAGTTAGAAGTGGTTTGGAGGTTCGAGAAGTGGAATTTTTGAGTTCCGTGGTCTTGGAGGGTGTGCGGTGTTCCCGTCTGCTCAATTAGTTTCTAGTACTTGACCCGATCAAAACTCTTAACACAACCGCTGAAGAGCTTTAAGAGAATTTCCTACCCTCGTCCTTTGGACCCCCTCTTCGGTGAGCAGAAGTGCACGGAGGTTTAGGCTTATTTCGGGCTCCGCCCCGTTTTCGAGCTAGCATGGTTTTTTTTTTGTGTCGAAGTCAATGTCGGAGAAACAAAGGGGTCAGAGCATGTCAGTGGGGAACCTAGAGGAGCTGTTTTCTTATGAGACCAATAGGTTCTGAGGTGTTATATTTTACGTTGCCGGATGACTTCGCACCCTCACCGAGCCCCCCTGCCTTTCCAAGTTTTTGAGTTCCGTTACCCCTACCCTGGAGGTCTACCGGCCCTCCCGTTCTTGTTGTTTATTTAGTTTGGTCCTTTCCCCTACACCGGTTCCCACCTTCGTCATCCGTCCTGTGATTCCCGCTTTTGTGCCTTTGCTGTGCCTTTTTTTTTCCCCTCCCCCCCTTTTTTTTTCGTATCTTTGTTTTGTGACATCCGCTCCTGGCTTGTGCACACGCACTTGCGCCCTCTTCGCTCTCTCCTTGCGTGTGACGTCATAGGGCGGCTTTCCCCCACCTATGCAGGTCGAGCGCTCCTCTTTTTTTACCGCTCGCTCTTGAATTGCCTTGATCTTTAGATTTACGGTTGTCGTTTGGTTTCTTCATTGGTCGCTTTCCCCTGAGGTTCTTGTGTTTATTTACTTTCCAATGAGTGGCTTTCTTGTGGTGACTTTTCCTTTTCATTCCCATGCTCAGGTCGCTTTAGTCTTGTCCCCTCCCTTTTTGGAGGTGGTGCCGGCCCCTTAACATTGAGTCAGGACGTTAGTGTTGTTTGATAGAACCTGTCTCTGTCCGGTCTAAGACATCTACGTCCCCTGGTTGCTCCATTTCCCCTTTTAGTTTGGGATCAGCGTCAGGTACGTTTGGCCCCCCCCTCTTTGTGAGTCGCTTGTTTGGTTTGCGGTGAGTTGTTTGACTGCCCCGCGTTCGTTCCCCTCTTTCTTTATTGGTTCACCCAGGTCGCTCAGTCCTCCTGCCGAGGGCCCGGACCGGTCCTTTCCGCACCCCCCTCCTTAGTGGCGGGTATCAGCCCAAACTTAGCTTTGGGTAAGGTCACCTTCCTTTTTAGTAGTTGGGGAGGTTACCCTTTCCCGCGCACTGTTCCCTCAAACATTCCACATCCTCCCCCGAAGGCAGGGGCACCGAGTGTTTTTCTTTGAATCCCGCTTGTCTAAGTTTCTGACCCCTGACGTAATAATGCTGCACCGCCGTCTTCGCTCCTTTTATTTCTATCGTGTTTTGTTTGGTCCACGTCATTCCCTTTTTGCCTGTCTTCAATTGTGACCGCGGTCTCTGCTTTCCCTTCTTCGTTACCCTTGGTCCTGTGTCCTCACTCCGATGGTTCTGTTAGTCATTGCCCTACTTGCCACTTCTCAAATCGTTCTCATTGATTAGCTTTCCCCCCCTAGAGAGGGTCGTTTCCCATCCGCCACTTTTGACGCCCTCGCTCTTTTCAGCGCCATACCTGCTCCTTTTTGTTATCGATTCTCAACTTCTCTCCCCCGTTAGCCCCCTTCCTGGGACTTTGCTTGGTAGGCGCAATCGGGGCCCCAACCAGCCGTTACTCGCCGGTTCTGTTTTATGTTTTTATCGTACACCCTGGAATGGAAGGGCTTTTCCCTTTCTGTCAGACCCCTTTTAGGGGGTGTAACTTTTCCCTTCCACACATCGGCGTTCTTTGGAGTTGTTCCTGCCTTCTTCTTGATTCTATCAGTTGGATGACGGACTGTTTGT
>Ga0179593_1318961_pt1 | contig 17336 bp, 20 predicted proteins | sample CZODoug2_1_08_16_FD_185931 | JGI IMG/M metagenome (GOLD analysis project Ga0179593, IMG submission 185931) | Vadose zone soil fungal communities from Angelo Coast Range Reserve, California, USA - CZODoug2_1_08_16fungal (PacBio error correction) | ecosystem: Environmental > Terrestrial > Soil >... | reverse complement strand
CTTCCGTAAGGCTCATTTATCTTTTTTTCCCCTTTTTTGTTTTTCCTTCCCGCCCACCCCTGGTGGTTCTGTCCAACATCTACTGCCCACTTGGATGAGTTTAGCGCTTCTCTTAACACACTGCACCTTTTTGGCTAGCTCTTTAGCTGTTGTTTTTGTTCTACGCAATCTTGCCCTTTCTCTTTCTCCGCTGAGTCAGAATGTTGTCTTGAGGAAATTTGCTGGGTGAGGGACTTGCGCCCGTTTTTTCTTTCTAGTTTCTTTTCTTTTGGGGCATGCTGTACACGTGACAAAACCCCCGCTCTCTCCCCTTTTTTGCTCTTGGCGTATCCACACCTCTTCAGGCCATTTTTTTGGCACCCTCCAGTTTCAGAGATTTTAGTTCGCGTCACTTGAAGCTCTTGGGACACCCGGGAGCCGCCTGGTTTCATTCATTTTGGGCCCTACAACTAACACGTGTTGTAGCTCCCAGAAGACCAACAGTCCATCAGTATCAATTACATTCTAAGATGGGATTTTCCCACACCCTAATTGAGGACCCTTTACCTCTTTCATAGAGTATTTCTTCTCATACCTTTATTTTCCTCTTTGAGGTCCCCCTCTATGGATCCGCTCTTTGTCTTTTATATGAGTCCTCCCTCCCCCCTTGCAGTGACATCGGTGCTGGTCCTGCATCCATGAACTTTCTACGTAGAAGAGGATACTCTTGAACCTATTCTCCCCTTCTGTAACTTCTACTGAGGCCCTAGCAACGCTACAGGGTCCAGTGGGACCGGTTTTTTGCATCCCTCTTTTGAGATGCTGAAAAACGACGTTAGAGGATTGCCTATGTTCTTCTGGCCATGGTAGGCCTTTTGCTTCACCGCCGGTGTAAGCTTCTCGTTTTCCTTTTGGATTTTTTATTTTTGAGGTGGAATGGTCTCCTCACCAGATGTTTGCTCCCCTCCAATTCCCCGGTTATGTTGCTTAAGTTCTGGTTCTGGGAAAGGGTGGAGCACGCCGCGCGGGGCCCTCCTCACTGTCCCCCTGCCATTTTCCATTCTCTTCTATTTTTCCCCCTATCGTTGTTTTTTTTTTTTATCCTCCTAGAATTTTTTTTGAAGTTTGCAGCTTTCGAGGAACCCTTGCTTTGATGTACGAGCAAACCCCACCGGACAACCAGGTCCCTCCATCCCGTAATCCCCCCCAGTTATTGCCAGAGCGCCTGATCGTGTCTGGTGTGTGGTGGAGCTGAACTCTGAGCCCCTGGAGTTTGCCCGGACAACCCTCCGTCGCGATAAAACCTTCTATTCCCAGGATGACCCCCTTTTTCTCTTTTGCCTTGCTACGTGTTTTCCCGTTAGACCCCCTCGGATATTTTGACCGTTCGGTTAAGCCCCTTCTGCCCCCCCCCCCTCTTGTCAACCTTTTTTTTTTTTTTTCCTCCAAGTGCCCGTTAACCGCGTCTGTCTGGGCCCCGAGGTATGTCTGGAGTGAGAACCCCCTATGGTATGATCAGCCTTTCGCTCCTTTTTCCCCGCCAGGTTCCGCTGGATTTTTTTCCCAGCAAACGGAGGCGGACCCCATTTTACGGTCTCCTTTCTCTCACAGGACATGGTCGAGATAGTACTTCCTTTCTCCCCCCCCCCCCCCTATTGCCAGAAGGTACTCAGGAACGGTCACCATATCCCTACTCTTCGAAGAAGTAGTCAAGTCACCTCTTCGAGGGTAAATGCCAGAGATTTGTCGGAGGATTTTGCCGCGTCACCCCCAGTAGGTTTTTTCCCTTTATTGAACTACTTGTTTGTTTTCACACCGGGACCCATTCAACTGATACAACAATTCCGGATCTCTTTAATTGCCCCATGTTTCGCTCTTCCACTATTTTATTCAGTTGGACATGTGTATTCCCTTTGCGGATGATAGTCCCCCCCCTTTTGTCGTCTTGTTAGTCTTTCTCTGATTTTTGGTTTCCGTGTCGAATGATGAATTTCCTGCCACCCTGATCTGAGCGCACGCACCACTCCCGCTTTGCCTTCCCTACCCTAGTTTTCCTTAAGTTCTCATTAGACCCCTACTGCTTTCGTAGGCCCCGCTTTGAGTTCGCTTCCCGGTTGGTCCGGGTTAGTATGCCCAGGGGGATTTATTGACCGATTGTCGTATTTGTTTGGCCCTTTTTTTCCCCCAGTTGCACCAAAAACTAACACTCCGAGCGTACGGGCGTTAAGATCGTCCCCTGTCTTCCCCCCCTACTTTGAGTCGCCTTTTTTTCCCTGCACCGTGTCGGCCTCCCCTTTTTCCCCCTTTCTTCTTTCCCCCCCTTGTCAATTACCCCTATTTACGTACGCTAGGTGTACTGTTGACCCAGAACCTCCTCTTCCTTTTCCCAAGTCTTCTTTCCCCTCTCGTGCGTCTCTTCCTTTTTTTTTGGAGGTAAACACCTAAGCGGATTTCGTCGCCCCTTTTTTTTTTTTTTTGTCGTTTACTGGTGTCTCGGTCCCCACCATTAGCAGCCTTCCCCCGCCGAGAATACTGGCCAGTACTCAGTCCCTTCCTGAAATTGTTAGTCATAACTTCGCCCTGACTTTCGTCTTTCTCCCTGTCCTTTCTTTGCGTTTTTTGTTTGGAGGCGAGAACTATTTTTACATATTTCTTAACAACACCTCAGAAAAGTCCCCCCGTATTGGTCTTCCCGAATTTTTGCTTTCACCCTCCGGTGGTCATTCTACTCTGAGTTCCGGTAGGTCCCGATTATCTACTTTCTAGGGAACGGTCCCGCTGTCCCCGGGCGAGATATTTTACTTGACCCCACGCCCGTTTTCCCTCTTCTCCTGCATTGCCCCACTTCCTGTTACTACACTCGTCCCAAAGATTGTGTGAAACACTCCCCCCCTTTGCTCCTTGACACATTTCTGACAAGTCCTTTTCTCTTTTTTTTTTCGTTCTTTTCGATCGCTTCTCATCTCTCCCCACGGTCTCTGATACCTCCTTTTCTTTAGACGTGCCGTCCTGGCTGTCCCTCATCCCTGAAACGTACGTTCTGGACTGGGTTTTTTAATCTGCTCGCCCCCCCCTCCCCGCCCCCTGAAGACCTTTTCCCATTTGATCCACCGACCTCCCGTTATTTCCCCGCTGTCCCTTCTGTTTATGGAGTCCTTCTCGTCTTTTCGTTCCTTCCTTATTCCCTGCTGTGGATGAAAGCCTGGTCCGGCGCCTGGCCCAAAACTTCACTAGGTTCAATGCGCCCTCACCTTCGCGGGCTCGGCTTGAGCTCGAGCTTCTACAGTTTAAGAGGGTGGAACCCCGTTTCCGTATCTCGTCGTTCCCGATCACAGTCGATAGAACGATGCTTCCCCCTTTCCAGTTGACTCCCCTTTCCCCTTCAGTTGTCCTCCCGCCTTTGCCTGCCCGAAGGCTGTCCTGGACCTCGTCCTCCCCCCCCCCCCCCAGTGTCCCGTTTTATCTTCTCCCCGCTTGTTTACCGCCGTTGGACCCGCTACACTCCACCAAAAGGACGCGTCCCCCCCCCCCGCCTTGCCCCTGCACTCTTCTTTCGGTTCCTCGCTCCAGAAGCTCCTTTTCCGAGCTCTACCCCCCTCCCCCAAGATTGCTGGGCAGATTGTCTTTGTGTATGAAAGTTCCCCCAACTGTGAGTCCTTTTTGAGTTTTCCCCTACTTTCTCTGCATTTCAGTAGAGTTCCCCGCATGACTCCTTCTTTTTTGATCCCTCGTCAAGAAAACTGAGCAAGAGAGGTTCTTTCAAACCTTCTTCCCCCTTCCAGTCTCCGGTTTTGCTTTGACCTTGAGACCCGACTGCCTTTCTCTCCTTTTTTCTTCCCCAGTTGTTGTTGTTGTCTCTGAGCTTTCATGAGTCTGCCTTTTCTCCCCCCGGTTGTTTAGTTTCCGTCACAGTTTTTTAGTCCCGGTTTTTGCCATAGGTTTGCGGTCTTTTTTCTGCCTCTTGAATTTGACACCCTCTTCCAGATTCGTGACGCTATGGTTGTACAGGATCAGTCTCTCTTTTACTCCCCTCGTTTTCCCCTTTGGTTCCCGGTCACCGTAATCTGAGTACCTTTATGCTCTTTCCGTTCTTTATTGATAGGAGGCAGATTATGGTACCTTCAGTCTTTCCCTGACCTTTCCCACCTCGGTTTTTTTTTGCGCTCCTTGTGAGTTTGTCTTTCTGGTTCAAAACCGTCTTTTTACTCGTTTCCCTCCGACTCTGACACTGGTTTTTTTGCTGGACAGAGGTCTCTCGTACGTTTTTGCCTGGATGTTCGTCCCTTTCACCGTGTCCCCTTCCCCCTGGTCATACCTTCCAGTTCCTCCTCGACGTATCTTACCGCCCCGTAGCTCAGTTAAAAAAAGCTTTGCTTGCGCCCAGCCTGTACGTTTTTTTTTCTCCCCGAGCCGAGAGTTCGTCGCTAATTTCACCTCTCGTTTTTCTGCCGGCGGCGGTGACAATCTGTCAGTCGCCACGAAATGCCGTTCTAAGAGGTCCGCGGTCTATCAACCTTTTTTTGCACCCCCCCCCCGGAACTTCTTCGTCGTACCCGTGGGATATTGTGAGCTTTTTTTTAAGAGTTTTTTTCTTATCCCCGACTAAGGCCAGGCTGAGGTTCTCCGCCCTTTGACGCTAAAGTATAATTCTTCCCGGGGCTACGCCTTTTTGCTCCCAACTATCTCTTCCCCCCTTCACTAAAGTCCCAGTGATATCTGGACTCTGGTATTCTCCCTCTGTTTTGGTGTTTTCCCCCATTTTCGCGCTCTTTGACCCTTTTTCGGTGCTGCCCCACCTTGTTTTCCGACCAGGAAGTTTTTATTTTCGTTTCCAAGATATCTTGCCCGTTTCCCTCGTGTCTTTCTTGCCCCCCAGTTCCGGACTAAGTTGATACTCTTCGACTTTGCTTCCACCCCAACGCACTGGTTCTTGCCGGCGCCTAGTTCTATGCCACCATCTCTTTTTTGTGCCTCTGTTGTATGGTATCGTTTCTTTCCCCTTTGTCCCCAATCCCCGTAATTCGGCGGGGAGCGAAGCTGCCCCCGTTGTCCTCTTCTATATCGTTCTTTTTGCTTTTCTCTGATTTTTTTTCCGTCGTCTTTTGCTGTTGTCAATTTCGTATGCCGTCGACCCGTACAACTCTGCGTCGAGATCAAGACTCTGTGCCAATCCCTCGCTGCTGCCAGATGCCCTTTTTTCTTTGATTTCCTGTTGAGTGCCCTTGCTGTTTCTTTCCAGCTATTATTTTCCCATATAGTACCGACGAGGATCTTTTACCCTTTTCCTAATCGAGCCAGAGTGTTCTCGGTTTTCGTAGTTCTGTGGTTTTTCCACTTTGAGTGTTCCCGCCCGTCTTTCCTCTTCGTTCTTTCCCTTTTTTGTCCCCCTTGGGAGTCCACCTGCTTCACTCCCCTTCTTTCGGTCTTCCTTCTTCTCCCCTCCCAAAACGCACGTTTCTTTTTTTTGCTTCTCTCGTTGGGCCTACGCCATGTTCCGGAGAATTGCGCCTCTGCTCTCTGGGTTCTGAATTGCAATTTTTCGTTTGTGGGGTTTTTTAGCTTGCGCTTCTTGATTGAGTCGGTTCCCCATTCGTCTGACCCCCCCCTGGCCCAATCGTCTATACTCTTCTCGTTTGGACTCTTAGAATTTCCACCGGGAGTACCCCCTTTCAAAGCACTCAGTCTGGTTCAGCTCAGAGTTTGGTGTCAACTGTCGCGTGTGACAATAAGTTTCTTTGCGTTTAGCACATTGGGCCTCTTATCGCCGTCCGATGCTCCGCCGCCAGCACAACTCGCGAGGTCTCCATCGAAATAGTTCGTCACCTTCCCCCTTCCTGCTCGACTCTTTTCTTCGTAGATGTTCCCGTATACCTTGGAATCCTTCTCTCCCTGCCTCCCCAGAGCCAGAGTGACCAGGGTTGTTTGTGGCCTATTTAAGAACTACCCCTCCCGTCCTTCCATCAGTGTTTGTTCTCACCTACCCCGCCCAAGTGAACGTTCTCCTTTTTTTAATTTTTTCCCCCCCCGTTTTCTTGAGCGCGCCTTACCCCCCAGAGCCTCTACTGCGGTGACCCCCTTTCCGTTTGTTCGTGTCTTTGTGAAGACCTTTAGTGTGCTCGACGTTCAACCGACGGGGCTTCTTCTCCATGAAGCTGTTATTCCGGTCAATAGTAGAAGCTGCACGTATAGAGGCAGTCCTTTTGTCTCTAGTTTTCTTATCGACTTTTTGGCGTGTGCCCCTCTTCGCCCTTCCCGCTCCGGCTTCGCTTTTTAGAACGTTTTGGAAACAGAGTTCTTGCTGCAATTTGTTTATTTGGCCGTTGTTTTTTCCGTCGCGGGCCTTCCTTTTTACTCTTCCCTTTGAATTCGGATTTATCTCGTGTTGTTTTGTGTGTTTACTATGTACCCATACTGGCTTTTTGTTTCGTGAGATTTTCTCCCTACGTTTCATTTCAGTCTTCAGAGGCCCGGCGCTGCCTGGGCCTCCTCCCAATGGCCCCCAAAAATACCTGTCAGCCAGCAAATCATTACTCGCCCTAGTGTCTGTCCGCGCCACTCTTTTTTTTCTCCTCTTTCCATCTTACCCACCCCAGTCACGCGTCCCATCAGAGACCAGTGACTGCTTAACGCTTATTTTTTCTTTTTTCCGTGCTTTTCTCTATAAGCGTCATCTCTTCAATTCTTTTTAGGACCGGACAAAAGGTTTCTGGTTTTTTTTCAAAACATCCTACTCCCACTTCCCCCCTGGGTACACGCGTCGTTTTCTTCTGTCCGGGCTGTTCCGAGACCGACGAGTTTTACCTGCCTCCTCTGCAGTTAACGTAGTCAGTTTGCGATTGTACCTGTCGGAAGTCCCCCCGCTTGTCCGGGTTCTTCGTAGTGTTTGACTGATCTTCCCATCTACCCTGTGTAGTCTCTCGAGACGTTGCGGATCTTATGCCCCCACCCAACATTGGTAGTAGACTTCCGGAACATCTCGATCCTCTGATTGAAGAAGTATTCAACCAGCCCCTCCATTTGTTGTAAATGGCTTCCCTCTGGCTTCGGCGCTCTACGTAAACACAAAAACGTCTGTGATTTAGACTACTTCCAATGTGAGTACAGCAACGTCCCTGATTCCCTCGACGCCAGTTTGCCCCCCTCAGCCTCTTTACATCTTAGAGTATCTGTCCCTGGTCGCAATTTTTCGGATTCTCTTCGTCATTTTTTTCCCCTCTGCGCCTTATGTTGGATCGGGATGAGTGTTTCCCCTGTTTTACTGTCCCCCCCCTCAGAAATGCTTTCCTGAGTGTTCCCCCTGAAAGCCTCACCCAAAAAAGCGATTGCCTCCTCCCTGCTTGACTCCTTCACCTGTCTGGCGACTTTTTCGGCCCCCCCTTTTTCCCCACCTATTAATTTGTTTTGCCAAGAGATTTTTTAGTTATTCCCCCCTCGAGCAGCTTTTCCCTGTGGCAGGTTTTCAGTCCTTAATTGTGCGACTCTCATGGTAGTCTTCATGACTGTTTTTCTCTCCGACCTTTTTGCGTAACCCACTAACCCCCCCCCCCCCCCCACGGCCCACCCCTACGCCAGAGTAGACTGCTGAGATTTGTTCCCCCCCCCTCCTTTTGTGGAGTCCGTTGATGAGCGACCAATCTCCACTTCTATAGTTCTCGAGTGGCCGCAAATTCCCCCCCCTTTCCCCTTCTCGGTTGACTCAGGTCACGTTTTCAGGATGCAATGGGACATACTCCGTCTCTAAGCTTCTTCTTTCGGTGGTCCTTCTTGTCCGTTTAAGTCCGGGATGTAGACTCAAGAGTCAGTACTTTTACGACGTTCCCCACTTCTTTACTTTTCCCGCTTCGACTCAGCCCCTTGCATTCCCTCCGATTCCGCCGTTTTGAGAAATCTCTTCACGGAATTGAGTATTTTTCCCTCCCCCCAGCGTTTTAGGTGGTGTGTGCGAGATCCGAACAGATCTTCAAAACCAAGAGTAAAACAGCAGATGCTAGTACATTCCCTATCTCTTCAATCTGAAGTTCCCCTGTCGCCACTTGCCGCTTGAAGTTGTCTTCCCTTTGAGGTAGAGTCTACTTTTCTCTTAGCTTTTGTTTGTTTTTTTTTTTTTTTTTTCTTTTTCTCTTTTTTTTTTTTTTCTTTTTTTTCCTCTCTTTTTGGCGGGGAATGTGTTTTGGTTCCTCGCTCGTGACCCTTCCCATTTTCCCCCCCCACTTGAGTTTGCCTTCAGAGTTTTTAGTTTTTTCTCCCCTTTCGTAAGACACTCTCCCGTATTGGGAACCAAACCCCTGGCGTTCTTTAGGTTACTCCCCTTAGCCCAGATAGGCGTTGCTGCCTTTCTTCTTTTTTCCCCGCATCTGGTCTTCAGTCTGAGCCCCTTTTTTCCTGCCATTATTACCTGTTCGTCAAGGGATCACCTCCCTTCCCTTCCCCCGTAGGGATCCCCTCTGCTTCCGGTTTCTCCGGAATTTCTTGCCTCGACCTCCCCTTTGATTGTTCTATTTCGGTTCCTTTTCTTTTAGTCGATTATTTCGCGTCGTTGGCAAGTTCGTTAGGATAGGACAGCTGTTTGTCCGTACCGCCGGCCCGGCCTGCTCCCTCCCCTTTTAGCTTTCAAGTGGCCAATGGTTCCTCCTGCTTTTTTCCTCTTTTAGCGTCTTCTTTCTCCCGCTTCAGTGTTGGACCAGGCTCTCCCTTCTTTTTTCCTATTCCGTCTGATTTGTTTGGTGAAAGAGGCCGTGTCCTTGTGCCCCCCTTTCTCCCCCTTTCCCGTCTGAAGGCAGCCCCTCATCAACTGTTTCGAGTAGTCTTTCCCTTTGTTCCTCCCCTTCCCATTCTCTCCATTTTTTTACCCGGTCTTTTTGTCCCCCACCCAGGACCCGTCCCCCAAATTCAACACAGCGATGCGGCACCCAGAGACTTCTTTGCGTTTCCGGTTGTTGTCCTGCTTCCCCTTATTTCAAGCCTTTTTCGCGCTTCACCCCCAGCTCTCGTGCTATTCTGCTTTTTTTCCCCCTGTCCCGGTCCACTGCTTTCTTTATTCCAATTTATGTGGATCGCTTTTAACCACTCGCTTAGGTCATGTCCCCCCAGGCCGCGTTTGTCCCCGGTTGATCCTTTCAGCCACCCCCCCTTTTGCTTATCGGCTGGTCCCCCCCCCTTTCCCATGCCCTCCTGATGGACGGCAGACTCCCAAGTTCCTCTCCCCCCTTCCTTGCATTCTACTCTTATTTTTTCTTTCCTCCCCCCCCCTTCCTTTTTGTTGTTGTTGAGCTCGATCATGTTTTTTCTCTCCACTTTTTTCCCTTCGCAGTTCATCGGTTCGGTGAGACCGCGGTTTTGGGAAGGAACTTAGAGAGGGTATGCTTTTCTTTTTTCTTCCCCTCAGGAGCCACCTCTTCCCTCGCCCTTGAAGATCTGGTTGACCCTTCTTACGTTCCCTCCCCCCCTTCCCTCACTTTGGACCTCACCCGTACTAGAAGAGACTTCCGTGGATTTGCGAGCTATTCATTGTCGTCTTCTTTTTTCCGTGTCTCGGCGAACCGCACGATGTCTTTTTTTTTTCGCTTCCCTTTTTTTTCGTTTTTTTGCTTGGGCGTTTTGCCAATTTTTTACCTTTTATTTATCCCCTCAGTCTCTGCAATTTTGTTCCCAGATGGTTCTCCCTCTCCCTTTATGAGTGATGTTTTTCTTTCTTACCCGTCCGAGTTTGAAGTACCGGATTTTTCGTGTCTATCGTGATTTTCGGGACGCACTAGCCCTCCTGCAAACCTTGCTGGGAGGCATGCTTCCCTCTCCTCCTTTCCTGAGCCAAGATTTTTGCAGTTCGTCGGCGTTTCCTGCGTCCTTTTTATTAGCCGGGGCTTTTTTTCTGCACATGCTTTGCAGTTCATTTCCGCCATCGTCTCCTCGGTACGCGTCATTAAACCGTCCGCCCGTCGGGCAATACCGTATTCTTCTTTTCTCTCCTTTTTCCCGTTGTTTCTGTAGAGTCTTTCTTTTTCCTTTTTTTTGCTCTTCTAAACGGTTTCAGGGATGGTTCCGGTTGCTCGCCCTTGAGTTCCCGTCTCATGCTCGTCCTCCGGCCTCCCCGAGCCGGGGAATTCTGATTACTCATCCCTCCTATCCTTCTGGCTCTGGAGTCTTTCCTCGTTTTCTTTTTTTTAAAATCTGGACCCCTTTCTGTCTCCGTAGGGTTTCATGTCACATCCTTCTCCGGCCTGTTTTCGTTCCTTTCCACGAGCTCGCCCTTCTTTCCTTTCTCTCAGTTTTGACTTTAGAGCCTTCCTGCGCCCTGTCTGTTTTCAACCGCATTTCCGATGTGCTTCCTGGACCTCCCCTTCGGGTTTGACCCTCTTGTTTTGTAGATCTGGCTCGTTCTAGTTTCACCACGCATTCCTCTTCTTTCCTGACGCAGGATTCCCCTTTCTTCTTTTGAGTCTTGCTCCCTTGCGTCGCCGTGCCCTTTTTTTTTTTCCCTTTTTGCGTACCCCCGATCGTGACCCAACCTCTCTTCTCGCCCTTTTTTCTCCCTTTTTCTGTGTCCCGCACTGCTTGGATGCTTTCTTTTTTCTATATTGTATTTGTCCTCCTCTTTTTCGTCACAGTCTTTCAGTTACCGTCTGGTTCCCCCGTTCTTTCCTCTGACTTCGCTTTTTCGGCGTTTCCCCGCTTTTTCATTGACGAGGGCGTAAGCTTTTTTTGGCCCCCCCCTCTTTTCTTCCGGATATCTATTCAGTCCTTTTGTGCCCTTCCACCTCTTTTGTCCCCCCCTCCCCTGCCCTGGATGCTTTTTTCCCCCTGCGCTTTCTTAACCTCCCCCTTTCCCGCCCGGAGATCCTGTTTGGAAATACGCCACATTTCCCCATTCGCCTTTTCTGCCCCGCTGACGTCTAGGGGAGGAGTCCCATCTGTGGGTTTTTTTTTAAGTCCGTGGGCTGAGCTGGTGAGGCCCGATGCCACAGTTTTTGAACCCTCTATTCCTACGCCCGTTTCACCTATGAACTTTTCCTTTGCAGGAACGAACTTTACCAGTCTCCTCCTGAACTGGCGCTAGATTCACTTGCTGTCTGGCTTTTCCAATGCGTTCCCCCCGGTCTCCCTTTACGGGCTTTTTTTCTCCGTTTGTTTTTTTGTACGTCTCATCTCCTTCCTTACCCTTTAGGTCTCAGCACTTTACATTTGAACTCGGGGTGCCTCCTTTCTAGCGTTGGATCGAGAGTATGTTCTCTTCCTTTTTTCTTTCAGTATATCCCCTTTATCCTCGGACAGTTGTTTCGTTCTGGGAAGATGACCCCTTTAAGACTTGTGCTGTTATATCCATTTTCTGCCTTTAGGGTTCCCTCCTCGTTGACTTTCATGTAGCGCTAGGCTTTAACTCTTCTGAACTCTGGTTTACCCCCCTTGCGTGTGAAGGCGTTTTTTTCCCTAATGGCTGGCTCTTTTGTATCCGACGGGGCTTACTGAAGAGTGTCTTTGGTAAAGTAGACTTTTTGAGGAAATATCCTTTACTTCAGAACCGTGATAGAGGTGGGATTTCCAGATCCTGATTGTCGACCCCATTTGACTTTTTCTGACCCTTTTAGTGATGCCCCTTCTCCCGTGATCCCTTCAAGGTAGTGATGGGATGAACCTTTTTTCATTTTTCCTGGGGTAGAAGGCCGCTCTTGGCACTACGCCGCTTTTGTTCCCCTCGTCGTTTCTTCATCTCTTTTCCCAGTGGATGGTGTTTGGGAGAGTTTTTTTGATACGTAGTACTCAGTTCAGGAGGTCTTTAGGCCCAGGTCCTATGCTCCCCACCCAACCTTTTTTTTTTTCCCCACCCCCCAAAACCATGTTTACGCCCCATGGCCCGCCCTTTATTTTGGATGGATGGGTCGGGATGGGAGGGTAATGGCACAGCTTCTTACCGATTGGACAATACGCTATCCTCCCCCTGAGACCCCTTGCTTTTTTGGACCCCCTTTCTCCCTTTACGAGTTCCTGAAAGCGGCCCCGAGTTAAAGCGTCCATGGATAGTCAAGCATTTTTTCCGCAATGACGGTTACACCCTCCCTTTCAGTTCCACCCCCCCCCCTAACCAAACGCCCTTTTTTCCCACCTCTTTATGAGTCCCGGGGATGCGTTTTTTTTTGCCCTATCACGCCTATTGTGAACATTGATTCCTCATCCCATTTTCAGCAAGTTGAGACTGTTTCTAAGTCAAGTTCCACCCTCTTTTTTGGCTTCGGTACGGTCCGGCTTATTCTGTGACCCCCGCGACCCTTGATTTTCTTGAGTCCCAGAAGACCTTTTTCTCTATCTGCAAGTGCAATTTTCCAGAGATTCCCCAGTCTCCTCGGCATTCTTAGAGAAGTCGGCACATCCCCTATTTTCGGTTGGTACCCCCCCCCCCCTTTGCTTTCGTCTGTATGGCAGTTTTTTTGGAGGCTAATTCTTCTCCCACACACAGTTCTGCTCTGCCTCCCTGACTTTGACCACCGTTGGTCCATTCCCACTTTAGCTTTGCACCGTCTTGCGAGCAAGAGTTAACAGCCTCACGTCATGAGGCTTTTGCCTTCGAGTCGGGAATGGTGAGTCATTTTTTTGCGATTTCCGATCTTTTAACTCTCCTCGCCTACTTATCCAGCCGGTTTTTTGTGTTCGACCCTGATTTCAATTTCAAATTACGTCAAAACATCACCCCTGAATGTTGAGTCACTCTCCAAAAAACCGATTGACCAACCTTTTCCATACCCAACTCTGATCTCAATCGACACCTTACTCCACACTTATCAAGGGATTTTTTATTCCCACGCTCGAATCTGAGGCTTTTTTAACCCGGTTTTTCCCGGTGTTTGGAGTGTTTTTCTGAGTCCTCTGACCTTTTCACCTTGTTGCCCTTTCTTGCACCTACGGTTGCGACCCCAGGGCCCACCCCCTTGACCAACTTTCCCGAAGTGACTTCTTCTCTCTTCCCCCCGCGCGTAATCGGCTGTAAAAACGCCCTTCCACCCTGACAGGGGTCCTTCCCGGAGGTTGACTCCCTTACATCTCTCTTCTCTTCGTTTTATTGATAGTGTTTGCGAAATTGCACTCTGTTCGTTAACCACATTTTCACTCCTGTTAGATTCCAGCCCGCTTTCTTGAGAGAGTCCTTTGGTCCCCCCGACTTTGCGGTTTCAGTGCTTTTTGAGTGCGTTCGTACGTTCAATTGTCCCCCCCCCCTCCCCCTTGGCTATATTTCTCCTGATTGCGGATCACCTGGACAGACGTAGGCCGGACTAGTGAATTCCCCCTAGTCAAGGAATCTTCTGTCTTTCCACTACGTTTTTACTGTGCGTTTTTGCTCTAAGATACCCGATCATTCCCCCCCAGAGCCCCGCTATTTCCGTACTAGTTAGCCTTGGCCACCGCTTCCCTTTTCCTTTTTTTCCCTTTTAGAGAGGCTTCGTGTGTTCTTGCCGCTGGGGACTCTCTTCCCGGCGAGAACTGCTCGGTGTCGCTCCTTTGCCGTTTGGCAATCACACCCTTGCCGGCCCCCTCCCCCCCGAGGAGTATGGTGTTGTAGCCGACCTCCGTTTTTTCCCCTTCCCCCTTCGTTTCCCATGATTTTTGAAACCCAATAACCCCTTCTGATCTACTTTTTCATGACAACTCGTGATTTCTTTTTTTTTGGTTTTTGCTTAGAGATCTGAGTTCATAACTCTCTCCCCCCTTTTATTTTGAGAAACACTCTTTGTCTGAGGAGTGTCCCTTCCTTTTTTAGAGAACCACCCTTCCTTTCCCCTGACATATTCTTGGTGGTCAAAATTCTGATACCCCCAGGTTACCCCCATAAAGGACAGTATCCTACTCGACTACTACCGTGGACCTTTTTCCCCCCTCTTTTTTTTTTCCTTTGCTTCTTTTTTTTGTAGTCTCAGTACTCTAGGCCTGTCCTTCTAATTTGATGTCCACTTTGCTCCTGGAAGCCTTGGGATATGGAACCTGTAAGAATCTTTCACTCGACATCTACAAAACCTGCGGCTTCTTATACGCATTTTTTTTGATAGTCCCCATCCATGTCATCAGCCATTCTTGGTTGTGGACCCGGTTTTTAGCCTCTTTCGTAAATCTCCTTTTACTCTGGGAGAGTCCAGCTTCTCCCAGTTTTTTCACCGGCATCATCCCTTTTTCCCGGAAGAGACTACCACTAACCCGTCTGTACTTTCCTGCCTCCTTTTTTTTACGCCCCCTTGTTATCATAGGCTCTCAGAGTTCAACGCTTGACGATTTTCCCCCAGTCACACCACCACAACGTGCGCAACAGTTTCCCTTTTTTCTCTTATTCGGGGAATACTTGTTTGTCCCCCCCTTCACGAAATATGAGTATCTCCTGCCCACTGAGCCTAGTGGCCACAGTCTTACCTGTATACCATTTGGAGGAGTTTTGGAATATTTCTTTCTAGCATTAAACATTTCGTTTCCTCATTCCGGTCCTGAATTTGGTTGATCCCCGAAAGCAACCCTCCGCCCAGAGCTGCTAGTGTATTACCAACTCTTCCTTCCTCCCCCCCCCCCCCCCCCCCTCACTATTGGACGTCTAGTTAAACCGTGCGAGGCCACGACTGCATGCTTATATTTTTTTTTTCCCTTCCCTCCTTGTTTTTTTTTTTTAGTACGTGATATATTTGAAGTATGTTCTTATTGTTTTGACCACGGGTTTCTTCGGGCCTTTTTCGAGGAGATTTTCCTTCGTTGTTTCAATACGGCGCTCGTGTCCTTCTTTTTATGTTTTTCCCTTTTTTTAACTTTGTTCCCCGTCCCCTCCGTTACTGTGTCAGTTCGATATTTTGAAAACACCTGCTGACTTCCCGCTTATTTAATAAACGACTAAACTTGGTTGACCTTCCCCTCACAAATCGCCCCGTCAGCTTTTTTTTTTTCTTTTCTCCCTGAGTCGATTCCTGTTTTTTTTTTCCTTCCCGACCTTTTGCAACGCTTTCGCAGTTTTTCCGAACTTTTTTGACGTTGCCTTCGGGTGACCAGTTCTTTAATCTTTCCTTTTCGATTTCTTAACTTTTCTGTTACCCCTCGGCTCCGCTTTTTTTTCCTTTGTCGGCTTGGAGTACTTCCCTCATTTCGTGATGGTCGTAAAGGCTTACTAGTTATTTCCGACGTATCGTTGACCCGACGTGCCGATAGTAAACGTTTTTTTACCCCCCCCCCTCATTGTAGACCCAATTTTCTTTTTTTTAGCTTCTTACGAGTTCGTCCTTTTTCGTGCGTTTTTGAAGGGATTCCTTGGTTCAGTTCTCTCTTCAGGACGTTTTGATTCGGCACTCATTACAATGCACAGCCGCTCGGTCCTGATTTTCCCCTTTTCGATATCCCCCGCACTACCGGGGACAATTCCTTTCTAGTTTCGGTCGTCTTTGATATTTTTCTGGGTTTGACTGCGAAGTTCTTTTTTCCCCCCCGTCTAAGTTCAAGGGATGCGGGTGTTTTCTGCCGTTTTTCTTACCTTTTTAAGTCAGCTTTGCTCCTGAAGTTTGTCCGAGGACGGAGCGATCGTTCCGTTGTAAGCCCCGCCTCTTATATTCTCATGTGTATTCCTTCCCTTCTAGTTGTTATGTTGTGTTCACCATTCTTGACTATTTGTATTGAAGTGTTTGTTTTAATTTGATCCCCATCTGCTCAGGAATGGTTTTTTTATTTTTTTTTAAGTAAACGAGTGTTCTCAGTTCTCTCTTCCCGAGACCAAGTAGCTCGCCCTTCCCATCATATGCGATGACCCCACGTCCCTTGCGTGTTGCTGGAGTCGCTCGTTATGAAAACCCTTCTCTTTTTGCCCGCGTGTTTTATATGGTGTGTCCTTCTCGCTTTCCCCACTCACAGTGCGGGGAGCCGTTCCATCTGCGGCCCCACATCTCAGTATGCTGCCGTTCGGGTCTGCTCCGGGGGGAAGGTTCCAGCGCTTCTCTTCTCGAGACTTCCCTTCTACCCTGTACGGCGGTCCCTTCGCTCCTCTTCTGGTTGACCGTTTTGCTTATCCGAGCGTTGTATGTTTTTTGAGCTATGGTCTGTTCCCACCAGAAGATTGTCCTTTTCCCCTTTCCCCCCTCTCAAGGCTGAGAGGTGACTTCCGGCCCTTTGTAAGAGTTTTATCTGTCTGTTCCTCTTTTTTTCTTTTTGTCCCGTTTCCTCCCCAAGATCTTCCTGCTCAATTTGTTGAGGTTTTTGGACGTCTTTCTATGAAGTATCCTAGTTAGTTCCTTTGTTTCCCCTTTTGTCTGCCCACAGAGGAGTCCCCCCCCAGCTACGCCCCTGGGGTTTCCTTTCTTTTCTTTTTTTGTCTCACACCAAACACTGCCACCCGTTGCCCCCTGACTTTATCTCGCTTTTGTTCCCAGAAAATATTGAGTCCCTTTGAATGCCTCCTTCTCCCGATCGCCTTTTCCTTGAGTTTTCCCATTCCGCGTTGGTGTATGTCTTGCTCTGACATGCTGATTTTCTTTTTTTTTCCCGTGTTTTTGTGTTGACAACTTCAAACGAGATCTCCACCTTCTTCCCCTGTTTGTCAGTTTATAGAACTTTCCTGAACTTGGCCTACACCCCATTTTTTACAGTCGCAATGTTCTTTCGCTCGTGTGAGTGTCACCCTTTCCCGCTGGTTTTGAATACCTTTTTTACTTGGTGCCTTGTTTTGACACTTTTTTCCTTTGCTTCTAGACCCCGGGTCCTTTGTGGTTCCTCTCCATTTTTTCGACGCCCACGCACATCGCTCTCATGTTTTTCAAACTTCCGTCCTCCTGGTTTCTTTGCACACTGCGGGCCTATAGATGGCCTCGAGTCTTGTGCTTCTACCTTTTCTTTTTGAAGATGAGCCCCCCCCGGCTCCTTGAAGTTTTTCCTGGTCGCTGGAACGATTTCCAGCCAGACTCCCCGATAAGAGTTTTTTTCTGCCATTCCCTTTCAGACCCCTTCCCTTTGGTTCCCCCCTGTAGGATTGATCATGGTTGCCTAGTCTTTTGGCATCCTTTCCGAGTCGTTTTTTTCTACGCCCTTTGTGCAAAAGGTGCCATTGGAATTGAGTTTTTCCGCCCGTTTGGTTTTTGATTTCTTGCGTCTTCCCCAACCTACGGGAGTTCCGGCGGATTTCCGGGAAATGTCCTCTCCCCCATTCCCAAGAGGAGGAATTCACCTGGCTTCGGTTTGGTTCTTCGCTACCCCTTATTGGCCGCTTGCGCACTGCAGATTTGAGCCTCCCCTTCCCCTATTTTAGGCTTCTCAGTAAGTGTGCGGGTTTTGATGTTTCCACCCCTGGTTAGTTGGCCGTTTTGGTCTTTGCCTGCCCGGAGCGTGTTCCTCTTCGACTTTTTGCACCAACCAACTTGGCA
>Ga0179593_1583014_pt1 | contig 17337 bp, 17 predicted proteins | sample CZODoug2_1_08_16_FD_185931 | JGI IMG/M metagenome (GOLD analysis project Ga0179593, IMG submission 185931) | Vadose zone soil fungal communities from Angelo Coast Range Reserve, California, USA - CZODoug2_1_08_16fungal (PacBio error correction) | ecosystem: Environmental > Terrestrial > Soil >... | reverse complement strand
TTAACGAAATGAGGACTTGCATTACATTGATCGCCACCAACCACTTCATTCTGGAAAGGTCGACCGCCCTATGACGTGCATCCGGCTTCCGTTTGGCCAAGTTTCCTGACCGTGCGGACAAGAAGGGGACGATGAAGGCCTAGTTGCGGCGATGGGCCCGTTATCGTTGCTCCCCTCCTCGTGGACCGAAGGGACGGGAACCCGGTGGGCGAAAAAGAGGGCCGAGAAAGGCACCGATTCAGGCGGGGCCTATTCTGTCACGGGGGATCCCCCCAAATGGCGGGCCAGTGTCTAAAGCGTTCGGGCTCTCGAAACTGTGCGACACCAAGGGCCTTGCGTGGATTGGAAGGAAATTTGGCTCCTTGCCGTTTGGCGGATTTGAGCGCTTTTGTGACGGGTTCTTAGAAAGCGTTGATCCCCGTGTTTGCGGAGGAGCCTGCGTTAATTTCTCAAGGAGTCGCCGCCTTCCTTCCGTGGGTCGACATTCCCCCCCCCTCACCCCCCTTTTTTCCCCCACAGTACTCCTGTCCCCTTCAATCGAGACATTTCGTCGATGATTGTCTGGAATTAACAATAAAACGTTGCCATTTCTGCCACCGAAGAGGTCAAGTGAGTGGCCAAGCCGCTTTGGCTCTCTCAATCTTGCTTTCTTTGCCGGCCGATGATGAACCACCAGGACTTCTTCGCGTTGGATGATTCGCCGTATTTCTACGTGCGGGCCTCTCCGAGGTCGGAGGGACCTTTTCCAATGTTTGGAGGAGAAAGGGACGTATGATGGTCCCGGTTCGTCGGCCACTTAGCAAAATGCCCTTTTGACAGCCCAACATGTTCCACACTGGTCACATCTCATATGAAAAGTCAAAGGTGTGAAAGCGTTGATGAAACCCTGTGTTGAACTAATTCTAACCCCAGCGCCCCCCAACTTTTTCTTTTCCTCAATTGTTTGCCTTTCGTCCTCCTTGGGGTTAATTTGGCCAATTCTCACTTCGGACGCGTGCTTTCTAGGAAGATAGCCTTCCCCCCAATTACCCCACTAAAATAGGGGAATTCACAACCTTACGTTAACCTCCTGACGTTGCATCCTGGCCGGACAAAGTAAAAGCCAGTTTGAGGGGGTTCGGCATGGAGTGAGGAAGGGCCCATGAATCCTTTATACCTTGGTGGCGTTTGCCAACGCGACATCACCACTCCGCGGTGTTGAGCAGGGGCCGTTGGGGGCGTGCCCCCTTCCCTGTTTTTGGCCCACTTCCCCGACAGCTAAGCCCCCCCCCCGTTTCCGTTTCGGTGTTTGCCCCAACTGTCTAAACCCTTGAACCCACATTCTTTTTATCTTATCGGCAGAAGAAAATCTTAAACCCCTGGCATCACAATCCCTCTTTTTACACTCTCATGGTCAGCGTCTGAAAAAAACGAAAAAAAGGATGGTCACACTTTTCGCCTTGGTCATTTCGTGCATGCGCGCAGAGATCGGGTAATGTCTCAACCCGTTCCATCGTTGAAATTTACAGGATGTGCTAGAGCTCTTTGGGCTTTCCCCCTCGTGGCGGCATGGGTTGATGCCGACCAACCCCGCTTGATGTCGGGCCAAAAAGTCGAAGTTGGCTAAGGGTCTTGGCAGTCTAGACGGAGTGGTTTTCTTCTCTTTCGTGTTCCCTCCTGATTTGGAACCCACAGAGTTCCGCCTCTCACCGACGCCGTCTCCCTCCCGGGGGGGTCTGCAATGATGAGTCTTCCAATTTTTCCTTCATCTAAGCCGATCACAGTCACACATTTCTTGCGGGGAAACATACTGGGCTGGAGAAAGCAGAGGTTTTAGTTTGCCGTAAGTTTCTCGCGTGTTTTCAGGGCATTAAAAAGACCCCCTTCGCCTCCATCGAAAACGCCCCTGTGAATCAAACTCTTTGTAGCCCCTTTACGCTCAAAGCGGAGGGGTCTGGGAATATTCCTTCTCAACCCCACACTGCGTGGCGCTATGAACCAAGTGTCTGTTAGATGAAAGGCGATTCGTTCTTTCCTCCTTACCCCAGCTGCATAGGTGAGCACCAGCTGTTGAACGGGACACGCAAAAAGGCACGATGTATATCTTTTCCCCTCCACTACTCCTGAAAACCAGGGTCGGCGGTGTCTTTGACTGGTCTGGTTTTTTTGCATCCCAAAAGATACCAGCGGACTTCATTTCCTTTCATCGGGTTTTTCCTTCACACGTTTCTTGTAAGTATCTTTTCCCGCGGCCCCCTAAAGTGAAAACTGGTTGGCGCCAGCATTTCCTCCTTGCAACTCCTGCCCAACGTTGTTCATAGGTGTGTTTTTTTGGCAAAAACGAGCCTTTTAAATTGCTTTTTACTTGCTGCGAGATCACCTCGGCCGGCGGGCGCGGATTTTCTTGATTCGGAGTTCATTTCCCCTCTCTTCCAGCATCAGTGAGCTGGGTGAACTGTGGCCGGAGCCACCGCGCGGCCAACCTGGAGCTCGGGATTAAAGTCTTGGAGCTTTGCTTCTCTGGTCTCCGTCCCGTCATTCAATTATACGTTTGCAAACGGCTTTTTTTACTACCTCTATCCTTTCGTCTCCTCGTCCACGATTTTCGGCCCGCCGTCCATCTATCTATTCTTTCCCGGTGTTGTTGTTGTCTTATCTCGTCAAAGTGGGGAAACGTTTCCTTCGAGCACTCCGTAGGGAGGGAGGTACGGACGGGACCCGGATAAGGGATATTCTCATCCTTTTGTTTTCACGAAACGTTTATTCCCCTCTCGTCTCCCGGTGTAAGCCAAGCGCAAAACTTTTCTCTCTTCGCTCCTTACATGTCGCAGCGCGGCCTGGATAGCTCCGCAAAAACAGTGTCTGTGATCAATATCTGTAAACGAGAGCTTTCAGGACCTCGAGGAACATGTAATGAATCCCCCCTTCCCCCACAAAAAGGACTTTGAGAAAGTAAACAGTTTAGCCCCCCTGGTTTGACCTGACTCCGGGCCTGGTCAAACAAAGGGATTGGGCAATGAGTGGTTTGTCTAGTTAGGGGGCCAAAGGGGACCCACAAAAACCCAGGTTTGACACACATCCAACACAAGCCCCGGGGTCCTTCACCGTAATCCAATTCCCAGTGCCAAAGATCGGGTAACAACGCCAAGCCAACGGCGTTTTCAGCGGCGACCCAGAGAGAAGTCTTGAATGGGCCGGGACACCCAGAGGCATGGGGGATGCGCACACTTTGAGTTCCTTAAAGAGTCTGTCATGAGGGACCTACTGAACGAAGCTCCGGGCGCGGCAACCCGGTCACAGACAAAGTCGAAACCCAATGGGTATTTTTTTTCGGGTACGGTTAGGGCGCATTACTATTATTGGGGGGGAGGCTTGCGTTTTTTAGAGATGAGGTCAACCATCGTGGATAAGAAGGAGCTTGGGATATCTTTCGTTATCTATTGAGTTTTTCCATGCAGGGCTCCCTCCAGTTGTGAAGGGCTGGTCACTTATTCGTCCCCCCCCCCGGCTCTGCTGACTTCCCAAGGATAATGTCTTTCCCCCCCCTAAGGGCGTCGGAATGGTGTTACGCATGTTGTTAAGAGTTCCCGAAAAGTCGGATCCCCCTTGGTGCCGGATGAACGGCTGGGCTGCTTACAGAAGGACATTAAGGGGAGCGCCTCTTCATGTGCTTGGGCGACTGATCTATTGCGAAGTTTCTGGCCTCCCCCGCGGCATGGGGGACAAGACAGCAAACAATCAGGGTTATTTTTTCCCTCTCCCAAATAGGGAGAGATAAAAAGAAGTGACCCGGTTTGAGGCATGAGGAGCCCCCACCTTTTACCAGTACCCAGTCTCGACCCCTCCCACAATCTTAGCTTTTACATTACTCTTTTGCTCGGTTTGGCGGGACCAACCGGTGCCACTGGTAGCCCACGCGCGGTTCGATTTTCCAAATTTCCCCTTATTTTCAATATTAGTGGCGGGTTGAAAGTTTTCTTCCCCTCCCTGGGATCTGCCAAAGACTATTTGACCCCCCATGCGCGGGGACAGCTTGTCACCTTTGGCGTTTGGATTTAAGGGAATTTCTTTCCATTTCCATCCCCTGTTTTCCCAAAAAGAACATATATGGCGATGTTCCGGGCCCTTACTTACCGGACGAAAGGATGAAAGTTTGGGTTCCCCTTTCTATCTTTGTGGGTTTTAAACAAAGGGCCTGAAGGAAAATTTCCCCCTCCGGGAACTTTTTTTTTTCTTGCTCTGGGGGGGAGGGAAAGTTTCTCCCCAACTTTTCCGGTGAGTTCATTGTAATGAGACTGGCCCCCAGTCGGCCCCCCCCACCCGTGGCTTCGTGCCTTTTTGAAATCCATCTTTCCTTTAAAGTAAAACAAAGTCTCACCTGAAATTGTTTTTAGAATCCTTTGAAGCCAATTAAAACCCTCTTTAAGGTGCTTAGTGACAAAGTGGAGTTACCCCCCCCCCAAGTTCGGGGGGGGCACTGCTGCATCCAAGATGAGATTCCAAGGATTGTGCAGGCAGGCGGGGAGGGGCCAGGAGATAAAGAACATTCGAGGGGCAGGCAAAAAAAAACAAAGGACCGGGCATTATTGAACAACAATTTCGGGGGGGCGAGCCGCGATCCAGTGAAACCTTTGGTTTGCCACGCGGAGAATTTTTCCACTTTGGGCACGCCAAAATTATTGACTTTTAAAAGTCCCGTTGAAACTTTGCTGGTCCCGTTTTTTGAGCTTTTGACATGTCCAACATTGCTTGGCCACCCTCAGCGTTCCTGCTCATTCACCCCTTCACAAATGGCCCTCTGCCCTTCCGCGCTGCGTCGTATCAGTGGGAATGCCAGAACTCCACGGCTTTCGGTTCCGGGTTTTGTTCAGGGAGGTCTGCTTCTCCCGACAATCTAGCCCAAGATTGTTTCCAACACCCCTCCCTCGTTATGCTCCTGGGGACTTTCTTATTGGCCACAGTCGGAACGTTGCTCGCGGGCGGGTTCCGCAGATAAAGGTACGTGGTGCCGGGGGAGGGTGGTAAGGGGCAACACTCGTTTCATTAGACCGCGGGGATACCGGAGTCGGAAAGGCTCTCAACGGGTATCAGCGCTCTAACAGACCTTGATCAACACAAACCCGCTCCTAAATTTGTTCCCCAAAAAGGCTTCCTCCCGCTTGCAGCCGTCAAATCCCCGTCCCAAAACGTTAGGGGCGGCGGCTGCTTTGCTAAATGCGAGCCCCATCTGGTCCAGGATTACGTGGGAACAATTCCTTCTTGGCCCCGGCAGGAAGAGCCCCTTTCCTTAAGAGTTATGGCCAGTTAACCGGCGAGGTTAACCGTCTTTTTGTTTTCCTGATGAAAATGGGGGGGGATGCAACCCTTTAAAGAGTTTTACGGCCATACGTTTTTTCCATGCCCCCTCCTGAGCCCCCCCTAAGTCCCTCCTCGGGACGTTCGGAGTTCGCACCTCCAAACGCGCGGAAACCGTCCCACCTGGAAACTTAGAAATAGAGGGCGAAATGCTTTTCGATTTTTCACCCTTTAATTCTCACAAGGACAATTTCTTTCTCTAGATAACCCCCCCTTTCCTCTCCGTCGTTGAGATAATACCCACTGCCTTCTTTTCCCCCATCTTTACCCCCCTTCATTTCCCTGGGCCTCCCAGTCCTCTTTTTCCTAACTGCTATGCCGTGGGGGTTATTTCCTAGATAACGTGTTAGAGGGCTTGGGTGAAAGCCTGCCCCTTGTTGCATGGTATATTTTAGGGTCCTCGATGGAAGTAACCTATTACTTTCTCCCCATTCCCCCCTGAACCGAAATGAGGTACAGATCCTGGAAAGCCCTTGGGAGGCCGAAGGAAGTTGTTATCGGGGGAATTGAACTTGAGGCAATCGGGGGGGAGGTCTCTCCTTTTCCTGCCGGATCACGAACGTTGGACAATGGGATGCGTTCGTCTTAGAGTTCGGACGTTGGCTTATTGGATCTCTTTTTCTTACCCCTTGTCTTTCTAAGGGCGTGATCAACAGTGCGAGACGCGTCCTACCTCTGTATGCGTCCGCACATTAATTCTTTTTTCGGGGTCCCCCTGCGCCCCCCTCCCAACCTTTGCTTTACACCATCAAGCTTCCCTTGCAAATCTAGAAGCGTTTCGCTGATGGCTCAAATAAACGACGTCAATATGGACATCTCGGGATGAGGGGGCCTCTCCCCTGGGCTGCTTTCAAGCGAGAGAAATTCTGCACCGGAAGGCCTTCAATGCCGTGGAATGATTTTCTTGACCGTATCTTTACTTGAGAGGCGAGGCGTTATTTGCCATTCCCCATGTTTGGGATTTCGTTGTGGTAAGTTTTGGGAATTCTCTTAAGCGTGCCCCTTAAAATTGTGACAGAAAAAGCTCCCCCCCATGTGTAAGCCCCAATTTACAAACCCTTTTCCAGTAGTCTGAAAATGTGAGTTTGGTATAACTCTTCGGGCCCCACCCTTTTGGATCGTGCCCCCACCGACCAAGTAAATTGCAGAGTCTTGTCCTGGTCTTGTTGTTTACCTTCCCCCTCCCCAAAAAGGGACGATGCAGGCCCGCCTAGTCCCCAAAATCACCTTCTGGCGGACAAGGGCCCAAGTCCACGGACCCCTGGATTCTAATTTGGGGCGAGCAAAGGAGAGTTTTTGCAAACAAGAATTGGATCCCTTCGGTTTTTCTCACCATCCCATAGATACTGTTGGATGTGAGAACCGAGCGTATCAAAACTGAGACTGCAGAAGGACCCCTCTTTTTTGCGTAAAAATTTTAAAGTAGCCCCCACTCGCCCGCGCCGCAACTGCAACCGTTTTTCAGGATGAACCTTTTCTGCCTGAATTGTTTCCCCCCCACAAAAATTCCTGGGTCATTAAATTCCAGGGAGTACGTTTCAAGAATCGGAAGGACGACCAGGCGGGGTCAAAATACTGCTTTCCCTTTTCCCTCTCCGGAAATCCCACCCCTGGTGGAACAGATGGTAAACGTTCGCATTTAATCTGGGGGCATGGCTCCCCACGGTCATGCTTATTAGTCAACAGAAGTTTCTTTGTCTTTGACAAGAGGTTGCCCCCCCCTTTTCTCTTTCCCTATTTGGGATAAAGGTCGGAATGGGTGGTGCCCGGACAAAAACCCCTGGCTTTGTCGGACCCCACGAGGAAGTCTTTTTCCTCTTCCCTTACTTCTTGCGAGTTTTAAGTTACCTTCAGGCTCCGCCTATTTTGACCCCGTCTTTTTGAAACAAAGTTATCAATATTTATATAGTTTCACACCTCCCTCCTTTTTGTGGGCTTTGTGACCCCATGCGCCGGGTGGCCAGGAATCCTTTCGTTTAAGCCAATTTCAGCACCAGCCCCCTATATTTGCTCTCAACCCTTAATTCTCTGTTGTCTGGAGAAATGGGCTAGCCCTTAGCATGGCTCCCCCTGAGTGCGTGGTGTCACCTAAAGGCACCTCCCTACGTTAAAGTGATTCCCTCCCTCCCCCCTGAAGTGCCATGAACTATTTTTGGTTGTCTTTTGCGCTTTACAAGTCGCGTAGAGGGAATAGTTTTTCTCATTCACCACTGATGATCCTTGAACAAGGCCGCCTCCGGTAGTTGACGTCGAGGGCTGCCCGTCCCTCCAAACTGCTCAGTGGAGAACCATGCTTTACCTCCCTGTCCCCCCCCGAAAACGTCGAGATCCTAGAGGAACTGAGTTCTTGCATGACCCCTTTGGTTTTTCTTTTTTTTTTTTTTTTTACCGCTGCTAAGCGGCTTTGGCGCTTCCCAACGTTTGCTTATAATTCCAGAAAATCCCCCCCCGCAACGGACCACCCCCTCTTCCCCCGACTGGTCCCGGCAGAAAATAAAGGCGCGATGTCGAAAGAATTCTTTGGGACCTCCGTTCCCCACGTTTTCCCCCTTGTTTGTCGTTTTCCCCCCAAGAACGAGGAAGCAGCCAGGTGTCCTGGTTGGAACGCTGCCGGGAATTCTTTGACCCTTCTGCCGGGGATCTTGGCTTTTCTTTGCGGTATTTCGATTGTGCCTCCCCTACCGAGTCCAAGCATTTGTCTCTGACACCTGTGAGCTTATACTGAGGCAAAGCTGTTTTTTTTTTCCCATTGTCCTTAAGAATAAATCCTATAATTTCCTCTTGATTCACAAAGCCCGACGACGGTGCCCTAATCTTCAAAATATCACTTAATCCTTCGCTGTGAAAAGCTTCTACCTTTCCCCCCCTCCCCCGGTTTCTCCCCAGTTTTGTCGGCATGGTAGCACGCACGCCCAATCTTTGATCCCTCTATTGTTTCCATTTTGTTTTTTGTTGAGGGGAAGGTATTACACCTTTAATTTTTTGCCCCGTTGAGGAGGTTCCGATTCACAAGGGGGGGAGGATCGTCCCGGTCGAGAGGGAGACCGTCCTATGAAATTTTCTTTCAAGTGCGGTAGGCGACGTGCAAGAACTTTTATAATCCGGGTCCTCGTGACAAAAGTTTCCAGGGCTCTGATCTCGATCTCGATACTACTTCGCCCCACCTTTCCCCTGAAGATTTCGGAATTACATTCTCGCCCCAGGTGGGTCGTACCACGATGCTGTCCCCCCTCAAATTCCAGGGCCATCAGGGTAAAGGAAGCCCATCAAGTTTAAAAAGTTTTTTTCCAGAAAGGCTTCCCCTCTTGACTCGTTCACCTCTCCCCGTTTTTATTCCTTCCTCAAACCCGTTTGGAAACACTGGGTTGGATTTCATCGTTTTCTTTGTCCCCCGGTACAAAGGGGGCAAACGGGTGCGACCGGGAGTGCGCCTTTCGTTAACCCCCCTGCCCCCTCCACTCTTGCTTTCTGCATGTCTCGAATCCTTTAGTTGTGGAATTTTCGGAGACCTTTCCCCGGCTCAGAGCGCTGATTTGCGCGTTAAGATGCTGAGATGCTGAAGGTCAAAAAAAAGTTCCCCCTACACCCCAACTCAGGAAACCGGTTCAGTAGGATTTTCCTGTCCGGAGTGACAGCATCCTCTCGGTTGTCCTAGAGGGGTAGTTAAAAGAGTTTCTCTTCGTTCACTCTGTGGATTTGGACTTCCTTCAGCTTTCTCCCCTTGAGTGCACTTGGTAAAGTCATACACGGCAGTTTTGACTTCCTCCCAAACCTATTACTTCGGACCAACAGACATTTTGAGAGTTCCCATTGTACATCCGGTTTTTCAAATGTTGGTTTATAGGCGTTAGGGCCTCTTCACATTAGGTACGCCCAGGTAGGGCAATGATTGAACAACAACATGATCCGATCCCTGGAAAAGGGCGGTACGGCATCGGGGGTACAGCCAACGGAAACTCTTTCTAGAAGTCGAAAGGTGATTTCCCTTTCACCCTCCCGGAGGTCTTGGAAGTGATTCTGGCCGCAAAAATGGCGGGCATTTTGAACCCCTTGACAAAAAAGAAAACCCGTCAGGATGTGGACCAGAAAGTCCCCTGAGGAATCCCCCCGACTTGTTCCCAAACCCACTGCTTGTCTTCTTCCCACTCCCCCTTGTGAAAGTAAAAACCACTTGCCCGTCGACCGTGCATGCCCAACCCACGAGCGTTACCTCAAAGCAGGGTTTTTATTTTTTTTGTTTTATCACAAAGAACGGATGGTAAAGCCCCAAACGTTGGCGCCTTCCTTTGTTAAAACGTTCCCGACGTTAAAAGGGGACGGGTGAAGTTCACCCCCGGGTGGGGCCTCTGGGCTTTCCGCCGAGTACACACTGGATAAAGTTTACCCCTCTTTCTCCCCAGGAGGTTGGTCTTTTTTCAGGACTGATGGGAATCAACAACGGATCTTGACCTAAGGTTTCCGTCAATAGACCGACGTGTTTATTGTCCTAACTTTGAATATCCTTCTCCCGTCACCTTCTTTTTTTTTCAAAATTAGATTTTTCATTGGCTCACAAAACAAGCACTGCAAGTTTTTCCCAATTGATCGACTTGTCCTCGTTTTTCTTTCAGGGATTTTTCCCCCGATGTATCCCAAGAGATATTTTGACCCTTTTGACGGCGCGTTCTTCATAACCCAAGGCCGTTTATATGAATTGTTTTACTTCCTCCCTTAGCATAAAATGAGTATACTCTTACTGCTTTAGGGATAAAGATTAAACATACCAGGTCCTGTCTGTTATGTATCTAACCTCCATCTTGAAGGTGATTGTGGGAAATACTAGGCTTTCTAAGAGAAGCGACTTGACCTTGAGTTCCCCAAACCCCCCAGGTCAGTTTCCTCTCAACAAAATGATTTTTGCGGGGCATAAGGGGGTTTAACTGGTTTCTAATAAGCTCTGCCCACAGGTCAAAGCCCAAAAATTTCATAAACTCTTTCAAGGACAAGTTGTTTGGACCTTTCAGAACTGGGAGCTTGGCCCTTTTGGTAAAAATCTGGAAAGAGTTTCTTAACTGTTTGCTCGACCCCCCAAATCCCAAATGGGCGCTCGAAGAGATTGATTCTCTAGTGTAAATGAAATAAAAGGGGGATGTTGGGTGCTCGTTGGTACGTGTGTGTTGGTAAATATCTACTCCTCCCCCGAAACTCCCCCCTCCGTTTTCCAGCAGATCCTTTCGTGCCAGCCCCCCGGGGTGACCGTTCTAGGGTTATCAGCACTCTCTATGCTTCTTGTTCGGTAGACCCCCTGTTTTATTGGGGAGGAAAAACGGGGATGGGCCGTCGCCACCCCTATTCTTTTTCCGCGAACCATTTAGGGACCCACTGGGATTGAAAGTCTCCTCCCTTTGATCCCTCTTTCTAAGCTAAACCCCACAGGTCTCCAATCCTACAGGAAGTTTCCTGCCCAAAACCTCTACCCGAATTTCCCCGTACCTTCCAGCCAACCTTCGGATTTCCTTTTTGGCCGCTTAAATATTTCAGACCCCCCCCTTTTCCCTTAAAAAGCGATTCCGTTGGACAACCCCTTCCCGCCCAAGCCGGTTCCATTTTCGGGGCAAATAATGGTTGAGTCCAGGCGGCCCTACCTCCTCCCAGCCCCCCCCAACCCTCCATTCCTCCCCTCCCTCACTCCCCCACCTCCACCTCAACACCCCCCCCTCTTCCCCCCCACGCCTCACACCCACCCCCCTCTGCCCCCCCCACCTACCACCCACCTCCCTCCCCCCAACACCCCCCCCTCTGCCACCCCTTCACCCCCCCCCCCCCCCTCCCCACCCCCTCCTCCTCCTCACTCCCCTCACCCCCCCCCCTGCCCTCAGCCTGAGTGTAAGGGTATTGAAGATTTCGTCCTTCAAACACGTAATAGGGTTCGGCCATCGAGGCCTCCTTCCAGAATGGATTCATTCAGACTTCCCTGTTCTGCGCCTTCTCTACCCCTCACCCTGACACCAGGAATGCTGGAAACCTTATTCCGATGACATCTTACTGGAAATGCTTTTTTGCTCCCCAATGCTATAAGTCCTAGTGTATCCTATATATAGTTAATACCCCTCCGGTGTGTTTTTGAGCGTCCCTCCCATGTTGCACGTGAAGCCACTGTACATCTTCCCTATATATCTTTGGTTTTTCCCCGTCTTGTAAGAACCATCGTGAAAGGTGAGATGAGTATGCCAAAAAAGGAAATTTCTTCCTTTCTTTTCAGGTTTTCTAAGTTCCTTAGAAACTCTTTAAGTTGATTTAAATTAAGGGACCAGACTCCCTTTACTCAGACGTTGGAAAAGAAAGGATTTTTCCGACACCCCATTCCCCACGCTTCCGAAGGAATGCAACTGGATCCTGAAAAAGTGGAGGTTTGAAGTTAATCTTTCCTTCCCTTCCTTTCAATTTTTTGGTGCGGAATGCAGGATCTCTGAAAGATGGCCCGTTGCCGGAGTGGTATTCGAGTGTGAGGAGGATCCAGAAGCTTGAATTTTAAAGTGCGAGTTCCCCTTTCCCCAGGTCCTTATACTTTCCTAATCAGAGGTGTCGCCTTATTTTTTTTGCCCTGACATGACGCCCTTCCCTTTTTGTCCCCACTACTTCTTCCCCCGCATCCCCAAGGGGCTGATGGCTGCCCCATCCCCACATAAACTTCCTGCATGGCACTGCAAAGAGGGGGGCTGTGGAAAGCAGGAGGGCTCTGGCTGCGACTTCAACACATCTCTTTTGCCTTGAAAAAGATGAAAAACAGGTCACAGCCCAGCAGGTGGTAGGATCGTGAGGAAGGATACCGCGGAGGCACGAGGCCATGGTGGTCCCAGGTTTGTTGTATTTTTTCCTCAGGCCGGGTTCGCTGTTAGAAACACGCAAGCGTGGTTCCACCCTTAGGTTGAAAAACCCAGCCCACCACACATTGGACAGCCAAAACATTTTTCCACACTTGAACCTTTTCATATAATGCCATTGCCTTTCCCAAGTTTTTTTCTCATGCAGACAACCCTTGATCCCCCTTGATCGAACCGTCGACAACTTATACACCCGTTGGGTGGGTGTCGTCCCTCCGTGTTTTTCGCTTCTAAGGAGTTTTGAATCTTGCATTCTAGCCCTTGCGAGGTACCTTTTTTCCAAAAAACTTCCAAAGTCTGAGATAGAGCCACGCCTTGGAGTTGGTTGACATCGGGCCCAAAGACCCTCCCGGGAGATTCTTTGTAAAAACCCTCCTTGATTTTTTGTGGGCAGCAAATGAAGATTTTCCCGGTACTGTTTTTTGCTTTTAGGACATTCCAAAAAAAGATTTCGTGTTTCTGTCCCATGACAGGGTTTTTCTTTTTACCTGGACCCACTCTCCAACCGAGCGCATTTACCCCCGTTTCCGGTCCGGATGGTTTGGGAAACCTTATAATCCTTGGGCACCCCAACCTTCAAGGTAGTTCTTTTCTACCGGTGGAAGTCCAAAAGTCCAAATTCCGTGTGACCCTGCAGGTTTCCATTCTTGAATAATCTTTGCCACCTGTCTTTAATCGTTTGCAAACCCAAAGATTCCAAGTTTCTGGTCAAAACCGTTTCGGGTTGTTGTAGTTGCTGCCTTGGCGGTTAATTGCATCCTTAAAACACTGGAATTTTCCTGCACCTAACATGGACCGGGAAAACCATTTTTTTCCCTTATCTCGCGGCTACCCCCCTTTTGTCCTAATGGCCCCTTTTATGACGACCCCCCCTCGGATGCTTGCATGTAGGGGAAAAAGCCAGTTTTTCTTCACGGGCGTTTCGCGAGAGTGATGTACCCTCTTCTACCCACCCAACTCTTTTTTTTTTCTACCCGTAGGGTTGAGCCAAAGTTATCGGTCAAAAAGAATCCTCTTTTTTTTTTGGCTCTTTTTGTGCCCTCCCGGGGTTTCGGAGTATAAATCTTTACCTGCAGATCCTTTCCCCCTGACAATTTTAAATTATTAGGCTCGGATTATTTCACATTTTTCTCTTAGAGCCGCTCTTACTCCTGGGCTGAAACAGGGACCGCCTCTTTTTGTTTATTTTTCAAACAAATATAAGAAAGTCTCACGTAGAAGTTGCCTCTTCAACCTCCGGAAATTGAACCAACTGATCTCCCCTTAATTTAAATAGGGCCTGACGGACGAATAGTTGGCAGATACCTCCAAACAAATGCTTTAAGAACCGAACAACACAAACTTGTTCGGAAGAGTCGATCCAGGTCTCCCTTCTTCCTCCGCCTTAATATAAACAAAAGCTTTTCAAAACGCTTGAGAAAAACGACACCGACCTCTACGACACTTCCTCGAAAGTTACCAAGGCACTAATCAAATTGCCCCTTTCATTCCTGGGGTAGGAGTGGTGTGAAGTTGATCTCATCCTTGAAAATATTCCAAAGATCCCCCATCGGAGTGTGTTTCTTCTTCGGTGAACCAGGAAATAACGTCATCGCGGGCTCCCTGTGTGGTCCCTCTCCCCGAAACCCCCCCCGCAGGTTGACTTTGTCCGTTTACAAAGAACCTGGCCTTTCCCCAATAATCCTCCAAGTTTTTGTCACCTCCTTTTTTTTTCTTTTTTCCCACCCGGGAAACGTCTGAGCCTCCAATCTACATATGGTGCGATTGCCTGGATCCTCTGTTACCCTCAGGTCATTCTCTTTTCCCCCTTTTCTTTTTATTTTAGTGAGGTTGGGATACTCGGCCCTATTATCTCCCCAGTCTCTTTCTCCTTTTACACCTGTTTTTCGGTAGCAGTCCCCGCTGCGCAGCTGAGGAAACTGTAGTCCTTCTCAATTTACTTGCATTGCGTCCCCGCAGGGGGAACTAAGAATTTCAGGCTCCCTCTTCACAGGATTCACCGAACACGACCCTGTCGTCCTCCCTATTTCAATATTATTCCCCTTTTTGAGATGCCTCCTCGGTGCTTTAGACGGGGTCCCCTCTGGCATAGTCCCTTCTCTTTACTTCCCTATTCTATTGGGTTTGCTCGATCCCATCATGGAACAATTGACATTTTCAGTAGAGCCAGGCCGACCTTGCACCATGTTTGGTTAGAAACGCGTCTCATTTGTCCGTTACGAGGTCCCTTCTCTTCCTAGTCGGAGATCCTTTCTTCCAATTTTATGCCTGTTGGGGTTTTTCTTTCTTCGTCCCCTGGGGGCGTGACCGGCCCCCCCATTCTCCAAAGTGTCTCCTTTTTATCTTCGAAGCTACGGTTCGCCTCTTGCGCGCGAGGCACCCTTTTCGCGCCCACCAGGTCCTCTTCACTCTGTGTAAAGAAAATAGGTCGCCTAGGGTTTCACCCCCCCTCCTCCCAAAGCAAAACTCCCCAAATTTGCAACCTCGCCCGGAACTCCCTGAGATTCACCCCCCCGGCTGGGCCCCTCTATTCCCTCTTCACCTTTATGGAAACTGGTCTTTGTTTTCGTTTCTTTGGCCCTGAAACCCCAGGCGCCAAAAAGGGGGGAAGAACTCTCCAGTGTGGCCCATACGATCGGCCCAAAAGAACAACAATTTCGTCGGTATCTCCTGATGCCCCCTCCGTCCTTTCCCTACTGTTTTAAAGTTTCCTGATGCGAAACGCTCTGAGAGTATGGTTTCTCTGTTGAATGCTTTCCCAGCCGTCCTTTCTCCTAAACCACCCAGTAAAGGGAAAAAAAACTTGTCCTTTTCTCTCCCAACAAACACTTGGTACTAAATTTTTTGGGGCCCATTTCCTGGAGTGCGGAAGGTCTAATTTTTAAGCTTCTTATCTGGTACTTAAAAAGACCGCCTCAGCTTAGGGGTCATTATTTGGATATCGGAAGTTTTTCCCTAAACAGTTGTACTCCCCCTTGCTCCCGATCCCTTTTTAAGAATTGACCCAGGGAGTTTGACCATTGACCAAACCCCAATATTAGGATCACCCCCCCCTCGAATTAAGTTCTTCCACTCCGTTTTTTTTTCGGGGCCTAGACTTATTCCCTTGGGAGGACGAAGGGAGAAGGGCCCCCTGAGCTCATTATTTATGTTTTCAAACTCGAAACCATCTTTTGATCTGTATCCCTGGACGCTTTGAGGTACCCGGGACTCGTCGCCGGGAGACAACGGACACAAGAGGACCCGGACAAAACACAACCCTTTCAGTATTCGTACAAAATAAAGGTGGCGGGCCCCTGCGCCCCAAAGATTCACGTTGAAGACGTCTTGGCACTCCCCCCCTCCCTTACCTGGGTCACAGGGAAAAAACCCCCTTTCCAGTTCTTTTTTTGGCACTCTACTCCATGTTTCATCTTCACCCACTTGGTACAACCACCCAAAAGCGGTGTCTTTTCTCAGCTCTTCACAAGAATAACAGAGTTGACACTTAGGAACAGGGGGATCAACAAGCATGCGTTACCCCACCCCCAAAAATATTCTCAAGAAATCCGGTTTAGCTTTGTGGCTTTTAGTACCTTTTTCTTTCCCTTCTTTTCCAGAACAAAAACAAGTATTGGTTAGCCACAACAGGGAGACGTTTCACATAATTTTTTCACTTTCCCCTTCCCCCCGGCTCCGTGAATTGTTTCCCCGTTACAAGTTGTCTCTCTCTTGACCGCCCTTCTCCCAACACCCCTGTGACAAACCTTGACCAGCTTTTTCAAGGGGTTGGCGTTCCCTTTCCAAGTCCCCAATGGGCAAACGTACGTGCCGCCCCGATGTTTGTTTGACTATCTTTTTCGTTCTTCCAAAGAGGCGGCCCAAGGGGGGGGGCCCGTTTCTTTTCGGTAAAACACCATAATGCCCGTTTTAACACTTGGACAGGGATCGAGCCCGGAGAAGGCCATGGGAGGGTACGAGGCGACCCACCGATACCCCCTCACGGGGGCTCGAACAGGTCAGACACGAAAGGCACAGTCCGGCACCCGGTAGTGCACCGGGCATTTTTCAAGATCTTTATACTCCCCCCTGGCGATTACGTGTCTATTCCAGGTTAAAGCCTTGCGTCGCCATAAGTGATTACACTTCAATCTATGTTGATTCATTTTGGAATCCCCGATCCCCCCTTCCATTGTCGGAAGTTTATTTGTAGCTCCCCCTGCAATTTAAAAGGGTTCCCTTTTGCCACTTGGACCGTCCTTTGAAGGATGCCCGCCTGGAGACCGGGCATGCCCAAAACCCAAATGACCCCGTCTCGGTGACCTACCACCCCCCCCCCATAAGAATTGTAGGGGAGATCCATTGATTTCAAGGTTGAGATTCTTATAACCCCCCCCCATTTTTCACTCCCCCAATTTCACCTCTTCCCCGGTACCTTGTTGCCCTGCCTTTCCAAAAGGGTGGATTTTGATTTGTCCAGTGAACCCTTTTGACAGCGTCCTTGCCCTCAAAATAAAAACAGGACCAAATGGACATCGAATCGTTCTCCCCTCTCTCCCGTCCTCCTCCACCCCTTCCCGCCAGAAGGAACATGAATATTTCCTCCCTGATATTGCCACGCAGTCCTCTTCGTGCTCATGCAACTAGGGGCAGAAAACTTCCGCGAGTAATTATCCCCTCTTTCGGGCTCGACCCTTCTCGTGTCCTCTTGGAGTTCCTGGCGTGACTCGAGACCCTCTTGGACCTTGCTACAGGATGCTCGTGCTTGAGGCAGGGATCAAACTTAGGATCCTAATTTTCTTCCGTCGATTTTTTCCCCTTCCCCCCCTTTCCAGGAAAAACTGATAGCAGTCCTTTCCAAAAGGAGACCCGTTCTGATCGCCTGCCACGCTTCCGCACGTAATTGGATAAGTTCAACTCCTTCTTCCCTATGCTCTCCCTTTCTTTTTTACAGATGATGTAATTTAGCGGGGTCGATTTTAGGAGCCTGCGCTCTCCCCCCAATGAGCGTCTCTCATTATCCTTCACCATCTTCAGACTTCTTTGACAGGCTTATAAACCTGAGAGAGAAGACGGATGTTTCCCCACCCCACTCCTGATCTCTGGCCTCTTTCTCCCATCGTTTCCCCCACTGTCTCAAGGTCAGGGGTTGGGGGTAGTT
>Ga0179593_1506173_pt1 | contig 17337 bp, 18 predicted proteins | sample CZODoug2_1_08_16_FD_185931 | JGI IMG/M metagenome (GOLD analysis project Ga0179593, IMG submission 185931) | Vadose zone soil fungal communities from Angelo Coast Range Reserve, California, USA - CZODoug2_1_08_16fungal (PacBio error correction) | ecosystem: Environmental > Terrestrial > Soil >... | reverse complement strand
TTTTTCGGACTCTTGTCTTTTTCACGGGTTTTTTTTAGTTCTTTTGGTGGGGGGACGTTCTTTCGCCCCTTTTTTTTTGTTGTTTCGTTCCGTTTCTTTAGGATCTGATAGGCCGGATTCTGTGTATGATACGCCCCCGGGGAAAGACGGTTGGTTGCTTCTCTAATACACAGCCTGTCCCTTCTTTCTGCAGTGATCGCCCCTGTTTTGGCCTCTGTTACATTTTCTTTGCTAGGAGTCTGAAAGAGCGTAAGGCAGCTTTCCTGTATTTCTTTTGCAGAGGTTGCGGCTGTTGGCTTATCTCATTTGTTTTTGGTTAGTTGGACAGGCTTGGGTTATTAGGTAATAGGGGACCATGAATATTTTCTAGGGTGTATTGTAAAGGACAAGGTCGTCACCCGACTCCCTTGTGCGAGTATAGCGTTAAAGCACGTCTTAGTAAGCGCCGCAGCCGAATCGTCCCCAGTGTTCATCTGATCGAATTCCTTGTTCCCTCGTTCTTTCTGCGATTGGATTTTCGGCCCCCCAGATTCATACGGGCGCCCGGCCGTGCATGGCCATATTTTTGTTTCTTCCCTCCGAGGGTGTTTTCTGAGGTCGGGTTGATGATGTGAGGTGTTTGAGTTAGTTAGCTTTATATGCGGGTCTTTCGGCATACACCGTAGACGAAGCAATCTGTTTCAGATTCTTGATGGCCCTCACTGGTCATCAGGTGTTTTCCAATCTAGTTCTGTCGGCTTCTCCCTTCGCTCTGTCTCGCAAGCGTCCCCGTTGATATCTGCTATTTGCTTTCCCTTTAAGTTTCGCGGGGGGGGTTGTATTATATGCACTGCTTGTTACAAACCCCACGATTAAGCGTATTTGGTTGATGACTGCGCTTGTGCAGGAATTGGGTTGTGGCAAAACATGCAGCCCTCCTTCCTATTGGTCCTGGTTTGGAATAGCCTCAGTAGCTTGACCGCGCGACTATAGTTCGATTTTGTTTCGATCGCCCTGGATTTTGCCTAACCCTTGTATGACCGTCCGTGGGTTTCCCGTCACCCCCGGGAGTGGCCCCTATATGCATCGTGCCCCAGGCCGCTTCTCCCTTCTTCCCAGCCGAGTATCTCTCATTCTTTGGGACGCGTTAGGAGCCCAAGCGCGGTCAGGTATGCGGCCTTTCATAGCCCACTTATAACTCCCAGGATTCCTTTCTGTCGGAGTCAAGTTGTTCGTTGCCTCCTGTTCGTTTCTCCATTGAAACTCTAGACCCCCCTGATGCGCACTTGGTTTCTAAAGCCTCTTGCGTGTGTGTCTTTTCCCCCCAGTTTTTTCATTCCGCCCTAGATTGATCCTTCTTGTCTTGCACCCTGGTTTTTGGGAACAAAAAGAACACCAGCGAGTCCCCGCTTTTTCTTCTGGATGTATGCTTCCCACACCTCGCGCTGCTCCCGTGCGAAATTCGTGTGTGCTCGTATCCCGTGTGACACTCGCCTCCGTGATTCCTCTGCACGCGTCTTACCGCGTTTTTATTCCTCTGTATGAGCTTTATTTTAGGTGCCTTTCGGAGTTAGATACCGCCTTTTCTTATACCTTTCACTGGCTTTCCCCTCCTGTCCTCACCCGGTAACCGAGTTGTTGTCGGGGCCATATAGTCTGATTGTGTCGTTTGGCCCAGAAAGGATTGTGTCGTAGCAGCTTTTGGGCCCTCGGCGGAATGCGAAAGTCCTCCCGTACAGGACTATGAGTGTTGCACTCTTCTCTGATGCGATGTGTAGCGTTTGTAGAGTATCTATTCCGGCCCCGATCTTACGTTGATGTGCGATCCGCTTCCTGTAGGCCTTTTCCGTCCCCGCCCGGTCGAGCCAGGGTTCTTTTCATGTGTAAAGCGCACCTTCAAAGGGATTTCTGTCCCCCAGTTTTTTAATGTTCCTCTTTGCTGGAATAGTGAGGTCCATCTTCTTGAGCCCTTTTTTTCCGCTCTCTTTCGCGAATGTTGCGCCGCCTAGTCTTGGTCCAGCTCCTGCAGCTTTTTCCCTCGCTCCGGCGAATCAGAAGACCTTCCTAACGGTCAGAGTCCTTTTTTCTAAGATGTAGTTCCACTCGGCTGATGCGACATCGAGCCCCCCCCTCGTCGGTGTCAATGGTTGGTGGTGTCTCCACCCTATTGATTGCAGTTTCTTACTTCGTCATCCGCGCAAAATCGCTGGCTGTTTTATCTTAGAAACTGTCTTGTCTCATTTGACGCTGTTTCCCTTTCTGGTGTCCAATTTCACTGGGCTCCCCCTTCGTGGCATTCGTCAGGGACGACGTTCATCAGCCATTACCCGAGATGGGAATTGTTCGGTTTGATTTGATCTGTTCTTGGGACGTTTTGTGTTCCATGCCCTTTGCCCCCCCCCCCCCTTGAGCCAATTATTTCTGCCCACGTCTGGGTTGTCAAATCGCCCCCCATTTCTTGCTGCTGCCTCCGTCCCACCATCAGAGTGGTTTGTTGGCGTACATATTCTCTCGCCAAAGATTTTCTGGTTATGTCGGGGTGTACGCGTCCCTTCCTTTTGCTTTGCGGTTCTTTTTGTCCTCTGGGCCAGGCTTCGTTTTTTTCGGTTCCGGCTCGTATGAGAGATTTTTTGCTTCCTGACTAGTAGTGGTTTTGTTGCCTGACGCCCCCGACTTGTTGCGTTTTTGTGTGCATGGTTTCTCGTGGTGGTTGCGTCTCCGCTACCGGGCTGCGGATCAGATAACCTCCCTTTCATCGCGGGTTGACGTTCTGGTTTGAAAAAAGATGTCCCGGTATTTTTAGTACGAATCCCTTTTGTGAAACCGCTCACCCATTTTTTGCGTGCTGTCCTGTTTGTTTCTTTTTGTACTCGTTTGGGACTCTTTTTTTTCGAATATTACCAAGTGAACACTTGATGCCTTTTTTTTGAATGTTGGGCCGCCAGTTTTCCCACGCCTCTGTTTCTGGTTTCCCCTCCCTTTAACACATTTGCTCCCCCCTAGCTCTCCTCCCAGTTGATCGTATGTAGCATTGGTTTCCTTCTGGTTTGTTTTAGCCGCTGTGATTTGACCTTGCTTTCCTTTAATTTCCCTGCAGTTGGCGGGTGTGCTCAAATTGAATCTATAAACTCTAACTTGTTTTAATATTTCCTGTCCCCCTGTCGTACTGCCCATTGAAGAGCTTCTACGCGTTTTCTGTCCGGGTCGGGGCTCCGCTATTTTCGCGATCGTGATAATCTTTGTGGCGGAGCCGGTCTGGAGCCCACTGTGCTGTGCGTTCCGTTTTGGCGTATACACGCATGGTTCTCCCCCATCAATTGCCCGGGCGTGGTCGCTTTTTGTTTTGAGCGATGGCAGTTCTCTCGCGTGTCTCCGTCCCCCCCCCGCAACATTGATGCCCGATCCCCACCCCCCCTTTCCTGATGGACCTGTTGGGCCCCACCTTCGTCCTTCCTGGCCACCCGAAAGGAAACTGTGAGTTTCCCGCTGACTACGATGTGATTTTCTGCTAATTCTTCGGTTTTTTCGTTCGCTTTGTTGGCGGATCAGGTTGAGCGGTCTACGCCATTTCTGAGGTGCTTCCCCCCTTCTCTTCCCCCCTTTTTTTTTTTGTTTCCTTCTTCCGGAAAGGGAGAGATCTTTTTATGTGTTTTTATTTTTGGCTTCCTCGCGACGGCTGGGTGATTGGCGTTTGCGTCGCTCGGTGTCCCCCCCTAAAAGAGTCCGGATTTCCCGTTTGATGCTGAGGCTGATGGTTTGCCTTCGCCGGTGTTTCAACTGTGACTTCGGCCTCTGCCCGTCTTTTTGCGGTTTCTTCTTTGTCTGGTCTACTCTTCTGTTTTCAAAAGGGATATGCATGGTGTTCTTTCTCAGGATTCTTTCCCCCCGCTTGGGTTCCTCACTAAACACTGTCTGCTTCGCATATTGTTTGCTTCTTCCTCTCCCCGTCCGCGGATGTCTCGTCCATTTTGATGGAAGCCCTCCTTTGTTGAAAAGGTTCATATCGCGTGAGCGTCTCCCCGATCCGCGCCATATTATGTCTTGGATGGTTTTCAGCTCGGCTAAATCGATGTTTGTCCCTGTTAATACTTGTCTTCTCTTTCATTACATGCTTTGGGGCAATTTTTTCAAGCGCGTAAGGACCTTATTTCTGTAATGTCCTACCCTATGGTGGTTGTCTGGTTGGCTCTTCGCCGCACGGATCGCGCACGGGACTGGTATCTCTCTTTTAATAATCATCCCTTGTTTTTTCTCTCTCCCTTTCTGAGCACCGCGGCGTATCAAGTATGCCGGCTTTTCTGTTGGCTCTCCAGCACAGCCTCACCCCGTCTGCCGTGTCCCCTATAAGGCAGATTTTCGTTGAGCGCTGCCGTTGCCTCATCGATGCCAGGATCTGTTTGTTGTCGTCTTCCGTGTCACCCATCGGTTTCTTCCCCCTTCCGTGATCTGTCGCAGCCTCATGCGCGCCTTCGTTGCCACAACCTCGGTTGTGTTTTGTTTTTTTTTTTTCCTCCGATCAATGGCGTGTGTTCGTCCGTGCCGAGCCGCCCATGTGCTGTGCATAGTATGCCAAGCGTTTTTTTTTGTTCCTGTGGTCCAGAAGTCGGCTCTCTTTGTCGTTCCTGGGTGAACCAGTGGTGTTCCCCCTTTCAGGGTAGGACCCGCTGCAGACGATTGTTTTGCTGGCTTTCTTCTGAGGTAGGTTCTTCTTTTTCTTATTCAATACAGCGCTTCGTTTCACTTCGGCTCTTTTCTTTGTGTCTCCGCGTCTTACGAAAACAGATTCCCCAGCCGTCGGTACTGTATGCTCGAACTTCACGGGTTTCCGAGGCCCACGTCACATCGCTTTTTTCCCCCCCTTTCGAGAATCCGTCGGCCTCGTTACCATGAGGTGCCGCTTTTACGAAATTGCCGTGTTCTTTCGTATCCAAATTTCAGCCAGATCCAGTACTGTTGTGTTCTGCCTTGTGCCGAGGTCGCGCCCCTTTTCCCCCCTTGTGGCCTTTTCAATCTTGTCCTCTTTTGGAAGCGACGGCGTACTGCTGGCCATTTCCATCTGGGCACTTTTTTTTATCTTCCCAATTTGTTGTTTGGGGTTTTTCTCTTTTTTTGATAAATCATCGACTTCGTCGTTTTCCCCATGCGAACCGCCAAGCCACAGGTCTCCATCCTTAGACGGTCATATTATGGAGCTTTGTTTGAGGTTAAAGCTGCGACCCCCGAGAAGTCTATCTGGTGCGAGTTAAAGACCCTTGTCGCTCCACATAGTTTCCCGTCATTTAGATCGCCGGCGAACTCTGAGTCTTTTTCCGCTGGGTGGTGTTACCTGTTTCCGAGTAATGATGGTTTTCTTTGGTTGTGGGTCCCAAGACCTCAATTCTGTTAATTAAAGAGGTCGCCATCCCAAGCAAAGATTTAAGACTGGAGAAATGAGGTAGCTGCTTCCATCACCGGCAGACAATTAGATAAGGATAGAGGGACGCATTCGTGTGTAGCAGCGCTGTGGGGGTTGGTGGGGTGTTTGTTTCTTTGTGTGGGGGTGTTTGGTTTTTGGTTTTTTGTGTGGTTTTTTTTTTGTTTTTTTTTTTCGGGTGTCTGGGGGGGGGTTTTGTTGTTGGGTGTTGTGGTTTTTTTGTGGGGGCTTTGGGGGGTTTTTGGTTTTTGTTGGGGTGTGGGTTTTTTTTTTTGTTTTTTTGTGTTGTGTGGGTTTTTTTTGTGGGGGTTTGGGGGTGGTTGTGTTTGTTTTTTTGTGGTTGTTTTGGTGTGGTTGTTTTTTTGGTTGTGGGTGGGGGGTTGTTTGTTTTTTTTTTTTTTTGTGTGCTTGTGTTTGTTTGTTTTTGGTTGTGGTGTGTTTGTGTGTGGTTCTGTTTTTTTTTTTTTTTGTTTTTGGTTGTTCTTTTTTTTAATTCTGTTCTTGCGCTCGGCGGGCGGGTTGGATACGCGGGCCCACTAGCTTGTTTCCCCTTTGTTCTCTTGTTTTAATTGTAGTTTCTTCTCCCTTGCACGAGTCACCACGGTGGCCCGTTTGAGTTTTTCACGTACCGACGGTTCCCGCACTCGCTTTTTACTTTTTACTCGTGCATGTTTCTCCCCGCTCCCTGGTTTCTGCAAAGTAGCACCTGCCTTGCTGAGTTTGTTGTCTCGCTTCTCCTCACCTCCGCGTAATCTTACGGTGGCGTCCTGGACACAGGCCCTCCTTAGCAAATCTTCTCGTCCGCGGGCTTCTTCTCTCACTTTGACCCTCGTATGCTGCACAATCCAGTTTCCCCTCTTGTCACCATATAACCCTGTCGCTTACCGCGCCTGGTTTTTCCTCATGATATTTTGTTTGTTCCCTCTGGTGAGTTCTGCGTCTTTCCCGAGAGATTTCTTTTTTTCCCTAGTTCGGGTTCATTGGCGATCCCCCAAATTGGGTGGTCTTCGCCCTTGTCGTTGTCCTTAATCATCCGCGGCGAGATTCAAATGGGTCTTTTTCTGTTTCCCCGTGAAGCGGTGTGCCTCGTGCCCCTGTCTGTGCCCACGTTGTTGTCGCGGATGTCTTGTCCGTTTCTTTTCTTTTTACAAATGAGCCGTCGTGTTTTGCCTCCCCATTCATTTTGCGCTGCCGTTTTCCCTCGTCTTTTATGAATGTGGGGTTTCGTCATCACGGTTATCGGCCTCTTGGGTTTTCTCTCTCTCTAGTGACCTTCAGCGCCGGCAACTTTTCGCCCACGTTGATAGAGATGTCCGTTGTGTTGTGTTGTTTGCTGATTCGCTATGTCTATCTCTCCTCCTTCTTCTTGCTGGATTAATTCCCGTGCGCAGTCAGGTAGCTCCAAGATTATGTCTCTTTTCTGCCGTGGTAAGAAGGAATAGATGTGTTTTTTTCTTTTTGCATCCCGATTCATCTGCTGTCGTCTCACCCCAATTGGACGCGGATTTGTCAGGCAAAATAGTTCGTTTTTTTTTTATCTTGCTTCTTTTTTTGTTGAAGGCGGAGATATGCCTTGTTTTCCTTTTGACGATCCACCATCCCCCCTCACGTCTTTGGGTGAGAGGGAAGGAATGGATCTCGACTCGCTCAGACGTCGCCTTATTTGGGACTGGATGTCGGTTTCGCTGCGTCATGCCCTGGCATTGGAGAAGTTTGGTTCTCGCCTTCTGTTGGATTTTTTCTTGCCCTAGGTCCCCCTCAGCTACTTGTCACTCGGGGACCGTGTGTGCAGCGTCCTGCTTAATAAGTTGAACGGTATTCGGTTTTTCTCCTTTCTCGAGTCCTAACACTTTGGTTGGGCCCTTCCTCCGAGTTGACTTGGGTAATTCGACTTTCTGTCGGCCCCCTGTGTTAGGTCCTCAATGTTGGCGGTATAGTATTCGTCAAGTTTTGGGTGTTGTCCTTTTCGTTATACCCGTGCCCTAGTAGGATCTGTTCATGTGTTTGTAAACTGGCGTGGGAACTCCTTCTTTATGTATTTTCAGAGTTTTCGAACTTTGTTGTGGATACACCGACGGATGGCCTTTGTTTGCCTCTTCATATGGGGTGTCGTGTCTTGTATCCAGAACTCATTTGTTTGTATCTTTACGTCGCCTTGGTTCTTCCAGAGGTACTGTGTTGCCTCTCAGATGGTGGGCCTGGACTCCGCTGGCTTGCCGGTTGGACTTTTGTATTTTTGGTCTCGGCTGCCGGGCGGTCCTCCCGATGTGTCAAAGTGCTGTTTCTGTGCTGATTGGGTGTGTCTTCACGTACCCTTTCCGGGACCTTCTAGTGTCATTTTGTTGCATCCTGGTATCCTGACATTATCGTTGTCGTTGTTCTTCCTAGGATGCTCGGGGGCTCTTTTTCTCGAACTATGGTCACTTGTTGTAGCTCGTTGGCGTTGCTGTGACTTTTGTGTCGCCCAGTGATCCTTCCGGCCGGAATTATGCGGGTCGGGGCTGTTATCGTTTTTGTTCCTCCCTAGGACGTGAGACAGTATTTTTCAGTCCGCCCATCCATGTCCTGGGACGCTCTTTCGACATGATGACGGGAGGAGTCTGGACGGCTGTGCTGCGTACTGTCGTCGCGACTGGCTCGGCTACATCTGGTGGTCGATTTACTTTTATTTTTTGTGTATCCCGGACGACTTTTCATCTGACCCAGGAGCAGACCCCCTCTCGTGTAGGCAGTTGGATCAGGCTATTGAGTGGCGTTGATTAGTGCCGGGTGATTTTTTTCCGGTCCTGTCCAAGTTATGTAGCTGTTCTTCAATCGAGTTAAGGATCACTTTGCACATTCATTCTCTCGCGGTTGTGTCTGGGTGATACGAGTTCGGTTTATTTATTTCGTGTTCCTATGTAGGCCGTTGAATTCGTTGTATTCCAATGCACCTTGACCCTTTTCGATATCCTGTTTTTTTGGACTCCAGAGCTTTTGTCCATCTGTGATTCCCTGGCAGAGAATGCTGCGCGGCTTGATTTGTTGTTGCCCGTGCTTGCGGAAAGTTCGTCCTGCGGCTGATGCGTTACGCCCCCCTGTTTCTTTCAAGGTTTTTGTTTGTTTGTGCTGATGACCGATTTCTGTTCTGCTTATGGTTCTCCTCAAAGAGGTAATCTTTGGCCTGCTTCCCTAAATGTGGGATGCTCCCCCATAAGTTCCTGGACGAGTCAATCGATCGTCCGCTGCTATGGCCGGGCTACTCGCTCGATTTGGTTTTTGATCTCAGATAATTCGGGCGTCTTGGACGTTCTGATTTAGACCGGTATTTGGTCTCAGATCTCGGTAAGATAGGTTTTCAAATCCTCGCTTGGTGTTGCTTTCTCCATTGACCTCGTTGGCGACCTCGAACCGCCCTTGATGGTCTCCATCAAAGGTGGCAGTGCCGTTCGTGAGTCTTCCCCTGGCTGAAGCATCTATCTGGGCTATTTCGGTCCACCTGGACCGATTGGGGGCTGCGGATTGCCCGGTGTACCACCGCTTTACTTCATTTGTATTCGTTAACACGTAATGTCCTCCCCCCGTTCCCCCTCCATAAGGAACGCTTTCCCCTGGTTGCTATACCCGAACGGCCCGCTCGCATCTTCTCGTCTGTAGAATTCGGTTGAAACTCATCCCTGCTCCTGGCTATATTGAGAATATCTCTTTGAGCTTGGCTGCCCCACGTCGATTCCCACTTCGCTATTTTTTAGGCCAACCCCGATTGTTTCATTGGGGAGTGCTATCTTTATGATGGCACTGTTGTGGTTGTCTTTGCTTGGGTGGTATGAATGCCCCGCGCTTCATCCGGAAATTTGCCCAGCCTGTGCATCGAGAGCCCCTATTGTCCTTTGTAGCAGCGCGGGGCCTTTTTCCCCAGTTCAAGGAGTGCGTTCGCTTGTTCCCTCTTTCTTTGAAGTACAAGCTTTCACCTCTGCGTATTTTGTTTGTGTTCGCTTCCTCAGGGCGGTCCTTAAAAACAACGATCTCATGCCCTGGTTGTGATGCCCTACTTTTTCGGATATTTCGTGTGGTCCAACAGGGCATACCGGCCTCATCTGAATCTGTTTGCTCGGCGCCTTGATACCCCATTGTTTGGCCCCTTTTTTAGGTCGAGGTCATGATCCCTACACGTGGTTTTGTAGCGCAACCATAAACGTTTGCCTTCCCCTTGTCCCCCGACCGTACGTGAGTGTGCGCCCGCCCATGAACAGTTTCAGTACGAATTGGTGATCTTTGTTCTTTGCCGGAGTTGTTTCTCTTCCTTGTTTTACCTTAGCAGTGCACGTATTTCTTCCTGCCGCATTGGGGCCCCCCCGCTCCTTTTTGTTCCTCCCCTTTTTCTTTCCGAGTTTCGGCCTTAACACCGGTCCCATGTGTCCTCTGTTATGCTCAGTCGTGCGCTATTTTGGTTTTCTCCTTCCATCCCGACTAGGTTCAAACAGCCGGTTTGCTTGACACAAAGGAATTACTCTTATGAGTGGCATAGTCCTTTTTCGCGACGCAGGTGGAAATCATCCCCCATTTGGCCTGAAGCTTTTCTTCGTCCGTTAGGAGGTCCCTGACTTCGTCGCGATGACTCAGGCGAATAGAAGTCAACTCCCCCCCCCAAGAATAAAGCCTTAGGCGTCTAGTGGTACCGTTCTTGTTCTATCAATAGTCCACTCTTCCCTTTCAATTTTTTCTCTCTCCTCTCATCGCAGAGACCGTCGGTCTCACACTACTTTCGAGGAAGATTCTTTGGCCCGAGACCAATTCAGGTCACCTCTTTTTCCCCATAGTGATTTGTTTGTCACCTATAGTGAGAATTTTGTCCCTGCTTGTCGTTGGCACTTGTCCTCCGTATTGCATGCTAGCCCTTCTGTTCACCGCTAGAAGTCTGGCTTGTTCTCTCGAAGGGTAGAGGATCCTCTTCCCCCCGTTTCTGTTCAAGCTCTTCTTTTGCTTTGTTCGTAGGCCCTGCAAAAGAGGAATTATTCATCGCCGGATTCGATCTCCGTGAGGATGTGATTCTTTTCCATTGCCCTTCCCAAATAATTTTCAAATTTCCTTCTCTTGCTTATGTTGTATGTCATCTCGGTTCATTTCGTTTTTTCTCGCTTACCTTTTTCGATTGCTTTTGTGTACGTAGCTCTTCCCGCGAACTCAGGCGTCGAATAGTATTCCATGAATTCCTCTCCAAAATTCCCTACCTCTAAGATCGATTTATTTCCGGTCTCTCGGTGATCGAACAATTGTGTTCGAGCTAGCCCTTTCTCCCTTCTCCACCGTTCTCCCTCCTGATCCTTTACACCTCCCAAAATGATGCACTCCTCTTTTTTCCTCCGGAGAAAAATCGCTGCTTTTCCGCCGACTTGCTTCCATACCCACTTGTCTTTGAAACTCTTTGGTGTTCTTGTGTTGCATCTCCGTTTCTTCAGATTGTTCTGGATTGCTTTACATTCGAGAGTGTTGGTTTTTTAATTGGCTTCTTTCGCCGCCGTTGTTTTTACCTTTTTGTTTGTGTCTCCCCGCAACCATTTTGCACATAATATGTTTTTCCCTTAACCCCCGTCGGGGCACCCGGTGGTGATGCTTTCTACAAATTCCCTTGCTCCGCCCTCTTTCTACACCCTCAGGTTTGCTGTATCGTACCGGGCACTAACGCGTTGATGGTCTTCATGCGGTGGTATCGCGGGCTTTTTTTTCTTTTTTTGACGGGGATGCATTGCTTTTTTGTCTGTGAGATGTGATTCACGGCCGGTTTGTTTTTATGTTTTTCCTCCTGATCAATCGTTTGTCTGACTTTTTTTACTCGTCCATTTCTTGTTGTACTGGGCCCCTCCCGGGCTGCTGGTACCCCCTCAATACTTTCCTCGTGTTTTTTTGCACAACTCGGCGGATAACTCTCTCCGGGAAACCCTGTGAACCCATTTCGTGATGGGCCTTTTTGTGTGATTGTTTTGTATTTTCTCTTTACCTTGTTCTTTTGTATGCCACCTACCCTTGAGATGTCGCGTGTTGGGGTTGTTCCGTGTTATCCGGGTGTTCACCACTCCCTTTTCTTGCCAGATCAACTTACCCCTACCGTCTTCTGCCTCGCACCAGAGCGAAGTGGGGTGAATCTTCACTGGTTTTCATTTCTGCTATTTTGGTTTGATAAGTATATGCTTTCTGGTTTGAACATGGAAATTGTATATTTTGGCTGTCTTCCTGGCTGGGCTTGGTCCCCCCCCTTTTTCCGCCGACCCCAATCCTGCCTTTCTTCGCTCCGCAGTTGATCAATTTTTGCGCCCTCCCCTAGATTTTCCTCGGCTTTACTGGTTGTATTCCTTTACCGCGACGGGACCCCTTTTTTATCCCGTGTTTTGCTCTGAACCCCACCCTAAGGGCTCGCGCTTGCCGGATATGCTATCTCACATCAAATTGACGGAGAGTTTCTTGTTTGTTTGCTGGAGTGTGTCTCCGATGTTTCGAGATCGATCGTCTTTTTCGTGGATTTTCGCTCCCATCAACTCTCAAAGGCCAGTCCTCCCCACGACCCTGGAAGTGCTGGTCAATGTCCTGGCTCCACGCACTTCGGTTCCTCCCCCTCAAATTGATCAAGGACGAGTTTTTCGTCCCCTTATCCCCCGATTCCGACGGCTCTCCCGTTGCTGCTGCGATCCTGGATACTTTATTCATTTTTGTTTGCGTGGATTCTATATTTCCAGAAAGAATTGTCTCAGGTGGAAAAACTTAGGGATGTGTTGTTCTCTCGCCCCTTCAATGGGCTGTGACTTTTTCCTTTGTCCCTTGCGTTCCCCCCTTTATTTGGCCGTTGCCTTCATCTTGTGGTTTGGATGGCGTTGTTGTCTTCCGATGATTTCCTCCAGAAGAGACCCCCCCCGATTGCCACTGTGTTTTTCCTGTTTGGCTGTTTTCCCCTCAGTTGTCATAGTTCCCCCCTCTCCCTTTGGGAGCCTCAGATCGTGCCGGTTCGTTCCTTGTAGGCGGAAAGCTTTGTCGCGTTTTCCATTTCCCTTTGACCATTATGCGCGTGTCCCGCGACTTTGTGAAGTGAAATGAACGTTTTCGCCTGGTGAAATGGACCGCTTCCAGTTTTCTTCGTCTCGGCCAAATAGACCCTCTTTGGCCATTGATTCGGTGCTCGAAAATCGTCCTTTGTGTGTGGCAAGGGCTTGTATTCTTTCAGTTACGTCGTATTAATTTTTACGGGGGGGGGGTGTGGTTTTTTGTCCTGACCGAAGCTGATGGAGGTTTTCTTTGACTTCGCCCGAACTGAGAAATTCATTATATAGGGCTTTTCATTCTTTTTCCGTTCAATAACTTCCGCGAGACGGATCTTACTCTTTTTTGGGTTGCGGCCCTGGTCCTGGATAGTCTTCGGCCTCAGCTTCACGGGATGCCTTTGTTGAGTCGTCGTTGTTTTTCCCTTCCTGTCCTTTCCTTGTTGTTGGAACGTCTTTCGATCAGCTGGCGATCCGTGAGCTTAGGAGATTTCGACCCCTATAAAAACCTAACAGCCGACTCTTCTTCCTCCTGTGATCCGGCCGCCGGCGTTTTTTTGTGGCCGCGCATGAGTTAGAGCATAGGAGTTGGCCGGGTGCCCCTCCTCAAACCGCCCCATCACCCCCACCCCCCCCTCCCCCCCCCCCCCAATTCTAGAGGTTGCCCTGTTTTAGGTCCTCGAAAGATCAGGCCCTTTCAACAACTTTTGTGTCTCTTCGAACTGGTCTCGAAGAGCCTTGGTAGAGGTCCCTCTGCTTGCCCTCAGTCATCATGTCGTCCGGTGCTCGGAATTTAGTGCTGTGTCAGGTTTTATTCGAGAGCGCGAGTGGTGTCTTTCTTTTAGCCGACAAGCGTGCCCACCGCTTCCTACCGCAGGTTCTTAAGAGGCCTCCAGGTTTGTTCCCTTCTTTTCCTTTTTCCTGTTCGGATTACCCTCCGATAGCTACTTGAACTTCTTCGAGAGCTTTTGATTTTGCTTATGACGTAGCCCCCGCTCCGTTTTCTTATCGTCTTCCGCACGAAAACGGATGCGACCCCTCTTTGGGACTTAATCCACCGATACCTCAGAGCGCCTCCCTTGCTTTGAGCATCCTTCCCTCCTCCTTACATTGGGCGACAATCCCCCCCTTAGCCCATTCTGGGCGGGAATTATTGTCTTCTAATAGACCACATATTTGACGCAGGTTGCGCTGTCAGCAGCGCGTATTTCATGCGCACCCCCCGCGTGAAACTTCTCTTTTCCCGTTCTGATGTCTCCCTTTTTTGACTTTAGGGTGTTTTAAGAGTCGGGGTTGTCTCTTCTTTCGGCCAGTACATTTCGTGGTTCTTGTTGTTTCTGCAATTGTGTAGTGATGTCTTTCCTCTGTTGCCCCCTAGGACCAGAGTACCCCTCTTCGGCCCCTGTCTTCACGTCTGCTCAAAGAAGAGAAGGCAATTTTTGTGGTGCGCTGATTTGGGGAGCCGCCTCGGTTATGTAGAGACTTCCTGTTTCGTATTGTGGGGAGTACAGATTTCTCGACCCGAAGGGGTTCGGTCTCCTAGTACTCGAGATGCCTGATGCGTTTTTTGGATGCTTAACGGTGTTCCCCGCAAGTGCTTCTCCTGCTGTCTTTTGGTTTCGATTGTTGGGGGTGAAACAAGAAGAACTTCATATGTTGCCCTGCCGATTACAATGAAAGCACTTCCCTTAATATACAAGGCCGTTTCATGAACCTTTTCCTTCTCCGCACTTGGCGGGAGAGGGAAGAGTGCTTTTGGGCCTGGCCAACTTACGAGTTATTTTTTCGCAAGGTTTGGTTTTTACGGATTGCCCTAAGTCCTGGACGGTGAATCCGTTTGAAATGGTTCAGGTTGCTTTCCTTGTTTTCCCACTGTCCACCCCCCCGTGACGTGTAAAAGGAATCAAACTTGTTTAACTAGGACTCTGCAATGGTTCTCTTTTTCTAGGGCCACTTACCCGGTTTATCGGGCTCTTGTCCCCCCCTTAGGGTCGTGCCCTATTGCTTTTGAGGGATTTGGGGGTGGTGGTTCGCGGGATTGGGTTATGGGGGGGTTAGTGCCCCCCACGGGCTTTGTCGAGGGTGTGTTATAATGGTTACGGACTTTTTGTTCCTGCGGCCTTCCCGGGGTTTGTTTTTTTTGTTTTTTGTTTTTTTTTTTTTTTTTTGTTTCTTGGTGTGGTTGTTCCTCATGTTTGGTCGTCTGTTAACCCAAGCTTGCTGTTTCAACAACTCTCTTCTCCGTGTTCCGGTGTTCTTTCGGTTGCCCCGAAGAAGCTTGACCTGAACCCGTTCTTCCCCCGCGCCTCCCCCCCGCTGCGTTTCCACCGGCATCCCCTCATCTTTTTCGTGAACTGTATTTGTCCTTATCTCCCGTGGGAGCTTGGTTCTTCGTCTATTTTTTCTAGTTCTTTCTAAGATCGTGGGGGAAGCGACGATTCTTCTGAAATTTTTTGACAAAAACTTGCCCGACGTGTGGTCCCCCCGAGCCCCGCGGAGAGATTCCCCCCAAGCGGGGTTTCTTTTCCCGGACGCGGTGTTTTTCTCCCGTTGACTACCGTTCTTCTCCAACGGGTTTCTCGTACCTTAGGTTCCTAACTTTGGGATGGTCAATCTCCCCGGCGGGTCGAAGTACAACTCGCCCCGTCGTGTTTCGTTGACCGTCGACCGCTTTTGTCGCCGTGTGGTCATCATGGGTGGAGCCTCTCCTTCTGTCTACCCTGGATGTGGCGTGAGTTCCGCTTAGCTTGTCTGCTCGAATTATATTTTCAGTGGACCGGTTTTTCTGTCTTTGTACCAGGAAGGCACCCTCCTCTTTTTTTTTATTCTTTGTTCTTGAGATTATTTGAGGTTTAGATTCTCCCCCCGAAGCCGGAGGAGTGGGTAAAGCTGTGATCGTGTTTGGTTTCACATTCATTCTTATAGTGGGTCGCTGGGAGGAGAGCCCTCCGGGTCGTCTGGCTGTTTCCCCACGATCAGCGGGGTGGATCCGTGTACCCTTTTTGACGCGGCGTTTTGTGTGACAATGGCTTACTTTCGGGTTTTTTTTTGGTGGTTGAAGTGCGGTGAGAATGGGCTACCCTTTTTCATTGCGTACTCTTCTCCATCTCAACGAATGCTTGTGTTAGAGGAAGCGGCCATTCCTTCACGACACGGGTCACTTCCACCTAGTTTAAGTCGGGTCCTGCAAGCAATTTGTTAGGCTTCTTTCCACCTTAGTTTTCTGCATTTTTAAGTGCCTGGTTGATCCCCTGTTGTGTTTTTCGCAATATGGATGCTGGGGTTTGTTGTGTTTGAGCCCTCCTCCCCCCCGCTCGTATGAGATACATTTCACTGTGATTGAGGTTCCCGTCTGATCGTCCACTGGACAGGGGATTCTCGTTTTTCCTTTCCTGCATCGGGTGTGATGTCGCCGACAAGTTGCTTCGCGTCTATGACTATTTTCTGGGAGTGTCCTGTCGCTCCCCCTGGACAGCCGGATTCACTTCTCTTTGTCCTCGATCTCCCTGTTCCCGTGGGGGATGTTGCCTTATCCGAACAAGGCCGTAGTCTTTTTTTCATGTTTGGTGTTTTCCCAAGTTTTGGGGCCATAGTTCCTTGTTTTGTCCTTTTTGTGCTCCCAACGAGGTATGTGCGGGTTCTTACTCCCCTCCCCTTCGTTTCCATGGATTGTAATACCGTATTTGTTGAGCAGCTTTCTAGTTGTTTACAGTGTGGTGATATTAAAGGTTTCTTCTACCCTGACCCTACCTCGTTTTGATGCCGGCGCCCTTGTACTGTTTTCCTTTTGTTGACTATCTTTCTCTTCCAGGCGCATCACTCGATGCACCTTGTGTTAGCATGTACATTTGGAGTGCTCCCGCGGGCTGTTCAGGTGGGTACCTTGTATTTTTAGCATCCGCCTTCTTTTGATCTAACTCTGCGACTCTAGTGTCGCAGGTTATTCCCGGAGATCGGGGGCTGGGGTTTCCAACTCTGATAACTTTTATGTGAAAGAGTCGTGCTTTCATTGGTCCACCCAGCTCTTCTGCGTTTCTTCCTCTTATCCACCGGCTTCGATGGCTTGATTGTTGTTTATTATTTTCTACTAGGACGGTTTTTTAGCGTCTCTTGCTCTTCTGTTGCGTGTTATTATCAATCTTGTTGTTTAAGATGCGGTCTATCCGGCTTTTATAGCTAATTAACTCTTCTTTGAGTAAGTCTGTCGCTCGTCTACTGATTCTAGGTCTCTTTTTCGTGTTCGTCGCCCTTTTCTCCGGGTTGATCGGTTGGCACAGGCTGTTTTTTCTTCCCCGAGTTAAATTCGAGGTTGCATGCCAGATTGACCCCTGTGGCCCGGCCCGAAGAGTATGTCGTCCAGGGTTTTCGTTCCGGGTTTCTTTCGGTTTTTGTTTTCTTCACCCCGCGGTTCTGTTCTTCTATTTTCGTTGTTAATTCGAGACGTTTGAACGTTGCCGCCAAGTAGTGTCGAGGCTCTTATCGCCTCTTTTTCCGTTTTTGCCTTCTTGACCCGATTGTTAGGACTTGGCGCTATTTAGTGTGCTACTTCACATAGTCCAATGCATGCTGTTTTAAGATATACCCCCGTTTCCAAGAGTGTTTTCCCCTCTTTCCCCCCTTAGTTTTTGTTTGAATAACTGCTCAGCTTGGGGTGTTTTTTGTGGGTTGGGGTCTTAGTTATTGAATATTTGCCCCGGTATGGCTTGCACTTGGGTTGTCATCTTGTCGATGGCGGTTGTCTTCGTTGTTTCTGGAACTGGGGTTAGGCATCGTAGGTTTTGTGTGTGGTTCTGATTTTTCAGATTTTTCACAGATGTTTGGGCCGGGTTCACCCTCCCTTATTCTTTGCCGTATCGGTTAAATTTGAGGCGGATTGCTTGTGGCGGCTACTGACATCGCTCCACGCCAACTTTTACGAAGCTGTTGTACTGACTTCCT
>Ga0179593_1479874_pt1 | contig 17337 bp, 14 predicted proteins | sample CZODoug2_1_08_16_FD_185931 | JGI IMG/M metagenome (GOLD analysis project Ga0179593, IMG submission 185931) | Vadose zone soil fungal communities from Angelo Coast Range Reserve, California, USA - CZODoug2_1_08_16fungal (PacBio error correction) | ecosystem: Environmental > Terrestrial > Soil >... | reverse complement strand
CCGTCGCTCCCTTGCATTTTTCTCTCAACCCCCCCACGATTCAAGATGTCGAGACTCGGTTCGATTTGAAGGCCTTTGACCGCGCTGCTCGACGCACCTACTTTGTCTTCGCAGGCAATCATTTTTCTTTGAAATATTTTTTACCAGAGAAACGAATTCTCTTTAGAGTCCCCTTGCGGTCGGCGGCTTTCCTCCTCGCAGATTTACGAGCACCAGGGGTCTACCTTCCCCTCCCCGAATCCCCTTTTTTTGATTTTAGCTGGCCAGGAGCTCTTTCTGACACACTAAATTTCCTGACCGGCTTACGCTCGTTGCGAAATGAATGAAGCCCTGCAACAAAGCAATGTTTTCAGGCTCCCTCACGTCCTTTCTTCGGCCTGCAGCTCCTTCCAACAATTTCTTTCTCCTTTCACCCCTTGCCGTTCTACGGTACACCACCACCTAAGTTTCGGTTTATCTTTCTTTTGCTGTTTCCTTCTCCTCCCTCTTCCCAAACCTCTAGGCGTAAACCAGCGCGGATCGCTCTAATCGCGCACAATTTTATCTTTCTCCGTCCTTTTGGGTGCCTTCTCTTTTCTTGAGCCTCTGACGCTATTGCCATCAGATTCCCAAAGCCCCTCCTCGACACCATCTCCTCAATATTGCGGCCGTGATTTTTTACGCCGTTTTTCAATGCGCCCAGCTCTTCCACCCATTTCTCCGCCTGGTTTCTTCTACCCTCGATCCTCTTCTGGTTCCGCCTCCTCCACCCCGCAGTCCCAGTTGCCCTTCTAACGCCTGTATTTAGCGGGAGGGGAAGAACTTTTTGTTTAGTTGCTATTTTTGGCAGCTGGTTTTTCCACCCGGACCCCTTGGGTCCGTTCTGCTGACCCCTCGCCGCCGCCACTTTTTTGCCGAAAGACCTTCCCTGTTTACGACATCGTCTTTTATGATTGTCACTTGCTTTGTTCCGTTCCGTTCTTGACTTTTATATTCCTCCCGTTCCTGCATGTTTTCAGCTGTTCTTTATGGTTGTACGGAAATTGGTCAAACTCCCCGTTACAATACTCTACAACGGCCTCCTCCCCTTGCCTCTCTGACGGTTTCGAAAAACCGATTCTCTATCTCAACTTTCCCGGAGATCACCGCGGCTCTCCATAAACCCTCCTTTCTTCACGTCCTGAGTGATTCTAGAATGCCTGCTATCACCGCTTGTATGCAGCGCCAACAGTTGCTCTTCGCGCAGTTTACAAAGGAAACCGTCAATACTTGACTCTTTTTTTTGCAATTTTTTTTGTCCGCCTTCACGATACTCTGCCAATTGGCCGCCTCCTTGTATAGATTCGACTCCTTCACACGACGTTATTTCATGTTTTCGCATTAACACTTATAATATCGGACGTTGCCCCTTGAGTCCTCTCACATTAAAGCGCTACCCATTCCACAGGGTCTCGACTTTTCTGAGGCTTCTTTTACAACTTATCGAATGGTCTCTCCCCGATAGCATTTCGGTTTTGGTCATGTGCTCTTCCCCTTCAAACAGAGGAGTACTTTATCTTTTCTTTGTCAGGATGAACCGCTTTGGTTGCAACTTGTCCTTCATCCCTTTCGTTCCCAGCCTTCCCGGAAGCAGCGAACGTGATCCCATACCCGACATCGAAAGGGGTCCGGTTCCGCGTAATCTTAACTGGCGGTTTCTTTTTGTTTTGTTTGGTGACTTCCACTGATAAAAATTTTTCTTGCGATGAATGTTGCTTTTTTATAGAAAGTCTGAGAGAGACGTCATCTAAGGTTTTCCCTTTTGTTTCCGTGAGTTTTGGCAGAACTGATCAACGCTGATGATTTTCTCACTTTGCAGCTCCTCTAACTTTTTTCCCCCCTTTATCGCTTGATGCCATTATTATGCGAGTTTCCATTAGCGGTGCTTTTCCCCTCCTATAGTCGGGTTCTTGACTTGCGTCTTCGTCAGTCCAGTGTCCCACTTAAACGCCCCCCATTAGTCACATCTCTACGATTGAGATCATTTCTTCCCCCCTGATGATTTTTCTGCTCGGCCACCATTTTTTGATTCCGGTAACATTTCTTCAGTCATGGCGCCCCTTTAACCTGTTAGTGTATTGCCTCCTTTTTTTTCTTGAATCTTTTTCCCCGTGATGCTGACCCTTTCCTGTGACCCCTCCGTTCTTTTTCCCTTCCCCTCCCCGAGCGCTTAGTCATTATCACTTCCTCGCAGTTCTCTGCTTCCCCGTAGAACATCTTTTGAAGGAGGGTTACCCAGCGGACACGCCTACTAATGTGTCCCCGCTCTTGGGAAGCTCCCCCGAAAAGCTCTTCGTTGCAGCCTGTGGCCCCCCTCCTCGAAAAATTCTGAATCAAAGCTCGTTTTCTCTGCTTGCTTTGCCAGTCTTCTATGTGAAGACTTCCAGCTTTTTTTAGAAACTCGTTAAAGTCCACTTCCAGGATCGCCCTTGACCCAGGACTGTATGTCCCGCTCGCTTTGGGCAAGAACGTCCGACTTGACTTCCCCCCCCCACCCCACCGTGCCCCCCTGCCTCCCTTCACTACCAAGACCCCTCCCCCCCCCCCCCCCCCCCCCCCTCCCCAAACGCTCGGCCTCGGGACATTGATTGCCGTTGAACTGTGTTTCGCCCTTCCCAGAAGCTACAGCCCCAGTTACCCTCCCCGATTTGATTACTCTTCTTTCCTTCCTTAAGCGTTTCCCCTGATCTTTTCGCGCCTTGCGGCGTTTTCTTCCCCTGAGCCCCCCAAATTTCTTTCTCCAGCGTAGGGGATTCACGCTTCTAGTTCCCCCCTTATGCGTGTCTTAATCCTTAAGCGACCCCTTTTGCGCGAACTCTGCAAACCTTCCGGGTTACCATCTCCACTGAGACTGCAGTACCCCATTCCCCCTCGCCCCAAAGAACCTATCGGGATAAGTTCCTGCGATGGAACTCTTCCCCCGTCTCTCTGCCGTCCCCTAAGAATCGTCTAACCCCCTCGAATATTCTTCCATGTTGATACGTCGTACCCAACCCCGAAGGTCGCCACATCTCATTCCCATGATCGTATCAGCAAATTTTTTGATTGATCTGACCTCCCATCCGTGATCTACCGGTTGTTTGTCCCTCTTTGGCGCATTATGAGGACTGGTCTTCCAGAGATAGGCCTTCAACTGCAATTATTGTTTGCCTTCTCCTTTTTGCTGTGCCGCGACGCACGATCCTCCTTTTTTTTTGACAACCCCTTAGCATGACCCCCCCCCCCCCCCAATGGACTCCCCTTATCCTCTCGTGATTTTCCTTGTCAGTTATTGGATTCTTGTTTTCGCATATCGTCCTTTTGGACAACTCTATGTTTTTTAATCCGATCGTTACGCTCACTAGGGAAATTGGGTCTTTCTGCACCTGCTGCTACCTCTCTTGTCCCACGTCCGTCTTGGCCGGCGCCTTTACGGTCAATTGACCTGCCCTTGCCGACCGCTCGTCCGGATTTTCTCCTTTCCCATCCTGGCCATTAAATCCACTGTTTCGAGTTGTTTTTTCATTTGGCCCTCATCGAGGTGCTGCATCAATAACAAAGAGTTCCTCCCCCTACTTAACCTCACGAATTTTTTGGCACATGCTTCCGGGCTCCTATTTTCCAACTTGGGCCCCGTTTTTGACCATGATTTCACAACGCTTTTTTCCCATGTCTTTTCCTCGAAAATCTCCCCCCTTTTGAGACTCCAAGAGTCATTTCGTTCCTTTTTTCTAGGAAGAACAGGTGGATTCCAGGTGTCCTCCGTTCTGCACTCCGTCCACCGAGATCCTCCCAGTCAGCTCCTCTTTTCCGTTGGTCTTTGGATCTGCGGACCAATGGTTAGTGATGCAATTCAATTCTACCCGGGTGCAGAAACTGCTGGTGGCACTGACCCACTGCTTTTCCCGTCCGACTCGTCCTGAAGTTTTCCCGACAATAAAAGAGTGAGAAGTCTACCGAATAAACAATATCAGGTCTCGATACTCCCTCTGTCATCCCTTCGCGTCCCTTTTTCTCCCGTCGTTTTATGCTGTTTTCCCTTTGATGTTTTAGATTCAATTAGAATCCTTCCATTGCCACACTTTACTCCTCCCCTTATGTTATCTTAGCTCTGGTCTGATTACCTGCTCCGGTCCTTTCACCGCCTCCTAGGGAGGTAGGATATTTCCCCTCATTAGTCATTGGATTTTACTATCCCTGGAGCTTAAAGTCCCTGTACACACTTTTCCCCCCCGTCCAGATATCTTTCGCTCCCTTACCACCCCACGCTCAGGCTACTGTGATTTTATAGAACCAAATCCTAATCCTTTGCGACGGCTGGTGTTATTGTTACCAAGGGATTGGTTTTCCGTGCCTTCGCCTGTCCAGCTTCCCATTTGATTCACACCCCAATCTTTCAGGGTCGATGATCTGAATCCCTATATCACGGAAATGTCCACCGCGTCGCCCAAGGCCCAGAATTCCCCCCAACCCCCCTTTTCTTGGATGGGCGGAACGCTAAAATGTGTCCTTGCCTTGAAACTACCTCTCATTGGTAAGTTCTCTATGGCGCCCTTGATTTGGGGCTCAGTACTATTTTCGCCCCTATTCTGACCCCTTTGGTCTGGGATCACCCGGCGTCGGCATACCCACACGGAACGCCTCGTTTGCCTCTCCCCCTCTGAGCGATTACTTCGCGGCTCTTTTTTTCTTTTCGCTCCGCGTTTGGCGATAGTGTGAAGGGTCTTGCGGCTGTCGCCGTGCTGCTGGTCCTTCTTGAGTCGATTGGTTGTTCCCCCTTTTTCATTGTCACTTTAGACGCCTTTTGCGCGAAAGTCGCCCGGCCCCCTCCCGTTTTCACCTTCTTTTCACTTTCAACTTGCGGGAGGGCCCCCAGTTCTCCTTTCAACATCCTCCTCCGCTTCTGGTGTCGCTCCGCCCCTTGACGACGACCCCCCACTCTGATGTTGCAGAATTCGGCATTTTTTGTTATGTTCCGGCCGTTGTTTTTGAAGCTCACCCGACATGTCTACCTTTTTAAACCCTTATCTCGCTCAAGCTATAATCCTTTGCACCTTTCGCAGTGAGTAAAGCCTCTTATTGCTTACGATGTCAATCGTTCTCTTTTGCCTTTTCTGCCCTTTCTTTAAGCTTTGGTAGGACATCAGTCTTTGCAGTACTATCCTCAGGTACTACTATGTTCCTTGCCGGGATTCGTCTATCCTTATTACCCCAGCTGGAGCGTCCCGGTGACCCGACGAATCCCCCCAAACGTGAGGATTTCCCACCGCCGTCTCATTACCGTCCCACTCAGATTTTGCCACCTCTCCCTTTAATCTGTTCCAGGTCCTCATCGGAAACAACGGTTTTTTCCCCCTACAACCCCCTTCGTTTTCGCTCCGCCCAAGCTACCTTGTCCGGCTCGCCCCGTGCAACCCCCCCGTCATGCCGCCTTCCTTACGTAGTCCTTTTAGAGTTGTAAGGACTGAGAATGTGCCGCCTATACAAGCTCCTGCGGATCTCCCCCACGCGAGGTGGCCTGCCTCATAGCGTGCCTTTCATCACCCGCGATGTTTTACACTTTTTTAAAAGTGCAGCATTCTTTCAGGCGTAGTGTCCCCTACCCAGACCGGCTAACCAGTCTTTCGTCAAGATCGCTCGCCGCTGGCCGGAAGGTTCTTTTGAAATGTACTCTGCAAATCCCCCAACCACCAGCCCCTTTGTAGAGCATTTTCTTTTTTTTACCCCCCCGCTTGACCTAATTCTCCTCGACCTTTACTTCCGTCTCCCCCTCCTGACTATGTATTGACGGTTTTACGTCTCCCCACCCAAATTTTCCTTGAGTCAAGACCCCCTACCCACATCCGATACGCCCCCGGAAGCTTGTTTCCGACTTCCAACTTGCTGTTCCTTTTGAGCTGTTAGTTCACGGTTTTCAGCATAGACCTTTTTTCCCCCCTCAGTTGAACGCTGCTGAATTTTTAGATTCTTAGTCCCGCCGTCACGCGCCGTGTCCCCCTTGCTCCGGCCTCATCTTTTTTTCATTATGTCGTGTATATGACATCCGGCTTTCTTATTCCCCATTTGCTCCCTTTGTCGAACATGTCGCAGTGCTTGGTTTTTAATTTGCTTTCCCAGATGCACTGCTTGAAGGCTTTTTGAACGAACCCCGAGCCGTCTCTAATCCCTTTGTTTCCTCCGCTTCCTTCGCTTTTTGAAGGCATTAGAAGTGTCTCCCCTCCTTACAGCGCGAGGTCTTTTTTTGTCTTTTGGGGTTTTCTTTGTTCAAACCGTCCGGGTTCTACTTCGACCCCCTCATACTGATGCTCCTCTTTTTTGTAGGACCATGGTCCTCTACATCCACGTTGACGTTCGGTTCGGTCCCAACTTAACGGTGCCATCCTTCTTTCCGGTCCAAGAAACTGCCCCTTTCCCAGCGTCCCACGTTATCCCCCGAACCTAGGATGTTTTTTACCCGTACATACTCTCAACAATTTCCCCCTCCTTTTCGATGGGTTCCCACAAGCCTTCTCTCAAGCAGAACCTGGAGCGACAGCAAAGATCCCCCAGATTTAATGTTTGAACCCTTGTAGACAAGGGCTAGTCCTGTCGCCGACACAGGTTATACCCCCGTCGGAGATTTTTTTTTTCACTTTTCATTTTGTATAGTGTAACACCTCCCCCCGCCGCTGGTCGTCCCGGATTACCTGCCTATCTTCGAGAAATTTTGAGATCCTACACGCTTCTAATTAACTTTTGACATCTCTCGGAAGATGTCTTGCATCGCGGTTGCTTTTTTTTTTACTCTTGTTAGGCTATCCATATTCACCGCCTTTACTTCAGTCTCACTCAATGGTGAGAAGTTGCATCGTATCCCCCCGTCGATTTTTCCGACCTCCACGTTCGATACTGCTTTATGCAGTTGCCACCTCACTTTCAAGAAATTGAGGGTAGATTTGGGGGAAACGAGCTATACGAATTCAAATGTTTCCGCTCGACTACCGTCTAGTTGCCTGTTGCGCTTCTCAATCTCTTACCCCCTCCGGTTTACAGGGATCCCGCCCCTACCCAATTTGTGTTTCGAATGCCTTTCCAGTGCAGAGCTACGTTCGCGCTGGTGCTGAACAGCGCCAGCACCACATCTGTTCCCCCTAAGGTCTAGACCGTCAGAAGAAAGCGCGTTGTGACCTAATACCTTTTTATACATCTCAGGCATATATCTTTTCCCCCACTCAGCTAGTTGTGGTCTTCTCTGCTAGTATGAGGACTTTCTATGCTTCCTCCTACCGCAGCCTTTCTCACATTACTTAAGGACCACCTCCCTCGATGGATAGGACCTCTAGTCCTCGAGGTCCCTTGTCCGGTTGTCCCCCTAGGGCCCCTCTACCTATGGCTCCAACTGGCCCTCTTTTTAACCCCCTTAGCCCGGCCCTGGAACGATCCCCTGCGTTTTTCTCAAAGCGCTTTCCCGTGCCAACCCTGTTAGTCCCACTTAAAACCTCTTATCTTCGCAGCACGGTCCAAACATCCATCTCCACCATCCTTTCTCCTCGTACGTGTTCCTTTTCCTCTAGGATCCGTACAATCTTATCTAAACAGATACTTGTCGTTTTACCGGCGTTCACGCACCGGGCGCCCCTGCCGATACACGGACGACCGCACTTACCGTCAATTATACTGCCCAGAACCAACCGACACCTATAGAGTATTTGATTTCTTCTCCACCGAGTAGAATTGTTTCCCCTCTTTTTTTGGGTTTGACTCTTCATTAAGGTCGCCCAAAAGTTCCTCCCCCTAGCCCCTTCCTTTCATGGGACCACTTCCATCTGGCTTTTTCTGAAGCGCTGCATCCCAGTCGATAGAATGTCGTGCGTTACGAGTTCGTTTTACCGTCCCCTCTGAACTCCCTTTTTTCCTGCAGCTACGACCTTGTCTGCCCGATTCCGGTGCACATCACTGATCCGTTTCTTTGACTCGAGTTTGGTTCTCTCCCTGAGCCCTGTCCGCCATGCTTTGCATATACTGCTCCTTGTTGTGCGAAATTTTGTTGGAAACGACATCCCTTTGAACTTTTTGCATACCTGGGCTCCGATATCTTTTTCTTGACCCCTCAGGTACGTCTCGGTTTTCCTTCCCGTTTACTTTTGTCCCCCTGACGTTCACAAGACTTCCCCGCTGGTTCTCCCTCGCCGCCATTGTTCCACCAACTTTTTCGGCGATCGTCCGTCTCCCCCGAGTTAAATTTCATCGATCTTTGGAGGACCCTGCGATGAACCTATGTAATTTCCTTGCGGCGAAGTGATGAAGAGACTTTTCTTACAACTGCTTTCTAGTCTGCTGCTTTGTTTGACCTCTCACGCAGCTTTACTCCATCATTGGTCCTCTTTTTCTTTAGCGCCAGCCCCCAGCAACTCCAACATAGAATTCTGTGAGCAAGAGATTGACTTCCTTTCGTCATCTTTCCGACCGCCTCTTCCGCCCGTTTTGTTGACTTCGCAAATCCCCTCTGAAATAGACCGCTTAAACCACACAATTTTTTCCGTTTGAGGCCTTCCGCTCCTTAAACAGGCAAGGCTACCCCGGGTCAGAAATTTTTTTGCATGATCTGGTTGAGCCTCCCCCTTTCCTCACCATTCCATTTTCTATTTTCCCCTCTTGACCAGGACGAATTTCTTTCCTATCGCAGTTCAGTTCAATTTCATCCGTGCGCCCCCCACTCTCCGTGTATCAGTGTGTATTGTCGGAGAGTCTTCACTTTCGTTAGCTTTCTCTCCTGAGTCCGTTACGCCACACCTTCAATCAGCTTCACTGCGGCCAGCCTAACGGATTTTAGCCCTTCATCTTTTGGGCAGAATTGCTAAGTAGTAGTTTCGATAGGGCATGGGCTGTACTTCTATTTCAGACGTTTTTTTGGATCGACCTCCCTCCCCCCCGATTCTTGCCGCTCCCTCCTGTGGTAGCCGTTGTCTCGAAATTTTCTCGTCCCCCTGCTGTAAGCCCCCGTAGACTTTTTTGCCCTGTCAAAGGTTTTTTTCTTGTGTCGCTGCACATCTCTTTGGTTTGGGTGACTCTGAGCACTGGCCAGTTCTAGCCGTTCCTTTCCGGGTGATTCGCATAGAGCTGTCACGTAGCAGCCGCACCTTTACCCAAGCCGTTTTATACCCCCTTTCCCCCTCCCGATGTTGGTTCTCCCGGAATTGGCGTTCTTCCTCGCCGGGCCCAAAATGTTCTTTTTCTGTCCCTGCAAACCTTTTTTTGCCATGACTTTGGACCCCTTCGCTTTGTAGACCCTTTGTCTTAAATGGATTGATCCCAGGCGGTGTCATCCAGCCGTTTGTATTGCGTTGTGTTCCAGTCTCGCTTTGAAATGAACCCTTAAGGCCTTCTCAAGCCCCCCTTTACGGACTCCATATGTGTTAAATTCGGTCGAGTCAAAGCGACCGGCTGTGCACTTTAAAAGATTTCATGCAACCCTCCCCTTGCAGCCCCACTCGGTTTTGTCCCTTTCCCAAGTCTCGACACCCCTTTATTATGAAGATATGTTTGAATGTTACTAGGCTTCTATTTTTTTAAAGCCTTTCGCGTTTCATCCGTCCGAAGTTTTTGTTCTTCCCTCCTCTCAAAACCCCGATTCGGGCCCCCCCAAGTTCCTTATATTCTCAGTCAGTTTTTCCTCTTATCAAGAGCCCCCGGAGCGAACTTAGCCTTTGCTCTCTCCTGGACATTTTTTCTATGGGGTTGCTGGAATCTCCCGCAGTTGTTGCAGACGTCAGGCTTTTTAAGGGTCGTTCGCCGCCTGTCGCAAAGCTCTTTCTTCCTGAGTCCCCTATGTTTATTTCCCGCTATTTTTATTAACTATAACTCGAGAAGTTTTATGAAACCCCTTCACTATCGCAAACGCTTTTCTCCGTAAGTTATCCCGGCTGTACAATTATACCCGCCCATAATTTACGATCAGGACGATATTTAGTTAAACTTCCTGAAGGACAGATTGGATTTAACCCTCGCCAGATACCACCCATCGCGGTCACTGTTTCGCGATGAAGTCGCACCCGAAAAGTCGGCTTTTTTCAGTACAGATATAAGTGCGAGGCAAGGTAATGTCTTTCCTGCCCATTCTAGTATTTCATGGCGCTTCCCTGGCGGTCTCTTTTCGGGTTAACCGATCCTTCGCAGGACTGTTTTTGGTGACTCTCTCGGTTTTCGCTCCTTATACCTTAAACGAGTCGGGTCGCCATATGATTACCATCTTCTTCAATAGACCATCCTTCATTGTATTCCGGAGTTTTCTTGACTGTAGTCAGATGCTTCCTCCTCTGACCTGACGCAGAGGGTTCTCCATGTGCCTTTTTCTCCAAACAAGGTTACGGGTCGTCACGAGCCCGCTCCCCGTGCTTCTCCATGGTGGGGTTTTTTATGCTCCCCGGCCGATCCGCCATTGATTTCTGCGAACCTCCATGCACCCTTTCCGGACCTTATTAATGGCGGCGGTCGCGCAGTTAAAGCAGCAAGCTTTCCCCTTCCCCGCAAGGACTTCCCTCGTCAGCTTTTTCCGTACCTTCCTTTTATTGTTTTTCCCGAGTGGGGCGCGCCCCTCGTTTCGACAATTTCTTTTGCCTTCGAACCTAACCGTGTCCTTACCCCCCTTCTACAGTCTTTTTTCTCGTCACTTTTGAAGAGCGTCCCGTCGTTCAGTAATCAGGATGATTTCTAACTTCCCAGTTTTCTTCTCTTTATTTTTCACCCGTTTGTTTGTTTCGATTCTCATGACACTTCTGGTGACCTATTATCTCCGAACGTTGGCCAAGCACCCCCCTATGACGGGAACTACTGTAGCGCCTTCACGTTTTGTTCGAAGGCCCTACGATCCTGCTAGTTTCCTCCCCTGAAGTAGCGCTTTTTGCCACCCGGTGTTCACGTCTTTTGATCTGGTTCTTAGAACCGTTGTGACTTCTGCTTTCTGCGAACCTCGTCGCATCGTCTTTCCGCCCCCTCTCCAAGACGTGAATTTGCCTCTTTCAGCCGTATTCTCTTCCGCCCCTCCTTTTCGCCCGGCCCCCTCCCGGATCGCACCGCGGTTTACTTACTTCTAGATTACGTCCCCGATGCTCCCCCCGACCCAGCAAGGTTTCCTTGATTCCGACAGCCCTGGAGGGCTGACACTGCGACAGAAGGTCGACCCTCGGCTTATCTTCTTGGAGTCAACATCAAGAGCTATATCCGCTTTTTACTCCCCTGGTCATAATGTCACCCCCGCTGGAGAGGAGAGATGGTCTGTCCTTTACACCAGTTCCCCCCCCTCGTTCTCTCCCCGTACGGCCCCTTTTTGAGCAGACATCCTGACCACAGACTCTTCGATCTCCTTTCTCCGTCCAACTTCTAGTGACGCTTTTTATACTTACGCGCGCCGACCCCCCGTCCCGCCGACGGCAACAACCATGTAGATTCCTTGGCGGCCCCTCTCATATTTTGAGATATCCGAACGTTTTGCTATGAGACCTTCTTCTGGGTGTTCCGACGTCTAGTGAAGAAGAGACCTCGTGGTGTCGCTGTATTCTCAACGGCGGCTTGCAGCCCCCCTTTCCACTCAATTTTTCCCCAGGCTGATGTCTTTTCTGTATCATATTGCCTTCGTTTTTTTCTTTGAGACCCCTCCCTGAGAAGCCTTCTATCTTTTCTGCTCACGGGTCTTTCCCTAGTTCTTTGCTGGGCTTAGTTCCTAGTTAGTCTCAAATTTTGAGCAGACCTCCTTGCTACCACCTGCCGCCCACGCTGGTTTTTTTAACTGTCCTTTGACTTTCCACTTTAGCGGCCCTCGGAAGCCCATGTCCGGCGGCTGTAGCCCTGACGCGTTTTTCCGGACGCGCCTTGATGAATTACAACTGGTGTCTGGTCCGATTTTTGTTTCCCGAAGTGTGTGTAATCCTCTTTTAACCACGGCCCTGCTTTTGCCCCTTGTGCGTTCCCCACGCAGACCTTTCCATCAGCTTGCGTTTAAGTGTTCCCCGTATTTCCCCCCCCGTTGCCCTCCTTTCGGATGGTTGCAAACGAACGCTTCCTTGCGTCCCTCTCCGCAGGTACTTTGCCGCCTCTCCTGTTTCTTCCTGTCCGAGGCATCTGATAATCCTTCCCGGTCAGCAAAACCCCCCCCGGCGGAATCACCATCCAGTGCACTTGGGTCCCCCTTTGATACACGCTGAAAGCAATCCTCCCCTCTTCATTGTTCCTTCATTCAGAAACCTTTGCGATACAACAAACCCCATGGGGCCGATTTTCCCCCCCCAAGCCGCCGGCCTGCGCGCCCAACTTGGTTAGTTCCCTTCCCAGCTTCTTCCTTTTGTATTTTCGTGTGCGACTTGCTCTCGATCCAGGCCTTAATCGATTTATCTCCAGCGAGGGCCTGCGAATGGTATCATAACACCTCCCCCTTTTACCGGCAACCACAACTCACCCCAACACACTGCTCTATGACAGGAGGACCCTATCATTCGATACCCATGGCGTCGTCTTCCCTACCTTGAATACCGGATTCTTCTACGTCAAGTATCGCGAGGTCCCTCTTTCCGATTGGCAATTCTTGCACCGACATGCATATAGCCCCAAAAGGTAGGCCAGTTTAACTCCACCAAAGCCGAATGACCCTCAATTCCCTTCCCCCAGCGTCGTGTGTCGTAGATAGGAAAGATTTTTGAAAGAGTTCTAAGTTCTTTACTCGTTCAAGCAAGTTTTTTTTTCTGATGGTATATACATACAAAAATTCAGCCCGCGCACTGGCTAGCTCCATTTTTCCCTTTCTTTGATCTGTTTTGCGCTCCCCTACTCCGTTTAATTCCGGAGATCATCGTTTAATTTGTTTCGCCTCTCCGCCTGTCACAGCGCCGCTTCCGGCTACGCTCTCCGCCCTTATTTTTTATTGCTTCAAAATCCTGAGAAGGCCTTGGTTAGTAGTCCACCGAGAGCAGCTCCTTGGCTGGCGCACAGAGTCCTATGTTGGGATCGTGTTTTCCCCCCGGTCCATCGTTGATTTTCGTGTCAGGTCAATACGAGATTTCACGAACCTAGCACTTCTTACTACCTCGGCTTTACGCGTCCGCCATCTTTAGCTTTTTTCATGCTTACATGCACTTTTCCAAGGCATCTCCTCGTTTCTGTCTTGATTGCACCTTTGACATTTTTTGACCTTAAAATACGCTCTCGTTTGGCCAGGAGCCACGTGAAGCCGGGCCCTTTTTCTTCTTTCCATGATGTAGTACTATTTCACTCCTAATTATGCAAACAGGTTCAAGATCGACTCTCCGGCCGGTCCTGTTCACTTTCTCCAAATTCCCGTTTTTTTGAGGGACCCCTGCCGGTGCGTTAATCCCCAACAGACATCCCAATGTCCGTCTGTCCCCCTTCCCATTATCCCCAAAGGGGTAACTACTTCTAGCTTGCTAACACCCCTTTTTTCACCCCGGTCACTTAAAGCTGATCGAAATTTTTGGAGGAGGCTGCTGCAGGAGCTGACGATGGTCAATTGAAGAGCCCTAGTGGCCTTAACGTTTTTTTTTCCTCTCCCCAGCTCGCTTGCCCCCAGCCCTGCCACCGAAAGCAAGAATTTCGAGTATTTTAGGGTATAGAGGCTCTTGGTTCCTCTGACGATGTCATACCCCAAGACCGGGAACGATTTTATTATCCCCTACCTTGGTACCTCATTCCCAGTATTTCTTCCTCAGTCTCCCCGATCGAAGACGGCCCCGAACGGCTTCACAGTTACGATTTTTTTTCTCCGTTTTCAAGAGTTAGACAGATGTGAGTCGAAGAAAGTTTTGCTGGCTCTCTCTTGACACGAAGCTTCCTGCCGGTTATTCGCAACTCACCCCTTTTTTGTTGCCACTCTGCATTAACGTCGATCTATTTCTGAGTGCGCCCTTTTTTGTCCAGATCCTAGTGAGATTTTCTTTAGTCTATGCTATTCCTTCTTATTACAGCTTTCTTTTTCCCGTTTGTGGGCTAGAGAAGGCCCCTACTCACAGCTTCCCTAATAATCTATCCTTCTCCCCCCATACTCCGTTTTAGTTTTTTTTTGATTATCTCTCTAAGAGGTTTTTGGACGTGAAACTGAGCCCCTATCCGAAATCCTGGTCCTATACCAGTCTGACACTGGATTCAACTGTGATGATGTGAGAAACTTCCTTTCGCGGTCGAAAAGTTGGACTACGGCCGTGAACCACCCCCCTTTTTTCAGCTCTCCTGCCCACTCGCGCCTCTTTCTAGGGGCCAGCTGCGCCTGACAAAAACTGTAGGGATTGCCACATTGTTTTCTATACTCCCCCCACCCCTCCAAAATACTTAATTGCGCCTCGTTCGGTCCCCCTTCGCCCGCATTTGCCTTACTACGTTCAAAATTTCGATGACAGATAAAATTTGTCGTTCCCCGAAACCCCCGGGTTCCCGGTTTTCTATTTAAAGCCTAGCTGCCCCCCTTTTACAAGCGAATGGAACCTTCTTTTTAACATCATGGCAGGCTCTATTATATCTTTTTCCCGCGAATAGAGCGCGCAAAAACTTTCTCCTTCATTCTTTTCGTCTTCTCTCCTGATTGACCGAGTGTGTTTTTTTTTTGTACCCCAAAGGTGCAGTGTCCCTCTGCCGCCTCTTTTGTACCGGAAATTGTGGTTTCGCCTTCGCCTTCGCCCACTCTTTTCCCTTCTAAGAAGTCGGTAGGGATGAAGGTTATATGATGTAGAGGAGCCGTCCCACCTCGTGTTTTTTGAACCCCCTCGCCAGCTCTTTTTTTTGAGTTTCCGGGCCAGAGATATTCGTAGATGCCGCACCATTTTCCCTCCCCCCCCCCTCCCCCTGCTTATTGTCACATGGGCTTGAATTGAACATTTTCTTTATTTCCCCTCTGGACAATCCCGCCCTTGCCCCCGCTTTTTCTTTTTCGTGTAAGAACAAAAACGAGCTCGCGTCCTTGTGCTGAAATCTCCCTTTTTTCCAATTAACCCCACACGATCTCAGCGACAAATGATTGCAATGGCCGAGATTAGGCTCACGCTATTGCATACCGCTTTAACACCAGTCCTCTTGCCGTCGTTCTTTGTTTTAATCAGTGTACACTCAAATAATTGCGCGGCGTTCCATGTTGTTTTTCCTTTTCCTGAGACAAGATTTCCCCCGCTGGTTTTTAGGACTTGACTCTCGTTATATCTCAGTACGGCCAGTCTCTAGCCTTTTTCTCCCCCCTGCCCCCTAGTTCCCCGGATCCTGCCCCTGCGCTTGTCAAGGTGGAGAGCGCCAGGTCAGAAAGGGCAGTCTTCCTCTCTTCCCCCCTCTTTTCTCTCTCATTACCTTGACCGACTTTTTCCCGATTCGCTCTTCATTCCTTTTAGGACTCCAAAAGATCCGGGGCTATCGATTTTTTTTTCTTTGTCTTTGCTACCAGCTCCTGGTCACCCTTTCATTTCTTCTCTCGCAGGCTGGCTTCTAGACAACCCCCACGGTTATTCAAATCCGCGGCGAGACCAAGCCAACTACTTCCCCCGTATCCCCCCAACCTTAGCGGACCCCTTTTGGTGTTACCTGCCACTTGCCGTACCCTGTAAGTCGCCTTGATTGTGGTATTTCATTTCCTCAAGTCAATTCATAGCGCCCCCTCTCTATTCCCCCATCGACTATCTTTGTTATTTGCCATTGAAAGTCCCCCCGCCAAATTGGCGGGCAGACGAAGCCTCTAATTGATTGTATTGCTCCCCGATGGTCGTTGTGTTTAGAGACAGTCGAGTGGTGTTGTTATCACACGCTATAGTCATCTCGCTTTCTGCATTTTTATGGGGTTATAGTCGAGCCAGTATAGCGGCCACATTCCCTGACCCCTTCCACCTTTTGAGTTTTGACCAGCCATCCCCCGACCACACCACCCCCTCCCAACAACACACAAAATGTTTTTGTTTGCCGGGTGTCTTTTTTACACTGGTTACTACAAAGGTTCTCCCTATGATCTTCAATTTAGCTGGAAAGTCTTTATCTTCCTGAGTTCTTTGAATGCGACGTTCGGTTGATACCAGACTTTTTTCTGCTGCCCCCTCTTGCCCTTGTATCCTTCCCTTCTATTGTCATTCCTCCCTTTGCCTTGCCTCTCTGAGTGGCAGGAAGACTTTTGCAGGTGTACTTCCCCCCCATTAAGTCGCCTTAATGGGGGTTGACTGGCACAACATCTTCCCTCCCTCTCAAGATGATCCCGCAGTCGTTTATTATGGTCCTTCGTTGATTCGCCCCTGAAAGTTCGTGAAACCCTATTCCCCCCCCCCCGGCTTTAGGTTTGCTCACGGCCCGCCTTTGTAGCGCTTTTTCAGGTTTTGGGCTCTTCATCCCTTCGCCCTTCCGCCCTCCCACGCTCTCCGCTCAGCCCTTCCTGGACATTGTGCCCCTTCTGATTTTTTTCGTTCCTCCCGTTTGGAAAGGTCATCTTATGAGTTATGAGAATCCCCGAGTGTGACTAGCTTTGTCGCCGTCCCCTCGCTTTACCGACTCCCATATGGTTTCTACGCTCCCTTGCCACCCAGACACCTTCCGAACAGCTAAGGCTCCCCTGCGCACTCCCCTTTGCAGTCCTCTTTGACCCCCACGGTCCGCGTCCTCCCAGCGAAATCCATCGAGTCCCGCCCCACGCTTTCTTACTTTGTCGATTTCCTTACACGTTTTTTTTCTTTCCTTTTCATCTGCACCCAATCTGCCCTAGGGCATTCCGCGAAGACGGCCCCGATCCAAGTGTCCCCAGTTTTTTTCACTCACACCAGCCCCTTCTGACTTCCAGCCCCTTGGTTTAATCGCCGAATTAAGTCTCCAGCGGGTGTTATTCCGGCGGCCTTGTGCCTAGTTTTTCCCCTGTGTTCAGACACCTTGACCCTCTTAGATCAAGTCGTGGTGTCCAATATCGTCCGAGGTATCGAGCCTCCCTCTCCTTGCTTGGTTTGAACTACAACATTCTCCAGGCCCCGATTTTATACTTCCGTGCTGTTATAAGTAGTTTATTAACGAGCTCTATTTCCTCTTCTCCTTCACCCGCTTCGATTTGTCCTCCTATGCGAAAGTAAGAAACTGTCCTTTTCTTAACCTTCCCATCTATTAGGAAGACGACCTTCCTATCTCAACGATTGTAATGTTACCCGTCAAAGAGCTTCGTTCCCTGCTCGTCCTTTCCATAATTCCCCTTTGGATCATGAATGCTTTCTCACGTTAGGGGTTTTCGTGCAACATGGACCTATTCCCGCTCCGTGTTCAATTTCACGAGTCTTTTTTATTTCACCCTTTTCTTCCATCAAGCCAGAGGTTCTGAGTCACATTAAGGTGATTTCGTTTCCTCCCGCTTTTTTTCTG
>Ga0179593_1461208_pt1 | contig 17337 bp, 14 predicted proteins | sample CZODoug2_1_08_16_FD_185931 | JGI IMG/M metagenome (GOLD analysis project Ga0179593, IMG submission 185931) | Vadose zone soil fungal communities from Angelo Coast Range Reserve, California, USA - CZODoug2_1_08_16fungal (PacBio error correction) | ecosystem: Environmental > Terrestrial > Soil >... | reverse complement strand
AGGGTATCCTTTTCTGAAAAGTCAACTCATTGGAAAGTAGCAAATGGGTTCGACACCCTGCCCGGCCATTTCCTCACCTTCGTCTCCACTCGTCCCCGAAACGGTCCCGGTGGTTTGACTTCCCCTATCCGAGAATGGAGCTGTGCGCCAATGCTTTCCCCCCTCCGCCCTAAGTCAATTTTCCCAACAATCCTCTGCTTGTACTGCTGATCACTTTGTCTGGAACGCTCATGATTCTCTTCTCGGGTTGAGTCTTTCCCCCGCTCTTGGTGAACGTTTGATCGTGGTGAGATCATAGACAAGCGTTCTTCTCTCTGGTGTATCACAGTTCGTGGTACACCTAGGCCCATGTGTCTCTCCTTCTCCGAATCACGGCTGGACCTTTCTTCATGCGCGATCTGTTGAGAGATGGTCTTCTGGCCTAGGAACAGTGTTGACACCCTCTTGCTCTTGTATCGCGCTGCTCTCTTCCCCCCCCTCCTGCCCCTGTTCGCCCACATTAACCCCCCTCCCCCCCCCCTTTATCTTCTCCTTTTGTCCCAGGGTATAATAAACAGTTCTGGGTATCCTGCGATTTTCTGTGTGTTCGCCGTCGACTCCTGACCTATTCCAATATTATTCCATCTCGCCCATCGATCCCAACGTTGCCTCGACATGCGTTTTCCTTCCTTGCTCTGGCTGATATCCTTTCGTACGTTGAACCCGTGTCTTGTCGATATCCTCTCTAGTGTGTTTCTCGAGATCGAAGCGGGTTTTTGGGTTTTTCGTTCCTGGGGTCCTTCCGTGCTCGCCCCCTTAGGTCGTCCTCTCGGGCCCCGACCATGTCATATCGTATTGATGTGGCGCCGCGCCAGGTCGGCCCTGATTGATGCCTGTAGGTATGTCGCCTCCTTTTCCCCGCGCTGGCTCCTCCAGCACGTTTGTAGGTTCTAGTCTAGTTAAGATCGGCATGTCGTCGAGAATATTGTGCCTATTCCCCCCCCCCTCCGTCGGCGAGCAGTTATGGCGCTGCTTAGAAGCCAGCCCTTGAGGACTCCCACCATCTCCTCCTCCTGTATGTGTAACGCCCTGAAGCAGGTGATCTACCGGCGAGTCCTCAGCCTATTGAGAGGGCCTCGTAAGAACCCCTCAGGCCTCTCTTGATAGAGTACGTTGACCGATTATTAGAGCCCACAGGGCTAGCCTTTTCTTTTCACCATGACGGTCAGCGAACGATCGCTTTCTGCGGGATTATGAGATGTACCTCGGTCCACCACTTGCCCGGTTTCCCCGTTACTCCTCGTCGATGGTTGGCATTTGTTGCCTTTCTCCACCCCCCCTTCCTCCGTCTACTATTTCTTTCCACCTGGTTGCGGGGAAGAGTTGATATTGGCGTAGAGGTTCGCTTGTGGATTTGACCGTAGATGAGCATTTAAGCCCCCCCTTTACTTGTCGGGCCCTGAGCTTTATTTTGCTTTTTCGATGCTTTCAGGGTAGTGATGACCACTTTTTTCTTATCCCTTTTTAGAGGGCCCTTCCAGCGAGGAAGGCTGCCGGCGAACCGAGCGGCCCTTTCCCCCCTCCCCCCTGTTACCCTTTCTTTTCTTCATTAGTTCGAAGGGCCTTTTCCCGTCAAGTTGACCCTTCTTATGTTTCCTCTCTGTAACCCCTCCTGGTGAAGGAGTTCCTTCCATGCTGGAGATTTTTTTCTTGTTTGGGCAGCCTTCTTCCCCTGCGGCGGGCGCTTAGGTTTAATTGATCCCCCGTTGGTCTCCAGACTGCGGTTTCGTCGGAGATTTCTGTCCCTCAGAGTTCTGCCATTGCGAAAGTTTGTGATCCTGCCGGGAGGTCTCCTGTTTCCCACACGGAAGCGCGAAAGTAAGTTTCTAAGCTCTTCCGGGCAGCGCCCTCCCGAGGAGAGCTCCACTCAGTTGACCTTGATCGACTGCCCCCCCTGCTTCGTATTATGCAGATTGCGTACCTGCTTGAGTTTTTGATTTTTCTAGTTTTTTGGTCTTGATCTTCTTGCCTACCTCCATCCCATGCCTTTGGCGGAACTTTTTCTGTTCAATTGTAGGTCACTTTCTATGCGATCCGTTTTTTTTTGCGCAGAGAAATAAGAGGCTGGACGGGAAAAAACCCGCGTTCACAAGGACCGTCCGAGAGTCGACTAACCTTTTTTTCCTTGCCTCTTATCGCCCGGCGCTCGTTTGGATCCCTTTTCCCCAATCAGCAGATTTGCCGAAAGGCAGTCCTCTTTCCTCCTTAAGCAGCCCCGTAGCTCTCGAAGCGCATTCCGAGGTCGAAGCATCGGTTTCCCTTTTTTTTCTTTTCCCTCATACGTTTCTATAGCATTTTCTCTTGAGGGCCTGGCTCCTCGAGCCTCTGGGCCGCTTTTTTTCGGGCTTTGGACGCATTGTTCTTTCTTCCTTCCATCTTTCCGTGGCGCTACGCCTTTCTCCCCCGGTAGCCTTCGCGAGAGACCCCTTCTCCGCGGACCGACGTTCGACTGTCTCGGTCAATGTTGGCCTCTATTTTCTTCCTTCCCCCCTTACTTCGTTTTTCTGATTCCGCGAAAACTGCCCCGCGCCTCCTGCTGCTACCCCCTTTCTTTCCACCATGCCACGTGCCTCATTTTTCCTTCCCCCCCCGCGTGCACTGACCCACCGCTTTCTTTCTTTTCCTGCCCTCGTCTGTTACACCCCCCGCTACTGTTTGAACTTTCGAATTCTTCAGGGATGTAAACGGTTTCGTTTCCCCCTCCTCGTCTCGGGGATGCGATGGTCCCTTTTTCCCTACTTTCCAGTACCCCACCATCCAATGTTGGAAGTGATCGTCTCTCCGTTTCTACCTTTCACCTGAGTCCTATTGGCCCCTCCCAAACCGTCCACGCCTTTTAAGAAAGATTAAGACCGGAGGAAGGCGCCCTCTCGCCAGAAGAACGCTGTCTTCCCTGACCCCTCCACCTTTCTCCTCTTCAAAAAACCTCGTCGGCCACTGGGAGCTGACCCCCCTCCCCTTCCTCCAGAGGCCGATAGCCCACCCTTCCCGCGTTCCTGAATCTTCTCAAGAGGTTTCCCAACTTCTTTTAAACGATAAAGCTCAATACCTTGAAGAAGAATGCCTCAAGCAACGTGTTGGTCTCTAGTCTTTGGGAGGTCACTAGTGTTTTCGCTCTTCCTTCGTGGATGCCCCACATTTCCCCCCCCCTTTCCAGTTTCCTGCTCTTAGTCATCAGTATTCTCCTTCAATAAGGGCGACCCCCACTAACAGAGGCTGGCCTGCATTCCTCCAGGCCATGCATGACTCTAGCAAAGCCCCCAACTTCTTTCCTGCCCCCTGACACTGCGGTGAAGATCCTAGAAATGTGGAGGTGGCTCCCCCCACTTAGCGTATAATTGGCACCTCCAGAGCGTGGTTTTGATACATCGATTTCTTGGAACTCCCGCGTCTCCTGACCTTGACGGCAGGAAGGATGATAGTTGTCTCCGATACGCTCTCGGGTGGTTGTGCCTCCTTTTTCCTTTTTCTCTCCCCCTTCCTCTCTCCTTTTTATTATTGTCGTGATAGAATTCTCGGGCGTCAAAACTTAGTACCATTTGTACGCTGCTCGAAGATATTAACAGCTTTCCCCTCCTCTCCCCCGCCTTTGGCAGGAGATTTGGTGGGCGTGGATGACCTTGATGGGATTTATTTCGACCCACAAATTGCTTGTATTCTCCTGGCTGGCCTACGCCCTCTTTTCTTCCTTTTTCCCCACTGCTTTGCCATATTATAATTCGGCCACTCTTTTGGGGTTAAATGCTTTGTCATAGTCTTTGGTCGCTGCTTTTCCTCTTGATGGTGATCTTCTATTCCCCATCCCTGGCCTCTTCTCCCCCCCTCTACTGACCCCCCCCCCCCCCCCCCCCCCCCCCCCCCCCCCCTCCATCCATTGGAAGGAGTCTCTCCTCCGATAAACTCTCCTTCTTTGCGCGCCTACGAAAATGAACTTGCTGGCGTCCCCCTCCCCTTCCTCCGTGTTGTTGAGTCTATCTCGTGGCGTGGCGTTTTTGATAAGGGTTTCAGTGTGCTCGACTCTCGTAGATTTCAATTGTACTCCCTTTTGGAGCGATGGCGAGTGGGCTATCCTGCGTTTTTCGGAAATTTGTCAGGCTCCCCTCTTCCGCACCTTTTCTCTTTCTGCTTGCTCCCTTAGTGCTTCCCTTTTTTCAAAGTAGCTGGATCCCTTCCGGAGATCTTGTAGGTTTTGTCTCCGGCTTGCCGAGGGTTCGTTTTGGGTCTGAAACTTTGCCCGCTCACGGGTGGCGCCTGCGCCTCCCGACACCGTTCTATTACTCCCCCACATCTGGCGCCAGTGAGGTTCACGTTTGAGAAGGTGCTTTGTCTCCGCGAGTCAATTCAATTTTTTCACTGGTGCCCGCCTTTCTGCAAGAAGGGATCAGTCTCAGACGATGCACCTCGTCGTCTTACGACGCTAGAGTGTAGCTGCCACTCCTTCCCCAGATATCCCTCCACTCGCCTGAAGAGTTGTCTCCATGCTTTCTTCCCCTGGCTCCCTGCGGTCCCACCACGCAGTTTTTCCCCTTTTACTCTCGTCTCTGGATGGTGCCTCTGGCTCGGACCCTTTTTTTTCTCGGGGACGGATGTCGTGCTTGTTCGGTCTTGCCCGGTTTTTTGTAGCCCGTCGATGACGCCCGCCTCGGGATTCTTTTTCTCCTTTCATTCCCCCCTATTTTGCCTCGGCTTTATTTCAGATGACTTTCTGTGGAACAACCACCTGTCGTCGATTGGAATGTTCTATGTCTTTGACCGCCGTCCTCCTTGCCCAGGCCCCCCGCAGGTTGTGCCGCCACCCGCTTTCTTAGTACCTTCCCCTTCTTTCTTTCTTTTGGATCCTCTTTCCCCCGTTGAATAGCTATGTTTGACAGTGCGCGACCCCCCGTGTGCCGGAGGTCGGTCGCCCTTTTTGCCGTATTCTTATGAGCAGGTTATTCCCGGGGGCGGTTCTTTTTCGTTTTGTTTTTCTCTTGTCGGAACTTTTTTGCTTTTTGTTCTTGAAGAAAGCGGGTGTCGGTCCCCGATGTGCTGTCCGTCTAATCCGCTGAATCCTTCTTGTCCGGCTTTTCACTCCGAGTGTAGGGCTCAGCTTGCTGCCAGTTCTTCCCTCCTCCACGGGATTCGAGAGGCCCTCCCCACTTCTTTTTATTCTTCCGCCTCGACCCGGCCAGAGCCCTGAAGATTGCTTTTCTCATACCTGAACATCACTTCCGCTGTGCGTCCCGTCAGGCCAGTATGTATTCCTTGAGCTTGTCGCTGCTACATTTCGTTTAAGAGAGGTGTGGCCTCTTCGAAGTAAATGCACTCCTTTTGGGGGTGTGGGCCCCTTTTCGGCACCTTCGAAGCTTCCTTGTCTCTTATTTTTAATACGGGCAGCTTCTTCCTTAAGAATGTCACTTCTGTGGAGCCACTACACGGTCGTTGGCATTTCTCCCTTCTCGCCTCTCGCTTTCTCTGCGTTCGCGGGTCCAGATGTAGACTCCCAAGACCGAAAGGCTGCCCTGACACTCCTTCAGAACTAAGCATGTGCCCGGGCTAGCCTCTCTTTCATCTCTTTCCTCTCTCGTCCCCTCTAGAAGGAGGAGATCTCTCTTTTCCCTTCCGAGAGAAGTATATTGTTCCTACGAACGTTCCATTTCTCGATCTGCCCATTCTGGCAGACTGATTCTTATCCTCTTTCGGGTATTCACTTTACGTCTAGGAGGATAGCTGGAACGCTAATTTGCATACAGAAATACCGTCGTCACGACCTCGATAACTTTTTTGGAGTCCTCGGTACCCCCATTTTCTTCGTGTCTCCCTGCTGGGACCTTTTTCTGAGGTTCCTTTACCCAGTCCAGGTTTTCTTTTTTAGATTCGGCGCCCCTACGCTGCTCCTGTGCTTTCCCAAGTATTTCAATGACACCTAGGAACGCCCTTTTCTGGTGCTTCCTTTTCGATTTATAGACTTGACCAAACGGCTGTTATCCTGCCCTAGAGCAGTACCCCCTCTTTCTCCCTTACGGCAGAGTCCCTGGAGGCCCCCCCCTTCCTTAGTTCGTCTCAGGCCTGAGCCACCTTCGTTTTTTCTTCCTCCCTGGGGCGTCCGCTGGCCACTATAGCTCCTACCAATCAACCTTTCGTTGCTCCGTTTTCTTTTATACCCCTAATAACGTGATTTTTTTCGAGACCCCTAAGCCTCCCCGGCTTCAATCCTTGCCCCGCGCTTCCACTCAGTTTTCACGTCTACGGAACATCTCACGACACGCTTCCACATCCCCCTTTCATCAAGTTCTAGCCCCCAACTCTCCGCCTCCCGGAAACGAACTTCTCCCCCCTCAATTCACATCCTGCCGACTGCCATCCAAAAATCTTTTTTTGTGACGCGTCTTCTTTTTCCAATTTGCGGAACAGGGTCACGACTAGACAAATAGTCACATATCTCCTTTCTTGGCGAAGCTCGTCTTTGCCCCCCGTTTACGTTGTCTGCTTCCGTCTTCATTTACTTCCCTCGACACACAAGGACCCCCCCGTTCTCCGAGTGTTTTTCCCAGTTTCCACTCCCCTCTCCTTGAATTCCCAATCCCTTTCCCCAGAATCACTGGAAAAGAATCTAGTCTGGGCCTCCTCCCCTGCCTCCCCATCCCCTTTCCCTCTCATGAATGGGGGGATCAAAATTCCCCCTGCTTCGGTGAATCTGCCGAGTCTGCCGAGGTGCCAAGGGACCCTCCCTATCTTATTGCCCTCCTCGTAAGAAGTACAAGAGTTGACCGGCTCCATCTAGGCCTTGTCCGACGCTTTATGCTGGGTTCGCGACCCCTTCTATGGGTGACAGTGTGCATCTCCCTCGCCCCGTCACTCTAACGCTGGTTCTGTATGTCGATTGTAGTATTATTGCTCACCTCGTTAGTCAATGAGTGTACGATGAAGCTTCATTTCCTACACTTATTGGCGTAAAATCCTCGAGTTGGAGGTCCCTTTTTTCTTTAGTGTGAACTTTCCCTTCTTTTCTTTTAGCCTACGCTTGAGTCTGGCTGTCGGCTGGTCGAATCTGTTGGACCCCCGAGTCACCCCCTCCTGTCCCCTCGTTCAGCCCGGTCCCCTCCTCAAATGATTCTCTCGGGCACCGATTTTCCTCCCCTTTCCCACTTTTTTGGCCTAGTAAGTATTGTCTGCCCGAGTTTTATATTACCCCCTTCATTCCCACGCCTATTTTGAGGGCCATCTCCGCTTTTCCCAATTTTTACATGGCGTTCTCGCGCTCCTTTTTCTCTCCGTTCCTCTTTTCCTTCCCCTTCGACTTTTGAAATCGCTCTCTCTTTGTTGTGGTTTTTTCTATCTGGTTAATGGTCGAGGGTTGTAACAGCCGCCCATCCTCAGCCGAGCGCCACTCTGTTCAACGTTTTCCTCTTTCTTCCTGGAGGAGGAAGCTCTCAGGTGTATTCGAAGGATTTCAAAAGTGATGGGCACCCTTTCCCTCCTTTGCTTTGCCGTAACGGTCTATTCTCCCTTTGCCAGCCTGAGATCATGAGTAGGGTTGGCATTTTTTCTCGACTCTTTCGTCTTTTCATTTCCCCCTTCTCTCATACAGAAGACCTGCCGTTGAGAAGTGACACTCTTTCCGTTTGACGTCCCACCCTAGTATTTTCCACGAAGCCCCGCCGGTTTCGGCTCAGATGCTCTCTTCCCAACCTCGCGAGTCGAGTGTAAGAGTGGTTCGATCACTGCAGCCTTCCTGACGAGGAAGCTGGGTCCCTCTTGGCTTCCCGGCTTTTTCATCCCATCAGATCCTTTAGAGACCCCCCTATCTGCCTTCCTCCGCTTCATAATGACGCGTCAGTCCTGATAAGAGGTAAACCCCCTCCAGCTTTTCGTTTCGTCCCTCCGTATTCGTGGGGAAGACTTTCTGGGCCCGAGTCACTAGGCAATTCTCTTCCGCTTTATCACCCTACTTCCATACTTCTTTTATTGAGTATCTGTTTAGGCATGGGTCTGCCGTCTTCAGCTCTGACAGCCTCGGGATTATTTGCCCCGTGAGAATGTTCGCTTCTCCTCTTTGACCTGCCTTAGATCCCACTGTCGTCCCCCTTGTCGGCTCATGCCCTCTCTCCCTGGCCCGGCCCCCACGGCCTTTCCTCCCCTCCCCTTTGAGACACGCCGTGTTTATATAATTTCTTCGGCCAGGCCTTGTTCCCGCCGGTGTGCTTTTCAGATTTGTCAACGCGTTGCTAGGTCGCGTGGCAAATGAGGCGTTTTTTCTTGGGATTGGTTTCTTCCCTGAGGCGGTTTCTTTTTTCTCGAGGAACTTGGCGTTATGTTCAGGAGCGGGTAGTAGGCTATGTCCTTTCTTACTCCGTCCTCCTTCTTTGATCTTTTTAAGGAGTGGGTCGTTGCTCGTTAATATTAAATTCTATGCCCTTCTGCTATCGGTTTACTCCGATATCCCGTACACTTTGGATTTTTCTTTCTCCCGTTTACCCCCCCCCCTTCAAGCATCCAGGAGGAGAAGCCTAAGTTCCTGACATTCCTGCTCGACCTACTGGCCCCGCCTCCCCCCCCGTTCTCCGGGCTTACTATTCTATTCCATAGATACGTTCTGTGGTCCCGTTGATCTGTACAGCCGACGGTTTTCCGCCATTGAAAAGACATTGCGTGGCATGTGGCCCTCATTTTACAGTTTCGATGGTCAGGTCCGTGCAGTTTTTCGTCCCTCTCTTAGCCTTTGGCCTAGTCTTTCTTCCCGACCTCTCCGCGCATGAACGCGTATGTCAACCCCTGTGGGCTCTATATTCTGCGGCGAGCCCTCGTGCACTCCCTTTTTCCCCGAAGCCCCCCACCCCAAGGAGGAGTCTCCTTGAAGAAGAATACTGTGTCAGATAAAGGGGCGAGTCTTCGGAAGGGATGACCTCCCTGCAGCAGGCGCCTATCCCCCTTTTTTCGTTGTTAGAGAGATTTCCTCATTCTGCTCGTGGTTCCTTATCATCGAGGAACACTTTTGACTCCCGCTTCTTCTCTTCCTTTGGCTTGCGGTTTAGGCCTTATCTGATTCCTAGGCTTTTGCCCCGCCCAACGTCTTGGCTCTTCGCGCGCTCGAGGCGCGGCAAGGTTCGTCTAATGCTCCTCGGGCAAGGAGACGGGCCTTATTTTCTTGACTCCCTACTTCAGGTTCTATATTGCGACACCTTTCCCCTCCCTGAAGCCTTTCCCCTGTGAAGATCTTCCAATTTTGGAAAGACCGGGCTTATCTTTGTCACTAGACCTCCAGATCTTTCTCCTGCCCCGCATCCCCTCCCAAGCTACCCGCTTACATCTTGGAGAACTGGTCGCTGCTCATTCTTTCGAAGTCCAAGGTCCCTTCGTGACTTTCTAGGGAACTTTCCTCGCGGCAGCTTTCAAACTCAAAATGGACTTGGCTACCGTGGAGCCATTTTTTTCTCCTCCTTGAATCCCTTAGGGAATAGCTCCCACTCCGATTGCCCTCGTCCATTCTTCTATACGCACCCGACGCCTGTCTTCCGTCTTTCATGACCAACCGCACCAATTACTCTCGTAAACCAACCAAATCTCCCTCATCCTTGTGTCATCACTTAAATTAAAGGAATACAATCCACCATCTCCATCTTTACGAGATGACTGTCCCACTCCCCTCTTTACGCGCCCCTAATACCTACTTCCAAAACGTCTTAATGAACTGATTGACCTCCCCCCTGACCGAAGTAGGACCCTAACGGAAGTTTACAAGCTGGTTCCGGTTTGCTACCCCTTCCCAGGGGAATGGGACCGGCTTCTAGTGGATGAAAACAGACGATAAGTTGTCCTCCTTTCACGTTCATTGTCCGGAAATCGGGCCGTGGTTTGATTTTTTTCCCCAGTGAATCCCGAGGCGGGGAAGCGCACGAACCGCCGGCATGCAGCCTCACGCACTCAAACCAGCACTTAGTAAAGAGAACAGTATTTGCTATCGTGACTGATATTTTGCTAAGCCCTCTTTTTTCCCCTCCTCCTAAGTATACCGCGGTATTTTGCCCCTCGAGTGTGGTTTACCCTTGTACCGTCGAGTACTGAACGCGAATACTCTTCCTGCCTTGTTGCGCCCTTGACCAGCTTTTGTGCAAGTGACCGCCCCTGTTGAGACTCCCCTCTCTATGGGTGTAGGATTTTTTTTCCTTTCCCTTTCCTCCTTCGGACTCCCTCGTCCCCTTCGTGGAAGTTTCGCAGGATCCCGCCATTCCCCTGGGGCCTTAGTGAACCTGTCGGCAGCTGTGGCGATTCCCTTCCGGTGCTTCGCATAGCGCTCTAATCTCGTTTGGCGCTTATCGAGCGCTTTTCTGGCCACCATCATGCCCTGTTCCCCCGTGAGACTTATTCTTTACCCCACGATTCTCTCTCCCCTTACCAATTGATTTGGCATCCAGCGTTACTTGCCATCACTGTTCTTCAGTCCTCAATACCCCTTCCTCCCTCCCTTTGATTCCCCCTTCCTTCTCCCCTCCACCTCTCCCCAAGTGTAATGGCGTCTTTTTGTCGCGCCTAGTAAGGTGTTCAAACTTTCCTTCTAGGCCCTGCCTTCTTCGTTCCCTCTTTCACGACTCGTGCGAGGGGCTTGGTTACCCCTTTCCCCTTAAGTTTTCCATCTATCTGTGTCGTCTACTTTCGAACGACATGTAGTTTCCGATTGCTTCCGATTTAGTTGGAGCTGGTTAAGTAGGAGTCGCTCTCACGTAAGTCTCTGAGCCCTTGATGCCCAGCACGTTTGTGATGACTCTTCCCTCTGATCATCCTCCCTTGGTTTCCGTCTGTCCTTTTGGTGGGTTTGTCTACGGAGGGTGCCAGTCTCAGCTTCCGCATGAGCCCTCCTTTGTTCTGAGGTACTCCCACCGTTTCCTCCCCTCCCACAAGCGCCGCCCCAAGCTTCGAGGATGTTAACTCCTTCTCCTGTGTGCTTTCTTGAAAAGAGTGCCATCCCACGATGGGTTGGCGACTTTACCCGCAGACCCGGTCGACCTCCTCTCCAGCGATAAGGCAAGTTAGCGAACCATTCTCTCGCACCAATACGTTGGCCTCCTTCGCCGCTTCCTGCTTCTTTTTTTTTTCATAATGAAGAGCATTTCGTGACCAACCCCCCTCCTCCCCTTGCCCGGAGTCGCGATTTTTTCGATCTTGGCGCCCCGTCCCCCTCTTCCCCCCCTCTCTGATCGCTTTACCTAACGGGATTTTGGACGCCGGGGTAGTCTCTGGCACATTTCCCCTTGAGCTTCTCTCATCTCTGGTGTCCCCTTTTGCGAAGGGCGTTTTTTGTTTTTCCCATACCCCTTTGTTACATCTTTCTTACCACTCGTAGTACCGCTCGTTCCTATGCCCCAAAAAATGGAACCTTCCCACGGGTCAGTTTGCGACCAGCAATCTAGCCATGCCTCCCCTTCTATTCCTTCCGTATAAGGAATTGTTTAATAGTTCCCTTTGTTTCACTAGTATGTGCATTTGATCCTCTTTCAAGAGGTTGTTTTTCGTTCGGATCTGGTATTTTTCTTCCTGTCTTGAAGCGGGTCTTCGCGCCCTTTCTTTTTTGGTTATCATTGAGGCCCTTTTCGTGTTCCTGTCCTACTGTTTAGTCGGAGAGGAGTCTTTTATGCCTTCGTGCGCTTGAGGAAAGAGTGAACTCCTTCTTTTTCGATCGAATCTCCTCTATGATCTAGGTTTTCTCCTTGGACCGCCGGCAGACGTAACTTTTGATTTTTTTCCTTTTTTCCCTCCCGCTGTTTACTTTGCCCTCGTCTAAAAGGAGGGAGACTTGGCCCAAGTGACCTTGTATCCAAGTGGAGATTTTCTCACTCATCTGAGGGCCCCGGTCTCCCATTTCTCCGGCCCAGTATTGATTTTTTTCTCCTGTTTTTGCGTGGTCCCTTTTTTGCCTTAGAAGGTTTTTTCAGGCTCCCGTTTAAGCAACCCTCCCTGTGCGAGTGTCTGTTCCCCCCGTTTCTATACGTAAGGTCTCTTCTCTTTTTCGCTAATCTGCGTCGAGTTTAGGATGTAAAGACCGGCTTCCCCTTCCCGCGCAACCCCTTTCCCTGTCGGGCCGCTGCTCCTCGAGCCAGGGGCTCACGTTCGAGTTCGTGCTCGGTGACGCTCCGCTCTCAACTGGCGAAGCATGACTCTAAGCTCGCTATAACGGGGCCTCTTCTTTCCCCGAGTAATGATCTTAGAGCGCTATCATGAATGGGCGCTTTTTCTCCTCTACGTTGTTGTTTTGCTGTCTATCCCGCTTATTCGAGAGATAGGAGGTTTTCCTCCCCAATGGAGCGGCTGCTTCTCCGTCGTTTGCGGCGGCCGATTGGTGATTTATACCTTGGCACCGACCGAAGCATCCCCGATCTTCCGGTCCTCCTTGAACCTGCTGGCCGAAAAAGAAAGGGTTGAAGTCTTAAGGTGCCTTATTCTCTCTCCGGCTTGCGACCACTCGCAGTCATTGTCCTTCTTCCCCCACTGTTCCGTACCTTAGGAAAAATGCCAGCCCCCTGCCGCTGGGTTCCTTCGGAACACATCTTCTTCTCTACTGCCGCCGCAGCGTTCCTCCAATTGTTTGACCTGAGCCTCCCATGATTGCCGTAGTTAGAGAAGCGTGAAAGGTAACCAATTCGTTTCTCCCCCTACGCTGGGCGTTGATCGGGTTCTCATCCTTCCCAAAGGTGGCCTTTTGCTTTCTTCCCCCTGCTTCTTGCTTCCCTCCTCCAGGAATCTGTCCTTCCTGATCAATACCCCTCCTGGCGTCAACGCCTGCCGCCGCGTCAAGAGGCTTTCAATGTGACCCCCCTCGCGCTCTTCTGACCAAAACGCCCTCCTCCAGGCTCACAACCTCCTGGGCCCGCCTACTGGGAGCTCCATTACAATGCATATGCCCTTTCGCGCGTTTCGGCCCTCGTTATCCATCATCGAGTCCCCCTTCTCGGAACAATCCTTCGACTCCAGGACTCACTCGGTAGACGAACCTTTTCTGGTCACATAAGCGGGCGTTTTTCACCCCCTTCTCTGTGCCCTGGCCCTTCGTTTCCTTTGGCGATCTCATACTGTGGACCCCCACCAACTTGTCCCCGATTTCATTGCACATCCTCTGGCACCTCGGCGAGGCCCGCCCTTCGTGGAGCCCCTATCCCGCTGTTTTTTTTTCCACTCTGTCTTCCGACTTGTTCCCCAGCCCGGTCCCCTTCATCCCTTACTAAAGTCAATCACCCCTCTGCATCTTGGAGCCCCTTTCGATTTATCTTGTGTCAAAGATAATTTTTCCCCCTCGACGACGTTTAGGGTCCAACGCACCTTTCGGTTTGTCCGGCTGGATCCTGAGTTCACCTTCCTCCGAATACCTGGCAGGGCTCGATTCCTTCTAAGGGTGCCGCGCTGACGGACTCCCCCTCGCCCTCTTCGTCCTCGCTGCTCGTGCATTATTCTCTCGGACCCACTCGCCCTCGGAATTGATTTCCGCTGGCTCGCGGACTCCGGCGGGCGTGACCATCCTCGCGGCGAGGTGGGAGTAGGCCGGTCAAGGTTGTTCTCGACCCGGAGCGCTCCTTCCTCCTGCCCGGATGGATTCTCCCCCCTCCCGTGGCCGCGGCCCATTTAACTAGTATAGCCCCTACATTCAATCCAGCGGTTTTTCATCGAAAATAAAACCTTGCTTTTTCCCCTCCCTGGGCGGTAACTGCCTTTAAGGTGCCTGCCCTGTGGAGCCTTCACCTACTTCCCCATCGCTCCACCTGACGTTATGATCCACTCCCCTACCAAACCTTGTTTCTTGACATTGGAGTTCCTTCTATCTTTCCTCGTCTTCGCGCCTTACCAGGCCTCCTTGCCCTGTTCGATCTCTATTTCTACTACAGTTGTTGTTGGGTCGCTCTCTCGAAGCCTGGTTCACGAGTATGGGCCGTACGGAAGGCGCGACCCCTTCTGGAGAGCGTATCCCCTCCATTTCCTACACTTTGTCCTATGGCGTTGAGGATGGTTCGTTTCTTCTGGGTTCCAGTAGAAGAGACTCGTGCTGGGATCCTTTTGCAGCTTTTTATTTTGTTTGGCGTACCTTGGATTCATGGAGATGGCAGGTTGTTTTTTTTCGAGAAGAGGGCTTAGTTGGGCAGCGTAAACCTCTCTCACTCCCTTCGCGGATCTTCGGAGAGAGTAGGTACGTAAGAAGTTCCTTCCGAACGCCGCCCCCTCCCTGATAGATGCTTTTTTTAATCATTCCTCCCCCCTTTTATTCTCCCAGAGAAGCTTCACGCTTCGAGTTACGTCCCTTTAAGATCCCAACGTCACAGACGAGCCTGGTTCCGGGCTGATGTCTAGCCCAAGGAGGCCCTTTCAAAAAGATATGCCGGATCTCGCAGAGAGCCGTGGCGCGGCCCCCGTTTCACCAATCTCCTTTTTCCCTTTCCCCACGCTATTGCGGTTTTTAGGTTCCCCTTAAGATACTGAGAAATTGTAGTCACCCTCCGGCCGGCTCGGTCGAAATTTAAAATGGTCTCTAGGGCAGTTTTCTTTTCTTCTATTTTCTGATGGCCCCAGCCCGTTCTCCTTTCTTGCCAGCCTTGGATTATTGGAGCCCTTTTGCTCTCGGTTTCATCGGCGAGGGCCCCCCCCTTGAATTAAAGGAAGATTCCCTCCCTTTTCCTGGTGTGAGGATCCCACTATTCAGAAGATGCGCCTTCCTGTCCACGGGCTTGTGCCGCCCCCGCCGCTTTGTGCATGACACGTTATTCCCTTTTCTTCATGTAGTCTGAAGGCTTCGTTTTCTACGATCAGCTGCTGGGTTTAGGTGCGTACGCTAGCAATATGGTTTGTCTTTTTCTTGCCGGTTTTTTTTCCATTCCAGGGAGGGCGTAGGTGGTTCTCCTTGATGCATTTCGTTGGCATGAGCTTGGTAGTCGAGGGCTTCCTCTCCGTCCTGCCGTGTTTGTCACTTCCGTCTGACGCGGAGGCTTGTCTTATCGCTCTGCCTCCTTCTCCCGTCCTTCGTCAGGTCTCCCCCCTTGAAGAGGCACCCTGGGTATTTTCTTCTCCTTCCGATCCCGGGAAAGACCCCTGTGTGAAACCTTTTGTTCTCACCGTTTCCCTTTTTTCCGCACTCATTCCCTCATGGCCGCTTACCAAGTTCTACGCCAGGATTGGTGTTTCAGTGGCTTTTGCTGTCTCTCCTCGTTTTTGTCAAGGTCATGGACGGCAACCCCATTACCCTCCTGTGCGGGCAAAGTTTCTACTCCCTTTTTTCTTCCCCATGTGGAGAAAGTTGGGCTCTGCTTTTTTTGTCTTTCCCCTGAATCTAGAACGCTCTTTTCTTGTGTTCCCCGAAACGCGGCCTTTTTGGCCCGCTCTTTCTTCGCTACCTTGAGTGGTCCCTCGTCTCTCTGACGACTCGAGATAGTGGTCCTCTTTGGGCCACCCTTGAAAGAGAAGTATTGTACAGTCGGCCCTTTTGCCTCCGACTTTGCCTACAGTTGCGATCTCGAGCCCGTGGAAGAGGGAGAGTATTCCCTCCATGGCGGATCTCTTTCTCTTTCTCAGCTCAGTTGTTGTGTGGATCCTGTGCTCGTTCCGCCTCGGCAGTTTCGCTTCTCTCTAATCTGCCCCGGGAGAGCCACAGTTTGCGTCCTTCTTCGGAGTTTCCTTTTTTTCTGCCTTCTTCCTGACGCTGAACCTTTTTCCTCTCTCACGTCTCCCCGGTACTCGACTAGAGCTCCGCTGCTCCGCGGTCCCACGACGTGTAGGCGAGGATACTCGAGGTTCACTTATCTGCGCCGTACTTGCAGTCCCCGGTTCTATTGCCCCCCCTTCGCAGCTGCCCTTCTCTGCCTCCCACCCCCTTTGCAAATTCCCCCTCCCCCGTGCCACACTTTCTTGTGATGTCACCGTCTCCTTCCCCCCACCCCCTTCGTATCTCCAAGAAGAAGTTGACCCCTCTTTCAAGGCTTACCTCCAATATGCGAGAGCGCCCATGCTGTTTGCAGAGCAGTCAGGGTCTGTCCGGGCACACTTTTTCTGCGCTTCCGGGGAATTCGCTTCCTGGTAATCGCGGATGAAAACCCCCCAAAGTGAGTGCTATTCGTGGTCCCGTGTTTAGACGCTGGTGCCAGGAGGGCCTTTAGCCCTCAAGCCTCCGTTCAGCCCCCCTTTCCCTCCCGTCTCACCTCTTTCCCTGGCCCACTGGACCGCCATCGCCGATTTCCTTTTTTTGACCAATCCCCTTTCCTCACTTTGAGCAACAACATCAGTTACTCCTGCCCTCCTTTTGTCCCTTCTGCCAATCCCCTCCCTTCCCCATTTCCTCCCTCACCGGCCTCGGCTTAGAGCAATTTTTCCCCATCTCGAGGTTCAAGGTTTTGAACCTAGGACAAAGGCCGTACATTTTCCTTCCTAAGCCGGTGTTTTTCTCCAAGCAAGAGCGGCGTTTTTGGTCGCCCTCTGCTGGGCCTTTGCCATGTCTTTGGCGGAATTTCTTTCCACCTTTGGATCATCGACATCACTTTTTTCTTGGTTTTCATCCCGCTTTCGTGAAAGGAATCTTCCCCCTTCTTCCCCTAGTTTTTTTTCAAAGTACCTCTTCTGGCAAGTTTTTCTAGAATGGGAGGTAACTCCCCTGCCATGCATCTCTCCGTAAAAGCAAACTTTCCCTTCTTTTCCTTTTTTCTGTTGACTTTATTGTATGTCTTGTCCGAGGTGCTAGTGACTATCTCCCCAAGACCCCCGACTTTCGTTCCCGAATTTGCCCCCGCAAGATTGGTTTAACTCCGTCTGGCAGATCAGCCCAGTACTTTCCGCGGCCCTGTCCTTCGTTTTTTTTCGCCCCCCTATCCCCTCATATGGCGCGTTCTCGTCCTTTTGTCCCTCCTGAATTAGTTCCCTCCGCTTTTCTGTCGTGGCATTGGGGCCCCTGCCCCCCTTCCCCCCTGAATTTTTACCGTCTTAGTGTCTCCTCCTCCCGGCTTTTTGGGCCTTTTTGAGCTTCGCTTTTGGGGCCTTTCTTCACGGTGTGGGCTTTTTCTAACGCGGCGCTCCCTCTTGCCTCTCGATTCTGTATCGCCCTCCTTTCGGCCCCCCCTCTACACTAGTATCTCCCCCATTGGCGCCCCATGATTTTCCTTGTCCTCCCCCCCCCTACACGTGCTGGGTCATTAGGTTCCGTGCTTCTCACGTGCTCGCGGAGCTTCGAACTGGACTCCCCCCTGGCCCCTACCCATGGACGCTGGTCCAATTTCGCCCATCGATCCCATCCTTCGGTTCCGATCGGCTCCCTCTGCTGGCTCCCGCCAACGTACCTGTTTACCCTGCCTCCGGCCT
>Ga0179593_1727992_pt1 | contig 17338 bp, 21 predicted proteins | sample CZODoug2_1_08_16_FD_185931 | JGI IMG/M metagenome (GOLD analysis project Ga0179593, IMG submission 185931) | Vadose zone soil fungal communities from Angelo Coast Range Reserve, California, USA - CZODoug2_1_08_16fungal (PacBio error correction) | ecosystem: Environmental > Terrestrial > Soil >... | reverse complement strand
GTACCCCATTTGCAGGTAGGGTCGTTTTCAGGGGCCTTTTTTTTTTTTCTCGGGCCAAAACAGGCCCTGGGCTTCCTCCTTTCTAACTTCCCGAAGGTTAACGACGGGCCCTCTCCCTCCCACACCCCCCATGTTGGTTTTGTGGCGGGGCCCTTTGGTTTTTTTGCATCCCAAAACGTAAAAAGTCCGTCCCCATTTTTTTTTTTTTTCTCGGGGCGGCGCCTTCATTCTACCACAAAACCATTTTTTACGGATCCACCAAGGTTTTTGGAGCCCACTGTTGGGCAACGCTTTTTTCTCCCCCCCTCCGTTCCCTCTGACGAGGGGGGGGGGGGGGACCGGGGGGCCTTTTTCTTTTAACGTTTCCTCCAGGAGGGAGGGGTTCTGGGACTCCGCGAAAAACCTTTCCTTCTTTTCTGTGGAAAGAAATGCTTGCTGTGCTCCCTCCCCCACCGGAGGTCCCTTTTCCCACCGAGGAAGGGGCCGTTTTCCTTTTTTCCCTTTCTTTTCCCCCCGGGGAAAAAAAAAAAATGCTGTGTGGGAATTCCAACCCGCAGCTTGCCAAGGCTTTTGGTCATTAAGAGGTCTTTACTCCCTTTTCTTCTCCTCCCCTTTCCCCTCCGCTAGTAATTGGAGCAACCACCACGCGGGGGGACCTGACGTTCCCTTCCAGGGAGTTTTGGATTCCCTGGCCCGGGTGTTGTTTTCCTTTTCCCTCCCCTTTTCTGTGGATAGACTTTCCGAATTAGCGGTTCCCGGGGGCTTTAGGTTGAATTTTCTTTTTCCTCTTCCAAAAAAATTTTCCGGGGGTTTGGACGTGAATGGGGATTCGTCTGTGGGGGGATGGGAGTGTTTCCCCCCCCCCCTCTTCCCCTGAAAGGAAAGAAACGTCACCCTCCCGGGACTTTTGGGTCCATCCCCTCCCCTCTTCAGTTTAGACGGCCGGGGACCTCTCCTAAGGATCTGAAAACGGCGCTTGGGAAACGTTAGGGACTTTCTCCCCTTCTTTTTTTTCTTTGCGGTTTTTTTAAGTGCTTTCCCCATTCCGGGGGAAAGCGGGAACCTTTTCCTGGGCCGAACTGGGGCTTCCCTCCTTTTTTCCCCCCTAGTAGTAGGATCGATGCCACCCCGGAATTACCTTTGTCCCTCATGAAAGACCGGGGCAGCCCTTCCTTCAGGGGCCAGGCGAGGAGTCCCCTTCTTTTTTTTTTTCTCTGGGGGTGATTTTTTTCAGGTCGCAGCCTCCTTGAATACCTTTTTTTTTTTGCAGAAGGTGTTTGGAAACGTGGTTCCCCCCTTTGGGGGGGTCGGGCATTCGGCAGAAGAATTTTCCCTTTTCCCCTTTCCTTTTTTTTCTTGGATTTTTTAGATGTTCGTTTAGGATTTCTCCTTGGTTACGTTTTGCGGGAAGGGGGGTTCTTTGTGAAACAATTCCCCGGGGTGGTTAGTGGTTTACCATGACCCTCCCCCACGGGGTTTTTCTTGGGAGCGGGGGCCGGGGCAAACCTTTCGTGCGAACCAGTTTCTCTTTTCCCCCATTCTTTGGGAGGGGGGCGTCCCTTCCCCCCGGGGACTACCTGTCACGAAGGGGCCCCGTTTTGGCGACCGAAGGGTGACGGGGTTAGGTGGGGCGTGTCCTTTTCTTTCCCCCCCCCTCCCTTTCGGGGGAAGGGAGGACTCACAAAGGCCTGGTTTTCCTTTCAGGCGTCACCGTTTTCTTCCCTGTCTTGGTTTTATGATTACTTGACCAGTTTTTTTTTTCCGGAGGACCCGGGCACGCAAAAGAATACTTTCTCACTTTGCTTCCCCTTTTCTATTCCTTTTTCCCCTCAGAATTGTTCATCGTGGGCCCAGGTTCTTTTTTTCCTCGGGGGTTGGTTTCGGTTGTTTGCCCGAAGAGGGGGGGGCAGGGACGATCGGCGTCTCCACAGCTTGGGGGCTGGGTGTGGTTTCAAAACTTCCCTTCCTTTCTCTTTTTTTCTTTCAACTTTTTATCGGGGGAGAAAAGGAAACCAGTCTGTTTTTTCTGTTCCTCTCCCCCCCCAGTCGGTTAGTTTGCAGGGGAGATCCCTTTTCTTTCCCCGGTTGGGCCCGGCAAAGAACCCTTCCCCTTCCTTCCCCTCCTTTCCTTTCCCGCACAAAACAACATGGGCGGAACCCGTCCGTTTTTTTTTTTCGGGAGGGACCAAAACTTTTTTCTGCACTTTTGCTAAGGCGGGGGGGGGGGGGTTCCCCCTTTTCTTCTGCCGAGTTAGTTTTTCTTTCTTCTTTTTCCTCGGCGTGGGTGAGTAGAAACAGGGGAATCCGGGCCCCTTCCAGCAGGATCCCGGTTCTCCCTTTCCGCATCCGCAGTGGGTTACGTGACCATTCTTGAAAGGGGAACCAAAACCCAGGGGAGAAGGCCCCTTTCCCTCCCCCCTTTTTTCCCTTTTCCCTTCCCCCCTTCCCCCTGGAGGACCTCCAAGGCCACACCCCCTCACAACTGGGGGCCAGGTTCACTTTTTTCTCTTTTTCTTGCCCTTCCTTCACGTTGTTTGTTTTTTGTTTTCTGGGGGACGTGTTTCCAGTGAAGGTGTTGGGAGGAAACCTTTTTTCTCATTTTTCTTTCCTTCTCTTCTCCTTTTCGCGGGGAATTGGGGTGGTTCACCACATTCGGCCATTTTTTTCTTTTTTTTCTTGATCGCCTTTTTGTCCCTAGGGGCGCCCGGGTTCTGGTGGCTTCAACCTTTTCCGGCGAGCGGGGGCGGGGGGGGGAAGGGGGGCCATTTTCTTTTCCCCCCCTCTTGGGGGGAGGGGGAAAAAAACATTGGGTCCACCACCACTCCTCCTTTTCCCTTGAAACTGCCCTCAAGGCGGCACAAAGAAAAAATTAAGTTTTTTTCCCCCCGCGGGGGGGCCAGGTGGGAGGGACCACTTCGTCTTTACTCTCCTTTTTTTTTCCTTTTTTTCCTTCGCACAGGGGCCTTGACGGGGCCACGGCTTCCCCTGTGCTTTCCCCCGGAACCGCACTCCTCGATGGAAAGAGTTCAAAAAAACTTTTTTTAATGCGGGGGGGGGAATCTTTAGCCCGGGGCTTCCTTTTTCCCCCCCCTTTTTTCCCCCCTTTTTTTTCTTGGCCGAAGGAGGGAATGAGTTAGCGTTTCAACGGGACGCGCACTGTTTTCTTTTTTTGGGAAAAAAAACCACAAAAGGGGGGGCCTTACTCTTGGGCAACCCGCGGCCGGTACAGGGGTTCTCCCCCCCTGTCTTTTTTTCCGGGGGCGGGAGGGGGGGTTCTCCCCTTCCAGGCTTTACATCCCACAAAACAAAAAAACTTTTTTCCAATCCGGTGGGCGGGACCGAAGAAACCTCCTCTCTTTTCTTCTCCCCTTTTTCCGGGGAGGAGGTTGTTTTTCCTCCCCTGGAACCTTTGTTTTCTTTCGCGTGCGGCGGAGCGGCACCTCTTTCGGTTCTGGACAACGGAAGATTTGCATACCTCCCTCTCTTTCTCGGGGAGACTGGCTCCTCCCCCCTTCTTGCTGTTTTTCCCTGGGGACCCTCGGGGCACTCCGGGACCACGACAAAAGGTCTGCCCCCCCTCTGCTTTTTTCCCTTTCCCCCGGGGCGCTCCCGCCTGGCGGGGGGGGGTCCCCTCGAAAAGGCCCTTTCTTCTTTCCAAGGGCCGGGCCCCAACCCTTTTTTAAGGGGCTTCGTGGGATTTCCCTTCGGTGGGGAGGAAGCCGGTCCCCCTACTTTGGTCTTTTCACCCAAAAAACGCGGCCACCTTTCCTTTTGGGCCCGCGGCGGCGTACCCCTGGTCCCCCTCCCTCTTCCTCCCTCTCCTTCTCCGCAGGGGGGGCCCCTTTCCTTGTCACAAAGTTTTTTCTTCTTCGGGCAGACGTGAAACGGGACACGGCTTCCTTCTTTTCCTCGTATTCCGGCCGAAGCAAGGTAGTCTTCCCGTTGTTTTTTTCCTTCCTTGACCGCCAAAGGACAGGGCGGTTGAGTAATGCCGGACGGTCAGCTCGTCCTTCCTAATTTCTTCCGGAGTTTGGTTTTTCTATTCGGATTCTTGCACAACCCGCGGCGGACTTTGCGGACCTTCTGGTGGTGGAACACCCCCCCCCCCCCCCCCCCCCTTCTTTTCCCCCCTTTTGTGGACGAAAGGAAATTAACGGAAAAACAGCTCCCCTTCTGGCTTTTTTACCCTTTTCACTTTTTTTCAAATCTGGGGCACGGGCGGACCTCCCATGTCACACCGGGGACAACAGGGGCCAGGTAGTCCGGTCTTTTTTCCTCCTTTTTCCCTTCAAAAGGGCAAAATCCGTAGGACGGATTCAACCTGGGCCTGTTAACCATCTAAAAGGAAGGGGAGAGCACTTCCCCCCCCCTTTTTGAGGGGGGGAGTTTTGGTTTATCCTCCTCTTTATTGCCCCTCCCTTCCTTTCCCCTGTCAAAAAAAGAGAGTTACATTTTTATTCCAAATTTCGGGGATTCACCCGGTGGGAGGGGTAACTTGAAACCCTTTTTTCAAAACTCCCCTTTTTTCTTTTCCTTTCCTTTCGGCAGTATAGGAACTGGAGGGTCCTTCCCCCCCCTCTCCCCGGGCTTCACGCCTTCTCTAACAGGAGGTTTAAGAGTAAGGAGGGGTGGTTCTTTTTTCTTTTGCCACCAACAAGGTGCTTCCCTTCGCTGTCTTCCCCCTTCTCTTCCCCCTTTTCCCTTTTTCCATGGTTCTCCGGATCCGGACGCCGAGGGACTTCGGAGGGGTTACTCCTTTCGATAAGGTACCAGGGGGGAAGGAACACCTTTTTTTCCTCCGGGCACGCGGGTTTCTTTTTTTCCCCCCCCCTTCTTCCATGATGGGGATGTTGGGCCGGGACCCCCCCCCTCTCGGACGCATCGTTTTCCTCAACCCCTGCAATGGGAATTATTTCCCCCTTCCGTTTTGTGTGTTGTTGAGGGCTGTATCCTCCCATTTTTTGTTTTTTTTGTAGCAGAGCTTGTTGGCGATCATTGGGGGGTCTCAGGTCCCTCCTTTACTTCGAAATAAAGACGGCCTCATTCCTCCCCCCCCTTTTTCCCTGTACAATTCGGAATTCCCCCCTTACAGGTCTTTTCCCCCTCGAACCGGTCCTCCCTTGGACGGTACCGGGACCTTCCTTTCCCCGCATCAGCGAAGGAAAAAGGGGCCCCCCCTTTTTTTTCCGGAGGGGGGGCCCAGGGGCGCCGGCACGTCGTCTCCCGTTTTTCGGTTCATAGCGATCGGCCGCTGGGATTCCTCTTTTTCTTTTTCCTCTCCGCGAAAGGGATGGGAAGGAACAATGGCTGTCCCCTTCCCCCTTTTCTTTTTTTCGGAAGGTTTGGGGGAAAACCTCCCCTTTTTCGGTAAGTTGTTAACTCTTCCTTCCGCATCGAAAAACCCTTGGGGAAAGGGGGACACCTCGCGGGTTACACCTCCTTTCCCCTTTTTTTTTCTTTTTGCATCCAATTTTTGTCTTTCCCCCCGCCCAGAGGGGCTTTATGGAATGGGTTCTTCTTTGGAACAAGCACAAGGAGGGCATTGTTCGCCATTCTTTTTCTTCCCGAACCGGGAAGTGGGGCGTTCCCGCTTTTCCTCCCCCCCCAAAATCCCTCCCCATGGTTCAGTGGTTCGGGGGGGACATTTTTTCCCTTCGCGGTGGCACAAGATCCCCGGGTGCTCTGGTCCTTTCTTTCCCTTTTGGAAACCTTTTTTTTACGTTGCACTTTTTCTTCCCTTTTCCCTCAACGGGGTTCTGTTGTTTTTCCTTTCCGCCAGGAGGGGACACGGTCCCCGGCCCTCCGGGTGGCAGACCTTCTTTTCCTGGCGAGGGGGGGGACGCTTAAAGGACCGCCACTTTCCCCCCCTTTCCCCCCCTTTTTGGCCGTTTCGGGGGGGGAAATTAATTTTAAAACTAGGTGGTTTCCTTTCCCCTTGCGGTTATTTCGCCCTTTTTTGGGGGGGGGGGACCCGGGGGGAAGCCGAACCTTTTTCCTCTTCTTTGTCGGAAGGATCAGATTGGGCGCCTATCCGTTTTCTTTTCCTTTCCCCCCCCTTGTTTCCGGGCCGCCCTGAAGGGGGGGGGGGGTTTTCCCTATTTTCCCCCCTCAAAGTTGTCCTGTTTTTTGGTTTTTTTTCGATGCTTTGCTGGGACCGGCCCAGGAGTTTTCGCCGTGGCGGGGCCTCAGTTGTTGGGGTTTTACCTTTCCTGGTGTGACCCATTGGAACCGAACGTTTTGGCCCTTGGGTTTCTTTTCCTTGGCCTTTTCGGAACACCCTTTGTTTGCGGGGGGGATTTTTTTCGTTTCTTCTCCTTCCCCTTTTTTCGCGTTAGGGGGGGGATTCTGGGCTTTGGGGATGGAGTTCAAGAGCAGGTTTGTTCGTGGGTTCCCTGTCTTCCCCTTTTTTTCAGAGGGGGGCAAAACGCTGGGTTCCTCGGGGTAGTTGTTAAAAGTTATCTTGGCATGTGGCGGGTTCTTGCCAGCGGGCTTTTTTTTTCCCCTCTGTCTATAAAGACGGCCGCCCCCCTCCCCTGTCCGTGAGAAACCGAGCGGTCGGTCTTTTTTTTCCCCCAACCGGGGCCGCGAAGGGCTTTCTCATCCCTCCTTTTTTTTCCTTCCCTTTCCCCGGAAACCGGGAAGCTTTCCGCCGCGGGGGGAGGGTTTTTTTTTTTTTTTTTCCCAGTGCGGGAAAGCCGGCGTCCTTTCTTTTCCAGCTTCTGCATTTTGAGCAGGACCTTTCCCTCTTTCCCCTGCCAAAGGGGAATGATGGTAATTAGGGGGGGGCCTTCCTTTTTGGACGGGGGGCTTTTTGCAGGCGATTTTTGCGGCAGTCCGACCCGCGCTTCAGCTTCTTTCTCTTGGGCGGGAAGGGAGTCGGAATCTCGGGACTCCCTTTTCCTCCCCCTTTCTTCTTCATTTGCGAGTTAAAAGGGGGCCACACAAGGGTCGTTTTTTTCTTCTCAAAAACCTTTGCCTCCTTCAGGGGCCCCCAGGTGGGAGCAGCCCTTTCCCGGCCTGAGTTGCCGAAAAATGGTCGAACTTTCTTTTTCCCCCCCCCTAATCACGATTTTATTTCTTGCCTGGGGCTCCTTTTGTTCACGGGGGGGTTTCCCTTCCCCTGTTCGGTTGGGGAAATGGTTTTCCCGGGGTTCGCTTCTTCCCTTCCTTCGGGGCCAGGGGGTAAAGGGTCGCCAGGATCCTTTGAAGTCTTCTCTTTGGGTTTTTACCTTTCTTCATCGCCGCCTGGGAGAAGGTTCCCCAACCCACCCTTTCCTCTCCCCCCCTCTGGCCAAAAAGCCGAGGGGAACCGGCTCCCCTCCCTATTCTGACACCTACCCAAAAAGCCCCCATCCCCCTTTCCCCCGGGCTAATCAACCATCTCTTCTACTTCTTCTCTCCTGTGATAGCCCGGATGGGACGTGGGACAGGTTTTGTTTCTTTTTTTTTTCCTTTCTTTTTTTTTTTCTTTCCGTGCTTTCTCGGGGCGGAGTTTTCCCGCAGGGCCCTGGTTTTCCCCCTCAGGCGTCCTGGACCTTTGGATCCCTGGGGCGAGGACACGGACACCGGTGGGGATCCCCTTTTTGACCCTTTCCTGGGAGGGGGGAAAAAAACCCTGTTTTTTTTTGGTTTCCCCCCTTTTTCTTCTTCCCACCAACGGGGGCCGCGGGGGGACCGCCGGCTTCTCAAAAAAAACGTTCCCCCGCGGCCCTGAAACTGAATCTCCCCTTTTTTTAACAAATAAATCGTGGGATTGCGTGGTTATCGCTCCCTTCCCTTTTCCTTGCCTTTTTTTCCCCCCTTTGAAGAAAAGAAGGGGAGCCGGTTGCTTTCTTTTCCCCCCAAACCGGGGTTTCGCCGTTTCTCCCCGAAAAAAAAAAGGGGATTTTCCCAACCGCGATGAGCGTTCCCCACACTTTCCTTTCTTCTTCTTTTTTCCTCTTTTCCTGTTGAACGCCCTGGGGGGAAAAAGGTTTTGGGACCAGGGGCGTCCTGTTTGCTTTCCCTCATCCGACTGATTTGAGAGGGGAACCCAGTGGCGCCTTCCCCAGTCCATTCACTGGGCCGATGATGGCTGATTTTCCCTTCTTCCTTTCCCCCTTTTTCCCCCCCCTCCAGTGGAAGATGGGGGAGGGAGGAGGTCTCCCCTCTCCTTTCTTTGCTTTAGTACTTTGTCTTTCCCGTCGAGGAAAGGATCCGGGGCGGTTTTCTTTTTTCCTCCAGGATTGGAGACGGCTTTCTGGTTTTTTTTTTTTTGGTGGAAAAGAAAAGGTGGGGGTTCCCTCCTCCCCTTCCCGCTCGGTTTACGGGATTTTTTCCGTTCGGGGCGGGAAGTTTTCTTTTCCAACGGACGCCCCCTTTTCCTTTCACATTTTCCCCCGTGAATCTTTGGGGGCTACCACCCTCGGGAGGGGCCCCCGCGGGCCCCCCCCTTTTCCCCCCCCCGTTTCATTCGGTGTGTTGTTTGTTCCCCCCCTTCCCTTTTTTCCCCGCGACGGGGAAAGCATCCCCCCCTTCCGGATTCTTCTTCACCCCGGGAAGGGGAAACTTTCAAAAACCCCCTCCCTCTCCTCCCACTGGGACGGGAAGGCTTGTCGTCCCCTGGGCCTGGGACGGACTTCCTTTTCCGCCAACGGGCGTTTGGGGACCCATTTTCCCCCCTCCTTTCACCCAGGTAACCACTTCTTCCCCGATTTTTAACAAAAAGGCCTCGCCGGGTGCATTTTCGCTCGCGGGCCCTGGGCAATTTCTCCCCCCCCAAAAAAACCGCCCTTCAGGGGGGTTCTCTGTTTGGGGGGTTTGCGGTTTCCCCAAACGGAACACCCCCCTTTTCGCTCGACTTCGTTATTCCGGGAGAGGCCTTTTTTTTTTTTTTTTTTTTTTTTTTTTTCTTTCCCAGTAGGAGTGGGGACAGCCAAACACCCTTTCCCGCAGGTTTCAAACCATCTTTAATTAAGGGGGGGGAAGGTTTTCCTTTTTACTTCGAATCCTTGCGAGGCGGGTTCGCCCTCTCCCTTCCTCTTGCCCCCACCGGCGGGAGGGGAACGTTCCTTTCGGACTATTTTCTGCCCAAAAAAAAGGGGCACACCCTCGGCAAACGAACATCCCCTCTCCCCCGTTCGGGACCTTGGTGGCTCTTTTCCGCTTCACCCCGTCTTTGAATCTTGTGTGCAGGCGGGGGGAAACTTTTTTTTTTTTCACCATGGTCGTTGACCTCTTTTCCACCAAGGACAAGGTAAGGACGGTCGCGGGGTTCCTCCTCCTTGGAGTCAAGCCCTTCCCCCCCCCGGGGGGCTGGCGGGCCTGCCCCTTTTTTTTCTCGGTCAGGTTGCCGCAGGTCTTTCCACTCACTCTCTTTTTTTCTCCAGCTGATTCTTTTACTCAATGATTGTTCAGCGAGTTGTAAAACCGCGGGCTTTTTTTTTTCCCCTCGGCAAAAAGGAAGTTTTACTTCCCTGTCCTCCCCCCCCCCCTTTCAGGGGGAAAAGTCTCCTCCCTGTTTCTTTGGGTTAACTCTCCTGGCAGCAGTTTAGTGGGCTCCTCTTTTTCTCTTTCGGCATGGAGGTCACTTCCCCCCCCCACCACCAAACACCCCCCCGTTTCTTTCAGCTTCAGCCTTTTTCCCCCGGGACGACGGTCGCTCCCCTTCTTCGGGGCCTGAGTGCCCCCAGCTTTTTTTTCCCCCCTTTTTTTTTCCTCCCCTTGGATACAGGTAAAGGTCCGTTTGGGTTGGGACCCGTCCCCCGGCCGCCCGGGAGGGGGGACCTTTTTGAAGGTGGGGAATGCGATTAGGGGTTCCCCCTGTTTATTTTCCCTTTTTTTCTTCGTCCGGGGAGGGGAAGGTCGAGTTTCTTTGTGGGGCAACATTGCTGGTGGGGACGAGAACAATGTCATTTTTCCGTCCTGGGGCCGAAAAGACCTTCCCCTTCCCTTCCCCCCCCTTTCTTTGTAAGTTTAAAAGAATCCGTCAGTTTTTTTTTCTAGAAGCTTTTGGTTAGTGTTCGTAAGGGGGATTTTTCCTTTTGATCATGGGGTGATCGGGCCACACCCCATCCCTTTTCCCTTTTTGTTCCCCAGTTTGCTTAATTTCTTTTCCCGATTCCCCCCCCGGGGCCGCCCTGGAACCCCCTTTCCCCCTTTTTCAAAAGGGACGTCTCCCCCCCCCCCTCCCCTTTGTTGTCTTTCGGGGCGGCGGAATCCTCGGGAAAAACCCTGCTTTCCGGGGGGGACCCTTACGGATCACCCCCCCTATTTCTTTTTTCATGTCGGGGAAAGGCCGTCAACTTGTTCCTTTGGGGATAGGCGCCGTTCCTTCTCGGGGGTCGCAGGGGGCTTTTTCAAATCCGCCGGATTTTTCTTGCCTGGGCCTTGCCTTCCCCTTTTTTTTTTTTTTTGAAACCCCCTTTCAGACACGTAAAAGGGGGGACCCAAATGGTCTTTGTGGTCCCCTCCCTTTCTTTCCCGGAAAATGATGGGATTGATGCGTCACCCTTTTAAGTTTTTTCACAAAAAATTCCCCCCCCCCCTCTTTTCCGGAGAACGTTGTTTGTGCCCGGTCCCTTTCTTTTCTCCTTTTGGGAAAAAAAAAAAAAAATTGCCTCCCTAGGGTGGTTACGCCCCCCCCGGTGTTACGCGCTTTGACTTTTCCGTGTCATCAAGGGGGGTCGCGGGTTTTTTTTCCCCTCTTTCTTTGGAGAAAGGGCAGTTCTCCCGCTCGTTTGTTGACTTCCTTGGCGGCCAGGCGGAATCAAGCCTTTTTTTTTTCCGGTTAGCAACTTCTGTCCTCACCCCCATCTAACCCTGGGGGGGCCTTTGTTCAGTGGTTTGGGCCATCCCAGGGAAGGCCGCATTTTTTTTTTCCCCCCCTTTGTTGAAGCGGGCACCGTCTCCTTCCGTGTTATTTTTTCACGTGAAATGGCTCTCCCCTTTCCGAACCGTTTTTTGTGCACCCAACCCAGGGGTCCTTGAACGGGGGTTTCCGGCCGCGTTTTTTTTTCTTCCCCGACTTAAGAAACCGCGTTTGTTCCTGGGGTCACTTTTCCTTTCGCGTGGAAACAAAACCAACTCCCTTTTTTTTCCCCCGCGGGGGGGGGGAAACCTTCCTCCTCTTTTTTCTGTGCGGTCCCAACTTTGCATGGGAAAGAGACTGTTCTTCCCGGAAGAATTTTTTCTCTAAATCGATTGGGGCCACGCGATTACACTGTGTCGTTTCTTTTCCTGAAAAAAAAGGCGAAATGAACAGGGGGTTCTTTTTTCCTACATTGGTCCTGCGAGGCAGGGCGTATTGCTTGATGTTTTTTTTTTTTTCGGGGTAAGGAGGGGTTTCGCCCGCTTTTTTCCTTTGGAAGGAGGTTTCTCCCCATTTGCAAATTTTTTGTGGGGATACGGGGATTCGACGGAAACCTGGCCCCTTTCCCGTTTAAACGTTTGCGTGTCCCTTTTCTGGTGGTAGGGAAGGGGTTAGGACTTTTTGGGAGTCACCACAGTTTTTTTTTTTTTGTTTGTTGTTTTGTTTTTTTTTTGTTTTTTTTTTTTTTTATTCTCCCCTTCAGTTTTTATTTTGTGTTTTGGTTGCAACGGTTTGGTCCCGGACTTTTACAACGTGTGTTGACGTAAGTCCTCGGAAGGTGGGTTTTCCCCCTTTTCTGCAAAAAAACGTTGTTGTCCTGTTCTTTTTTTTATTGGAGGGCGGGGGACAGTGGATATCCCTCCCACTGGCGGTTGTTGTAGTTTTTTTTTTTCCCGCATTTTTTTTTTTTTATTTTTTTTTTGTGGGGCGCACAACGAGGGGGTCCGGGAACTCTTTCTCTTTCCAAGGGGCTTGAGTTTCACACACCTTCTTCCAGGACGGAGTTTTGGGGTAAGGCGGGTCCCTTTCGCAGCGGCGAGTTTTTCTTCTCCTTCCCCCCCCCCACTTTCCCCGAGTTGAGGAAGGACTTCCCCCTCCCCAGATACTGCCTGAGTCCTTGATTTTCCAAGGGGGAAAAATTGGGTTTAAATAGAAAAGGGGTTTTTTTTTTTTGTCGCTGCCTTTTGGGGGCGGGGAAGACCGTGGTCCCTGGTTTTTTCTTTTTTTTTTCTCTCCGCGGTCAGGAGGCTGGTCAACTTCCTTTTTTTTTCTTGGCGAAGGACTCGATCTCCTTTTTTTGGGACCGATTACGCGTTTTTTACCCCCCCTGGCTGAGGGGAGTTGGGCTGGCCAAGCTTGCGGCATTTTTTTCCTTCCCAAACCCGGGGCAAAAACGGATCCCCGGGGCTTTTTTCCCCCTTCCCCTGAGTCCTTGCAAACTTTCGGAAGGGGGCAGGGGCGGGAATAAAAAAACACTTCTCCTTGCTTAGGCCGGGGGGGGCCAGTGGTGGAGATTTTTCCGGTTTCCCTTTTTTTTTCCTTTTCCATTTTTTCTGTTACAGCGCGTTTCTCTTTTCCCGTTTTGTTTTAATTGGGATCCCTTTTCCAGGGGGGTTTCAGCCCGGATTAGGACGGTTTCCCCCCCTGAGTGGTTAACCGGAAAAACAATGTCGATCATCCCCTCCTTTTTTTTCCCCCCAAACCAGGAGGAGAAATTTTCGGCCATTCTTTCCCTGCGGGAACTCAGATTCCCCCCACACCCCTTCAAATTGGCCCAACGTTTTTTCCTTTTTCTCTCTTTTTTCCCTCCCTTCGTTGGGGTGTTGTGAGGGGGGGGAGGAGGAAGTGATCTCTTTTCCTTTTTTGTCTGGAGGGTTTCGGGGCCAAGGGGGGGGAGGGGAAGGCAGGTTTTTTTCTTCGAGGGAGTCTCCGGCTCCCCTTGGAACAAGGAGGGGAGGATTTTTCTTTTTTCCCCACGCGTGAGGGGCGGAACGGTTTTTGTTTTTGCCTTTTTTCCCCCTTTATTCCGGGGCGAACACTTGGGGGGGGTTCACTTCCCCCCTAGGGCGGGGTTCCAACTCATCGGGGGCGGATGGAGACATGTCACAAAACCCCCCCTTTCTTTCCACTAAATTTTCTCACCTGAACAGCGATCCTTCCGAACCTTTTTTTTCTTTTTAAACTGAAGCATGGAATTTTTTAGGAAGGTTCGTGGGCCCCCCTTTCCTTCCACTTCCTTGGGGTTTCAATCTGGGTGGGGCTGACGCACCGGGGGGCCTGTTTTTCTTTCTCTCCGCAAACGGTGTTGGGTGGGTTTCCCCTTTCCTCTTTCCTCTTCGTTTTAAAAAAAAAAAACGGGTGGGGGGGGGGGACTTCCCTTTCTTCCCCGAAGATGGAACTTTTCCCCTGCCGGGCTGAGCGCCGGCGGGGGGGAACGAAGTCCTTTCTTTCCCTTCACGGTGGGGTTGGCGGGCCCAGGGAAAAAACTTGCTGCGTTCTTTTTTTTCCCTGGCAGGAAACAATGGGAGATGTGGATGGGCTGCTTTTCCTCGGGGGGGGTTTTCCCCCGGGTTTTGGGGGAGGGGGGGGCGAGGTTCTTTTCAGCCACACTTTTTTTTTTGTGCAAAGGTCACATACCCCCCTTTTTTTTTTTCCTTCTCCGGTTTTTTGGGGCGGGGGGGCCGGCCGTCCCCCGCGCCGCCAGGGGCTTAATTGCTTTGCTTGCAGGTGGTGGAAGTCAGGCCCCTTTTCCTTCCTTTCTTTCCCGGCGTGTGCGCTAGCGCTGGTCCTTTCTGGGGGAAAAACGGCCCTCTTCCCGACTACCATCGTCTGAGAGGGGAAAAAAATGGGCAGGCCCCTTTCCTCCCGGCGGCCTCTTGCAAAAACGTTTCTTTTCCTGTTCCCCCCCCCCCCCTTTTTAACCGAGGCGGGGGGAAAGAAAATCCCCCCTTGCCCGCTTCCTCCAGATTTTCCAAAGGGGGGGGAAAAATCCCTTTTTTTCTACAAGCGAAAAAAGCCCCGTTTTTTTCTTAAAGGATGTTAGGGAAAGCTTTTCCCCCAACGTAGGCCAACCCGCACGGGGGGCGGGGACAAAAAGGGGTTTCCTTGGCAAACCCGGTCAAAAAATTGGGATGGGTTGTGGGCCCCCCCTTTTCCTGTGGGGGAAAAAAGCATCGCCCTTCCCCCCTGGGGTTTTCCCTCCCCGGCAATGGAAATTTGAGGTTCCCCTTTCAGGGGCCGCTTCGGTGCCATTTCCCCCCCCTTGGGGAAAAAAAGGGAAATCGTCCTTTTTCCCCTCAGAATCTCATCTGCTCCAGTTAGGGGATACACAAGGGTAGCTTCCCTTTCGCACATGAAAGAAGGGGGGCCAGTTTTTTTTAATTTCCCGAACGGTTCTTTCCCGTGTTTCACCTCCTAGGCGGGTAAAGGGACCCCTTCTTGGTCTATTTTGCTATCTTGCCCCTCTTCTTTTCAAGTGTATTGGAAATGGAGTTTTTCCTTCTTGGGTGGGGTGCCCCCACCCCCCCCCCGGTCGGAAAGGAAGGGTTCTTGGAAAAAAGGTTGCGACCTTGTTTTTTTCCCACCCGGAAAACGGGACAGGGCTCCCTTTTCCGCGGTCCCGTCCCTGTCGGGGGGGAAAAAAAGGTTTCCCCCCTAGAGGGGGTCGGTGGATTTTGTGCGCAGGGTCCTCACACCCCCCTTCGGACGATCAAAAGCTGGGGGTGTCCTTCCCCCCTCCGTGGGCTCACCTTTGTGGTCCGAAGCGGGGGGGCGGGGGGGAGTTTTCTCCCTGCATTGGAAGGGGGGGGGGCCGCCGGCCCTTTTTCCTCCCTGGGGGGGTCTTCCCCCGGGCACCCCCCCCAGTTTTCACGGGTATTAAAAAGTGGGTCCTTTTTTCCCTTTCGGTGGGAGGGTCCACTTCCCCGTTGGGGAAGCAAAAGCAACTCATCAGTTTTCCCTTGGACTCTTTTCGGGCGTCTAGAATGGCGTGTCCCCCCCCTTGGCTCCTGGGGAGGTCAGCGGCACGCTCTTTTTTTCCCCTGGGGGAACGCCGGGTTTTCCGGCGTCAGGGCGTTTTCCCCCTTGGGCCTAGTGGGCCAACTGCTTTCCCTTGCTCCTTCAGATTCTGGCCCCCTTTTTTCTCCTTTGGGGGGGAACACTCATGGGTTTTCCTATCAGGTGCCTTTCGGGAGGGGGAGTTTCCTTTTTCCTTTGGTTTTCCTTTTGGTTTTTCCTCACAAAGGTTTGGGGGTGTTCAAAGGTTTTGGGGCGATTTCTTTGGGGCAGCGGGAGGCGATTTTTTCTCCCCCCCTTTTCCTTTTCTGGCTGTTTGGGACCAGAGGGGGGGGGACCCTTCTTTCCGGAGATCCCTTCTCCCAAAGAAACCTGCCTTTTTTCTTTTCCTTCTTGCCTTGACGTTGGTGTTGTTTTTTCCTTTTTTTCTCGGGGGAGATTTAAAATCTGCCTTTGGCGTGTGTATGGCCTTTCCTTCGCGGCGATTTTTCATGGGGGTCTCGTGCACATTGTTTCCCTCTTTTTTCCCCCACTCGACTTCCCGAGGGGCCTTTCCTCCCCGGCCAAAACTTGCTTTTCTTTCCACAAACCTTCACAAAGGGGGGGTTTTCCCCCCCCTGGTTCTTCGGGCGGGCAGATTCTGACACTCCCCCCTTTTTTTTTTCCCAGGGAAATTTACGGATTCCCCTGGGGGGGCTTCGAAAAAAGGAGGGGCCCCTCCTCGGGGGGGGCCCCCCCCCCCCTCTTCTTGTGCCGTCCGCTGACGCGGTTGTACCTGGCCTCTCTCCTGCGATCTGCAGTGATCGGATTGGACCCGGCCATGTCGAGGACGTTCCTTCCCTTTTCCGGGGAAATGAAGGGTCCCAAATGGCTTTTGTGCTGCTGCTTTTTTTCTTTAAAGGGACATTGAAACCCTTCTTTTTCAAGTGACTGTTAACGACCCCGTCCCTTTCCCCCCAAACGTCCGGATTTTTTCTTTTTTTTTTAAAAAAAGGGGGGGGTCCCACTTTTTCCCACCAAGGCGATTTGTTGTGGAATTAAAATTTCCGTGTCATTCATCTTTTCCTTCCTCTCGCTTATGGAGGTAACCCTTTTCCTTTTGGGAGGCCCACCCTTTTCTTGGGCATGGGGGGCGCAGCTTTGATCCCCTCCCTTTCTTTTCTTTAGAAATGGAGCAAATTACTGTTCCTCTGACGTCCCTTTTTCGGGGGGGGTGAAATGCCCGGCAGCCTTCGCTGTCCCCCTTTTTGTTGAAGAGGACGTCCCAGGTCTCTTTTCCGTTTCCGACAGGGTGCGGCTTTTTTCCCTATTCCGCCAGGAGAAACCGTCCGCCGCTTTCCTTGCGAGTTTCGAGGAGACAGACAGGCCCCCTATTCCTCCGTGAAAACCGGCATTCTCATCTCAATCGAATGTAATTCTTTCCCCTTCACGCGCGGGAACGGAAAAGGGGGAGCCGCCTCTTTTTCCCTAAGAGTAGAGTCTAGATCGATTCACTTCCGACGCGACCTGAAGGGTTTTTTCCCTCTTTCCTCGAGGCGGAGTATGTGCGGCCGGCTATTTTTTTTTCTTTCCTCGGGACTAAGTGGTGACGAGGTGCCGCAGGTGTTCCCTGGCAAAAGAGCGTTGCTTTTTCCCGAATGGAAGTTACGAACCCCTTTCCCAGTTACCCCGGAGGTCTTTCCGGGGTAGAGTAGAGAGCTTTCCCCCCCCGCGCGGTTGCACGGTTTTTTCCTCCTTTTTTTCCCGTGGGTGAGCTCTGGTGTCGTTGCGCAAGCTCCGTGGGAGGGAGTCTTCCTCTTGCCGTCTCCCCTCCGGCCCGCTCGCAGAAAGAGGAGAAGAGCGTTTGCGCCGGGCTTGCCCCTCGTGGCTCCAGCATGGAGGAGCGGGCCTTTCTCTTTCGGGTTTCTGGCTCCCTTGAAAAGTGCGAACTTCTCCTCTTCGGAGAAATACGCAAGCCAGTCATGGTACTTTCGCCTGCCAGTCGTCCTTAGTGCCTGCTGGTCCTAGGGCGCGCCGGGGGCGGCCTCTATTTTCTACTCTTCTTCCTCCTCGCTCAGAGGATGGTCAACTTCAGGCTTTCTCTTTTTTTTTCTTCGTTGAAGATATAGAGATTACAGACCCTCCCTTCTTTTTCGGAGCTGCCTTTTGCGCAGGCCCGGTGCGAAGCCCCCCCCCCTTCTCTCTTTTTCCTCCCACTGGCGACGTCGATGGGGGGGTTTTTTTTTTTTTTTTTTTGGGGGGCAGGCGTAACACGCATCATTCTTTCTTCCTGATAGCTTTGCGCCCGTCGGTGGACATGTTTATTACAGCGCCTTCCCTCGGCCGTTGTCGTCTCCCCTTTCCCCTCTTTGTGAGAACAACGGAGACTCTTTTTTCACATGCGATAATCCGCAGCCTGGAGAGGGTGGAACCCCCTTCTCCGCCTCGAACTCTCAGCCCCTGGCGACCTCCAGCCACACCTCCTGCCTCTTCTCC
>Ga0179593_1366962_pt1 | contig 17339 bp, 18 predicted proteins | sample CZODoug2_1_08_16_FD_185931 | JGI IMG/M metagenome (GOLD analysis project Ga0179593, IMG submission 185931) | Vadose zone soil fungal communities from Angelo Coast Range Reserve, California, USA - CZODoug2_1_08_16fungal (PacBio error correction) | ecosystem: Environmental > Terrestrial > Soil >... | reverse complement strand
TCTTCCCCCCCAGCGCTTTCTTCGCATTCCATTATCGGATTCCTTTTTTTTCCCTCCCCGGCCGCGAGACAGGTTTGAGCCCAAATGAAGCCCTTTTTCCAAAACGAAATAGACAACCCCTTGCGAGCTGATTAGCAGTAAGTTTCTTTTTTCCCCTTTCCCCCGCATTTTTTCTTCCTTGAGAAGTTTCGCTGTTTGCAAGAAGTTGACCCCCACGCGTGATTGCCGAATCAGCCTCCGGTTTCTCTTTATTGACTCATGTTTTTTTCCTCAGGGAAGACTTTTCCCATCATCCCCCGAAATTCCATGCTCCTTTGTTCGATATCACCCCATTTTTGCCCTTCCCTGATTTATGTAAACCTGTACTTTTGCTGTCAAACCGCTCGCCTCTCGTAGTGAGAAGCCGTCTTACCCCTAGGCCATAACGCTGCAGTAAAAAGCCCTTTCCCCCGTCTTACTCCCTCTCCCTCCCCTCCAATGCATGAACAGGAAGCAACTTTGCGTAAATTCGAGTGAATACCTGCACCTTCCTGGAGATCCTTTTGCCCGTTGCCAGTGTTTCCCCCACCAGAATGTGTCTTCCCCTCTCTAATTCCCTCCCCCTGTCAACACTTGCCATTAGAATTAAGTTGGAACCCTTCAAACGTTACACTCGTTAATATAATTCAGCTATTGCCCTCCTCACGGACCTCCATCCCCTTCCTCTTCTGGTCCCCCACCCTTATAGTCCCTTTTGTTTCAGCCCCCTCCGTAGAGAAAATCTCCTTTTTTTGTTTTTTTTGATGGGTTCCTGTGCAAATTAATTTCCAGATATTATCGTAGGTAAGATGGCCCTCGGCTGGCAGGTGGCTTTCCCCCCGCACCGTTATGCCGGCCGTGTCTGCGCGAGGCGACCCTGGCTAATTTGGTAGTGCCTAAGAGGGTTTCTTCCCCCTACTAAGTCTTTTTTTTCTCTTCGACTCCCGTCCTGTTAAGGATGTGTATCTTTTGCTTTCATTGTGAAGTGAATTTTGTTTTTTTTTTAAAAATTTTTTTTTTTCAGGTCTTTTTTTTTTTTTTTTTTTCTTCTACATTGCCCCCCGTACGAACTTCGCCCCCCCCAGATGTTAAAGTCACAACTCTTCGACAGTAATTTATTCTTTCTTAAGCATACAGGTTTTGTTCCCGACCTTCTCTCTGAATTGGCTTCCCCTCCCCCGAACTTTCAATATGATTTGAGAACTTCATCCAGAGTTCTTGCGGACTAAGGAAAGTAGCACATTTACGTAACAAATTTCCCCTCTTTTCACGCTGATGAAGATTTTGCAAAGAGTAAAACTACTTTTACATTAGAGTTTCTTTTCATTCTGATTAAGTTCCTTTCCTTCTTTTGTTCAGAGGATTAGATATCATTGTGATGGAGAGTTTTTATAAATTAGATTACACAAGTAATGTTGCATCGTTATTATCTTTTGCGGAGTTTTGGTATTTGTAGGTGACTAGAAAAGGTGTGCGTGGGGGTGTTTGTTTGGTTTTTTGTCTTTTGTGAGTTTTTTCTTTGGTGGAGGTGTTGGTCCTAGTGTTGGTTTTTTTGTGTTTTTCTTGTGTGTTAGTTGTGTGTTTTTTGTGGTTGTGGTTTTTTCCCTTCTTGTTTTTTTTTGTGTGTTTGATTGTTTGGTGTTTGTGTTGTTTTCGGTTTTTTTTTGTTTCTTTTTTTTTGGTCTTTTTTTTTTTTGTGTTTGGTGGTTTTTCTTTTTTTTTTTTTTCTTTTTCTTTTTGGGGTTTTTGTTTGGTTTTTTTGTGGGACCTTTGCCCCTGCTCTTTTCCTTCCCAATAAGCACCCCTCTCCGACAAGACTTCCACTCTTATTAGCGCCTCCCCCTTAAGCATCCTTCCTTTTTTGATTTTCCCTCGGCTTGTGCGGCAAACACTGCCCCTTTCACCCCATTTCGTAATTGGCCTCACACCTCCTCCTCTCCGGTCCCCATCCCTCCCCCCTGTGAATCCAAAACATAGACGAGTCCGCTCGCTCTCCTCGCTTCGGAAAAGAAGAAGGTTGTCTTGCTAAGTTTTTAGGCTCTTTCAATTTCGTGTCTCCCTCCCTCCCTTTACAAAAGATTTGATCTCTCTACAGTGCTCTCGACTCTTTCGTCCGATGTAATAATCTTCTGTTCCCTTCCCCTGCAGAACCCCCCATATGCTTCCTCTCTCCTTTTTTCTCATCTACCGCACTTTAAGAACTGGATTTTTTCTTTTTTTATTGTTAGTTCCTTGGCGCGACCGCTTTTTCGTTTTAGCCCACTGATATACCATTGTTTTTGACATTCCCTCTTTTGAAACCTTCCTCTTCCCTTTATCTACTAGTGTGCCGCCAAAACACCCCCCTCGCTATTTTCATTAGGTTTCCCCCTCTTTTTTCATATATTTTGCGTCCCTCGTAAGACCTCTTTTTTTTGCCGTAAATGATAGAGTGACTGTTCACTTCATACTATGGAAACAACCTCCCCCCAATACGCCTGACCCTATACATTATCGGGATGCGTGTTGACACGGCTTCCGACTCAATAGATGTATCCGCACAGGCCAACCTCTTGGAACAGCCCCCCTGGGGATCTGACGGTTAACCGAATCCTAGATGGTTCTTTTCTCGGTGGCTTTGCCGAGTTATACACCACAAGGGTTCCCTTCTAAATCTCCTCACAAATCCCCCAGATTCCCGCCTGAGGCCCAACTTCTTGATCTTTCCCCTTATTTCTCCCCCTTCTAAAATGCACATCCCAGTCCTTTAGGTCCCTCCTGAAAAAAATTGAATTGGCCGAGCCGTCTTCTCACTTTCAGCGATATCATGTATCCCCATCAACTCCCTCTTTAGATCCTTTTTCGCAAACAACTTCTAACGTCTTCCGCGCCCCCCGCCCCTACTCTCCCGCCTTGCTCTACCCCCCTCCCATTAAGGGGGTGCTCCCCTCTTTTTTCCACACTCTTTTCGAAGACCCCACATTCTGGGCAACCATCCCTTCCTCCGGTCTTCCTCCCTAATTATTTTTCTTCCTTTCGGTATCATTCCGATCCTCATACGTCCCGAGCCTTGAAGGGATGACTTGCTATGGAAACCGTTATAGTACCAGTGCTCTGTGCTTGGTTATCCAAAGGCCTCCCGCTCTCCTTTTTGTTTGTTTCCACACCCGTGCTGCGCTTAGAATGACTCTCTCCCCCCGACTGATCGCCCCTTTCGCGTCGATAGGAGCCGTCTTCGTTGAGTCAAAAATGATCGTCTCCCCTTCCACGTCCTTCTTCTTTTCTTCCAACCCCCCACAACTCCTCCCCCCCTTAGATTTCGCCTGGGTTGACTTCCCCCCACTCCACATTACTGCACGGCCTCCACCGCCCCGAGACTCTCTTACCCAGTAAAACGAGTTCCACTCCTCTTCCACTGCTACCTTCAATCTTCCCACCCTGGGAAATAGGAAGAGGTACGTCAACCTTACTCCTCCCCCTATAATTTTACTCTCCTCCGTGTTCTCTTTCGACCCCTCCTGTTGTCCTCGACGCTCCCCCTCTTTCCCTGTATGAATTTTATGCCTAAGTGTTACATACCTCCTTACGGACGTCTACTTTTGTTCCTGTTTTTCTCTCCTTCTTTTTCTGTGTTTTTGTTTCCTCCCTCCTGGACGCCATCGTACTTTAATTTTTTTTTTTTTGGTCCCCCCTTTTCTCCGAATATTCCCGTTGCTCGGCTTAGCTTTTCATTATTCTCCCTTTCGTCCTCCTATTCGAGAAACTTTTCGGAAATCCTCCGGGGATTTGTATCCATTTTCTTCTATTTTTTACTCCTCGACCTCTTATTCTTTGAATTGAAATCCCCATTTTCCGAGACTGTCACTGTCCCTCCCTTTAATCCCACGCCCCCTTTCTTCTCTCTTCCTTTGGGCTTCTATTCCCCCTCAATGAGAAATGACTTCTTTCACTGCGTCAAGTTGGTGACATTAGGGGCGGATCTACCCTCACTAATTGTTCGTTCTGTCTTCCCCTTTCTTGTTGAGTTCCCCTAATTGTTGTAAGGACTTTTAGCTGTTCTGAATTGGAAATTCTATAGTTTGTGTGGCCCCCCTCCTAATCTGGTCGTTTTTAGTGTTTTATCTTATCGCTGTTCATGCTCCTTTTTTTTTTTTTTTATTGTAATTCTCAGCGGATCCGGTTTTTCGCGCTTTCTTTCATTTATGCTTTATCCGGCGCCCCTTCCATGCCCCTCTCCGTCTTTCTCCCCTCCCTAATTGGGAGCAGCGGTTTTTTGTGAGCGGCCTTTGTGGAGCGCTGTTGTAATCGGTGCAATGAAAACTCCTCAACTCATCATCCCCCGTGAGAACACCCATGCTTTTTTTTTTTTTTTTTTTTTTTGTGCTATAGGTTGCCCTTGGTCGTAAAGAATTTTCTCGCTTTTTCCTCCTGATTGAACCTTCCCCTTCTGGTGCCTGCTTTTTCCAAGCGTGTTAAGAAATTTTTGATTGTGGACTTACCCCTTGACTCAACTTTTCCTTTCAACTGTTTTCCTAGGAAGCTCCCCTTATAGGAACTTTGTCAGATGGGAAAGATTTGCCCTAAAATTCTTGCTCCATATAATAATTCACCCGATTTTTGTTACTCTTTCTCCCTTTTTTTCCACCTTTATAACTGATGGATGTGGAGACTAAAATATAAGAGCCCGTAGCGTCCCAAGAATGAGCTTTAATTTTTTTCCGAACTTTATTAACCTCCCGATCCCTTTTCTCCTTCGGATTGGGTGTAGTCCGTGGCGTGTGAAAAGCTCTTCGATTTTATTGTGTCCAATAGTGCCACGATTCTCCTTCGCTATTTCCCCCTCTTAGTGTTTTCCCTTTTCTCTTCGTTTAAGTAATTAAAAGTCCCTACCCCTCACTCCCCCACACTCATATTCTAAGTTTGGCTCCGGCTGGATCGAGGATGACCTTCTCTTTCTAGGTACTGCTTTGCAAACACCTTTCCTCTTGGAGTCCTCTCTTAGCTTTTTTTTCATCTCTTTATCTTGTGGGTGGATGTGAGTACTTTTTTGCAGTTTACGCAAGTCCCTCATCAATCCTGTCCCTTTTTTCTTGCTTTGGTGCCCTCTCCCCCTGCTTCTCTTTGGTCGTCTTCTGTCACTTATTGCCGCGGTCCCATGGCCTCCCTCTTTTCCCTGAACTTGCCTTCCCGCTCCAAAACCTACACCCTCACTCTCAGCTACTACCCCCCTCTCCTCTATAGTTCTCAACTAGTCTAGTCACCTTCCGTACTCCCTGATCCTGGTCCTTGTCGGGCCCCGCTTCCTCTTCCCCCTTCCAATTTTAGAGAACGGTTCCTTCCTCCCTCCTTTCACATTCTCTTTTTCACCCTTGTCACTTACCCCTCTGCCTTTCTTTCTCCGGAGAATCGTTTTCTACGAACTGCGTTGGCTTATCTCCTCGCCTCCCCTCCCACCTTTTTTTTTCGCTTTTCTCCTTCGTGCACTGGCGTTTGGAGGTTGCAGGAAGAGGTTCTCTCGCTTTCAGTGACCCCCCCCCTTGTGAGGCGGAAGTGTCGCATTTTTTCACCCTTTTTGGAACATCGACATATTTGTTTTGAAGCGTGGTAGACGTGTCCAGGCGTACTCATTTGCAGTACCCGTTTAAGACAGTCCTTTTTTTTCCTGCACCCAAACTTCCTTTTAGTCATAAGCACCGCTCTTCCCCAACTTTTGCGCTAGGACCACACAAAGAGGAGTTATTCCAAGGGGCGAGCCCTATATCCCACCTCCTTCCGCAAATTCTTCCCTCCTCCCCCCATCTTTCCTTTCTTTCTTTAGATGCGACTCAGTTTCCCAGCACCTGGCGATAGTGGAAGTACGAGTCCCAGGCCGCTGATTTTCGTTTCACTTCTCTCGACCTTCCTTTTTTTTTAATCCCGGTACCTCCGATACGACGATTTATCTCTACGGTCTGTTATGAGTGTCCTTTCTGAACGAGGTTTTGGAACCGAAGATGTGGGTCCCCTGCTCTGCCTTCTTTATCTTTAAGTTGGACTTAAACCAATTCCCCCGTCGTCCTTTTGGCCCCCACTGAATGACGTAGCCTTTTTCTTGTATCGACATTGATAGTCTTGCGAGAGCTCAACTCCCCTTTTGTTTGTTTTCTTCCTTGTTACCTTCCCCCCTCGCTTCTCTCTCGTTTTAACTTCCTCTTTTCACACTCTAAGTGTAGAGTTTTGACATCTTTTCTCTTCGTTAGTTCCTTAGCCTGCAATGTGGGGTGCGTTCTTTGAGGGTTGCTAGACTTTTCCCCTATACCTTCGTACTTTTTTTTTTTTTTTTTCTGCACCCGATGTTCCAGATACTGAGGAGTCGAGTTTTTTGGACCAGTTCGCCTGTGACCGACTTTTCCCTCCACTAGTGCAACGATTGGGTATCTCTCGTGGATGCATGGTTTTTTTCCACGTCTCAGTTTAGTGATGGTGCTCCCTTTATTCCCCCCCCACCCCCCCTTCGAATGCTTTTAGGCCCCACCGAAGGCCTTTCGCCATGATGTGGCCTTCGTCTTTTTTTTTTTACTTTCTGACCCCCCAAACACCGCACTACTCTTTGTTCCGCAAACCGCCCTTTAAGAGATTGACCCCTTCTCCTCCGCTTAACCTTGCCGCACATGATTCTCCTTTGCATCTCTGCCCGATTTTTTTTTTGTGCGCGGCCTTCATTCCTCCCCTTTGATCTGACCTCCGTTCACAACCCCTTCCCTCCGAGCCTTTATCCCTTTGCCCTTTCGCTTTTTGCCGAGCAACACCTTTTTTTTCCTTCTCCTGCTTTTTTTTATGGAGAGATTTGTTGTGCCCAAGCTTTCCTTCAGCTGCTACAAGTTGGATCTGGTTTTTTTCATGCCGGTGAGGCCTTTTTCCCCATACGACGGGCCTGGCAAAACTCCTGACTTTTTTCCCCAAGATCCCCCCTTTTAAGGTGTCTCCTTTGCTTTTCAGCTGCACATCAATTTTCGGGCTTATGGTCAGAAGGCGGGTCCTCCCGTTACATGATTATAAGTTTTCTTTTTCCAGTCCTTCCCTCTCTCCTGTAATCGGGAGTTTTTTAGTTCTTCGCATTTCCCTACACATTTGCACCCTTTTCCCTTTGAGAGGTCCGACGGCATTTCTCACGACCCCAACCCCCTCTGGGTCTTAGATTTGTCCCCCCCCCTTCCTCCATTATGAATTTCCCTCCCCCCGCCCTTCAGATAGTAGCGACCGTCCTCGTGTAAGTTTTCCCTTCTGAGCCCCCCCCCCCCAAGAGCAGACCTCAAGCACTATCACCTTTCAGACGTGCCCCCCTCGGCAACCTCTGACAAACCTGCGTCCATCTTCTTGCCCTCTGCTTTACCGACCCCGCAAAAACGTTACTGACTTAAGGCTTGCCCCATTTACTTAAACTCTTTACTACTCTCCTCCTGACCCTTGAACACGAAAGTAATGGACACTTTCCTCTTAAAGACTTTCCCCCGTTTCGACCTCCTGACTATAGCAGCATTTTTCTCAGCCTTTTCCGTTCAAACTTTGATTAAAACTCAAGAGCCCTTTCTTTCTCCCATATTGAGAAACTAGTCTTCTCGATATACAAAGTCTTTTCATTTTATCTCCCGTGAGTCTCTGCGTTTACTTTTTTTTGCGGCTTTAAAAGGTAACCGTTTGCCGCCTGAGTTTCTACTTATTTTCATAGACGATTTTTTCTTTGTTTTGTTCGCGGATTCAATGTCGTATCGCGTGTGCCCTTGTCTCACCTTATTATTTAGGACTGATTACGTGTATCCTTCCGTTCCAGACGCGGGATATGGTTGTCAGTAAGCTGTGTTGCTTTTCTCATTCTGTTCGTAACCAAACTTTCGATTTTTTTGTGCACCTTGTGTAGGAAATCCCTCCACGGTCCTGATGTCTCGGTTTTTCCCCCCCCATTATCTTATTCGCATACCGTCGCCCCCTTGAGACTTTGTGCTCTTTCTAATGCATCACCCAAAATTCTATTGTTTATTAAAGTTTAAAGATTCTATTGCGAGGGGCGAGCCACGCGCCCCCCCCCCCCCTTTTTTTTTTTACCCCTTTTTTTTTTTTCCCGAAAAAACGATCGCTACCCTGTTGCCCCGTTACCACCCAGTCTCTTCATTAGTCCGTTGACTTTGATACTTTCTCTCTTTGAACGGCACTATGTCGCATGCCCTGTTCCAGCCGTCCCGCTTTTCCCTTTTCTTAAGTTGATGAGATGAGATGTTGTTTATATTTTTCTTCTCCTCGATGGGATGCTGTTTTTTCGTGAGTATTGGGTTTTTGCTTTTCGTTTATTAGTTTTTTCCTTGACTTCCTGTTCTGTGACCGCCCCCTCTATAAGGTTTAAAATCGCCTCCCCTAGCAGCCCATACTGGCGACTCTGGATTTTTACTCGAGCAATTCCCCTTAATTCTACTTCCGGACTCTTTCCTATTCGATGCTTGCTACCCCTGCCCCCCCCCCGTGTGTCTTCATAAATTCCCAGCTCTGAGCGAAGCAAGCCTCTTTTCTCACTTAACTGAAGCAACGTTGGTACAGCGCGGGACCTTTCTGACCCCATTTCATCCTGGCGTTCACACCAATCCTCCAGGAGTTGACACTCACAATCGGGTCTAAGATGAGGTTCGTGTTTTAGTTGGTTATTTTCTGTCGGCATTTTCCTTCTCCTCCCGCCTCTTCCACCATTTGTATAAGCCTTTCTCTCATGCCCTCGAATCCTTGTTTTGCTCCGATGTCATTTCACGTCTCTTCACCCCCCCCCCCCCCCTTCTTTTCCCCGAGTCCTCCTTTTTTTCGAACTTAAAAAAAGCATTCCCCTTGACCTTTGCTCTCCTCTGGCTCTATGCCATCCTGCGTGAATTTATTCCGCGTATACCCTTTTTTATGATGCAATGCCTCTTTCACCTCTCCTTCTTCCATTTGCTGCGCGCACCAAAAACTGACCTTCCCTGGTCGTCCCCCCACATCTTCCTCTTTACGCAGTTTTCTAGCTCCTGAACCCCCTTTGCCGTACAACCGTAGTCGTTTACCCTTCCCAATCGCCTTTGCACCCCGGTGTAATGATATCGTGATCTTTGTCTCTGTCAGCAAGTCCCCCTGCGCCCCCTTCTTTTTCCCTGAACTCACCGTTTTTTCTCCCGGGCGGGTATTCTCCTTTTTGTCTTCGGCGTAATCCCAACCTTTTTGGTCCAGCCCCAACAACCAGCGCTCCCACTGCTCCGCACAATCGCTCCTTCGTTTTTCTTCCCCTTCACGTGGCGGCCCATGCATACTCCCCCCTCCCCTTTCCTCCAGGGTCCAAAAGAAACCAGGCCGCGTCGTATGTACAAGTGGACTCGCTGTTGCTACCAGGAGACAGTAGTCTTTCCCCCAAACGTTAGGACCAGTTCAGTAGGCCCTTATCTTTAGCTAGACCTATCTTTTCGTCCCAAAATTCATGTTCCGCCGTCACCAAATATTCCTCAACCACCCCCCCCTTTCCTTTGTTACCCAAATTTCCTTTCCCCTCCGTATTCCCTCAGACATTCCTCACTTAATTTTTATGTTCCCCTTGCCTGGCCCAATGAATTTCCCCTAAGCTCGCCCAGAGACTTTGGCAGATGTCCTTTTTCTCGTTCAACCGTGTCAGCGCGTTTTAAATCATCCCCCTCCTGTTTCCCCAAAACCGTGTCTCAACCTCCCGCTCTTACGCCGGTTCGATCCTATGCTACCTTTCTTGCAAAACCACGATCACGTAGCCGCCAGATCCCCCGTTCAGACCGTTCTGCACCTTCAACCCTCTTCCCATCTCGTCTTCTTTTCCTGTACAACACACCATAACCATCCTGCCCCCCCTTTCCCCCTCCCCTAGGTGGCCCATTTCAATGTGCATCACCTCACACGATCTTCTCGGTCAGTCTTGCCGGGGAATCTTCTGGATTCTCACGATGCTCCTTCCTATATTATATCTTTCGTTATCACCATCCTTTGAGTGTGTTTCTCTCTCTACATGAGCGCTGGTCAGTAACGGCCACAAAATACAGGATTTATCTCCCAGTTTTCCCGATGTGTTTCCAAGTTTGTTTTCCTGCGTCCGCTCCCCCTCGGATGTGCCCTCGGCGAACCGATGTCCGGCATAAAACGGACAGGCGGAGCAACGCAGCCGGCGGTTTTTCCATATGCCTTTATCTATTGTGGTTGGTTTACCACTCTTAGGTTCGGGTTTGTTCTCCACGCCAGATTGCACGTCGCCGCACTTCGGTCTGAATTATTCGGTAGTTTGCAAATCCGAATTCTTCCCGGGGGCATTTTTCCAGGCCGGAGTTTGCACAGACCCCAAGCCAGACTGATCCCGCATTTTAGAACAGAAACTTAGGTACGCCTGAGAGCCGTGCTACCCACCTCCAACCGCGAGCACTTAGCCCCGACAGCCGCCCATCTACTGCAAACCGAGCCCTCCCCCCTCCCATCCCGCTGCCCCCCACCTCCCTCCGCTCCCTCACACCCCCGCCTCCCCCCCTCTCCCCCTCACCACTCCCCCCCCTCTCGTTTTCCCTCCTCCACTTCCCCCCCCCTCCCCACCATTCCACCCTCCCGGCTCACCCCCCGCATCCCCGCACCCGGCTTTGCCCCACCTTCATGACCGCTCACCACCCCTGCCGGATGTGACAGGTGTATCCGCGAACTTTTACCCCCGCGAGGACACACCACGAAAACTCTAACGCACCGCTTTCAACAGCCCCCACCCAACTGACTGCTCCCTACCTACGCCGCCCCAACCAACCCCCCCTTTCCTCTTCCTACCCCCGCCCGCACTCAAGAAGTGAGTCTAAGAAAACCGACAATACCTCCACCTTCCCACCGATCGCGCCCCACGTCACGGCATTGCACCCTACTGAGACCTGAGGGGGATTCCATGTGATACTGAGTGACACGGCACCACACTCCCCGCCGCAAGATCTCCGCAACCCGGGCCTATGCATCCGGGATTCGTTTCATTTCCGGACAACTGCCACTATTACCCGTTTACTCGTTTAGTTCCACCCCCCCTTCTCTGTCCCCAGCCCCAGCCCACTCCCCACCCCCGCCCCAGCCGCCCCCACCGCTTTATAGTTACCCCCCCCCCCACTCCCCACTCCCCCTTCAGTAGAAAAGATGATTTGGGGGTAAACCGTTCCCTGCCACCCTGTCCTCGTTCCCGACTTAGCTCTGAGGTGCTACGGTTGATCCGCGTTTCGCGTGTTGGCACCTTCCCGCCCCTGTCCCCCTGGCCCGGTCTAACTGTTTTGTTGGGTTTTGCTCAATTCGTAACACCCCAATTTTGCTGCGGTATGCTCCCCCTTTTCCGCCCTCAGTCATAAACGTACGCCGTGCCCCCGGATGCGCTTGGTCCCGAGGACTATTTTCTTGGCAAAGCCCTGAGTATCCGGGGATGTAGGGGGTAGCGACCCGACCCCCGGAAACTCCGTGAGAGACTTTGTCCCACCTTTTTTTCGTTACAGTGTACCTCCTCAAGCCGCTGACCTTAAGGCTCTTCTTTTCTTTTTCACTGGTCGAGTTGACAGGTTCTCACTCCCCTGTCGACTTTATTGTTCAGTCTAAGTCTGCAAATTAAGGTTCCCGCCGCCTCCCAAGAGTGAATTTGTCGTTCCCTCAGAGGGTTGGGCAAAGCGGGGGAGTGCCCGTGCCTTTCTTGGGGATCTATGTGACACAACAGAACCGAAGCAGATTTTATTAATAAACTGAGAATACAACGCATTTGTATGGAGTGTATTTTTTGCTAGCTTTGTTAGACCAGCCGTAATACACTACATTTGGCCCTTTCCACAATTGACTCTCCCGTTTCGCAGCGTGTCAGAAAGGATTTCTCTTGACCACTCAATCACTTCGACCTGCCGTCCAGTGTCCATGTTTCTTGGTTACCTTGTGTCCTGATAAATCCTGCGTCTGCCCCGGACACTACCCCCCCCCGCCCACCCTACCCCATGTCCGTAACCGTTCCCCCCCCCCCCAACCCTACATCCTCGGCCTAAACGGTCCCACCACACCCGGCACCCCCCCCAACTGGGTCCCCCAATCCCCCTGCCGGTAGCTCCCACGTCCTGCGTCTCCCCTCAATCCCCCGCCCACCCCCCCCCCGGCCCCTTCTTCCTCCCCTACCACTCTCTCCACTCCCCACCACTCACCCCTTTTCGCCCTCATCCACTCCCTATCAACCGCTCCAACCCCCCCTCTTTCCCCCCCCTACTTCCCCCCTCACCACCCCCCCCCCCCCCCGCCCCCCCCTCACCTCCCCCCCCACCTTCCCCTTCATCCCCTCCTCTGTCCCCCCCCCCTCCCCCCTTAAGTCCCCCCCGCCCCCACCCTCACTTCCGTTACCCGCCCACCCCCCTTCCGCCTCCCCCTAACCCTCTTTCTCCCCTGCCCGCCCTCTTACATGCCCCTCACCCTCCACCTCCCCCCCCCCCCCCCATCGGCTTATCTCCCCCTCTGCCCCTCCTCCCCCCCCAGGCGCCCCTCCGGCTCCCGGCCGCTCAGACCATGCACCCCTACTAGTAGGAGAACCTTCCACCCCCCCCCCGGAGGCCCGAGGCCACCTAACCCCCACCCGCCCCCCCCCATTTATGGCTTAACCCGACCCCACCCGACACAACAGCGACTGTCTTCCAGTACCTAGCGCCCGCACCGGGACAGCCCCCACGGCGCCCCAGAACACCCCACAGGACCCGGGCGCCCCCGCCGCCCTTTAGCGCCCCCCGTGTCGGGGTACATCCGGTCGGTCCTCGTTGACGGTTTTGACTGCCCTTCCCCGTGCTGTGCTCTTCCCCTGGCTTCGTGTATGGAACTCGCCCCCACCCACCCACTTTTCTCGGTCCCAGTTTCCCGGTGTGTGCTCCGACCGTTGCTCTGTGCTGTCCCCCCGACCCCTAGCTCCTGCCGGCCGCCCGTAGCTGTCCGGCCCCTTGCCTATTCCGCTACTCCCGTGGGTTCAACTTTCCACATTCCCCCGTTGGGGCTGCATAAGTTCTCCCCCATATCCCCCCTGACTCGGAGGCGTCCAGCGGAACCCACACCTTGTTCTTTACGTGTTCTTGTCTCATCCATTTTCATCCAGTTTCCTTTTCGCGGTCTCGGCACCAATTCGCCCACCTGAAGCTTAAATTTCCAGGAATTCGGGTTATTCACCACACGTTTCTCTTACGGCGGATGCCTCTGGTGTTTCTGATCCTCAGAGCGTTGCCTTGCTTCTTCCGTTCGCGCCAGTTCCTCCTTCCCTTTTCCCAATAATATTTGTGCTCTATTTTTCCAAATTCTTCCTATAGCGCCCTTGTCCTCATACACGCTTTATCAAATATTGATCAGGGCTGTGTGTTTTTTTGCTCTTACCTTCAGTACCACTTTTTAACGCCCGCAAGCCCCCTTACAACCAAACCCATCAGTTTCCTTGAACGTTATGTCTTTTTTTTTCTCCAGCCCTTGCCTCAACGGATTTTGGTTTCGTTTTGAGCCGTCGTTTCCTTGCTTCTTTTTCTCTGCAGCACTCCGTCAACTTATTGCCCTAGCTTCGCTGGCCATATCTTCGTGTCCTTCTTCCAGACAGGACGCCTGTGTCTGTGTATGTCCCTTTTTTCATTTGGTTTTCTTCCTCCCCCTATCGTCCCCCCCTCTCCCCTCCCCAGTTCGTTCCTTGCGGTTACATGTTTTGACCCCCTGCTTCTGCGTCTTGTCGGCCTGCGTCGGCCCTCCCCATTCTTTCACAATCTCGCGTTCCTGCGTCAGGGCTCCTTCCCTGCAGTTTAACTGTCCCCCTCCCCTTGTCTGCGGTTCCGGACACAATCCACAAACACATCCTCATTCCGCCTCTCCATCCTTTTTATCTGTTTTTTGCTACACCCTACTTCGATCTTTCCCTTTTTTTCCTCGAAAATTCCGAAATTTCTTCCACGAGCGGCTTTTTTTGCTGGCTCCCCCTTTCCCGACCAGTCTCCCTTTCCCCTGGTAAGCGGAACTGAGTCTCCCCATGACCCAGACCTAGGAAAATTAGCGGTGTATCTTGGCCAACCCTGCTGCATCGGCGTAGCTCGTCGTTCTTTGATTTTTCTTTGCCCATTGTTTTGTCCAGAGACCTTTGTCCTTCCGACGCCTGGGCTATCGCCGTTCCTCGCTCACATTCCCAGAAAACCTTGCTCATGATGTGCACTCGTGGTTGTTTGGACAAGCCCCCCCGCACCCAGCTCAATGGCATCTTCCCCCGGCGGACCCTTTTCGACTATTGCAACGCCCAGTGTTCCATCAACAGGAGCATGCCACCCTTCGCACCCTGCAAACCACTAACACCATTGCGCCCTGCGTCGTTCCCCGCTTGTCATGCGCCAAGCGACCAGTACACAAAGTTTTCTACCCAGACTCCCAAGCCGTTGTAGTTGTAATGTTACCGTTTTGATACGTCTCTCCCTTAGTTTTTCTTGTAACGGGTTTTTTCCACTTTCTCCCCTTGTCGAATGAAGATGCCCTTTCAAAGTTTCCATTCCAAGTTCTGTCGAGGTCCTGTTGAAAGTACACCCCCCCCCCCTTCTCTGACGTACCACAACTTTACACTTGAATTCTTGGACACTGTAATGTCAAGTACGTTTTTTCAACCGATTCTACTCAAACCAAGACGTCGTGCGTTGTTAAACCTTCCTTTTTTTTCCGACTACCACGCTTGGCTACTCCCAAGCTTACCGTGCGACTTCTCCTTCGAATAACGTCCGGGCGATCAGAGCATATCCAGTGAGGGTTGTAATCCTTCAGTCAAACTTGGCAAACAGGGACCCCCCTTCTCCCTCTTTATATACCTGACGTTGGGTCGGCTTCTTCGTTTCTTTTCCAGCCCCAGTCCGGAAATCTTTCTCTTGACCGCTAGTCGAAGTCTCTTTCTGACCCCAACTTTTTTATATTCTGATTGTTGGTGCACTCAGAACGACGTTGGAATTGCTCCGTGGCGTCTCTGGTCTGCGCACGTTTGCTTCGTTATATACCGGCGTGGTTCTGGGACCCTCCATTTAATGGTTTCTTGTTGCAAATCTGAGCCCTAGCGTGTTTGGCGCATTTTCCGTTCAGAGGGTTGCTGCAACATCCCTCCCTTTTTTTTTGTTTTTTCGACTATCGTTCCCCCCCCTCTGCGAACAGATGGCCCAACCCCATTTATGCCCCTCTGGAAGCCGTCTTCAGTTTTTTCATTCGGCCAGGAGATTGTACCTCCCCCTGAGCTTTCGAGTTTGGGTTGTTAGTAAGTGCAACTTCTATCTCAGTCCCCCCCCGCTTTCTTTCGGGTTCTTCTACTTCGTCAGTGCCTGCTCTTTGTTGGCCAGTGTTTTTTGGTCTCGGCGCTGTGGACTTTTCTTGCTGCGAATTGCCCTCGGTCTGCGTAACCGTTTTTCCCCTCTCTGACTGTCTGGAGCAGCGTTCTTCTGTCCCGGTTGACAAAGTACTACCGCCTTTTACGTGACCGTTGTCACCTCAGAACGAGGTAATTCACGATTTTGTGATATTTTGCGTGACCGGGTGTTTGTTTGTGTTTTGTCTGATTTGCGTCTTTCTTTTTTCTGTTTTTGGGAAAATTGTGCTCCTCCTTGAATTTCCCCATTTTAGCACTAACAGGAGAACTCCCGTTCGTGCGTTGATGGATTTAGGCCCCAAATTCCCAGAGACTCCCTACTGTTTGGTACTGGATTTGTTATAACCCGGTCCCCTCTTTAACCCCATGGACGCTTTATTGGTTCACCTACGGTCATCCGCCTTCTCCCTCTGGTCCCCCCCGTTCGCACTTTCTTTGCCTCTTGGACTCCACGTATGACCCTCTATCTTGAGCCCCCCCTTTTTCGTCTGGTGCCGCCGATCCCCCCACACCCCAGACTCCCTCCTCCCCTTTGATGCAGCCAGACCTTTCTCTACTGTTTTTGCCTGTCAATAGAGAGATCGCGGCTACCCTCCCAGCAATACCTGTCCATATTCGCGGTGTACCCTTTCCCACCCCCTTGTGTCTCCGCGACCCCTCTTGGCCCCCGCACTGTACGTTCCTGCACCCCGTTCCTTCCCCTACCCTCTACAATTTACCTCTTCCAGCGTTCCCCACCCCTTGAAGTACTACCAGCGCACGATGGTGTCATTTTTTCCCGGCCCTCTGCTGCTCATCATATACTGCGCACGCATACGGCATCCCCGTCCCTCCCCCCTCCCTCGACCCATTTTCTTGTTGGTTCCGACCCCGATCCCACCTCCCCTCGGACCCCCCGCCCCGCCTCCCCTTCGCCTAGGACCTTTTCCCAGAGAGATTTTTAACTGCCTGTAATCCTCCTGTAACCCCAAAGTAACTCCCTGTTTTTTACGTCAATTACCCCCTATTCCCGGACGACGCTGCTGCAGCGTTCTTCTTTAGGCTGATTCTGCACAGTCCTTTCTGGATCTGACTCCCTTCTGAAGTTTGAATTTGTACGGCGTATGGTGGTTGGTATCTCCCAATCCCCTTGTCCGGCTTTCATCCCCTGCCGTTTCGCATCGAGGAGAAGAACACGTGTTCACCTCCTCTTCTATCCTTCAGTCACGAGCACCGGTCGTCCGTCCTCCACAATATGCCTTTTCCCGATTCGTTTTGCCCCGGATTCCACCCCACAGCCTGCGGCATCCTTCGTGAGTGTTCACTATTGTTTATTGTAGCCATTTCTGCCTACTCCCCATTTCCCCGCAAAGACTTTCCCCATCCGGCGAACGCACCTTGCACCTCTATGTGCGACACGTCTGCAAGTTTTTACGTGAATCCGCGCCATCTGTTCATCGGTGACTCCAAGCCACACCAAAAGCTTCGGAATCCTCCTTCTCTCGAATTTTACCGGTTTCTAGGAAGATTTTTCCCCCATGACGCTAGTACCCTTTTATATACGAAATTCCATCTGATGGCAACGTCGCCTGCCAACTTCTTGGCTATTTCATAGGCTCACAATTCCTGATATTCTCTATCTTTCATCTGTCGCACTCCCCGTTCGCGAATCCTTGTCTTTCCGTTTGACCTTGTGGAAGACGGACCATTTTATGCCTGATTTTCCCCCGCTGTTCATCTGAAGATCCGGTAGCAGCATCAGCTGATGTTATTGTTTTCAGGTTCATAGTGTTTTTTTAGGTTTATGATCGACTTTCCCGTTTCCTTTGGAGGGCAATCGCTTGAATGGTTGACAGATCATTTCGTGTTTTTGTTTGCTGTAACCATTTTCTTCCCTTGAACAGGTTTCTTTAAAATGGTTGCCTCCATCCTTTCACTTTAACTTGTAGATTTTACCCCTTTTTTATTAGATCCC
>Ga0179593_1333393_pt1 | contig 17339 bp, 17 predicted proteins | sample CZODoug2_1_08_16_FD_185931 | JGI IMG/M metagenome (GOLD analysis project Ga0179593, IMG submission 185931) | Vadose zone soil fungal communities from Angelo Coast Range Reserve, California, USA - CZODoug2_1_08_16fungal (PacBio error correction) | ecosystem: Environmental > Terrestrial > Soil >... | reverse complement strand
CGACCTTTCGGGCCTGCTAATTTTGCTTTCTCCCTCCCGTTCCTCTATAAAGGTGAGGGCCCGGGGTCTTAATTTTGCAAGTGTAGGAACCTGTCGTGCCCTTAGTTCCCTTTCCACTATCTTTTTTGACTTATTACTCTTTCAGGTTTTGCAGGTTCAGGGGTGCCAGCCCCGCGGTTGGTCAGGGAAACTTTGGTCCCCTTTTATGTTCCTCGGCTCTGTTTCCAAACCTCTCGAAAGTGCCCGGCAGAGTTGTGGCCTTTTTCCCCCAACTCTTCCCTGCTCGGCTTCTCAGCTCGTTTCACTTGACACCCCACCCCCAGCTATAATGTGCCCTGTCGGTTGTATTTTTCTTCCACAAGCTTATACCCCCCGCCAAAGCAACAGGAGACATCAGTGAATACTCTCGCTTTGATCCTTTTCTTTAATCTCGACTTCGCTTTCGGGAGACATCCCTTAACTTTTTTCTTGGCTTTGGTGCTGAAGGCCCCTCCCGTTTTGCCTTGGCACGCTGTTGAACAAGCCCTTCCTGGTAATAACAGTCCTGGTATTTCATTCATGCACCTTTTCCATGCGCATTCATATGCTACTTTTTTAGACATCCCCCCCCCCTTTTTCATCCCGCCCTCTCTTTTTCTACTTTTCCAAGTCCTCCCCGCCTCTTGACCCCCAGTGCTTCTCTTACTGGCTCTGTTTCGTTTTCGTTTCTATTCTTCCCTTTTTCAAAGCTTTTTTTGTCGATGGCCCCCTTACTTTTGGGGGGAGACTCTCTTTTTGTCGGTGTGCCTGGAACGGCACCTGGTCTCTTTTTTGGGCTATTTTTCACGACGTCTTCGCACCTTTATTCTGGCCCATTCCCCAAGTCCGAGCAGAATTGCAGGCGTCTCTGCGGAAGAAGATATCTTGATTTTTTTGTTTCTCCTGAGATTACTTCCCCCTCTGTTTTTTTAGTTTTCGTTATGATTTTTCTTTTCCCCTCGATCATCCCACTGAGCCAGAGACCTCGGCGTGATTAATTCTTTACTGGACAGCAAGGCGTGATCGCTGGGCATTCCCCCAAGCAAAGACTGGCTAACAAAGCAGCGTAGTTCTAGAATGTGATGTTAAAATGGAGCCAGATTTTACTATCACCGTCATCCCTTGTTTCTCGGTGCGACCTCCGTTCCTCCCATTACCAGACGTAGCTTTCGAGTCGTCTCCGGGGGCGGACGCAAGTTTTTTGGTCTAGTTGGACTTAGCGTCATTTGAACCGCCCCCTCGTCCCTTTTTCTCATCGTGAGGTCTTGACGTGGCTACGCTTCTCGCGTCTTCTCAAACATCGCTCATGCCCAAGGTGAACCTCCTGGACCTTCACAGGCAAGGCCAGATTCGAAAGACCTTATTCGAGGCACCATTGTGACACCTCCGCTTGGTTTAGAGTGGCACGAATATGCCCCCCCCCCTTTTTCCTACCCCCGGAGTGGCTTTTCTTCCGTTTGCCCCCTGAGAAACAGTAGTCTTCGAGCCAACGTCGATTTTTCCCTTCCTTGTCACTCCGGAACCCCGTCCCTCTTTCTGCCCCTGGGGCCGGACTACGACAACTCTCCGCCCACCCCAAAATTTTCCCGGCTGGAAATCCGTTGGGTCCTCTCCTGGGTTAGAATGCTGGAGGACACTTCCCGGGCATTCCCGGTTGCGTGATCCTTCTTGTGGACCTTTTGTCTTTACCCACCCCGGTCATTCGGCGGTTCGTTCGTTTCGAGCTGGTCCCCATCTTTTCCCGCCTCCCCCCCTAAAGGGTAACTTTTTTTGGCAGTCTCTCGACATTTTCGAGGAGGGCTATTATCCGTCCCTTCCTTCAGTTAAGATAACACCTCTGCGCTGTCCCCCCGCCCCTGATTTTGACAACTTCGATTCTAGCACTTCGGCCCCTTACAGAGCTGCTCGCTTTTTAAGGTTTGTTAGTCTCAGGTTGGGAATGGGTAAACCCTTCCACCTCCATCCCCGTTTTATCAACTTGCAACCCCGTCGCTGTTTTATTCCCCAAACGTAGTCCCCCACCTCTATTATAACCGACTTCTGCGATGGTATTTGAGTGAGTTTTGTCACCTTTGCCCAGGAAAACACGACCCCAGTATTTCTCTCCCTTTCTTATGTTTTCTCAATTGGTTGTTGTCCTCTTCGAGAGAGGCTCGCGAGGGGTGTTTTCCTGCTTTCACCCATTGGGTGAAGATTTTGGGAAAGAACGTCCACATCACAACAACAACCCCCACAACTCATACTGTTACCAAGGAAGCCTGTACGTTTTAGACCGTCAGGTTGTCTTTCTCACTCTGGGTTTTTTCCATGATTGCAAATGAATACAATGACTAACAAGAGTCTCTGGGGTTCTCTCGATCGGGGGTTGTTGAGGTTCCCTTGATTGATTAGCCCCAGGTCCCTCTGTCTTGGGTCGCCGTTACCCACTTCCCGTTCAAGCCCACGCCCGAAGGAGCAGCTGAGAATCGCATGTCTCTCAGAAGATCTTTTCTGTTCTGACCTGCTGGGCTAGGTGACGACGTTTTTCCACGATGCGGAAAGGGTTCCTCAATTTGGGACCAGACCGGCAGTTGGGCAGGATCCCATGGCCGGAGGGCGTTGGTGTGACTCTATACATGTTGCCTGAGGACGTAATCAGTTTACGTGAACGCGTGATTTTTTTTCCCTCGAGATGTCACTCCCAGGAAAAGTCCTTTACAGCGTATGCGCAGTCTCCCGATATGGCCCTTTTTTTGTTCGGAACCTGCTTTTTGGTTGCCAACGTTTTTGGGGTTTTTCCCCGAGACTGACCACCCCGACGCCCCCCCCCCCCTCGCCGCCCAGCCTTTCCGGGTTTTTTTTGGTTGGTGTTTTGTGTTTTAACTTTTTCTCTGTCTTACTGTTTCCTCCGCACGTAACCAGGGCTGAAAGCATCTACCCACCACGGTAACACTGCCCCTTTGCCGTTGGTCAGCGCAAATGTAACCACATTCTAGGAAAGTACTGGAGAAGGCTTTTTTTGGGCTTTTGTTGTTTGGTTGGAGGCGCATCTCGGTTCGGTATGCGGTACACCTCTGACCTCACAGTTTTCCTGCAGGAGTTCTGTCAGGGGCCTTCACAGACAATCCGATCCCCAGAATGTGGTCTAGCTCCCTCCGGCCTCCTAGAAATTTAGAACCTGGTTGCTTTGCAACGGCGAACCCCCCTACGTGTTTTTTTCCTTCTACCTGTATTGGACTGGTGTCATGGCATAGCCGACACGTCAAGGAGTGTCTGTTGGTGGTGCTTAGCCAACGTAGAAGGAGCTTGGGGTCTCTCTGCCTTCCCCCATGTTTCCCCTCCTACGCTGGAGTCTTGTTACTGTTTGCAAAGGTCCGCTTTTCAATCGTTTTTTTGAACCAATATGCACACCCGTGCCCGACTGACCGACGGCTTCCACACCCAAGATCCCCTATGGCCGGTCCAGCAACCTCAGCCCCAAACCATTTTTCCGCTTCCCAACGCCGACCCACACCCGGCCTTGTGTTGTTTTGATTTCCCTCCACCGCCAAAGGTCGTTCCAAGCCCTGTCGACCTTCCTCATCGTAGTTAACACCCCAAAAAAATGTCCAAAAAGTGAAAAACCCAAAAAATCCCAAAAAACAGTGAACCTCCCCATATAAAAAAAAACCCCACCCAACACCACCTGTCCCAACAAAACAAGTTACAAAAAACCCACCCACCACCCCCCCCCCCCCAAACCACTTTGAAACGATGCCCTTCCCATGCGCTTGATCTTGTCAGTTTGGTCTTCCTCCAGACAGGATGAACTGGGTAGCACCGTACTCTATCCTAGCAGAGGGACCTTGTAGCTCGTCTAGACATACATTCTTGACCCCTTTTTCTTTTTCAGGACTATCCTCCTCACACATTCCTCTCTTTTTTGCTTCCTACTCCGCATCTAACTGACCCTGGCCCCTTGTGACCTATTTAGAAGGTCTGTCGGGCCCCTTTTTCTTGCTTGAGTTTTTCCCGACCCAACAGCTCTTTCAATGTTTGCCTGTTTTCTGCAACACCTGCCCAAAAATCCTTAGCCAACGAACAAAGTAATGGTCAATGGTACCCAGTTTGTGAAAAAAGTTCGAACCCTCAGGGCTGCAATCATGACCCGGAGACCCCGAGATGAATGCCTCTAGGAGGTTCTCCCTCGATGTGAGGTTGCTCGCCTTGTCCCAATCGAAGCGAATAATTCCAAGCTTACCCAAAAATTGGTCTCTCTTCTCGTCAGGTCCCCTTTATTTTTCTAATCCGGTTTTTCTATCCTAGCCCTCAGGATTTTGAAGGAAGTTTTGATGGTTTGTGATCTCTGCGTTATCCTTCCAACCCCCCCACTTTTTTGCTTTGGTTTTTCCCTCATTCCCAACAGAATCCGCATGTCGTTTTTCTTCAGTTCGTGCCAGACTTAGTCTTCCCCCTTCTTATTCCGCATTCTTTCTATCTCTGCGTTATTATCCCCTTTTTTATTGCTAGCAAGGATATAGGTTTCCTCAAAACCCTACAAAGGCCACCCCCCCCCCCTCTCCGCTGTTTTTTGTTGCCTGTTCCCCCATCCTTGTAGTCCAGCAGACCACACCCTTCCTCCTAGTTTAACTCCCTTTGCCGGGAAATGTTTTCCGGTCTTGTGTTGTCACCACATCAAACCGATAAGGTCATCCCCCCCAACTCCAACGAGTCCTGGGATCTAAAAAGACCTTCCCCACCTTTGGAGTTCACACCCGGACCGTGCCACAAACCTTCCCTGTAGGTTATCCCTTTGTACACTAGTTTTTTGGTTTCCACACCCCAGGCACTTCAGGAAGCCCCTTTTCAACAGGGGAAAGCTTCCCCCCCCCTTTATCCCGTGATACGAGTTTTGCTTTCCTTTTGAGGAAGGTTTCCCTCTTCTCTCTTCTCCTCTTTTCATTTATCTCAATCTCCTTCTTTGAAATCTTCTCCTTTCCTACTACGTTTTTTTTTTGTATAGTCTTTTTTCTCTCTTTCTTGGGCTGCCGATCATGCGAAATTCTCCCTGATGATTTCCTTAACCCGTTCATCTCCACGTGAGGGACCTTTTTTCTTCCTATTCCAATTTTTATCCCACATGCTTCTTTTTGATTCTTCCCCCCCGAACGCAGGGGTGGCCCATTCCTTATTTGCAGTTTCTGTGCCCCTTGATGCGGTTTAAGGGAACCCTTCGTCTTATCTATCTTTCCGAAGATTCAGTTTCTTTGTGGTTTACCCCCCCACGCGACCTGCCTTTTTTTAACCAGTTTTCACTTTCCCCCCACTCGAGTTCACGTGTGTCGTGATTCTAAGATATGTTACGCCCCCCCCCCAACCCAGCTATAAGTCGTGGTTGCTTGGTTTCCCTCCCAGATAGATTTTCCTCAAGGTTCCCCGACGCCCGCGGAAGAAGGTCCTTATGACACCCCCCGAAGATTGCAGATTCCGCTGGGACTTCAAGGCCGTCCCCTCGTGTTTCCTTTTGCTTCTTGAACAAACTTCCTTGGTTCATTCTGGAACTACTTCGGCTAACACAGCCATTTATTGTCCCTTTGCACTCTTGCTGTGCTAGATAGAACCCGTGAGTTTTTACGTGTCTCATTTCCTTACGAAATCGGTGGTTCCTTTTACCTTCGTCTCTCATCTTTTCCTTCTGAATCTCCTCTTTCAGCCACCCCATTGTCGGAGCTGAGCGGTCGTCTCTTCCATGATTTTTCCTTGAATCCCCCCTTTGCCATGGTCCCCTTTCTGTGGGCGGGTTTTTTCGAGATGATGTTTTTCTCCTGGCTTCCTTGCCCCCCTTCCCCCCATGGGTTTTTTTGGTCTTGACCTCCCCCCCTCCGTCACCCTAGTCAGGCAAGTTTCAAGGCGCCTTAACGGTGTTCGTCTCCCTTTTTCCCTCAGCTCTCTTAAGTTTTCTCTGGATAGGTCCCGAAAGTAATTGTTCCTTTGTTCCCGACATCCCCTTTTCTCCCTTCTCTTGTAACGTGCAGGCTCCGATTCCCTTTACCTTCCTCGGCCCCTTGGTCCTTTTTTTTTTCCGATTCTCTCGGCACCTGGTCCCCCTTTTTCGGTCGTACTTTTTCTTCCCCCCCCCTCCGGGATGTCCTCCTTTTCGGAATTCCCGTGGCTGGCGTACCCCCTCTTTTGCCTCCTCTCTTTCTTCCTTTTCCCCCCTTTTTCGAAACTTGCCGTTTTGCAAAATTTCGTCCTTAATTAGCAAGGCCCCTTCACCCCCGCATCCGGCCTCATAGGCAAACACCCCCTTCCCCTTCTTCTTTCGCAGGCAGCAATTTCATTCCCCGCACCCATACTCTTGTCTTTTCCTTTGACAAATGGCTACGTTCTAACACGGATTGCTCTGTATTGAAATCTTCCCCTCCCCTAGATTTACCCATTTCCCCTTGGTAATAAGCAACCTCTATAAGCCCCCCCCCAAGCGCATTCCTTCCCTGAGGGCAAATTGGTCCTTGCATCGACCCTGCCACATGGGGGCTACCCACTTTTTTTCCGCTTTCTTGTCTACTTTTTCTCACTAACCTCGAAGAGGCTTTGTTCGGTTCGCCCTCGGTACCCCCCCCCCGCCGTGTCAATATTCCACGACGGTTTTCGGTGTACGGGCCTTCTCTGTTCTTGGACTGGTTGTCGGGTGAAATCTTCGGCCCCCGTCCTGCAATCGAGCGTTCCAATGATTTGAAATATTTCCGCCTGCTTCCAGCCCTTGTCACCCCTCCCCCTTCGCTGTTTGCTAACGGATGTGTTCAGGCTGGCTTTTTTCGGCCGGTTTTCCGCCCCCATTTGCCTCTCAGACCCTTCTGCGTCCAGGTCTGACCACAGGATTTACAAGCTCTTTTTAGCCCCCACGAGGCCCCCCAAGCTCCTAAAATCAGGCTTTCCCTCTTGTGTTCCTCCGTCTTTCCCCCCAACTTCACCCCGTGAAAATGTGACAACCTGCCACCGCGATCTCTATCACTTCCCTCACTATAAGTTGTCTTTTTCCCTGTTGTTCTTTGACAGTATTCTTCAGCATTGAGGGGGTTGGGTTACTGGGCTTAAAAGTTCTCACCGAGGGACCTCCGTAACTCCTAACAACACCCCCCCCCATACACCCCTCACTCTCCCCAAAAAACCAAAACCCACACAGCAACCCCCAAGTAAATCTTGGACAGCCTCCACTTCGTTGCCCCTTATACTCTGGTTGTCACCTGTGGTGTTTTTGGCGCTCTCTTTATTTTTTCACAAAGATTCAGTCGGTTTTTTGCCCCGTTTCTCTTTCCGGCGGCAGTTCTTTCCCATCCTGTGTGTCACTCTGAAAAAACGGGCTTCTTTTAAAGGCAGAAGCATTCCTACGACTGGAGCAAGCATCTTCTTTTCTTCGTGGTGGTGTGACGAACAGTGGCTTTGATTCCTCCCTTTGAACGGGTGTCCGACATTGGTCAAGAGATAGTTTGTTCTTGCCCTGTTTTTAACTTTCTTTCCCTATTTATTTTCAACGCCGAGAGTCCCCCCGCCTTTCTGACAAGTTTTCCATTATCGCATTTGACCACTCCTCCCCCTTTTTGGGATGTCTCCAACGTCTTTTTACCGATCGAACCCACTCCCGCCCCCAGACCTTCTTCCCCCTCTTGGTATTGTTTGGGTAGTTTTTTCGTACCTTCAACCCCCCTGTGTTTTCCTGAACCTCGTCCTGCCACACGGGACTCCCCCTGCCTTGGTGTACTCCATGCCCCCTGGCTGGAAGCTCTTTCTTCTTGACCGGGAGAGTGGTGGGGGTTGGGGGGTTCCGATGGAGAGGTTTTATAGGTGGCCAACTAGTCCCCCTGTTAATGGGGGGGTTTCCTGCGTCCCTGATTTCGGTCATTGGGCCTCCCTTTCCAGACATACCTCCCATACTTTGGTGAAGGTCCTCCCCTTTGATATGTTTTCCCTTATATAAATTCCCCACGACCCTGGTTTTTCCCTTCCACTTGCAGTATGGCTTTGTTTTCCCCTCTACAGTCCCCAAGTTGCGGTTTCTTTTCTTTCCCTTCTCGCCTTCTTCTTTGAGATCTGAACTTTAAGGTCGATGTTTTTGCGGGATGTGGAATGTTGGAACGGCATATCCCATAGTAGTCCTTGGTTTCGAAACCCCATACACCTCCAACTTCGCGTCAAGTTTTGAGGCCCTCAACACCCCCTCTTAGGTAAGGTCCCCCCCTCCTTCCAAAATACGTTCACCATCCCGGTGTGATGGCCTGCCACATCCCCCCTGCAGCCAGTCTCTCCCTAGAAGGCGGACCCCCTTTGTGGTTAAAAACCCGTTGGCAGAGTGTGTCGGGCTTTTAGTCCCCCATGCACGATGGCTCCTCACGCTGTCCTCTGCTCGGGATAAATTTCGATGTCTATCTTCCTCCAAATACCCCTTGTCAACTGATTCGGGGACCTTCCTGTCCAGTCACCCCACTTATATCTCTCTTTTCCTCGGCGCGACGACTTCAAAAGGTTAATTAGCGCCGGACGTCTTGCCTGGCTAAATGGTTTTCTCTTTTTTTCGTCACTCACAACGCTGATCTGACCATGGGGCATGGTCCCGGCCAGAACGACCCCCCCCATCTCTTCAAACAGAACCCCCATTTAAGGGACCATGGTCATTTCACCCAAGGAGTTTCCCTCCTTTATTACACACTAAACCGTCCTTTCAGTCAGAATGCGCTAATGATCTTCGACTGGCTCTTTTAGACTCCCTTTAATGCTCTAGACCCCCTATGAACAAAGATTCTCCTTCTACTCGGAGAATGAGCGGTATTGGCGTCCTGGGAAAGGATCCCTGGACTTTCTTTCCGAACGTGATCTCTCTTTCTTCCTAAGCGCTTTTCTAATATACCGGTGAGGTTCAAAGCCACAGAGCACAAATCCCTCCTTCTTGTTTTTCCTTGCCACCACCGGATTGATCTTCAGATCTTTCATTCTCGTAGTCGTGAGTTAGTACTCTTTTCTGTGCTTTAGCAGGTTTTTATCTGTGATTGCAAACAACAGTGAAACCTCCCCACCAGTTCCTCTCTTTTTTGTCCCTTTTTAACCAGATCGAGTCCGCCCTCTCCCCCCTTTCCTCTGGCAGACGTTTTTTTCCCTGCTTTTGCCTTTTTGTTACGGTGCGGTTTTTACCACAGAAAACTCTCCCTGCCGCTCGCAAGACACTCTTGCTAAGGCCCCTTCTAAAGGGAATTGTCAACAAAGCCCTCGTAGTGAGTTTCAACACTTCTCCCGGTCCCCCTATAGGTCCCGGTCTCCCGTGTCAACCTTTTTTCTTTTTGTGGAAAATTCCCCTCCAACGTTGCCCGACAGGTTTTTCCCGTGGCAAGCTTCAACCCCCCCGTCCGTGCCCACGGATCGATGACCCTGCTTGCGGAAAGGGTTTCCTTTCTTCACATCTGATTTTTTCTCCGTCAGTAAACGATTGCTGTTCTCCCTTCTTCTTTATATTGCATCCTCCTCCTTTGGGTTTGTTCTATCTTCTCGCTCCTTTGTTTGCTGTTCTTCTCACTGCTCTTTCGCCAGATGTATACACTTCCTCAAAAGTCCTCTCAATGTTAGGGCTTTTTTGTTCAATCTCGCCCCGTTATTAGTCACCTGTCGTGCCTTGTATTCCTTTTCACACTCACCTGCAGGGGTGGAAACGGGCCCTTGCTGTTTGCAGGTTCGTCATTTTGACCCGCCGCGTGAGTTTCCTTTCCATTTTTTGCCAGGTATCTTGCGTTGTCGGTCGTTTTCTTTTTCCCCCACACCGCGATTGAACGGAAAGTTTCATTCACATCGCGGAACGTCTGGTGCGGCTTTTTTATATCTTCTGTTAAAGCACACAACGTCATGCACTTTGTCCGTGTGTATGTGTTCCTCCCAATACGCCCTCTGCCAAGCCCAAGAGTGCTGAAAAGCATGATAATGCGAGCCTGCAAGAAGTCCCACGTCCTTCCCTCCGGGGGCCAGATCCCTGACTTCGGGTTCTGGGTGCTGACACCCATCACCGTTTTCCTTAGGAACGAATATTACTCATTTGCACTTTCTTCAACGTCAATCCCTTTCTTTATCTTACTTGCCCGCGTTATACTCTTTTTTCACCTATGATAATGTATCAATTTAGTTGTCATTTTCTTCATTGGAGCTCGATTCTTCTTCCACGTGTCTCCGGCCAATCCCTTCGGCTCTTCTTTTTCCTTTTCTTTATGAATGAGCCCTTGTTACCCGGCCGTCCGTATGTGGGCGTTTATCTCGATGATGGGTGTATGGAGTCAGGGAAACGGAACCCCCACGGGATCGCGTCTTCCGCCGTTGCACTAACTCCTTATGCGGTACCTTGGTTTAATTAACGGGGATTATTTTTTCTCGTTTCTCTCCTTTAGGAAGTGTGATGAGCCCAGGTCCCCTACGTTTTCACGAGTATTGAGGCCACGCCCCAGATCAGCACCTGCGAAAGCTCAAACGTGGATGGAACCAGGAGTTGTTCCCTCCCATTCGCTGCACGGGCTCTTACCTTCCTTAGGAAAACGTCGGACTTTTTTCCTTCCTGAAGTTGCAAAACTTGCTTTCAGGGATGCTGAGTCATCACGATCCCTTATGCAGGGGGATGGAGAGACTTTGGCACGACCGGTGGCCAGGCTGGCACGGACTAATTAGCTGGGTCCACGATCTTTCGTCTCTTACCTGTGTCCGATGTAAGTTTTCTCTAGAGTCTACAGGAAGACATAGGTGACCCCCCTCCAAGTACCTCCACTGTCGACCGGCTTTATGCCAGAACCTATCTCGACGAGTTTTATGCATAGAGGGTACGGGATACAACGAACCTGCCACTCCCTTTGCCTTTCGTCGGTACCGCACGCTTCCAACCTTCCTTGAATCACCTTGGTCGTTTGGTTTATCCGTTAGCCCTCTCCAAATTGGGAATTCACAACCCGTCGTTTTATTGACACTGATCGCAATTACCCTCCGATTGTCCTTTAACCGGTTTCACTCTTCCATAAGACCTTATCTCACACCACCCAAACCAACGACTGTCCCTTCTGTCACGACTTTTCTTCATTGCTTGAAAAAGACATGGGGGTTCCCTTTTTTGTCGTAAGTCCTTGGACATGTCTGGCTACCACCTCCCAGTACTCAGCTGCTGGGTGTATGGTTTTCTCTAGTAAAACACACTCAAGTTGTCATTCATTCCATAACGGTCATAGTTTTCCAGTCCTTATCTTTCATCTCCACATTTTCTCTCCTGCCGGCTTACAACCTCGTTTTTTTCAGGAATTGCAATATACTCTGGTAACCATTCTTGACACGTCTTTCAGAATGATTCTTCCCCCCTTCTCTCCATCTCCACGCTGCTCTTGATGCTTACGGATGGAGCGTTATCTTTTGTCTTTGAAAACATTGACCATCGCCAAAGAATTGCTGAACTTGTTAGTCAAAAAACCTGCAGCTGAGCCTCGTTGGAGGACACCACGAAGTGACACCTAGATTTATAACCTGAGGCGGAAGCGGTGAAGAGCCGGTTTAATATGTAACCCATTGCCAGGTCAACCCGAAAAGAGGCAGAGATCTACGTTGTCGATAACAAGAAGTGTTGTTCGTTGATTCTGCAGATGTGTGGATGGGTGTACACTCTGTGACCATGTGAACCACTGAACATCGACGACCCCCACCCCGTCCCCCCTAGGCCTCAGACTAGTAGCTACATGTTTATTTTTTTTTCCGCTTTTCCTGAGCCAAGTACGTATCAGCCCCCGGTTTTGTGTTTCTCCTGTTCGCTCACCTTCTCTGACAGGCTGGGATTCCCCGTTGTCTCTCAAGTAACACAGTAGTACTTTTTTAACTCCGTTCTGGCCAACCCCCTCTTATGCATCCCCAGCTACTTGCGGGTCCCCATTACGAACTAAGGGGGTTTGCCCCTTTTTAACAGAAAGGTTTCACTCATTGTTTTCACGCCCTAGTTTGTTTTGCATTCTCTTAGCGAGTTTGTTTGTGTGAACGATGCACAACGCCCACACCCTAAAACTTTTTCCGTCACCCCAGCTGTGCAGCAGGCCCTTTGATGACCCCCTTAGTGTCAGGCTGACACCCTCGATTTTTTTACGCGCCAACCCTAACTCCCAATCCCCCGCTGCGCCGGGGGGGTAGGTTCTGACCGACCCCTGCCCTGCTCCACAAGTCAGGAAGCGTAAGCCAACCGTTTTCCAGCCCCCCTTCGGTTGTGTCAGCCGCCCAATGTCCCCCCTCTTGATTCCCGCTCGTGTCCCTGCGTTTTGCTTGGTTTTTGGGGTTACGGAGACCCGTGTCGGCTTTTTGTTTTCGTGTGAACAGTTAGTACCGCTGAAAATGGTCCCTCTCGCTGCTTTTAACCCGTTGTGCCTCTTCCACTCCAGATGCAATGACCGTTGTTTTTCCCTTGAACTTCTTGGCGATTGTACGGCGTCTTCCCCACGCTCATCCCCCCAACTTACGGGTGTCTACGGCATTCAGCTGCCGTTGACCACTCCACCTGCAACTTCGCGTGAGGGTTCTTTCCGTTCTGAGCCCTTTTGAACGGGGAGTCCCCCTGGGTTCTCGTGGACGGGGCTGAGAGGCTGGCCCGTTCTGGGAGCAAAATGATCGAGTTCCTCTGGGCACGTAAGCGCACCAACTCAAGTCCAACCCAATCCTACTAAAGTGGCTAGGGCGATGTTCCCCCCCCTCTCGATATGTCTTTCTACCTCCCTCTTTGCCCAAATACTCGCCCCACCTGACCTCTCCTTAGACGCCCTCCGGTCCGTGCTTACGAGAGCAAAGGAGGCCTGGGTTTGTCTCTCCTTTCCCGGAGGCAACAGCCCAGAAGGACACCATAAAACAAACCCAAAAAATGTCCGATCTGTGTACAGACTGCGGGATTTAACTATGATAAGCATGGAAGCCATAAGTTCTCCCCCTCTATCGGCGAGGCGTGGCTTGCTCCATCCCTTGGTTTATCGATTGACCCTCAACCTGTAATCGGTTCCCAATGTCTGGTCCAATATCTCGACACCTTCCTCTCCTCTGGTCAGAATCCCGAACGTCAGACCCGTTCCGTGATTAGATTTCTTTTCTTTCCGTCGGCTCGTTGCGTGACCGACCCCCCCCTCCCCCCGGGCGAATTTGCGCCGGTTCCCTGCCTCCCCCCGAGCCCCCAGAACCTCTCTGACAAAGAACCACCCCCCGTTACGGGTCCCCCTTTCCACTTTTTACCCCCCAGGCGGACTTCCACCCCCATGCTAACCCAACAGAACCCTCGAATCAAGCCCCCCTAATTGGCGAGGTCTCTCTCCCGGTCGTGTTACTTCTTTCCCTACATGTACACATCGAGATAACATTTCCCTCTGCCCACTCTTTCCCTTTCTTAATAGTGAGAACTCGGTCTTCATGGAAGCGTTCCTCTGAGTCCCTTCCATTTTCTTTTTCTGACCATCAGTTTTTGATGTTGTTGCTCTCGCGTTCTAACTTACCTGCACCTTGATTGCTTGTTCCTCCACCGTCAAAAGTCCAACCTGCATCGTCTGTATAACTCTCTTTCTGTGCCCCCCCTCCTTCGTTCCTTCCTTCATAGTCCTATTACCCCTTCTTACCCTCTGTGGCTCTTGCTTCTTTTGCTTTGGAATTTTTCTCAAGGTCGACCTTGATTTCCCCCCAAGACCACCGCCACCCTTCCCTTCCTCGTTTTTTTTTTGCCCGATCTGAACAGCGAAAAGTTCATCTCTTTTGATTATGCACTGGGGTTGCCGTTTTGCCCAGGTCTCGCTTTTTGACCACCCCAGAACCTACTACGGTTGAAAGAAGACGGAGTGTGCTCAAGTGTGGAGCAATCCCTTTCCCCTACCTTTACGTTAACCCCCGGACGACCTGCCCACCTTTCTTGTTCCCCCTTCTTTTTACTTGGTTGGCCAAGGCCACACATCCCCCACGACATGTGTTCCCCTGTTCCAAGATCAAACCTTTTCACTCAACCTTGATCTGTTTTCCCGGATTTCTTTGAGGAGTTTATAATATCCGATTTCTCATTATAGTCTCAGAAGGAGCGAGAAATGCTCTCTTTTTCTTCTCCTTGTTTTTTTTCCGATCTGAGTTCTCGCGTGGCTGATTCTCAATCGTAGATGATCAATTCCCTCTCTTTACCGTCCTGTCGAGGGCAATTTTTGAAGATGCCCCGTTCGAAACAATGTGTGCTTGTATTGAATGCCCCCGCAAGATGGGTGACCCCCTTCTCCCCCCTGCTAGTTTGGTCCGGTTCCCTCCCCGAGGCGTGTTAAGTGTCCTTGTTGTCTGGCATCCTGCCTAAGACGGCTCTTTTGTGTGTCTTTTCAACACAGCGAAGTTTCCCCCGGCCACCATTTTAAGTTCTTTAGTTCCAGTTCTGGTTTGTCGGCTTTTTCTCTCTCTGGTTTCACGAAAACGCTAGTAAGGCACTTGAGGTGTTCTGTGTTTTTTGCAGCCACAGATGCTCTATAGCACAGCACGCCGCACTCTCGTCCCGCATTGTAGACTGAAAGGAATCTGCCTCTGCCTACGATGGCAGCCCCTGCCATGTCGTGTTGAGTTGGCTGTTTTCTTTAACCCTCCACTGCTTTCATTAGTTCCAAGAAGGATAACCAGCTGCTGGCAACGCTCCCTTTTTAGGTTTTTTTTTCTGGACTCGGCTGGAATACGCCTTGTTCCCTCTTTGCGTCTGTATAAACCTTTTTTTTTTCAGCTTGGAATTGTGATTCTTGGTTCAAGTCTTCCTTCGAGTTGTTCAAACCCGGACTCTGATCGCTGTCGTTTTAGGGCTGCCTCGTTCATTGTTCACCCCACTGGCCCCCCCGGGTCCCCCGTTAAGGTGGTTCGGTCTCCTCGTGCTGGGTTTGTCCTGGGTCGTTAACGGGGACCGGCCCCCCCCTGGGATCGCGTTGTTGTGCCCCGACCCCCGCTATTTTTTTTTCCTCCTTAACGGCTCTTCATTTCTTGCGTTTTGCTTGCGTTTCCTCTCTCTCGATTGTTCTTTTAGCGGTCCCCGCAGTCCCCCTCTTTTCTTCTGACACTTTTCCCAGCCAGTGAGCATCTCTTCTGAGGAGTATGGGGCTCCCTAGGTTTCCAGGGGGGGTAACATGTTCCGCGTTTTTTAACCGCGGTTCGTACTGCTGTTACCATTAGATTTTTTCAAACTCTCTTTTCATTTCCTTCGGTGCAGTAACCATAGGACGGTAGACGTTACTCGATGTCGGCGCTTTTCGGATTCGGCCGGCCCACTCTGTTTGCGCATCTGTCTGTTACTGTTGCTTCAGTGGTAGACCAATGGACTCCGTTTCATCCCTTCCTAAACCGATTCATCCCTAAACGACCATACGATCTCCCGCCATCGGAGTCGGTTGCACCTGCGGAAGCCCTCAGCCCTCACGCTTTGCTTTGTTTCTGCCACGCAAATTGTAAACTTTCTTTTTTACCCCCGTTTTCTTGGCTTTATACTTTCTTGCCACAATCTCCAGGATCTTCCCAACCTTATTTTCTCCGGTATTGAACTTCGGTCCCACTTCATATTCTGATTACCCGGTTTCTCCGTCCTACGCCCTCTCCGCCAACCCCCCAAGAGCCGGCCTTCCTCTTTGGGCTCCAGTTGGTTCATCTCGGACCACGCCATTGGTTTTTCGTTTTCCGTCAGATTCCCCTGTCCCCTGCTGTCGCCAGAACCGTCCGACGATGGCTGGGAGTATGGTTTCTTTACCAAGAAGTTTTCAAGCATAATCCCTGGTAATCGTTTATGCCTTAGTATTGTAATTGAGGTTGACGGCGTTAAATAGAGTTTACGGCTGCCAACAATCTCCCTTATTGTCCCCATTCTTGAACTCCACTTTTTCCTCAGATTAAGACACCTCTTTTTTCACCTCAAATCTGCTGCTCGGATGGATTACCCAGGTTTTATCTTTTAGCAGGGTGGTTTACTCACAAATTTACCTGATCTTAGCTGGAATCCCAGGACGCAAAAACCTGAGTGACGACTTCATGATTTGATAGAACACACGAGTCCCCTTATGCCCTTATTAAACTCCCCTTACTTTTCCGACTTGAATTCGGTAGTGCAAGTTGTAATGTTAACCCGTACCACCCGCCCCCCAGATATCTCTTTTCTTCAACCAAGTGTTGTTTTTTGACTCTTCTCTGTGGACGGTGCTAGGTCCTGGGTCAAACCTGCTTGTACGATCGGAAAGACCTCCCACCTTCGCATCGATGTCGGATAGGTTATATCGAGGTGTCCTGCGTTTTTTGCTTGCACCCCCCACCAAAGACAAGAGTAAGTCCGTTTGTGTTGTGCGCAAGTTTTTTCAGGCGAGCTCTCTTTCCCCTTCGGGCCAAGTACACTAACCATTGCTCGGTCTAACGCTCACCTTCACTGCGGGGAAGTCTTTTTCATTATTGCGAGGTGGGGAACACTGAAATTGTGCTGCCCGCTTCTTCACAAGAGTGTACGAGTCCTTTTCCCAGCGCACTTTTTGTGAAGGCTTAGTTACGCGATCCAGGGTGAACGGTCTCAAGCGAGAATCGGACGCCGACCGCATTCCTCACCCCGATGAAAAACTTAGGGTAAGTGACTCTTCTTAAGTGAAAGGCTTTGTTATCGAAACCAATTCACAAGTCCTCCCCCTTCGAACTGGTATTTCTTCGAATTGGGTTTCCTGTACCCCCTTTCTGGACCTCGCGGGAAGGACACCGCGTGGTCATCGCCAAATAATATATGACCACCCATGTATTAACGCGCTTTCCCGGCCTCTTCATCCTTTTTGTGGTGGTTTTTTGTTTTCGGAGTGTTTTACCCTTTACCACCGGTTATTGCCTTCTGATTTATGTGCACCGTTCAAGTACAGCCTACGCGTGGTTTCTCAGAGAACATGGTCGCTTTGTCTCACCGTATAACATACCCCCTCCAGGTGCAGGCCCAAATCCGCTTGAGTTGTTTCTGCGAAAGCAACTTAGGATTTCATGTAATAGAGACCTTGGGGAGATTATTGAGTAAGTTTTCTCTTATTAGTGCTGTTACGTTTCTTTCTGTTGGTCGGACGTTTTAGGGTCAATGGAGTTTTTTTTCAGGAGTCTTACCGGCAGGTGCAACCCTTCTGTTCCTGTTTGTTTCGCGCACCCCATTAAGGCCCTCCCCCAGACGACAGTACGAAAGCTTTCCACATTCCACCTCCTACGTCTTACTCCCCCCCTCCCTCCTGCGCCACCTTTTTCCTCCTCGAACAATCTTCCGTTGGGCGGCACGCCACCGCCCCCCACTTCCTGCTCTGTGGTTTTCGGCGGCAACCAAGGACCGAAACCAA
>Ga0179593_1707813_pt1 | contig 17341 bp, 18 predicted proteins | sample CZODoug2_1_08_16_FD_185931 | JGI IMG/M metagenome (GOLD analysis project Ga0179593, IMG submission 185931) | Vadose zone soil fungal communities from Angelo Coast Range Reserve, California, USA - CZODoug2_1_08_16fungal (PacBio error correction) | ecosystem: Environmental > Terrestrial > Soil >... | reverse complement strand
CGAGACCTTTTATGTGTCGGGATCTCTACGTGGTTTTGAAACCTTTTGCTGTGAGCTTTTTTTCGGGGCCTGGACGTTATGTTCATGGAATTCGGCCTGGTTACTGAGGTTTAAATCGACGCATTCGAAGCGACTCTCCGCAAGCTTCTTTTTTGGATAGGGGCGGAGTCTAGTTGCTCCCTATCCTATCATACCCTCATTTCCTGAGCAGCTCAGCCAAGCACTGAAGGTTCCTTTTCCGACTTTGTGAGTCTGAAGGTTTTTTATAGCTGGTCCGTTCCCGAGCGCTGAAGCAGTTGGTTTCCTTAGCCTTCTTTGCAGGGAGGCTGGGAACTGACCCCCATAGCCGGTAGGCCTGCTTGACTAGTTGCTTCTGGCCTTTGCGGATGGGAAAGTCATTCTTTTAAATTGCTCGCGACCGTTCGTCTTTTTCTTTATCTGAAGGCGAATCTGGTGTTCCTTCTGCTCTGAACAGAGGACAGGTCTCCCCCCGTCTGAAAGTCACCGATTGAACACTCCCACGTAGCGCCATGAGAGAGTAAACGCCTGAGTTTTCCATTGCGGGAGTTGATATCCTTTTCCGGTGACATTGTGACTCTATCCCCACCCTCTTTTTTTTCTGACCTCCTAGAAGCATATCCTGGAAGGGTTGTGTTTTTCTCTCGAAGACCATGTTTGGCGCGCTAAATACTGACACTTTCCTGCGGCGAACATGTGACCGGCCATGTGGAGTTCCCTTCGTTCCCCCAAGTGACCGCCAACCGAGATTCCTGCTGAGTCTGACAGAATCCGTCGTGGTCGGGCGGCACTTATTTTCTGCGCCGTTCCTTTTTTTCATGTTGCAAAGCCGTCGGTGTCGTTGTGGTTTTCCGATTTCGACACTTACTGTGGGGATGATGATCCTGATCGTTCCCGCGTTTCGGTCCCTTCTCTATTTCCCGAGCGTGCTGACGAATGTGACCTCACTGGAAACTCCAAAATTCCTGAGGCTCGGGTTCTTTCCATTGGTGGACCTGCGCTTCGAAAGTGGCGTTTCGGCCTATGCGAGCCTTTTTTTTACATGGAAGTCTGAAATCTTGGCACATTTTTGCTGCGCTGGACGCCGCTTTTTTTCCTTGCCTTGTCTGAGCTCCCCAATCATCCGGTGGGGGCGTCTTTGTCTGACTCTGCCTTGTGCCTTCGATCTTGCGAGTTTATGGGAATTTCTGACATTATCCCTCAACGAAGAGCGGTGTCTCATTTTACAGAAGGCATTGAGCTCCGAAAGCCGCTGCAAATTCGATCCGACCCCAACTTGAGTGCACCCTATCACTTTCTCGTCGAAGATCGCACCTTCCGCAAGGTGCCGAAACGTACGCGGCCCAGTGGCCATTGCCAGTTTTTTGAAGATGACGCGAAGACCCATTGTTCGATTTGAACTACGCTGAGCCGGTCGACTCCCTGGCGGTTCGTAGGGTCGCACCCCACCCCTCGCGATCTTGAAGCCGCGGGGACCCCACTTCCTTTCGAGACTCGCAGGCCTGTCCTGAAAGTCAGGCCTTTCCCTTCGCCAAGATTTGGTCCCCCTTTCAGGCCGTTTCTCGCTTCTAAGAATGCATTGAGGCTCTGGGGGGCCCGATCGTTTTTCCTGCTCCAGCGAATAAGTTCAGCCGGCCGAAGCCGATTAACACCTTTTTCTTCCCCCAAAAGATACCTGACTGCGAAGTCTGATTCGGTATGTGAATATTGTTTGAAGTTCGCTTTTCCACAGAAGGCGTATTGAACAAGCGGACGGGCTCGTCTGTCGCGCAGGAGGCATGACCGGACGTTAAACTTTCCCCTTTCAAATGAAAGAACTTTGTCAACTCCATGGCCCCGCTGCCCGGAACGTTCCCCTTCCCTTCAGAAGACCCTTATCGATCCTGCTGTCCGTTCAAAGAACCTTCCCGGTGGTCCGCTCGGACCTTCCTCTGGACTTATCAAAGATGCTTCGAAGGTCCGCGTCTTTACTTTTTCCGCCTGTCCGTAAGACCAAACTCCCATAGCGCCCTCCCTAGGCGAAACCCTGGGCCCTTTCCCTTTTATGATTTTGGTTCAGGTAGCACGCAATGGCACGGAATCTCCCGAGCGCGTCCCCCCCAGTAGCACCATCCCTGTCTCTGTTGCAGCCGACGCGACTCTTCCACCCTCCCCAGTAGAACTCCTCTGCCCCGCCTTAGCAGCGCCTTCTGTCTCCCAGATGTACCCTTCAACTCCCTTCCGCACCGCCCAAACAGCCTTCTCCATGCTTCCCTGCCCTTTCCTCAAAGGCTCGAAGGAATTCCCTTTCCTCCTCCTCCGTTTTTTGGCTTCGTCGTTCCTGGTATTGACGTCTCGCCTTGTCTTCAGCGGGCAGCCTTTACTGCATGGCAACGCTGTTTGCGGCGGTGTTGCGGCGTTGTCTCCCGTTCTTTCGCACGAGTTGCGATGCTTCAGGGCTTTGCAGTCGCGACCGTTCAGTCTGCGGTGCAGCAGGCTCCCGCTTTAGTCGGTTTTTCACTGAGGGTCAGTTTCTGACGGCGAACTGTTAATGATCCGCGGGACTAGGGCGCTTCATTTCCTGGATTTCTACCGGAGACCGGGAACGCGCTCTATTTTTCCTCGGATGGTTTCCTCTTTCTGTGTCCCTGGCAGGAAGTTTCTGAGCAATCATTCCGAGGCCTTCTGCAGTCTGTACTTTCCCTTAATTTTTGGAAGTCGCTTAACCTCGGCTCTCGCACCTCCGCGACGTCCAGTCGATCGAGAGAGTGAGTTTCTTTTCTCAACCCTTAGACGGGAAAGCAGGTTCTCTTATATCCTTACGTGCTGGCCAGCTCTGTTAATTCCCTTTCTCTAAGTTTTTCCTAGACTAAGATGAGCCCTATCTTGTCTCCCTGGGCTGGCGCAAAATGCACGCCTTCTCAAGCTTTCTTTTTTAATAAGAATCCGTGCTTCTTATATGAAGTAGCCTCGGTGCTTCGGAATTAGATGCAGCTTAGACATTCTTTGGCCGTTCCTGCTTCGGGTCCGAGTTTGAAGTTTCCCATATTCTGCTCTGAGACGATTCACGGATAAATCTTTGTCCACCATTCTTTACTCTTCATAAAATTTTCCGGCGTCATTAATTGACTCCTTTTTCTCCCCCCTCTGCTCAATCTTCCGTTGTTTTTGTCCGCCCCGACCTTAGCCACGTACCTTTTACCACGAGCCTGCAGCTTTCATCTGCTCTAAATTTCCTGCTTTCTTTTCTTTCGTCCCTCCAGTTCTAAAGCTGATTGATTTAAGTGCCCCTTTGTTGAAGATGGCCAGTTGAACTTTTCTGAATCGATTCCTATCCCGGTCCTGTATTGGAACGAGCTCACGCCGGCTTTCTTTCTGCGAACGCCCCGTCTTTTTCTTTATGTCTGATCTTTCAACGAGCAATTCTTGCTGCACCAGCATTCCTTTCATTGTGCCACCCCCCCCCATTCCGCGCCAACTTTTTTTCGCCGTCTCCTCACCGACTTTCGTTTGCCCTTTTCTTTAATTTTGCAAATCGGACATGTGAATCTACACCGGCACATTTCAAAACGTTGCTCGCATAAGGCTTCCCCTATACGTCAGGCATGAGGCCTCTAGGTGACAACATATGAAACGTTAGAAGCCGGAGACGATTTTAAGCCAGTTCTGTATAAAGCTTCCCCGGAAGAAGCTTAAGTGATTCCTGTAAAACATAATGTTCCGTGCAACTCCCCGCATAAAAGTCAGCTCCCTCGTGAAATCGTTGTAACGTTTTCTCTTTCTACACTTTTAGAATAAAAGTCTCAAGTCTGTTCCGCGATCGAAAGAGTAATCAGTCGGTTCCCATCTCTGCCAGATAAGCGAAGGATCGAGACCAAGCTCTCTTTTTTGGGCGGTCAATCTTAGACGACCTGGGCCCCGAAACAATCCCCCCTGTGGTGAACATCCCTGTATTAGTTATTGTTATCTTTCTAGAAGCCACCACCATGTCTTTTTTTCACCCCCCCCACGTCTTTGTTGTCTTTTTTCTTCTAATTTCGATTTCTTAAATTCCCATTGCTCTTTTCCTCCATTTAACAGAGACACCCTCATTCATCATGAGCTTTTTAGATATCTTGCCCCCCCCCCCCCCCCCCCCCCCCCCCCCCCCCCACCCCCCCCCCCAAATCTTTTATGTTTTTACTCTGTGTCCTCTTTACTTCGATGTCAACTCTTTCTCTTTCCCCAACCCCCACAGATCGCCTTTCATCGCTAGCGTCCTCCTTTTCGGATCCTTATCCAATCTTACTTCCCATACGCAATCTGCCGACGACCAATTTCTAGCTACCGGTTCTCTTTCCCAGAATCATCAGCTTCCTAAAAGTAAAAGGTCTTTTTAATCTCTTCCCTCAACGGGGCGAACTGACCAAATTAATGTCCTGGGAATCAGATCTCAATTCCACGATCCCTGCTTTTCCTCCCGCATCGTCAATCGTTTGTATGTGATTATTTTTTTGGTCGTGGTCCCCCCCTCCGCCCTTATCCCCATCTCGCATTCTAGTTCGACCTTCTTCCGGAATTCGTCGCTGGACCCTCCGCGGCTTGCAGAATTTCTTCGCTTCAAGGCCTCGTCCCGAGTCCCTCAGAAGAGCGCTTTTTTCAAACCCCACGGAGAGACCTACTCCCCGGTACGATCTCTCTCCCTCTCTGTTGTTGTTGCGGTGCTCTATAGGACCTCTTCTGGTAGGGAGTCTCTCCTGACTTGGACCCCCCCAAACCGCGGCGCGCTGAGTTGTCCTAATTTGAAGGAACCTCTTTCGGTTGTTTTCTTGTAAAGTCGGAAGCAAGCTTACCTTTACATCTCCCCCGACCGACGTACGTCTTACCTCCTGACGGCGGTTAGGGCTCAGGTTTTTGGTTTCCACGACCCCTCCCGCCCACTCCGATCTCGGTCAAGCATCTTTGCTTTCTCCTCGCGTTGCAGCTTTTTGGGGTACTACGTGAGGTTCAGTTCCTGGGTTCTGACGCTGCGTATTCGTTCCTTCTCAAAATTTAGACCAGTGCCTTTTCTCTTCGTCCCTCCCCTTTAGTGCGTTTTGCAGTTATTTTATGTCTCCTTGAGTTTCAAGCAAGAAGCCCGGTAGTTTTCTCGATGCGTTCTCCCCAGCGAATCTGGGGTCAGTTGGTCTTGACTTGACATTCTCCCGGTAACCAGGCGACTCCAGATTTAAACACTAACCACTTATAGCTCCTCCCAACTCCTGCGAACTGAGTTGAATTTCTTCTTCGGGTGGACCTTAGAACGATCCTCCCTGAAATTTCTTTATCTCAAACATGCTCGAAAGTGCTCCGCCCGAAGCATCGAGCCGGAAGTGCGGCGACGAATTTCTGATTGGTTTTTTTTTTGGAGGAGAACCCACCCTGAGAGGAACTGCGCTCGTTTTCCCGGACCCCCTTCCCCTGGGGATTTTTCCTTTCGTCGAGAAGTACTTAACCAACCCCCCCAGAGATCTCTTTTCGGAGGCGCCCCGCAGCAAATGGTACCTTGCGGTCGGCACAGATTTTCGGCCCTCCGGTTATCGGGCTTGCATGCCCCCTTTCAAAGACGGCAGCATCTTTTTTCGTGCCAGCGAAGCCTTTTTCCCACGATTTCCAAACGAGTATCCCCTCTTGCTGCTGGTTCACGTGTCCTTTCCAGCTTTTTACCTGGGACTGGGTTTTTTCCTTTGAACGACGGATGCCCCTACAACTAAACTTAAACATCCGTTTGCTTCCATTTGGGACGCCCGCTCAAGGGGCTAATTTTATTTTAGGCGCGCTTAGACTTTTTCCTCGGTCTTAGAAATGTCCTTCAAATTACGATTTCCATTTGCAGATTCGATTTTCGGCGCGGGAATAGAGAGCGAAAGTGGGCTCTGAGACCTAAAACCTTATCTCCCGTTTGGGGCGAAATTGTTCCCCTTGATTCATCGATTGCGGGGAAAAGATACTCAATCATCCTTCCCCGAAGCCTCACAGACGGTCCTTGAGGCATGCTCCAGTGCAAATTACGCGGAGAGCAGATTTCGCAGTTCCGTAGAAGATTAAACTTCCCTTGCCCGCCGGGGCAGACCGTATTGACTGTTTTCAAGCTGATTTGGGACCCCCCAATCCGAGACTGAGCCAGGAAATTAATCCCTCACGGTCCGGTATCATGCGTTTGTGCTCCACCATCTGAATCTTCCTCGAGGGGTCAACCTTGGTCTAATCTTCTGCCTCATGACGCCGGAACAGTGATATCATTTTCAAGCTTTGGACAATTTACGTTGATCGCTTCTGAAGGAGGAGCCGATTCCTTGCTGACCGGCCCCCGTGACCGAGAGAGTTTAATCTCCGCCCGTCTCAGCCTGCATTCGTTAGCGATGCGGCAGAGAATTCAACCTATTTCTTTTTGGCTCTGAAAACCAGGGATCTGCTACCAGAATATGTTAGAAGCTTCCTCCCCTCGGCCCTCCGAACAGCGGAAGAGGCGAATGAAAGGATCTCATTGTGAACGATTCCCCCAAGCTCCCTTGGACCGTCACTCGGGTCAATGCTTCATGACCTCTTAACGGAGTTTTCCATACCTCGGCACTGCGAGTCGCTCCCTTCGGATCGAGTTCCCTGCAAGAACCCCCCTTCAGGGAGACGAGATTAACCGTTTCAGCATGCCAAATTGGCCCCGAAGATTCGCGGAGCCTCACATTTCCTGCCGAATAATGTCTGCCCAGCCCCCCCGCGTCGACTAAGGACGCCGGCTAAACTGAGTTCCCCGTTCCGAGCGCTTTCGCTCCTTTGTCACCGAAGCGTCCGCACTCGGATCAGTAGCACAACGGGTTTGCTTGCAGTGCCGCAGCCTCCGACCAATCTTCAACTGACTTCAAGAAGACTCCCTCTGTCTTTCTCATGAAAGGCATCAGAAGGTAGAGGCTCGATGTTCCTTGAACTCCCCGCTCAAGCCCCGGCAAGTATTATGCAGGACCCCGCACTACTTTCCTGGGATTCTATATTTCCTACTACCTACGGTTTTGTCGAGCTCTTGGTATTGAAGAGAGTCGTTTCTCCCTTGCGAAGGAGGTGTCCCTTCCGGCTTTTTGAAGGGACGTTGTTGAGGAGGGGAGTTTATTTTCCTGACCTGAGCTGTGACTTCCCTTAGGTCTCCTGGGAGTCAGTGGACCATGCATTCGACGTTTAATTTTGGTTTTTTTTAATTGACAGGCGCCAGGTGAGAATAGGTCTCGGGAGACATTTTACAGAAGAGGGAAGATGTGTGTCGGTTTTAGTATGAGACTGGCCCGTTTCTGCGGTGAATAAGTCAGTCTAATCTGAGGACTCAGAGCCTTCTTTTCGTTTGGCAGCGCCATTCCACCGATTAAGCGGACCTTCCTTTATTGAGAAAAATTCTTTCCTCAAGCATACTCCTCCTAGTGGTATTATTCAAGTGACACCGTCAGCATCCTCCCCCTAGCTTTAAAGAGAGTTCGCGTGGACCCTCCAATTCCCTTGTTCATGTCCGTCTTTGACCCCGCTTACGATGGAAGAACGACATTGAGGAGCAACTCAAAGCTGTATCCTCTGGATTTTAATAAGGAGCCCTTTGTTCCAGTCGGCAGCTTTTGAATATCTGCCTTTTGTCCCGCTCCCTTCCTCGGTCCCCAGAAGATGCCGATTTTTTTCTTCTCCCGCTCGCGGGCGGCTTCCTTTCAGCCGCCTAGGCCTCCCTTCCCACCCTGATATATTCCCATTTGAGCATGCCTGTGACTTTAAAATGTCAATTCAGCTCCAGTCTTTTCCGATCCACTCTCCCCTTCGCTGGTTTTGAGCAACTCCAGCTACGTTCACGGTTAAGTTCTGTTTGAGGTACCCAGACCCCCTTCTTTTCTTTTTTCTTATTTCATATATTGATGAAACCACAGACAGTTGCTTTTTGCTGCCAGGCGTACCGTCGACTTCTTAAGATGGAAATTGTCTCCGAATTCGACGATCAATCCGATCGGACGGTAACGACCCCCCGAGTTTCGGGATTAAAGGGATTCTTTAAGACAAGTATTTCTTTTTTCCGGGAACTATCCTCCCGCGCACATTTATGATTTGAGAGATTCCCCCACTCATGACACCCACGTAGACAGTCCTCCTTTTTTGTCATCACCGCCAAGTCGCTTTTCCCCTCGCTCCCCTAGAATTGCCCCTACTCTCAATTAAGGCAATTCTTTACATCCTGCCAACTTGTCTCCGCAGAGACCCCCCAATTCGGCACCTTAGAAGATTCCCCTGCCCCCCCCCCCTTGATGAACAAGACCGCTCGTCCCCCCGTTTTTTCAATGTTACACTCTCTCTTTCAGCCGCAGCCAGTGTCCAAGATCTGACGGATTCTCCCTCACTTCAACTTTGACCCCAACACTTTTAGAATAGTTGTAACCCTTTCCTCATCTGTCTCGCGAAATTATGAAGAAGTTGGACCCTTCTGTGCAATCTCTGTTTGGAGTAACCCGTCAGTTAGCCTGCCAAAATCTCCCTGGAACACGTTTTCTTTTCTTCGCTACAAATAGGATCTATTGTTTGGAGTTAACTAAGTTCAGAGAACAAATACAAAAGGGCTTTATGCGTTTTCCCTTCCTCTAGGTCTTGTCATTCGAGCCTCCCTCGCGTCCCTTAGACGCACCCCCCCCCCCTTTATGCTTCCGCGCTCAGTCGATCTCTAGATTGAAATCGCAATGTTCCTTTTTCTTCAATCTTCCCTTCCCCCGCAATTTACATTTTTCTGTTTTTCTCTGAGACTCTCTGTGTTCTTCCTTGTCCCTCTTTTTCTTCGACTTTTAACTTCGCCTATCTTTTCTCTTCATCACTCCCCCAGCTTCATTGCTCGCGGCAACCTCTTCGTTGCTCCTTCATTCCATTTTAGTGACAAGACTCAAATCTTCCTGACCCCACCTTTCGACCTTCGCTACGGCCTCTGGTTCCAGCCCTCCTGCAAAGAGTTCTCTTTTCCTCGCGAGTCCCCCACGGCCCCCGAATGACCCCAAGTTACCACCCCCCTTGACTCAGCTTCCCAAGTTTTGCCTCACGATCCCTGCCTCCTCGATGCTGATCGTATTCCGTTGTTTCTGGGCTCCTCCCACTCTCTCCCCCGCCGCCGTTTCTTTTCGGCTCGGACTTTCGTGATACCCCCGCAGGACTTTCCCTTTCCATTCGACATCAACGATTTCCCGCCCGCGCCACCGTCTTTAATCTTTCCAACCCTTCCGCCTCAGCCGGTCGCCTTCTTTCTTCGCCGCTCTTGTTTTTCAGATCAGGACCGGCATAGGTCTATGGATTTGGAAAACCTTTGCTTTCTTTTCGCGGGTGGCGCTCTGAATGCCTGAATTTCTGTCGATTTAAAAGTCGCTTCCCTTTTGACATAGCCCCTGCGCGACGCTGACGAGCTGCTTCTGGGATTTTTTTTTGCGGGATAGTGGTGGTTTTTTTCCACTTCCCCCCCCCGATCAGCCCCCCTCACTAGTTCTTTTTTGTCTCAATTGAGCTCGACGTGAGCGGATTCCCAGGGAGGTTATCAGGTCAGTCGCCGTGTGGATCGCTGACTAGGCGTCTTTTTTTCTCACGACTTTGCAGGAGGCCTATTCGCCAAGCTCCCTCCCCTGGCGGAATTTGATGGGCGGCTGGTCATTCTTTGGATGGGAAAGCCACTTTTTTGAGCTCACCTGCGCCGGTCGAGGTGCCCGATCGACCGGAGAATCTGTTTTTGCTTTTTAGCGAACTCTGGACCTTTTACCCCAGTCTTCCCCCTTTTACCTCTCCACACAGGAACAACAGAGTCCTCCTATGAACACACGCAGTCCTCCCTTCTTCTGGATGTCTTATTGGATTTGAGAGAAATGGTTCAATCCCTTCAACTATCGAAATGCTGACGGCTTCATCAGATCTCTTGAAGTGTGTTTTTCCCTTTCCTCCAGACCGATGGTCGGTTCGGAAATACCCATCAAGAAGAGGACCTGCGCTTTCCGTTCTGCCCCCCCGGCATTTGATGTGTTCTCCCGGTTCCACTTTTTCGCTCGCAACCCAACAGTGGCGGAGGCGCAATTGCCCCCCAAGAATGCATTATTACTTTTATTGCACGGAGATGTGGCGCGAACCCAGCTGGGCGTACCGCGCACAGCCTGTTTTTTTTTCTTTATTCTGCAACAGGTGCGCGAAGCGGCCGATTACAAAATTATCACATCGCTTGGGGGCTGGTCTTTTCAATCGCGCTGAGGCCTGTACGGGCCGCCGAAGCGCGTTCTGCTTCCCCTTTCGCCATGAAATGGAAACTACCCTCGGCGATCCTTCCTTGAGAGGGTAATCCCAGTTTTCCCTCCTCGAACTGCCTGATCGTTTGCTTCGAGGATTTCTAATGTTTTTCCCTTTCGAAATGGAAGTCGGAAATTTCCCCAGTTAATCCGATTTGCCCTCTGATTCTCTTGCTCTCGAAGCGGTGATCTTCTCCCTTTTTTCCCCTCCCCCGTCGATCCCACCGGGGCGAGTTAATTCGGCATGCGTGTGACTTTCATAATTCTTTTTGTGGACCCAACAGCCCTATCGTACCCAGAATCTATTTTTTTTTTCACAGAAGGCCTTGAGCCCGGCCCAAGGGAACTTACCGTCCGGCTCTCCTCCTCTCTTATTCGCAAGTTCTCACCTTTCCTGCTTTCCACATCCCCAAGTTTTTTTTTCCCTCCCAGAGAACGTACGCCTGGCAAGCGGCTCTTGACACCGAGCAGGAAAACGCTTTGCAGAGAATTACTCGTCCGCCCTGTAAACAGACGTTGTCGTTCCCCTTTTTTTGGGCGCAAAACTCTCCTCATTGCAGAATCTTTTCCACCGATTTGGTCCGGAACCTGAAGAACAGTGAGGATCTCGGCTTTAAAAAGAGTTTACTCCCGGTACGTTCATCGCTTTTCGGATCCCGCGCGAGGCTTCCGCTCCCCCTGGCTCCTCTCCGATAGCGGGAAGTCAAGCCAGATAAGGCGCAAGCTTTTCCCTCCTGGGATGCCACCTCTGACGGCCCCAAGCTCCCGGCGACTGCCCTCAGAGGATGAGGACCCTCCCTGACCTTCCCAATTTTGTAGAAGTTGCGCCCGCCAAGTGTGACCACATTGATAGGCGACTGTTCCGAAAGGAGCTTTTTGCATCCCGATTACCTCCCCCCCTTACCGCCTCCCTTTCCCGAGAACTTGCAAGGCCCTGCAATCATTTTGGCAACTTCCTGCCTTCCTCCCCTCAGATTACTCGATATCCCTCGACGTCTCGGAGAATTTTCCTCCCAAGCCTTCCTTTTTTCTTCCTTCTGGACTGCAAGTGGAAAGGAGACCCCGACGCGAAGGACGATTGCTGCTGTCCCCTTGAGCGTCATGCTGACTAGTCGACACCGCCCCAATCCACTTTCTTGCAAGTCCTTTTTGAGAACTGAGCGCACCCGCGGTTCCCCCCCGGGTAGCCCTCAATGGCCACCGAGCTCGTCCTTTACTGTCAATCCCCTTCACGCCTTAGACTGCCGTCCTTCCAGGCTTTTTTCCGCAACGAGCCCGGGCAGCACCCCTTTTGTTCATGCGAATGCCTCTCTCCTTTGCGACCGATCCCGAACCAGACGAAAAACTCTTCCCCCTCCCTTCTGCCATGCGTCCGGGCCTTCCTCCCCCTTTACCTTCTCTTTCAAGAAACAGATCTCTATCTTTTTTCATCTTCCATCCCTTTTTTTCGTTCTTTGGCGCGCAGGGGCCGTCGCCCAGGCGGCGGGACACATGGCATAGGGTTTTTGCCGGTCCCTTTTTTCTTTTGCGCGTCTCGGGTCGCGACGTGTTCGCTTATTTGCCTCGGATTTTTCAGTTTTTCAGGCTTCGCGGCCTTTTTGCTGTGGGTACAGGCCCGGAGACACGGGGTTTATTTTTCTTTTCTGCGGGCGCTTCGGTGCTACCGGAGAAGCTGGCACCCTTTGCCCTGTGCGACGTCCGCTTTCTGTTCCGACCAGTCTTGAGAAGAGGCCCTTTTCTCTCTTCGCAAATTGCGTCCGTAGCTTCTTTTCTTGTTGTCCGTCTCTGGAATAAGAGCACTCATAAGGTTTATTTCTCCCCCTTTTTCCCCCTAACGGATAGAGTAGCTTTTTCATCCGTTCCTCTTCAGACAGGTCAATGCTTCCCCTAGCCCACCTTTTCGAGGCTCTCATAATTAGGGATATTCTGCTCTCAGTTATCTTCCCCACGATCTCCTTTTACGAATAGCTCAGTTTGGGGCGCAAACTTCTCCCATGCTGACTTTCCTGTCCCATCTAGTAGGTAGTCTCGGGAGCTTTGCCCCTGTCGTAGGCTTAGGTCAGATGAATCATTCTTTTACCCCCTCTTCGTGCGCTCTCCGGCATCCTAATAGGCTACGTCCCGTCTCTCCTTTCAAGGTGATAAATCTTGAACTTCCCCGGAATTCCTAACTTTCTTTATCATGCCTTCTTTTATAACCTTCTTTTCTCCACTTTCCTCGTTTTTGGAGTCCCCCCTCCCTCCCTTAGGCAACAGGCTTACGGTCAGACTCCCCCCTGTAATATGCTACTTCTATCCCTAGCTATTTTTACCTGTCACCTCGCTTTCAAGGAGTCCGTTTTAACCCTTTCTCGCCAGTGAAAGTTGAGAATCTTCGGATATCCTCTCTTCCGAGCCCCGGTAATTTGAACTCTCTTCATTTTTTCCTTTCTTTGACGAACTCCCCCCCTTTTTCCTACGGGATATTCGATCTTTCCCTCTCCCCCCACTCGTCTTCATAGCTCCACACGTCATTTAAGGCAGCACCTTTGTAGCGTCCCCCTCAAACCTTTTCCCGTTCTTCTCCGGTCGCCTCCTTGCAATTGTTCCTGTACGTCCAGAAATTCCACAAACCCCGAGCCAGATCCTTCATAGCTCGCGCCACCCTTGAGGAACTTCCCGCCCGAGAGTCCCCAATCTTGCGACCACGACGCAGAAGATCGCGCTTTATTCCCTTCTTTTATTGCTCATTTTGCAGCCGCTTCCGGCGGCACCCACGACTCTTCTCACGTCCCACGTGCAACAGCTCCACCCCCTGGGATTTCCTCTCTTTCTTAGCGCACCTTCTTTCAGCTTCACTGCTTGGCCGTTGTGCGCGATGCTCCAAGAGTACACCTTCCCGATCCCTTCCCTTTAATTGCCGACTCCGCCGCGGATTATTTCCCGTTTTTTTTTGGTCGGTCACTTAGGATACTTCCCACCGTACCCCTACAATGAAGGGACGGTTTTCACTTCCTCTTCGGTTTTTTTTTGTAGTTCCGAGCAGACCAACCCCATTCCGCTGAGGCTCCCTTTTCCCCAATTAAGGAGAAGGATTATAGAGGAATGAATCTCTAGAGCCCAATTCGCAAGGTGTTTTCTTTCCTAGAGAACAAGACCGACTGAAAGTAGATGATTTTTGGAGAGGATAGGCGCCAGTTATTTTCTTTTGGAAAGCCTGGGAGGTGTAGGCTTGTTTTGGGGTTTGTTCTTTGGGTTTGTTTTCTGGGTTGGGGAGGTGTTTGGTGTTGTTCCTTCTTTTTCTTTGTTTTTTTTTATTTCGACTTTAACTGTCTCATGGAAAACTTTATCTCCCCTTTTTTTCCCCACATATCGCCTTTCGAATAGCGTTCGGTTCGAGCTTGTCCCCCTTTCGCTTGGCCCTTTTTTTCCCCCATTGCAATGCAAGAACCTTTCCCAAACAGCCTCGCTACTTTCTTGTTTCCCCGTTGAAATATTGTCCAGATTTGACCCCTCAGTTAGATTAATCTTCAGCGCTCTAATCTTCTCCATTAAATGAAAGCGTATTACCCCTTTTGAATCAGCTTTCCCCCTGCGTCGTCTCCTGCCCCCCTCTTGCTGCTTGATAGAAATCAGGAGTCTTTCTTTGGCGGGTGTGGGCAACAGCCCCTCTTTATTCCCCCGCCGTCACTCTCCCGCCGTCGTATTGAATTCGCATTTTCCCAACAGGAAAACGATTGCTCCCCTCGACAAAACGATTTCCAGGCCTTCGTCTCCTCACCCCCCCTCTTTCTAGAGAAGTTTTTTACCATCACCAGTAGAGCCCCGAACCATAGCCCGGTCCTACTATTCCTTTTCCTTTCCATCTTCCCTCGTGTTTTCTTTCTCCTCCTTGTTTAGGGCTTTAGTCTCTACGTGTATGTCCCTCCACTGCCGTTGGCGAGTTAGGCCACTTGAATTTTCTTTCCTGACCAATTCGCAGGCCTCTTTTTTTCCCTGTAAATACGAGACTGAATCCTCTAGACCTCCCCCTCGATCGGTTGAATATGGTTGGCCGGTTCACGACCCTACCTTCAGCTCAGTCCCCCTTCTTTTGAGCAGCCCCTCCTTGAGCGTTGATCCTCTAGTTTCTTCTTTCCAGGGACGGGGTTCCGTGGTTTTCGCCGGGGCTGGACAGTAGGCCGGCGGATTTCGACTTCCTTTTTTCTTCGCCCCTGCGAGCCGTTTTGTCTGCGTGATTTTTAGGCTTGGCAGGATTTGCGTCTGGTCGTCCCCTTTCAGGGAACTTAAGCGGAACGGGTCTGAGGCGATTGAAAAGAGGTCTCCCCGGTTTTCTCCAGACTTGTTGACAGTCGAGTCCACTTTCGAATATACACATCGAACACCTAGCTGCTTTTCCCTGAGCAACAGCAGCTCCCCCCTCCTTTTCTTTGTGGATTATTGCCCCGAGACATTGTGGACTTTTTCCTCTCCCCCCTTCCTCCCCTTCTCCGCCGAAGCTTCATATCGAGCCGGAAGTGGAAGAAGCGATGTTTTTTTCCCGCGGATACCCTAAGAGGAACTGCTCGCCCGAATTTCTCACATTTAACAGGCACCTTCCCTTTGTTAGTTTCTGGTTAACATTTCTTCTCATAATTACCCCCCCCCCCCCCCCCCTGATAATTTTGGCGGAGGCGAAGAAATCTCCGGTCTTCGGCAGGAGATTTGTTGCGGCGAATGACTTACTTTCTCCCTCTACAGACGCCTCCTTTGATTTTGTTTTCGAAGCCTGAGCGACCGCACACGTCTTCCCCCCTTTTTTTGAGGCGGTCACGGGTTCCCGTGAAGTTTTTCGGACCTGATCGTGGCAAATGTTCTCCCTGCCTCTCTTCTTTTCGCCGTGAGCAATCGAATGCCAACATCGGCGGCGGATGAGATTTACTCTGCCCCTGCTTTTTTCGAAAGGGGCTTTCTCTTTACTCGTATGGTTTTGTTTCTCAATAAGTGAAGGGACCTTTAGATTTCCCCCAATAGGTGAGGAGATCTTGGATCCGTGCGTTCTCCTCCCCCTGCGGTATGAGACTCGGAACGTCTCTTGCGACGCGTTTGCCATGTTTTGAGTCGCATCTTTCTTGTGGTTCCAAAGTCTCCATATCCTTCCCCTCAGAGTAGGTGCTTTCGCACAGGATTCTCCCTTCCCTGAATTGACGCGCGTGCACCCTTACCCAGACCCTCCGTGATGTTCCAGCCCCTTTCACTTTCCCCGTCCCCACTAAGTTCCAGAAGTCCGTCCTGCGCAGCAATGATGGTCCTCATCATGATCGATGAATCGCCGCGCCAGTTTCAATTGTAATCTTCTTGACGCCCGTACCGGTTTCCCTTCCCTTTCTGGCGTCTTGCCCCACCCCCTCTGAGAAGATTCCAATCCTTTTTCTCACACTACGTTGACTCTCCCGTCGGAACATTTTGCTTGCCCTTCTTGATCTTCGAAAAGTTGGACTCCGTTTCCTCCCTACTTCACGAAGGCGTGCCTTTTTTTGTCCCGAGGCGACTCGTCTTCCTCTTCCAGCGACTCTGTCTCAGCTGGTTTTTGCATCTGGCCCCCCTCTGCCCGCAGAGACGGCACCCCCCTCTCCGTTTTTCTCCCTGCTGAGGAAAATCCAGAGGAGACGGCTATTTTTCCTTCGGTTGCCCCGAATTTCCCCCTGTGAAGGTATGTTCAGTTCTCTCGGCAAATTAGTCGAGAACGGAGAACTCTGTAAATCACCTCCGAATTACCGAGTTAGGCTTAAGGTCAGGCCCCATTGACCTGCTGGCCCGGCCTTGGGTTTGCCCCAAAGTCCGGCCACTCGCTCCCGACCCTGTTGACGGCGGAGAAGGGCAAGAAAGTAAGGGTTCCTCAAGCGCAAGTGAAGCGACAAGCGGACCCACTCGCGCTTTCTGCGAGCCTCGCGCATCCTTCTTTCCTTTGACTCCCCCCTGCCAGCGTCGCGCCGGGGGCCTGCTCCCAAGAGAGGAGAACCCCCCCCTCTGTTTAAATTTTTTCTTGTAGCCAAAATGGCACCGGCCTCGCAAACTCCTCGGGCTCCCGGCTCCCATGCCCCTTCCTCCCTTCTTCCTTTCCCAGTGTTTGCCCGCCGGACGCGAAGCCTGACAACCGGGTTTTGCACAAAGATTCGTAGACTTCTAAGTTCCCTCTTTCTTGCCCCCGGTGCGATGTACTTGCACGAACATCCTCCCCCACACGCCTTCATATTATGACCTGCGTCCTTCTTGCCTGCTTTTTGACGCGGAGAGACTGCCAAGAAAGATCTACTCCTCTTGTTGCGACGAGATATGGTATTGACGTGTCTTCCTTGTGTTGTTCCTCGGCCGCGGGACTCCTTTTTAGAAGGCTGTTTGAAGGTGGTGTTGAGGCGTTGTTTTTCTTTTGACTTTTTTCGTCGGCAGCTGCCTTCGCTGCTGAAGGCGTAACGGACCCCTAATCTTTTTCCCTTGGTGCAGTAGTTGGGAGGGAAGCGGATTAGAGTGCGGACTTCCCCTTAGCATCGCAATGCTATTGAGTCCTCAGGATGATTTTTCTTCCATTGTTTTTTCTCCCGTGGCCTCCTTTCAAGAGGTTGGCTTTTCCCCCCCTGTTTCGAAGAGGATGAGAGAAGAGGTTGACCTTAGCTGACAGTAGTTCCCCGCCGGTCATTGCCTTCCAGCCTTTTTTCGTTCTTTTAACAGCGGCGTCTAACTTGCGCCCTTAGTTCTCTCAGCGGAATACCCAAGGGTCTGTTCCAACCACTTCTCCTCGTCCATCCTGGATGCCGAGTAGTTTCTGTTCTAGTACTGGTCCTTGTAATCGATGGCCTTAGCAAACTTAGAGCGGCAATTCTTCATGGCTTATTTACTGTCATCTCTAGTTATAGGACTACTCATTTAGACTTCTTGTTCCCTCCTCGCCTTCAATGGTTCGTCCCCCTTTTCTTCACCCATTATGTAGATCTGTTTTCTCTTTCTCCCCTTCCAGAGTATTCCCTGTATAGGGTCATTTTGAGTATGACGGCCGGATTAGCCTTTACTCTCTCTCCCTCTAGTTTTAGCTTCCCCGATCGAGGCTT
>Ga0179593_1607211_pt1 | contig 17341 bp, 20 predicted proteins | sample CZODoug2_1_08_16_FD_185931 | JGI IMG/M metagenome (GOLD analysis project Ga0179593, IMG submission 185931) | Vadose zone soil fungal communities from Angelo Coast Range Reserve, California, USA - CZODoug2_1_08_16fungal (PacBio error correction) | ecosystem: Environmental > Terrestrial > Soil >... | reverse complement strand
TTCGGAACTTCTGGCGACCACACTTCCCAACCGTTTAAAAGGCGAAACCTTACCCTTATTTATCAGTCTATTGCGGCCTGGTCCCCTCCTGTTGTGAACTGGTCCACATCCTCAGTTTCCCTTCTTTCTTCCCTTGTCTCCCCCCCTGACACATGATTGTCTTCCACTCCAGTAAAATCCAGTTAACGAATCCTTCATATTCTATCATTTAAAAAACATCCCGTCACCATCCATTCTGTTTGCTCCCAGACCAGCTCCCGGCTCACTTCTACTCCGATTTGGGACGCCAGAGTAACCCATTGCTTCGTCACTTTGTGAGAAGAAGTCCTAAATAAATCTCCGCCCTTTCTCACTGCTGGCTCCCTCCCCTGATTTTCTTTAGGAGTTTCCTTCTTTTTGGATTCTTTGGCTCATTCGGCGGGGGCTTTCTCCGACTTCGTTCTATGGGTAACCCCAGCCGTTACATGTCCTCCCCCTCCTTCGTTTTAAGGTGTGTTTCCCCCCCTCCCCTCTGTCCTTTTGGGGGGAAGAAGACCACAAGATCCTATCGCGATCCTGATTGCCCCTGACAGATCTCCTGAGAAGGGTTTTTGTAGGGATTTAGTTTGGATCATTCCCCAAACCTCGACTAATTCCTTTTTCCTTAGAGACTCCGCTTTTTTTTCCTCAATCTTTTTTCCATTCCGATTTCGCAGGTTTTTTGCTCTCCTTTTGTATGAAAGTTCTGTCACGTCCCCTCTTCCTCTCCCCCCCCCCCTTAAGCATCACTAATCAATGAGTACCCTCGTCCTCAACAATTATCTCCATCGCTCAATAAGAGGGAATCGTCGTGTCCCACTTCGTCAATGCAAAGACTCTTTTTAGCGCGATTATTACCCCCCCTTTTCATTAATCCTTTTTCTTCTTACCGTCTCTTAGTTCCATATTTCGGCTTAACGCCGGTTTTACTTTTCACCCCCTTTAGCAAATCCCAGTTTCTACTCAAAGAACTTCCACAAAGCTTGACTTGATTTTTTTTTCCCCCTGATCGCGTGCCATGTCTCCATTGCTCCACCTCTCCTTGCATCCTGGACGCCAAAATTCTTTTTGGAGTCAAGCTTTTACTCTGGGTCTCAACCGACCCTTTCCCTTTTTTTTTCCCTTTAACGTTTGAGAAATTTCTTTCTCTTGGAAGTCAAGTATTGACTCACTTTGCTTATTTCTCCTAGTCCCTTCATACTTCAGGACCTCTTTTTCCTTCCCTGTAAAAGATAGCCTTCCCGACGTTAAACAATCGTACACAGTAAATTTCTTTGATATGGACCTTTCCCTTTGGAGTCTTTTTTCTTATTACCCCCCTGTTCTCTTCCCCTTCATGAAGGTAACCGTGATATCTCAGTTATACCTCTCCCCAATCAGTTCCCCCTCCCCCCTTTCCTTAAGCTGCCTGATATTCAGAAGAGTCCTTTTTATTTCTTTTCCCTTCCCAAAAGGGTCGCACCACGCCGTCAGTAACACGCATGCCAGACAACACCCCAGAATACTTTTTCTCTTGGACCATTTTTTTCCCCCATGTGAGGAACCCCGCCACAATCTCTTCTCCTTCTTCCTACCCAGATTCCATAGTTGTAAGGTCGGAAATACTCCCCTTCCCTCTGTTATTTCACGCGAATCCGCACACCGAGTTTCCCCGATGCACCCAGAACCCTTTCTTAATCTGTACCCCCTCGTCTTCCTCTTTACTTCTCATTTCCCAGCCCTACACTGGATTAGGACATTAAATTCCCCGCTCCGTCCGAAGTACTTTCCCTTTCAGTTTTTCTTTCCCGAGTCCTTGTTTTCTCTTCCCCGGACCATCAAAAACATCCATGAAGAAAGACCTCCGTCAGGCACCGAATTTTCGTAGTTTTTCAGTGGAGTCTCGTGTTTGGTACCAGTCCTTTTCTTTTATACACCTTAGATCAGGTCATGTCCCCTTCCCTTCTCTCTCAAGTGTAGTTTGTTATTTCCCTTTTTCCCTTTTTATTTTTCCTTCCATCCAAGTGTTCTCCGACAGTACTCAAGCTTTTTTGTCCGATTTTCAACCGTCTCATCCTGCCTTATTTCTCCCCGGTCTCCTCGGATTCTTTCCCTTTTCCTACGCGCCTGCTCAAGCGATCCTCTACCCCCTCATAATCATTCATTACGGACACCCACAATAATGAGACCCCCAGTCTCCTGCCCTATCATCCGAGTTTCCTGATACCTTCCTGGTGCTTTTCTTTTGTCCCTTTCTGGTCCAAAACCCCTCCCTGCACCGCCAGCTCTCATTCCCCTCCTAATTGGGCACCCCACTTTTTTTTGATGTTCGTCCCCATGCTCATATCCTTATCAGAGAATGTATGCAAGCCTCGGAACAACCATCATGAATTTGAACCTCTTACTCGGGACCATGGCGCCTGGGTCCCCTGAATTCTTTTCTCCGCCCTTTGCCTCCCCATCCCCTACCGTCCTTGAACTAGAGATGGTCCCGAATCTTTTGGGGGGTTTTTGAAGTCCCCCCCGGTCCCTTCCCCCCCCCTCTTTCCTGAGGTGAAACGAAGCCCTCGCGATACGATGAAGTTAAGAGCGTATATTTCTCCTAGCCTACACTACTCTTTGAGACTTTTTTTCCACTAGCATGTGGAAAATCACCTCCCACAGGACAAGGTTCTGGTGTTGAAGTGATTCGCCCGAACCCCCCTCTTCCTTCATGGTTTCTTTTGGCAATGAGACCCCGCGCCTTCTGCGTTTCCCTTCTTTCGGCAGGCATCGCAGCTCTCGACCTCCCCCTTGGATGCGCTGTCGAGAAGTAGTACTTTGCGTCAATTGACCTTTCTCCAGCATTTTCTTCGGCACGGTGATTGCGGACTTTTTCCTATGTTTTCCTGTGAATTTTTTCGGCGTCGTAGGTTATGGGACTTTCTGTGACTCTCTTCCTGTTGGCGGTCTTATTTTGTCCATGCATTCCCTTGAGGTCTGAATGTTTTAACCCTCCTCTTTTTTCCTCATCAAGTCAGACTCAGATGGCCGTTTGAAGTCCTCGCTTTTTTTGCCCCTCCTCTCATGACCATGAGTGCAAGTCCTTCAGGTTCCTGTTAGTCCTCTTTTCCCTTCTTTACGTCAAGCGAATACTTCGATCGAAGGGCCGATTGATCTCCCCCCAATTCTTGTGCCTCTGCGTTTCTTGTCCCAAGCTGGCCACTTTCAAGGACCTACTTTTCCGGATCCGACGAGGGCGACCCCTACTTTTCTGTCTTAAATCCCTTCCTCCCGTAAACTTACGAGGATGACGACATTCCCCGGGGCCTTTTTTAAACGAAACTGAACCGCCTCCCTTCCTCTTTCGGCAGAAAGGTATGACAAGCTGGGCGTTCTCATCTCTATAATGTATCCCCTTTTTTTTTTAGCTCCTCCTCAGATGTTTTCCCTGATAGAAAGAATTCCTTATTTTTTTTTTTCTTTCTCAAGAACTCCGCGAATATGGGTCCTGATTCCCTAAGTTTTTTTTTAGAGAGATTTTCTAGCTCTCTTTTTTTTCCATTCTTTCCTTACCCCTTTACTCTCTTTTATGGTCCCCCCTCTGATGCGAGCGACAATGTCTTTCATACTCCTTTTTGAGCGATTTTTCAGACGCTTTAATCTTTTTTCAGACGATGTAGTGAAGCGTTCAGTTCGTGCCCCTTTTGCCTTGAGTCTGACTTTTGTGAATTCTCCCCTTTCCCGTATTTGTAGCCCATTTTTTTTGTGTTTTTTTGTTTCCCTCTTCTTCCGAGTTTCGATTATTGGCCAAGATTTTCTTCCTTTTCCACATTTCTGGTCCTATTACGACTCTGAAATTTGAGGTTGCTCTACGTTGACTTCCGGTTAACTGCCCCCCGATCCCTTTTTTTCCCGCAGCCCAGCTGCATGTTGTCTCTGCTTCATTCCTTTTTTTTCTTGAGAATGAAACCATTTTCCACAAACCTCGCTCGGAATTCACCATTCCTGCTTTATTTTCTTTCATATAAGACTACCCTTTCCCCCCCTTGTAGGTCTCCCGAGTAACCTTTTTCTCAGAGACCCCAATTAATTTTAAACTGATGCTATTAAGTTTTCTGGTCTTCTTTCTTTTTCAGAATATTCGTCGACGACTCTTAGTATCACCCCCTACGTTGCTACCATTTTGACCTTTTGTTTGCCCTTGGACCTCCTCAGGACCCTATCAGGACGGGAGTATACTCCCTCCTTTCCCTCTCGAGAAGCTGATACAGCCGCGCTTCCCTTTGTCCCTCCCTTTCCCATTTTTGAGTAGGCCCGTTAAACTTGCAAACCCCTCTCCCTTTTTTTTTCCCACCACCCTATGACAAGAACTCATTGGCTTTTCTCTCTTCGTTATATAGAAGTTAGAAATCTTCTTCGTTTTCGCTGTCTCTTCTTTCCCCTATCCCCCCCTTATATTTGGCACCTTTTTCCCTCATCCTTTTTCCTCTGATTTGTAAAAATAGAGATTTCTGGTCCCCCGAGCTGGCGGCTGAACGGCGAACGGCTTACTTTGGACCCGCCCATCCTCAAAGGTTTCCTTCCCCCTGTTCGCGATACCTCTCCGGATTCCAGAACAGGACTTCTGGTGCCCCTCATGCTGTCCTCGATCATTGATCTGCTCTTCTTTTCGCCCAAGCGCCCGCCACCTTTTTTCGGAAGCAGTGTCTCCTCTCGCTCGTTTCGGTTGCGGCCCTCTCCCAAGTTAACAGCACGTTTCCGCTTTCTTTTCGAACCTAGAAAAATCAATGCGACCGCCTCGGCGTCTTTTTCCTTTTTATGGCCTTCTTTTTTTCCTTGACTCATTCCCCATTTTTCTCCGCGTTCTCAGGAGCGGCCTTCCCGTTCTCTACTCCCCGCAGCTTGGAGCAGCAATGCTTGAATGCGTTTTACTGCGTATTTTTTTTCGTACTTCGCGTGATGTAGCCTTTTTCGTCTCCCTTCCTATCTAATCCAACTGAGAAGGAATCCCCTCACTTAGGACAGATGATGTAGTTGACCACATTGGCCATGTCTCGGGCTACTGCGGTCTGGTTTTTCCCTCACGATCCTGCTCGGAACACCTGTGCCTCTTGCTTACGTGATTATAATCAGCCCCGCTTCCTCTTATTGGGAATTTTCATTGCTTCGCGGCCAGCCGTCTCCCTGACTGGACGGACGGGGCGGCCCAGGCTCCCCTTCCTTCTGATGATTCTCCTTCCTGGAATAGACCGCTTAATAGTTCTGGACCCTTACGTACCCCTTTGCAAGCCGAGGCATGTCAGAATTCCCCCCTTTTTCCCTCCACTGCTGGCTTTTTCGATGATCTCCCTGTGCAGAAGCATGGGCCTTGCTCTATTCGAGCCCCACTATCTCTTGCTCTTTTTTCCTTGATGGAGGTTTTTGTCCTCAACTTTCTCCTCCCTTCCTCACCATAGGCGGGTTTGTACGGACTTCTTCTTCATTGGGTGAAGTGTCCTGCTACCGGTTTTTCGGCTAAGGTCCCCCCCCGCAGGATCGACTTGCCTCTTTCCCGCAGCTTTATTGTAAGGATTGCGGGCGTGGAAGACGTTTCCTTTCCTGCCAACCGCTGCAGTACTAACGTGTCGTCACAATTCTTTTGTCCCCCCCCTCATGTCCTTTTTACCCCAAATATCCCCCGCGTTTCCCCTCTCCCAGAGACATGGTATTGCCCCTCAAGTCGAGCCGTTCTAGCGTTTCCTAGGGCTCCCCAACGTTTTCCTACTTTCAGTAATTTCTTTCCTAAACGGTTGATCCCCCCCTGCGTCTCTGAAATCATCTTTGGCCCGAGTCTGTCAACATCCACCGGCGGTTTTTGACTATCGTTGGTCCCCGCCCAGTTCCTTCCCCCCATTGAGAAACGGAGCCCCCCCCATGTCTTCTTTTCCCCTGACCCATGGCCGCTCGCCTTTCTAGTTTTCCATTCAATTGGTGGACATTAGTTACACCCGTCACCAATCTCAGAGCTTTTATTGTGAGGCCTTCGACCTTCCCCACGTTTTTTCGATGCTCCACTAGCGAGTGTCGACTCCTTCCTTCTTTTCCCCTCCTTTGGCTTAAGAAGGTCGTGAGCTAGTCCTCAGGCGGTCTTTGCAAGTCTCTGAGTTCTTTGCTTATTCATGTCTCGTGGAAAGGGCTTATCCGAGTGTTTTTGCTCCTTTCTTTACTTGATGAGGTTACAGTGCGTTTTCTTCCACTTGAAACTTGCGACAACAAAGACGAGCCCTTTTCTACCCTCCCTCTTCACCAAGCTTTTCTCACCTAGTCCGTCGCTTTTCCGTCTTTTGAATTCGTCGAGCTGGGGGCCCTACCCTCACCAGCGAGTATTGATTTCCCCGCTCCTTTCTGCTTTCCGCCACACTTCGTCCGCCTCCTCGTAAAACTGGATGTCTTTCCCCAAATGAAAATGCGGTTGTTCGTTCGTTGTCACCAATCAGCCCCCTTACGTGTTTGTTTCCCTTGGGCTAAGCTTTCGGTTTTTGACCCGTGCCCTCCTCCTTTTCCCTAGAACAAGCACGCCCCCCGACCATCTCCTACCTCTAACTCCACAAATTTACCTCTACTCCCTCGTCAAGTCAGCTTCCTCCCCCCCGGTCGTATCATTTCTGGACCGCTGCTTCGTTTTTCCCTTCCTCTTTTTTAATTTGAGTCCAGCAATCTTCCGATTCTTCACTCTCCCCGGAGGGTCTTTTTTATTTTTTCCCCCATCTGATCAATTCTTTTTGACCCCTTTGCACTTCTTTTTCTATGTAAAATTTTAGTGATGACGTGCCTTTTTACTGTTGCGGAATCAAGTAATTTCTTGTTCACTTTCATACCGGCAAGAAACAACCTTTTGATTTTTTTTTCTCCCAGTAACCCCCGTCCCACCCTTGTGAATCTTTTCTTTCCTCCAGGTCCCTTTCGCAGCCGTTTTCTTCTTTTGATTTTAGTTTGGTCGTTAGTCCACGCCCATTGCCCGTCGTACTCTCTCCTCTCCTCCGTTTTGTTTGTGCTTCTTCCTCGTTGTACCCCAGGAAATTTTGCGTTTTCCCTCCCCCCCCCCACTTGACAACGCAACTTCCCGTGTCTTCAATGGACATGTATTACTGTCTATTCTGGAGCGGCTTCTTCCACACCCCCTTACGCATCTTTTTTTTTTTTTCTTCTGCGTGTGCCTTGATAAATACAACTTCCGACTCCCTACGATTTTTCATCACGTAAGTTGAATCTATGTCACAACCCCTCTTCCCCACCCTCTTTTTTTTTTCTCATACCCGCCCCTCTGTTCGGGAGAAAGAATCGTATTTTCAGTTTTTGAGCCCAGAAGTAGAAAAGGGAGTTTTCGGTTTTCGATCGGTCCCACCCTATCCTCTTTACGTTTACGCCGATTTTTTATGAGTAATTTTGTTTGTTTCTTTCGACCTTACTTGGTCGGGTTCTTCTAGGATGTCTCTTTCGATACGTTGTTCATTTCCCCCCCCCCCAGCCTCTCAGGTCCCGGCCCCTGGCAATCCCCCCCGGTGTGCTTTTTTTCCACCTCACGCCAAACCTCCTTTTTGTGGAGCCCTCCTTTTCCACTAATATCGCGAGCCGCGGGGCAGGAGCGCCGTGGCCGATAGGTCTTCTTTCTTTATCCTGCCCCACATATCGTGACACGCATGGGGCGGAGCTTTCAGTTTACATACACCTTCCTCTTACCAGGGACATTGGTTCTGTTTTCTGCCCAGGATTTTCACGCCGTCCCCGTCCTCATGACCCCCATCAATTTCGTACAACTCCCCCGCCTCAAAACCCCTTCTTTTCTCCTGCGTGTGCCGTGGTCCATTAGTAGAGAGTTGTTTTTATCGCGTGCCGATCGGCCGATTATTACCATTACTTGCCTTATTACTTCGTTGGCCGAGAGACCCCCCTTGTAGACCCCTGTTGCTGAAGAGAACCTACTGTTTATCGCCCACCGCTGTCATCTTGCGGTTTTTTGACGACCCTACGTTTTCCTCTCACCCCTCGTTAAAATCTCGGAATGCCCTTTGACTTGGCCTCCCCGATCACCCTTTGACCTTTCCTCTCTTGTCCCCTGTCTTTTCTTCCCCCTTTTTTTAGATTATAGGACGAGATAATGACTTTGACTTCTTTCTTCAGTTCGCCTGCTTTTCGCAAACCTCCCCGTTTTTTGCTTTGGTTGCTCAATTTCCCCCCCTCCCAGGATTTCTTTAAGAGGCGACGTGATTGGACTCTTGTCATCAACAGGTGCTGATCTTCTCCCTTTTCTGTAAATCTTGCCCCATAATTCAACTCTCGCCCTTCTTCTGACTGTCCTACTCCCCCTTCCAAGTTTTTTTTGATATTGTCACCGAACCCGCTGCTCTCTATACCGACTCATTTACATTCGGTTTCCCAATGCCTTTTTCCTTTTAACCGTGTATATTAAGGAGTTTTCCCCGAGTCTTTTTCCAAATCAGAAACTAAGTCCCATCCCTCCTCCCGCCCCTTATCATGCTGTAAGACGGAATCCGCTTTCACCCCCCTTCGCCGCACAATTTCCCCCAGGCTCCCTACTTTTTCAGTCCGTACGACAACCCCGTAATTTTTGGACCCGTTTCTGGCTTCAAAACTAGCCCACCCAAGCCATTCCTTCTGCGTCTCCTCTCCTTCTTCTAGGTTTCCCTTGTCGTCCTTTTTACGTCCCCTTCCCGTGCGCTTCCCTTATTTCCCCACGCGATCATCGAAAGTTTCTTCTTTCTCGACATTCCTCTTTTCCCCTCCCTCAGTGTACTCCTCCTTGATCCTTTTCCCCTGTTACCCGCAAGAGAAGTGCACACCCCCTAACAATCATTCCATCGCCAGGCTGCTACTCCCTTCCCTTTGACTTTATATTTCCTCTTCGGCTTTGCCCCCCCCCCCCTCTCTTTTCCCTGGCCCTAATGAAGAACTTACCTTCGAACCGCCTTCCCTGCCCGCCCTCTCTTCCGAGAGGTTTGTCTTTTTTCTCGCATCCCTTCCCCCAAACATCAACGATCAGGGTCCCATCCCCCCCCCACGCCTGTCTAAGTTAGTTTTTATCCGCTAACTGTCCTCCCATTGTTCCTCCCCCTCCACCCCCATTGAAGGTGCCACAGACGCAAGCGCTTCCATATCCATCATCAAGGGACATACCCTTTGAGCGCTTCTCAGAGTGCGGCGATCCTTTACTCCTGAAGAGTTCCCGCCTTCGCGTGCAAAGGGACCCTTCTCCTTGCCTTCACAAATTGTACTGCCCCCCCTGTCCCTCTTCTGGCCCCGGCGAACTATACCTGGCTGTTTCGTCGGTGATGTTCTCGTGGAAAATGCTCCTCTGCATTTGGTTTCCCTTTTTCTTTTTTTCCCCACTACATCCCACGTCAGCGAGATTTGACCTCCCCGGTGTGCCACCCTGCGAACATTTCAGAGTGTTTCTTCGACTTCTCCCAGCAATTTTGAGAGACGCAGCCCACCGAGGTAATCAAGGTTTTCCTCCTGCTCGGAATCATTTTTTTTTCTTGACTTTCCCCTTTTTTTCTTTTCAGGACCCCCTTCATCAGGGCCGGTATCCTTGCGATCTTCCAGTCTCTTCCTCTTTCCCCTCCTTTGGTCAAGCTCAAGGCAAGACCGGTCTTCTTTCTTTACGGTCCTCCAGATAACCTGATGACAGTATATCAATTTTCCCTCTATCTAAGAAGAATCCCGTGACCTTAAACAGCCCATGCGTTTTTGCACTCCTTTCCCTCCAGCCCGGCTTCGGATTTTTTGGCAAGTGAAGTCGACTCCCAACTTCATCCTGTTGAGTCCTTTTCCCCGATTCTTTTCTTTTCTCAAGTGACTCTTTTTCCGGCCGGCCCCCCTGGCCATCCCCCCGTCCGGAGCTTCCGCTTGTCAGAAGACCCGCCCTTTCCCCTTTCCTTCCCTAAGTTATCGACCGTGGGTCGCACTCTTTCTTAGCCTTTCTCTTAACTTAAGCCCCGCCTCTTTTTCTTCTCCTAAGATTCAAATGATGGTTGGCGCGGCCTTTGTCCATCTTCCCTCCTGTCTCTCGTCTGATGCATTGCTATGATCATGCCCCTTCCTCCCCTCACTGCCTGAAGTCTTTCCCAGTACTCGCTTTTTTTGTGCCTTCTCCCCCCTTCTGCCTTTCTGTCCCAGTCCCTCCCAGGAAGAGTCAGGAGTTTCTTTCGATCGACTTTCCCTGTTTCGAAGACCTGAAGATCCGCAGGACTGCATTCCCCCTTAAGGGTATTCTTTATGTCCTCGTCTCTTCCTCTCCCCTTCCCTTAATCCTCCCTGTTCCCCTTGCTTCAAGTCCTGTTTCTCCCTCCTTTTTTCCTTTTGGAGTCTCAAAGAAGTAACGTTCCCTCCCTCTATCCCTCCCCCCCCCTTCTCTGAATGTACTCCAACACCCTTTTGACGAAACTGCAGAGCCGCCTCGCTTTTTTTTGCCCTTTCTGACCTTTTTTCGCTCGTGCTCCCCCCACTCGAAATATAGTCCCTTCTTCATTGTCCTGACGCAAGCAGATGTTGCCTTCTCGACCCCCCTCCTGAAGGGTCAGCCTCTGGCCGACAACCCGCCCCGTCGGATGTCCCACATCTTCTATATTCCCTCTTTTGTTCTTCTCCTTCCTCCCTTTCTCTTCTCCCTTGTTTTTGTTGCCCTTCTTCCAAACTTCTTCTTGACGATGAGTCGAGCATGGGTTTCCTTCTCCATCTCTTGTTCCATGATATTAGTTCGTTTGGAGCATCGTTCCCAGCTGAATTACTTTTTCCCCTTTCCCCATCTTTTCTTCGTCTTTTTCCTTTTGAGTAGGAGTGCCTTGGTCTTCTTCATCAGCATCTTCCCATTTTCTTTCTTCTGCGGAAAGTATTGGCTCCATGTGCGCGACTTTCTCCGGTGTAGTGGTGTCTTGAAGTTTCCCTCCCCACCTTCTTTCTTTTCTTTCTTGACCTTTTTCTTTTCCTTTCCTTTGGATCTTTCCTCATTTGCCCCCCCGGAACCTAGTCTCCGCCTCCCTCGGACTTGCTCATGGTCCAAAGGAATGTGTATATTCACACCCCACATATTCTTCACTGCCCCTTTCATTCGTCGTCTTGCAATCGCTTCTAGCCTTTGCTCCTTCACTTTTTTCCGCTTTCAAGAGGAGCCCCCTCCACCCCCTTTCGCTTCATCCCTTCATACCCTACGTTGCTTTTCATTCCCTCGGCGCTATTCTTCATCGCCCTCCAGCCCTTTCTTTAGACTCCCGCCGGGCGACCTTTTTTTCTGAACCTTATTCGATCCGCGTCCCCCCTCTCCCCCAGTTCTACATTCTTCAGGACTGCTCCTTTTTGCACCTGATGTGACTCCGTCTGTTCCCAAGTTTGAATCAGTTTGGTGAGTTCGTCCTTCTCCCTCCCTTCCTTTGGTTTTGTGCCAAGTCGATGCCCCTCTCCCTTCCTCGAGTTTCTCTTCTCTATCGACTTCGTGACGCTTTATTAACTTCCTCTCTCCCTATAGGCCTTCAGGCGCAGCCACTTTTTGCTTTTCTTCGATTAACCGGATTCTCGGAAACTTGCCTTTTTCCCCCTGAGAATTCTCATTCTTTTTCTGGCGGCGCGCGCATCGTTTCCTCACTTTTTTCACTTCTCCTCCAATGTCCCCTGCCAGATTTTTTTCCAGCACCCGGGCATGCGGGTTTACTTTTAAGCCTTACTCTTAGGATTTTTTTTCCCCCCCCCCGGGGCAAATTCCCCCTCCGCTTAAAAGTTGCGAAGAGGAGTTGCCTTTTCACAGTTGCCGAATCGACGCTGCGGTTCGCTTGGGTCCTTTTCGCCCCCCTAAAGTGCCTCGCCGCCGTCCTACTCCCTCTAGTAGATTCCTGTCTGCCAGTTTTCGGTTCCTCTTTATGATGCCTTTTTGATGAGGAATGCCTTCCGCCCTTGGCGCGATTTTGCGGGTTTTTTTTTGAGTCCGTAGTTTCGCCGTCCTCTGATCCTTTATCGGATGTGAACATCTTGCCGTTTTCTTTTTTTTTTCTGTGCTTGTATTCGTTCGCACACTGGTTTCTTCTTATTTCATCCCCTCAGGATACCACTAACTTCTGGTATGATTCTTTGGTACTCTTCCATTTCTGGGTATCTCCGCTGGTCTGGCTGAAATTTCCACTCCCCCTTTCCTTGAAACTCTACTTAGGTGGCTGCTGTTGTTCTATCTGACCTTTGTCCTTTCTTATTTTCCTTTTTTTTTTTCTTTGAATCCTCGTTCCCCTTCACTCCCCACCTTTACGTGGGGAACGGACGGCCTGAGCTGCCTTGGTCTTTATGCTTCTTTTTCCTTAATAGCCTTCCTTTTACTTGGGTTCCCCCGTAATCTGAAGACGCCTTGTCTCTCTCTTTCCTTTTCGGTACTCATGCATCTTTCCGTTCATACAACTTAGTTGCAAGCTGCCTCCCTTTCTTTCGCTTTTTTTAATACCTATATCGCGGATAGCTCCGATTTCCCTCACAGTTGGCCTCCAGAACGTCCCAATGCAGACCCCGTGCGGGTTTTCTGGTTTAACTTCTTGTGCCTTTCATTTCTTTCCCTTACAGGTTCAGGCTAATGGAAACCATCCGTATACGCTTCCTAATTTACGCCGTGATTGTCCCCCGTGTGGTCGGTCTCTAAGTGCTATTTTTTGGGACACACAGTCCTTCCTCGTTTCACTTTCCCCCTTTTTTTCCCAAAGCCTCCTTTGGTCGGCCTTCTTTTTTTTGGATGATTTGTGGTGTTTTTTTGGCTTTCCCAACCCGACCGTTTCCTGGATGTCTTTATTGTTCAAAGTAGAGCCGTTTTGCTTTATTCGGGGCCATCATTAAGCCCTTAGGGACAATACGCCGTTTTACAAGTCACCTTTCTTGAAATAATCTTTTTCTTACCCGTCCTTTTTCCCAAACTTAGGGTTCTACTCAGGTCTCCCCTTGATCATACGAAATGTCTTCCTCATGCCCCAGGATACTCTCCCCCTTTCCCGTCCTTTTTTTTTTTAAAAGGTTGGTGGTCTTTCCTCCAACCTGGTGAACAAGCACTCTGCCTATTATCTTCCTTTTTCCACGTAACCCGGAGTTCGCCCGCCCGTCTTTTTTTTAGCCCATAATGTTTTTTTTCTTGGCTCTCCCCCCTGGCGTCCTTCCGAATTCAGTGCGATTACATTGATAGTCTTGTCAATGACTTTTCGAGTTTTTTTATGCTCTCCCTGCGCCGCGAAATTTTTCTTCTTCGTGCCCCCCTTCCTTTTTCAGTCTCGAGGGTTTTGACCCCCCCTTCCTTTCTTTTCCCTGCGGTCCTTTGCAGTACTTTGATCTGGACGCTGACATCTTCATACAAAAACCCCCACTTTTATCATCTCTTTTTCCCCCCTTCCTTCTTTCCCCAAACAGTCAGAACTGGCCCTTAGTCTTATGGTCTCAAACTCATTCCCGGGCACTCCCCTTTGAGACCCGTTTTTCTTGCCTTCGGTGACCCCTTTCTCGCGAGCGGCCTCTTCCCCTGTTCCCCCACACGAACATGGTTGTGCTTTTTCCCCCCGCACCAGTAAAAACCCGAAGGATTTGCGGCGGGTCCCTCTTTCGTTTTTGACCATCCTGCTCTCAGCTCCAATCTCTTCCCCTCTTCTCCTTATAAGCCTAACTCTCCCGCCATACCCCCTCCTTTCCATCGTATCTCTTCGCCCTCATCCGTTTGCTCATTACCTGCTGTTCAATTTTAGGAAGCGCTCCTTTTTGTTACCGCGGATTACGATTTTTCTTTTCACTCTTCCCCCTGCCCCCTTTATTGAGACGCGGACCTTGTTGCCGTTGCCAACTTTTTCCTGCCAGCGTGATTCCATTGTTTTCTTTTTCTGTCATCACTCCCTTTGGATTGATCACTTTGCTCTCCGGCAAAAATCTGCGATGGCCCAAGCACCGCTGCTTGCCTTTCAGACTCCTTTTTTTCCAGCCGTCCCCTGTGTTGCTTTCTGTTTTTTCTTACACAGCCATTTTCCCTTTCAAATTCTCTCTCTTTGCTTTTGGTTGTTTTCTCTTTTGTTTCCACTTGTCACCGAGGTTTTTCCAGACAAAACTCCCCCCACTTTTCTGTTAAACGACCTGTATTATCTGTCCTTTTTATTCTTTCCTCTGTTTGAAACACTGGTCCCTTCCTGACTTTGTTTAGTTCGGTGGATCTGCTTGCATCCCTAATTGATCCGACTCAATACGAATGTGTCTTGTTTCAGAGTCCTCATGCCCCCCAACTTTCGTCACCATAAAGGTTTCTCCCCTCCCGAATCCGGGTGAATCCTCATCTTCTGGGCCTCCTTACTGGAAAAGCGGTTTCTGCTTCCGGCAAGTTGATCCTAGCAGCGGGTTCCCTCCCCCTAAACGTATCTTTCCTGAACCCGTTCTTCCTTTGCCGTTTCTGATCCAAGGTTGTGTTATGTCTTTCTTGTCTTTCTTCCCGTATTCTGGGGGAGGCGAGCACGCTTTTCCTTTCGACTTTTCAAAAAGCTCCCGGCACAAATCTCCCCCTTCTTTTTTTCTTTCTTTTTTTCCCTCACCCTTCACGCCCCCTGTTCCTTTTTTTCTCCCTAACTTTAAAAACGGCTTCGACGTTCTCAGACTCTTTTTTGAGAAAGGGTCCGTGCGGTGATAAATTCTTGCCCAGATCGTGGCTGTGTAATTGAGCTTCCTACGGTGGTTTCATCCCCCTCTTTTCCCTCTGACTCGACGGGAAAGTGGGCGGAGTGGTTGTTCTTGCCCTGTCACGTTAGCACCAGGACCCCATTTAACCCTCATCATGGTTTCACTTTCCTGCGCTCCAAAAAACTCTCCTCCATTACTCGCTTCGTTCATCCTTTGGGCCCTCTCCCATCCTCCCAGCCCCCCTGCACGAATTGACAGCTCTTATTCAGCCCAATGGGATGAAGCCCATACAGTCTCCCCCCTTGTTCCTAGTCTGCGAAACGTCTTCGGTTTCCGTTCCCCTATTCTTTTCAAAATCTCGGTGCTTCCTGCCCTTTTTTCTGGCGCCCCTCCTGCCACCACTGCTGTACCTTGCCCGCGTGCTCTTTTCTCCCTTGTTTTTTTTAAGCTCTTGTATTTAAAATTAGTCTGCTCTTCAAACTTTTTCTTTTACGAATGGTAGACACCAATCCCCCCCTTTGGGCTTTTCCATAATTTGGTTTTCTATTTTAATATTGCTTCTTTTTTCCCTGAATGAATCACCTTTCTTTTCCTCATACCAGGTCGGCAATTTTTCCTTCCTGATGTCATGAAAGTAGAAGTGTACCCGTCTCCCCTCTTATTATTTCATATTGTAAACGAATTTACTCATGCTTTTCCCCCACCCGATTCTCAGTGTGTGCCACCCTCACGGATACTTCAGTGCCTTTTCCGTTAGACCCTTCTCCACCGCAATCCTCCCCAGCTCCCTCTTCGTCCTTATCATCGAGTTAGCCTGGGCGTTCTTTAGTTTTCCTTGTCGCCTTTACTCCCCCAGGTTCAGCATTTTCTCAGCTAAGACAAACCCCGCCGTAATTGACCCTTCTGGATTCAACAATGCTCCAGCCACATCGCGTACGAGTCCCTTTTCTATGCCACTCTGTATCTTTTTCCCCCATCAGTTGAGGAAATGACAATGTTCCTGCCGCTTTTTTTTTTCTTTTTCCCAGCTTTCTTTTCGAACTCTTACCCGCTTCTGCGCGGACGTCCCAGACGTTCCCTGCCAATTTATTCGTCTCCCCTGACTTTCTCCCCCCGTCTTATTCCGCCCGTCCGTGCCCTGTATTCGAGGGCTCTGTCCCGAGCGTTTTTTTCCATACAAAAACCATCCTTCCGACCCCTCTCTTACTTTCTGTGGATCGTACCCGCCAGTCTTCAGAGCCTTTCTGTCTTCAGCCCCGAAAGCGCTGCTACCCCCTTTACTCTCGTTCCCCCCTTTCTTTTTTATCATTCTCAGTGGGAATAGATTTCATTCCCCAAATTTTTTTCAGTCCCCCAAATTCCCGTCCCCCCCACCCCCAAGTAAAAGTATCCTCAAGGTCAATCCATTGTTTATTCGAACCCCAATCTAGTACCCCGCTCACTTAGCGCCCCCTTTTTTCAGCTGCCCCGACCACCCCCCCTTTACAATACTTCTTAACGCCCCTCTCCGGACGCCACGTAGACGTTGTTATTCGAAGATACGGACCATTCGACTTTGAACTCCTAGGAAAAACCTTCATTTTTCAGCCGATTCGGCACTGCTTCCTTCTCAAGGCTTTCACCTAGGATTAGGGTCAGTGTTTCGCCCCCTCGCAAATACTGATCGAGAAGTCCTCTTCTTCCTTATGGTCCATAAGCGAGAGTCCATACCGGATCATTCCCTTGAGATTCGCTTACACTATGGACGTTGGCCTTCTCCTTGACCAAATTCTACCCGTCTCATTTCAATTGTCTCCTCCTTTGAATTTCTTTTCCCCCCCATGACAGCGCTTCATGAACGTTCCTCCCGATGACGGTTTCTCGTCTATTCAATTATATAGCCTCCTCTCTTACGTTAAAGCCCATGCTCGCTGTCCCTCTTTGAACAGCCTCCCCAATGTATTCGGTTTGGTGGCTAAACGCAACCCTTGATTTTTCGGAACTCTGCAGCTCCCTCTGAGCAGCGGACCTGATTGTTCCCCCCTTAATTGCGCGAAGTATAGTGAACCTTTCTTTCCCACCTCTTCCATATTGTTAGTACTGTCAAGTATCGCCCTTTTCTTTTCTTTTTTTTAGTGAGGTCTGGGGTTGCCTCTTGAATAAGACCCGTCCGTAGTTATGGTGCGTCTCAGAAGTCAGGTGCACCTGTTGGAGCGTCTCCCTGCGGTGACTTTAATCTGATGACCTTTTTTTAATTCTTTCTATCCACACGCGACGCCGTCCCTCCCCCCTTCCGTTTGTCCAGTCCGCGCTCTGTTTTTTGCTCTCCAATATGCTCGTGGTCCCATTGTCCCGTCCTCATCGTTTCGGCGTCGCTTTCCGGCTCTGCCTGTCCTTCCCCTTCAACCCAGTCTATCCGCCGGACAGAGGATCCCCCAATCTCTCTCCCCCCTGCACCTCTTTTTTCACTTTCCCGAAAAGCTTGGCACTACCTCTTATTCCGGCCCTTCCCGACCTGTCTCCGCCACGAAGTCCCTCTCCCCTTTCCCCCCTCCCTTGTACGAAAAATTTGCGACCCCCCTACGCTTTCCCCGGCCACCTTATGCACAAAGGCTGGGTAAAGCTTCCAAGACTCGACAACTCTCCCCCCCGCATTCAGAGGACTGTTGCATGCTCGACCGCTCTCTTTTTTTCCTGTCATTCCCCGAAACGCGCCGAG